>Ga0209584_10000297_pt1:2500-14841 | contig 14841 bp, 11 predicted proteins | sample NGEPerD_FD_184507 | JGI IMG/M metagenome (GOLD analysis project Ga0209584, IMG submission 184507) | Arctic peat soil microbial communities from the Barrow Environmental Observatory site, Barrow, Alaska, USA - NGEE PermafrostAB12-D... | ecosystem: Environmental > Terrestrial > Soil >...
GTTAGAGCCCCGTAGGCGGAATGTCATCTACTTCCTAGGCTTCTTCCTAAGTACCACCGGGCACGTGAAATCCGGTGGGAAACTGCGGGGACCATCCCGCAAGGCTAAGTACTTCCTGGTGACCGATAGTGAACTAGTACCGTGAGGGAAAGGTGAAAAGTACCCCGGGAGGGGAGTGAAATAGTACCTGAAACCATACGCCTACAAGCGGTCGGAGCAGTCTTCGGACTGTGACGGCGTACTTTTTGCATAACGGGCCAGCGAGTTAAGGTATGCGGCAAGGTTAAGCGTAAGCGGAGCCGTAGCGAAAGCGAGTCTGAATAGGGCGATAGTCGTATGTCTTAGACCCGAAACCGGGTGAGCTATCCATGGGCAGGGTGAAGCGGGGGTAAGACCTCGTGGAGGCCCGAACCCACCAGGGTTAAAAACCTGGGGGATGACCTGTGGATCGGAGTGAAAGGCTAATCAAACTCGGAGATATCTGGTTCTCGCCGAAATATATTTAGGTATAGCCTCGCGTGTTAATTTACGGTTGTAGAGCACTGTTTGGCCAAGGGGCCCAACAAGGTTACCAACGTCAGACAAACTCCGAAGGCCGTAAATCCAGAACGCGGGAGTCAGGGCGTGGGGGATAAGCTCCACGCCCGAGAGGGAAACAACCCAGACCGTCAGCTAAGGTCCCTAAGTTCTAGCTAAGTGGGAAAGGATGTGCGAGTGCACAGACAACCAGGAGGTTGGCTTAGAAGCAGCCATTCCTTTAAAGAGTGCGTAACAGCTCACTGGTCAAGTGTTCACGCGCCGACAATTCAACGGGGCTCAAGCTAGGCACCGAAGCTACGGGATTCAATCGGTTTAGATCGATTGGATCGGTAGGCGAGCATCCCTATGCCGGAGAAGCGGCGGCGTAAGCCAGCCGTGGAGGCATGGGAAGAGAGAATGCTGGCATGAGTAACGAAAGGCGAGTGCGAAACTCGCCCGCCGAATGCCGAAGGTTTCCTGAGCAATGCTAATCAGCTCAGGGTTAGCCGGGACCTAAGCCGAGGCCGACAGGCGTAGGCGATGGACAACTGGTTCATATTCCAGTGCCACCGTCCAGCATTTGAGCGAAGGGGTGACGCGGGAAGGTAAGCGGGCCGTGGCGATGGTAGTCCACGGGCAAGCGCGAGAGGCGATCTCCAGGCAAATCCGGAGGTCATGAGCCTGAGACGTGATGCCAGCTGGCGAAATGCCGGCGAGCCGCCGACCCTATACCGCCGAGAAAAACCTCTAGCGAGCTGTGACGTGTGCCCGTACCAAAACCGACACAGGTAGGCAGGTAGAGAATACCAAGGCGATCGAGAGAACTTTGGCTAAGGAACTCGGCAAAATGGCCCCGTAACTTCGGGAGAAGGGGCGCCTCGATAGGGTGAAGGAACTTGCTTCCGTAGCCCGAGGAGGCCGCAGAAAATAGGCCCAAGCGACTGTTTACCAAAAACACAGGTCTCTGCTAAGTCGAAAGACGATGTATAGGGGCTGACGCCTGCCCGGTGCCGGAAGGTTACGTGGAAGTGTTAGCTTTCGAGCGAAGCACTGAAATTAAGCCCCGGTAAACGGCGGCCGTAACTATAACGGTCCTAAGGTAGCGAAATTCCTTGTCGGGTAAGTTCCGACCTGCACGAATGGCGCAACGACTTGGGCGCTGTCTCAGCCAAAGACTCGGTGAAATTGTAGTATCGGTGAAGATGCCGATTACCCGCGACAAGACGGAAAGACCCCGTGAACCTTTACTGTAGCTTGGCATTGGAGTTCGGTGCACTACGTCCAGGATAGGTGGGAGGCTGTGAAGTTCGGACGCTAGTCTGAATGGAGCCGACCTTGGGATACCACCCTTACTGTAGTGGACTTCTAACGGCGGGCCGTAAACCGGCCGTCGAACAGTGTCTGGTTGGCAGTTTGACTGGGGCGGTCGCCTCCCAAAGTGTAACGGAGGCGTACAAAGGTTCCCTCAGCACGGTCGGCAATCGTGCGTAGAGTGTAAAGGCAGAAGGGAGCTTAACTGCGAGACAAACAAGTCGAGCAGGTGCGAAAGCAGGTCTTAGTGATCCGGCGGTTGCAAATGGAAGCGCCGTCGCTCAACGGATAAAAGGTACTCCGGGGATAACAGGCTTATCCTCCCCAAGAGTCCATATCGACGGGAGGGTTTGGCACCTCGATGTCGGCTCATCGCATCCTGGGGCTGAAGCAGGTCCCAAGGGTTGGGCTGTTCGCCCATTAAAGCGGTACGCGAGCTGGGTTCAGAACGTCGTGAGACAGTTCGGTCCCTATCTGTCGTGGGCGCAGGAGATTTGAGGGGAGTCGTCCCTAGTACGAGAGGACCGGGATGAACAGACCTCTGGTGTATCAGTTGTCGTGCCAACGGCATTGCTGGTTAGCTACGTCTGGATCTGATAACCGCTGAAAGCATCTAAGCGGGAAGCAGACCCCAAGATGAGATCTCCCACCGGAATAACCGGGTAAGACCCCTGGGAGACTACCAGGTTGATAGGCTGGATGTGTAAGGACAGTGATGTCTTTAGCAGACCAGTACTAATTGGTCGAGGTCTTGACTTATTCACCAAGTCGCCACTATGTAGATTTGAAGGTGCTCCGGCACCGACAACATTGCTATCCGAGGTTTCCGGTGGCCATGGCGAGAGGGAAACACCTCTTCCCATTCCGAACAGAGCAGTTAAGCCTCTCCGCGCCGATGGTACTGCATGGGCAACTGTGTGGGAGAGTAGGTCGCTGCCGGGATTATTCTAAAAAGCCCACCTTGCGAGGTGGGCTTTTTCTTTCTTCTCTACAACACCACACCAACGCATTGCTGTGATCGCTGTCGCTGCTGCCAAGTCGATGAGATCCTCCACTGGCACGTATTCATCCACGGTGTGGGCTGTCATCATTCCGCCTGGGCCGAAGGAGAAGCTGGGCGTATCGGCCCAGGCGGGTGAAGGTGGCCGCGTCGTGCCAGGAATCCAGAGCGCCGATCTTACCTGGGCGGCCGAGAGTCTCCCCTAGGCTCAGCGCAAGCGTAACGAGGGGATGATCCCTAGGTATCTCCGATGGGACGACATCGACAGACCACTGGAATCGGGGTGGGTGTTCGGAGAGCCACGGGTCCGTGGCTGTCGCCGCTGTGATCCACCCCGTGACCTCCTCCTCCACTGCGCGGCCGGTACCGTCCGCGTCCACATGGTTAGGTAGATAGGTGATATCGACCGCCATTAGATAGCTGATATCGACCGCCATTTCGCAGCGTTCAGGGTAGGTGACTATCCAGTTGCCACCGTGGATGATCGTGGGAACGAGATCGCCAGGAGGCAGCAAGGCATGTTTGTGGTCTTTGCGATCGCGCCACTCCTCTCGGAGTCTCCGGACAGCTTCGAGCACTACGCCCATTTTCTCGATTGCGTTGACCGCCCCACCCTCACGCCAGTGAGGCTGGCGAATCTCAGCGTGGCCTGCGCGGCCATCGACAATGATTGTGGGAGTGACCGTGCCTCGGCACGACACCCAAGCGTCGAACTCCGTTGGCTCCGCCACCATACATGCGTCGTCGCGAACCCCTCGCTGCGCGACGGCCCAGCTGCCAGCGCCCGATGATTCTTCATCGGTGTTCGTGGAGACGATGACGTCGCCGGCTAGTTGGATGCCCATTCGAGACAGGATCTCAGCGGCGACCACATAGGACGCGATGCCGCCCTTCATGTCTGCAGAGCCCCGTCCGTAAAGACGGCCGGCGCGTATCTCTGGAGAGAGCGGGGGCGAGGTCCATAGAGAAAGATCGCCGGGATCGACGGCGTCGATGTGCCCGTTCAACATGAGACTCCGCCCGCCGCCTGCCCCAGCGAATGTCGCGACCAATTGCGGACGGCCGACGAAGTCCAGCAAGGGGGGAAGGAAGCGTGAGTCAGGAGCAGTGGGCTTGGGTTCCCACATGTCGATGGACGCGCCCGCAGCTTCGAGTCGACGGGCCAGTGATGTCTGGAGAGCGACTTCCTCACGGGCCGGTTCACTCGGGTTGCGCGCAGTCGTATCATACGAGATTAGTTCCGAGGCTAGTGCGATGATCTCGTCGCGGGACTCTCGAACAGCGGTCACCACCTTCTCCTCTCGGGAGTCGAGGGGCTCTACGGTGGGCATCGCATCCTCCTGGTGCATGTGTATGTACACAACCGCTCGAAACCTACCATTGGGATGTAGTCGTATCAAAACTGGGGGCGGTGAGAGTGGCCATCTGGTACGCTTGTCGGCGGAGCCCCGTGGAGATAGTCATGGGGCTCGATGAAGTTTGGCTTGTCACTGGTAGTAGTGCTTGACTCAAGCTGGCGAGGCAGTGTTGCTACTTCAAAGGGGAGAAAGGGAAGCAGAAAGTCATAGCGCGCCGAGGTGCGTATCACGGGCAAACTATGGGCGCTCTCAGCATTCTAGGTACCGCCGACCCAATGCGGCAAGTGATGGGGCCGGGAGTGCCCGGCACTGTGTTCGTTGACCCTCCATACTGCTTCCGCTGTCCGTGGAACCAGAGCTATCCAAACTGCGACCTGCTTTGTGCCGAGACCATTCAGCGGGCCATACAATTTGAGTCTCCAGAGACTGTGGCAGCGGTCATTGGCGAGCCGGTCATGCAGGGATTCGGCGCATTGGGATTCCCCAACGAGTATTGGTCGCGCGTACGAGAGATCTGCGACAGATATGATGTTCTCCTGATCATGGATGAGGTAATAACGGGCTTCGGTCGTACCGGGACCATGTTTGCAACCGAGCAGACTGGCATCGTTCCTGACATCATGGTCATGGCAAAAGGAATTACCTCTGGATACTTTCCTTTGAGTGCGATGGCTTGCACTCCCAGAGTGGTAGAGAGCATGCCCACGTTCTTGCATCTGCATACTTGGGGGAGTCATCCAGTCGGATGTGCTGTGGCACTTAAGAATATTGAGATCATCGAGCAGGAGAACTTGGTAGATCGATCACGCGAACTTGGAGAATATTTCTTGTCAGGGCTTAGAGAGCTTGAGAAGCATCCGCTGGTAGGCGAGGCTCGAGGCACGGGGCTCTGGTGTGCGCTTGATCTGGTAGAGGATAGTGAGACGCGGGCGATGTTCTCAGCGGAGGACTCTCCAGCCCCCTCGTTGGTCAAGAGAGCGAGAGACAAGGGGTTGATTATCAAGATGATGGGACCCGCACTGGAATTTGCCCCACCCTTGATCATCAGCAAAGATCAACTTGACTGGGCGGTCGAGACACTTGACCAGGTCCTAACCGATGAAGAGCGGGCTCGTGGAATAGCGAAGTTGTAGATCATGGGGCTAGCCGTACAGGCTGGCGACCGCCTGACGGAACACCTCGGTGTGCCGCTGCACGTCCTCTTTCGTGGTCCCCGGAGCGATGAGTGCCATGTTGTGAAACGGTGTCATCAGGATGTCACGGTTGAGCGCGAAGAGGTGCATGTATCGATCCAGCTCCTCGTCTACGGCCGCGGCGGCTTCCGAACCGTTCCTTGACGGCTCGGGCCGGAACCAATATTCGGTGCGGCAGCCGAGACGTTTCACGATCCAGGGGAGTCCGAATTCAGCGATAACCGACTCCACGCCTGCGTTAAATCGCTCGGCCAGGGGTATTGTTTGAGCATAGGCGTCTTCGTTCAGAACATCACGCAGGGTCGCACGCATCGCCGCCAGCGCCAAAGCATTGCCGGAAAGAGTCCCACCTATGCCGCCCACATCGGCGGTGGCATAGTCCATGCGTGCCTGGATACGTCCAGCTACCTGCTCGGTGAAACCGTAGACCGCACAGGGAATCCCACTGCCTATGGGCTTGCCTAGAACGAAGAAGTCAGGGCTCAGATCATAGGCCTTGGTGTATCCGCCGGGGCCGGTGCAGATGGTATGAGTCTCGTCAATGACCAACAAGGTGCCGGTCCGTCTAGTGATGTCCCGTAGCGCTTCGTGGTACCCGGGGTCGGGGTGAATGATCCCAATGTTGGTCATGACCGGCTCGGCCAGCACGCAGGCCACATCACCCGGGACCAGCGCCGCCTCTAGTGCTTCCAGGTCATTGAACTGGATCACCTTGGTGGTCACTGCAGGGTCCACGGGAGGCCCTATGTTACCTGGCCGCGGTCCGGGGACGCCGTCGGTGACAGTGATGAATGTCTCGTCTACGGTGCCATGGTAGCACCAGTCGAAAACAAGAATCTTAGGCCGTTCCGTGATGTGTCGAGCCAAACGTACTACAAACCTGTTGGCATCGGTAGCGGTCATAGCCACCTGCCAGTAGGGGAGACCGAAGCGCGAGGAGAGTTCCTCGGCTGCAAGGATGGAGTCCTCCGTGGGGAGCATCAAGGTGATTCCCCTCCTCAGTTGCTCGGCGATCGCATCCACGGAGGCCGGAGGCGAGTGCCCGGTCATGGCGCCGGTATCGCCCAAGCAGAGGTCCAGGTAACGGATGCCATCCACGTCGGTGAAATAGGGGCCGCTGGCTTCGGCTACGAACACTGGGTACGGACTGGCCCAGCGAGTCATCCAATTCATGGGAACACCGTCGAGAAGATGGGTTCTGGCACGCTCGAAGAGCTCTAGTGAGCGCGGGTGCCGACGTGCGAAGAGCTGTTCTTCCTCGGCAAGAAGTGTCTCGAGTCTTGGCCGGTCCGCGTAGCCTGCTGTCATCTGGTTACCTCCACGGTCAGACGTTGAAACGGTAGTTGATGATGTTCCCATCCGCCACCTGGTAGTCCTTTCCCTCAATCCTCAGTGTTCCATTCTCACGACAGGCCTTCAAGGATCCGGCCTCCATAAATGTATCGTACCCCACAACCTCCGCACGGATGAACCCTCGCTCTATGTCGGAGTGGATGGCGCCTGCTGCCTGGCGGGCGCGGGTTCCCTCCCGGATTGGCCAGGACCGCACCTCGTCCTCCCCAACTGTGAAGAAGCTGATGAGCCCCATCTGTGAGAAGGCGGCGTGCGAAATAAGATCGGCGGCGGTTCCTGGAAGGCCCATAGCTTCAGCAAAATCGAGCTGCTCGGCCGGAGAGAGTTCAGCAACCTCGGCAGCCTCGGGAAAGGGGAGGCCGGTTACTTGACGCCCCTGTGTGATCTCGGGCAAAGTCGCGGGGACTCCATCACTCGTTACCGTGTCCGATTCCAGGTTGACCACGATGATTTGAGGCACGAGGGTCAAGAGTTGGTAGGTCTTGAGGAAATCTGCCTCTTGCCGGCCAAACTCTACGTGGCGGAGTGGGCGTTCATCTTCAAGCGCCTCGCGGCAGCGGGCGAAGGCGGTCTTGCCCACATTCGAGAGCGGCTGCTTCCGGGACCTCTCCAAAGCACGTTCTACCAACATGAGGTCGGCAAACACGAACTCTGAATCAAGCATCTGGAGATCACGCTGCGCGTCGGCAGACTCTGCCAGCATCGGGTTCTCGAAGGCCCTCAGTACATGGATAAACACCTGCGCGCCAGCAACCTGATCAAGATACCGTTCCATCTGTGCTTTGCGAGCGGAAGCAGCGGGCCACGCAACCTCGCGCACTCTGAATTCCGCGAACGTCGTCTTGCGCGGCGTGAACACCTGGGACAACCTGCGGATGCGCTCGTCACCTACCCTGATGGTTGTGACCGTACCGTCAGTGCGTCCTTTCGCCAACGCAGCCATAAGGGTGGATTTGCCACTGCTTTTCATTCCGATGATTCGAGCTTCCACGTTTGGGTGCCTCCTAGTTGTCTGTCACCTTAGTATCCCAGAAGTCCTGACGTATGTTCACCTGCACATCCGAACTGCGACGGCCGGCATCGACTCTGGATGGAGGGGATTGTTCACGCCCGTATCTTGTTCCTGGAGGTCCTTCCCTATAGAGTAGACAAACAAAGTGACTGCGGCTTCGAGACAATCTTCAAGCAAGAATCGCACAGTGTGAAACACGAGGGGAGGCGAAGTGGTTCAGAAATCTGAGTGGGGGGTACGCGGCGTTGTGATGCCAGTGATTACCCCTTTCAAGGAAGATCTGGGTATCGATTGGGAGGGTCTGGATAAACTAGTTGAATACACAATCCACGATATGGGCTGCGCGGCAATCCTTCCCTGCGGTACGACTGGCGAGTCTCCCACCCTGTCCCACGAGGAGCACACTGAGGTAGTGAGGTTCGTCGTGGACAGGACAGCTGGGCGTATACCTGTGATTGCGGGCACCGGCTCTAACTCCACCTCGGAGGCCATCACACTGACAAAAGCGGCCAAGGAAGTCGGTGCGGATGCCAGTCTGCAGGTATGCCCTTACTACAACAAGCCTACGCAAGAAGGTATTTTTCGCCACTTCAAGTCCGTGTCGGAAGAGGCAGACCTGCCCATTATTCTCTACAACATTCCCGGTCGGACGTCCAGGAATATTGAACCGGAGACCACAGTCAGACTGTGGAAGGAAGTGCCGCAGATCATTGGTTTGAAGGAGGCCTCGGGAGACCAGGCGAAGACCATGGAAGTTCTGCGGAATACGGACAGTGACACCTTCGCAGTCTACTCTGGCGAAGATATCATGACTTTCAATCTCCTCTGCCTGGGCGGAGCCGGGGCAATCGCCGCGGTGGCTCATGTGATGGGCAAGGAAGTGAAAGAGATGTGTGAGGCGGTATGGCACGGCGATCTTGAGAGAGCACGGAAGATCCACTTCCAAACCATTCCTGTTGTGAAGGCTCTCTTCTGCGAACCAAATCCGTCACCGGTGAAACAGGCACTGGAGTGGATGGGGCTTCCCGCCGGCCCTTTGCGCTCACCACTATTGAAGCTGTCTCCGGAGGGACGCAAGGTGCTGAGGGAGGCACTGGAATCCGGTGGTTGGCTCTAGCCGTGTAGTGGCAGCGGGGTCTCCAGCAGTGGAGACCCTTTCTTGCTGATCTGAGAACTCGCAGCGCAAAAAATAGTGTGGATCTTTGTGAAGAAATGCGCTATCGTATGAATATACCCGTACGGGTAAGGGTATGTAGGTTGATAATGGCCTATTTTTTTGCTAGTCGATGTGAAAACCGGTACAAGCGAGGCGCAAATGAAGCATGAGCTTATGAGTGAGTTGCAGAACCTGTTCGGTGAGGACGTCAACTTCGACAGGGTTGAGCGCAAGCTCTACTCGCACGATGTCGGATCTATCCCGAGCCTGGTGAAACCACTGATGCCCGGAGGCGTTGCCTCTGCGGTGGTTCGGCCCAAGGATGAGGAGCAGTTGGTCGCGCTGGCACATCTCGCCGGGAATGCGGGCATTGAACTTGTTCCCCGTGGGGCAGCTACTTCAGGTTACGGTGGCGCCATACCGCGTGAGGGAGCCGTTGTCGTGGATATGCGGCGGTTCAAGAAGATTCGAGATATAGACACTGACAACGAGACTGTTGTGGCGGGCGCGGGAGTAGTTTGGCAGCACCTGGCGACAGTTTTGGAGGAACACGGATTGGCGCTGCGCGCTTACCCCACCAGTGCCCCCAGCTCGACGGTCGCTGGCTGGTTGGCGCAAGGCGGTGCTGGTTTCGGTAGCTATCAGTACGGCTGGTTCTCCGAGAACGTGGTGTCCGCGCGCGTGGTCCTTCCCTCCGGTGAGGTCAAGGTCTTCGAGGGACCAGGGCTCAGCAGGGTCGCTGACGCGGAGGGTATGACCGGATTCATAACTGAGGTGAAACTGCGAGTCCGGAAAGCGAAGAAGACACGCCTTTTCGCAGCCGCCTTCCCAGATGCGGATTCCCTGCAGAAGGCGGTAACTCTGATCAGGGAGCAGAAGTTAGATATCTGGTCGCTTATCTTCCTGAATCCGGCCGCCACCAGATTGGGCAAGAAGATGCCGGCCAAGACACACCACGGCCGCCCTATCCATGCTACGCACTCGCCGCTAGACATGCCGGAGCAGTACATTCTCCTGGCGGCCTGGAGCTCTGATGACAACGCGGTGCAATCGGGACTGGAGAGGGTGGCCTCTGACGCGGGGGGAAGCGCCCTGGAGCAGGAGATCGCTCAGCACGAATGGGAGATGCGTTTCAAACCCATGCGCGTCAAGCGATTGGGCCCATCTTTGATCCCGGCAGAGGTAGTTGTACCTGCCGACAGACTGGGAGAAGTCCTCAGAGATCTGGATGATCGCATCGAGCTGCCCATGATCATCGAGGGCATGGGCGTCGCCGGGGATGAAGTGGTACTGTTGGGTTTCATTCCTCACGACGAGCGAAAGTTCGGTTTCAACGTTGCTTTTGCACTGGCGCTTTCGGTGGTCAAAGCTGCCAGAGAGCATGGGGGCCGCGCCTACTCCACGGGTATCTACTTCAAGAAAGAAGCGCCGGAGATCCTTGGTGCTGCGAAGGTTAGAGAACTGTCGGACTACAAGAATGAAATTGACCCCAATGGGGTGATGAATCCGGGGAAAGTGTACGGCAAGGGCACTCTTAGTTCGCTATTGTCCGCCGGCGAGTCTTTTGAGGCGCTCACGCGATCTCTTGGCAACAGTTTCGGAGCACCTCTGGGCGAGACCTTTGAGGAGGATGAGCGGGGACTTCCGGCTGAGGTGGTTCGTTTTGCTTACGCCTGTGGTCAGTGTGGCTATTGTGTGGAGGGATGCACCCAGTACAGTGGGCAGGGCTGGGAATCTCATTCTCCGCGAGGCAAGTGGTACTTCCTGCGTGAGGTCTTGGAGGGCAGGGAAAAGATTACCCAGGAGTGGGTGACAAAGTTTCTCCTGTGCACCACGTGCGAGCGCTGCGAGAACGAATGTCCGCTGGACCTCCCCATCGAACCCGCTTGGGGAGCGCTGCGTGGGAGGCTGATCAACGATCAGGGCAAGATGACCCTACCGCCCTTTGAGATGATGGCGGCATCAATGAGGAAGGAAGGTAACATATGGGCTGCCTACAGAGAGGGTAGGGCTGACTGGCTACCTGAAGAAATTGCAGAGAAGATTCCGGAAAAATCCAAGATAGGCTATTTTGCCGGGTGTACAGCCAGTTTCGTTGAGGAGGATATCGGCCAGGGGACGGTGACCCTTCTCGATCGGGCAGGAGTGGATTTCACGTATCTGGGTGAGGAAGAGAACTGCTGTGGTATTCCCATGCTTGTCTCAGGGCGCTGGGATGTGTGGGAAGAGAACATGAAACAGAACATTGCCAACATGAAGGCCCGCGGAGTGGAAACGGTTGTGACCTCATGCCCGGCTTGTTACCTGGTGTGGAAGACCTACTATCCGGAGTGGGCGGAGAAGTTGGGGATAGACTATCCCTTCCAGGCTAAACACTACAGCGAGGTGGTGGCCGAAAAGATTGCGGAGGGCGGAGTGGAGTTCCCCCATGAGGTGCCGATGACAGTAACCTTCCATGACTCCTGCCACGCCGGCCGGGCCTGCGGGTTGTACGAGCCGCCCCGGGACCTACTCACTGCCATCCCCGGCGTCGAGCTCAAGGAGATGCAGCACAACCGAGAAGACGGCCTGTGCTGCGGATCTGTACTCACCCTCATCGGTGATCCCCCGGCTGCGCATCAAATTGGCGACGCGCGTCTTCAGGAGGCGGTTGACATAGGAGTGGAGGATGTCGTCGCTCTGTGCCCATGTTGTCAGTTCCAACTTCGGGTGAGCGCCGACAAGATGGGAACGAATGTCAAAGTGCATGACCTGTCACACCTCGTGGCGACGGCAATGGGCGTGGAGCTTGTTGATCCCACACCGTACGCCCTCACCATGTGGGCGGTCTTCGAGAAGATGGTCTATCTGATGAAGCCAGAGGCGATGGCTTCGGTCATGCAAGAGCTCTATCCTCAGATGGTGGATGCCATGCCATTCGGTATGGGTAGGATAATGCGACTCATGGGCAAGGTGCCGGGAGCGTCGAAATTGATGAAGCCTCTCATGCCGAAGATGTTCCCTCTGCTCATGCCCTCAATAATGCCCAAGGTCATGCCGGACATGCTGGAGGCGGTAGGTAGTCGCATAGACATGCCGGATAGTATGCGTGAGCAGATGCCGGATCTGCTTCCCCAGACTATGGAAGCATTGATGCCCAACATGCTTCCGCTTATGATGCCGTATGTGGTCCCCAGCATGCTTGACTACCTCAAGAACGGCATTCAGAGCACAGAGCTCTCTGGGGAGAGTGTGGTAAGAAAGTGAAACGCTCTCCGGCCGGATCCCTGTTCACCCCAAGTGCCTAGTAACTATTCGACCAAGAGACAGACTCCCATAGGCTCGCACAGCCAGAGCTTGCATGGGACTCATAGTATGCACCGAGCATGAGAAGCTAGAAGGGGTCCCGCCAGTAGGCGGGACCCCTTTCTGTTACGCCGACATGCATAGGGCGCACATG
>Ga0209584_10000299_pt1 | contig 14805 bp, 17 predicted proteins | sample NGEPerD_FD_184507 | JGI IMG/M metagenome (GOLD analysis project Ga0209584, IMG submission 184507) | Arctic peat soil microbial communities from the Barrow Environmental Observatory site, Barrow, Alaska, USA - NGEE PermafrostAB12-D... | ecosystem: Environmental > Terrestrial > Soil > Wetlands >...
AACGACAATAGTCTAACAATCGCGAGCGGAACGATGTTGCCAAGCCAGCGCGGCGCCCCGGCGAAAAACATCGGCCATTCTTGTTTGAGCTGGCCCGACGCGCGCGCGGCGAGCGTCTTGCCGGCATAGCGCAACACGAAACGGTTGAGACGCTCGGCGCTGGTGAAACGGAAGCGCCGCGCGCGTGCCGGATTCTCCTCGATCAGTCGCAAGATCTGGCGCGCGGCGGCGCCGCGCGGTGCGACCACCAGATAAAGATCGTCATTGACCGCGAGCGGCAGCATGCCGGCGGCGGCGGACTCGATCAGGCGCTCGTCATTGAGCGGGCATAAGGCGCGCGGCGCGCGGTCGAGCGGCTCGAATGCCACGCTGAGCGCATCGCCGAGCGCGCGCAGATAGGCTTCATCGCTCAGTTCGCCGGCAGCGATCAACACGCGGTCGGCGCCGACGCCCAGCGCAGCGGCTCTGTGCTCGGCGTCGTCGATTACGTCGGCGGCCAATCGCGACCGCACGCAGTCGATTTCCGGGCAGTCGCCGGCACGGCCAGCGCTGCTGTCGGCGAATTCAGCGGTCCAGGGATCGATCGAGGGGCTGGCGGCAAGCACGCCACGCGATGCCCTCGCGCGGCCGAAACTCCCATATGCCCCACCCGCCGGTACAATTTTCGACGGGATGTTAGCCTACATGCAACCGGAACGCGAGTCAGGGTTGCAGGCCGGCGGGATCGATTTTATGGGCCTTGGCGTTGTCTCCCCCGGTGGCCGTGCGCGGCTCTCGGTGCTAGAAGACCCGCGCCATGTCGGAATTCCTGTCGCATTATCTGGTGCCGGCCGCGATCGTCGCGGTGGCGATCGTGTTGCTGCTCGGCCTCGTGAACATGATGCGCGGCGGCTCGCCCAACCGCTCGCAACAGCTCATGCGGCTGCGCGTGCTGCTGCAATTCGTCGCCATCATCGTGATCATGGCGACGATCTGGGCGATGGGGCGCTAGAGACTGGCGGGAAAGTCGCGGCGCGGTCGGGCGATCACTTCATCGGCGCCGCGCGCATATATTCTACCTTCTCTTTTTTCTTGTGGTGCTTCGCTTTCTTTACTTTCTTCACCGGCTTCTTGTCCGCCTCGGCCGAATATTCGGTGGTCGTGACCTGGGCCGAAGGCATCGCATCCTCGCAGGCGTTCGCCTGCCGGGTGGCGGGCAGCATCAGCAGCGTCGCGGCAGCGGCAATCAGCAGAATTCGCATGGCATTCACCCCCCATTATTTGTGACGAAAACCCGGCTAGAATAGCAAGCCTACTCCGAATCCGAAGCGCTAGGCGAGGTCCCCATGGTCGTGCTCAACCGCATTTATACCCGCACTGGCGACGACGGCACCACGGCGCTCGGCAGCGGGGCGCGGCGCAAGAAATACGACCTGCGGGTCGAGGCCTATGGCACGGTCGACGAGGCCAATGCGGTGATCGGCCTGGTGCGGCTGCATACCGCCGGCGATGTCGCGCTTGATAAGGCTCTTGGGCGCATCCAGAACGACCTGTTCGACGTCGAAGCCGACCTCTGCCTGGCCGAAAAAGGCCCCGGCGGCGCCCGGCTGACGGTCACCGAGGCCCAGGTCGCCTGGCTCGAGACCGAGATCGACCGGCTCAATGGTGAGCTGGAGCCGCTGAAATCCTTCATCCTGCCCGGCGGCAGCCCGGCCTCGGCCTATCTGCATCTCGCCCGCACGGTCTGCCGGCGCGCCGAGCGGATCATGGCCGAGCTCAAGGACAAGCCCGGGGAGGGCGTGTCGGAGCCCTCGCTCAAATACGTCAACCGATTATCGGACTACCTGTTCGTGGCCGGCCGCTATGCCAACGACAAGGGCGCGCGCGACGTGCTGTGGGCGCCCGGGCAGAATCGCTAGCGCATGACCCCGAAAAGTGGGTACCGGTTTTCGGAAAATGTCATGTGCATACAACATGCGTTGCGTGCGGCGCAGCATAAACGTTGACATGCCAATGCTGCGGCCATTAGCTTCCGCCCGCTCTTGTTAGCGTTCGTCTGGGATGGGGATTTATGAAAATTCTGGTGCCCGTGAAACGGGTGGTCGACTTCAACGTCAAAATTCGCGTCAAGCCGGACGGCTCCGGCGTCGAGCTCGCCAATATCAAGATGTCGATGAATCCGTTCGACGAGATCGCCGTCGAAGAGGCGATCCGCCTGAAGGAAGCCGGCAAGGCGACCGAAATCGTGGCGGCGTCGATCGGACCGGCGCAGGCCTCCGAAACCATCCGCACCGCGCTCGCCATGGGCGCCGACCGCGGCATCCTGGTGAAGGCCGAGGGTGCGATCGAGCCGCTGGCGGTGGCGAAAATTCTCAAGGGCATCATCGACGAGGAAAAGCCCGGGCTGGTCATCCTGGGCAAGCAGGCGATCGACGACGACTGCAATCAGACCGGCCAGATGCTGGCGGCGCTGCTCGGCTGGGCGCAGGGCACCTTCGCTTCCAAGATCGCCATCGACGGCGACAGCGTGACGGTGATCCGCGAGGTCGACGGCGGGCTGCAAACGGTGAAGCTGAAAGCGCCGGTGATCGTCACCACCGATCTGCGCCTGAACGAGCCGCGCTATGCCTCGTTGCCGAATATCATGAAGGCGAAGAAAAAGCCGATCGCGGACAAGACGCCGGCCGACTATGGCGTCGACATCACGCCGCGCCTGCAGGTGCTCAAGACGACGGAGCCGCCGGGACGCAAATCCGGCGCGAAGGTCGGCTCGGTGGCTGAACTGGTTGCCAAGCTCAAGGACGAGGCGGGGGTAATTTAGATGACAACGCTTCTCGTCGCCGAGCACAACAACAAGGTGCTCAAGGACGCAACCAGCAAGGCGCTCACCGCGGCCAAGGCGCTTGGGCCGGACGTGCACGTGCTGGTCGCCGGCAAGGATTGCAAAGCGGTGGCGGACTTGGCCGCCAAGCTCGACGGCGTGAAGAAGGTGCTGCTGGCGGACGCCGCTCTTTACGAACACTCCGTCGCGGAGCCGCTCGCCGCGCTGATCGTCTCGCTCGCGGGCCCCTATGACGCCATCGTCGCGCCGGCAACGACCAACGGCAAGAACGTGATGCCGCGCGTGGCCGCGCTGCTCGACGTCATGCAGATTTCCGAGATCATCAAGGTGATCGCGCCCGATACGTTCGAGCGGCCGATCTATGCCGGCAACGCGATCCAGACCGTGAAGTCGAGCGACGCCAAGAAGGTCATCACCGTGCGCACCTCCACCTTCCAGGCCACCGGGGAGGGCGGCTCGGCGAGCGTGGAGAATGCTCAGCCTGCGGCCGACCCCGTGCTCTCCACCTTCGTGGGCGAAGAGTTGTCGAAATCCGATCGTCCGGAACTCACCTCGGCCAAGATCATCATCTCCGGTGGCCGCGCCATGCAGAGCCGCGAGAACTTCACCAAATATATCGAGCCGGTGGCTGATAAATTAGGAGCGGCTGTCGGCGCCTCGCGCGCGGCGGTCGACGCCGGCTATGCGCCGAACGACTGGCAGGTCGGCCAAACCGGCAAGGTAGTGGCGCCCGAGCTCTATATCGCGGTGGGAATTTCTGGCGCCATCCAGCATCTCGCCGGGATGAAAGACTCCAAGGTGATTGTCGCTATCAACAAGGACGAGGAAGCGCCGATCTTCCAGGTCGCCGACTACGGCCTGGTCGCCGACCTTTATCAGGCGCTGCCCGAACTGGCGGCGGAACTCGACAAGGTCAAGCGTTGACCATGCCGTAAATTAGCTGTTCCGCCGGTGGTGTCATGGGGCGGTTCGTCGTAAAACGGCAACGGGACTAACGGGTATAAATACCGAAACCGAAGCCAAGAGCCGGGTCTTCGCATCGATCGGACAAAAACATGGCGTTGAATATTCAGAGTGTCGGGGTGATCGGCGCCGGGCAGATGGGCAACGGCATCGCCCATGTCTGCGCGCTGGCGGGCTATTCCGTGATGTTGAACGACGTGTCGGGCGATCGCATCAAGGCCGGCATGGCGACCATCAACGGCAATATGGCGAAGCAGGTCGCCAAGAAAACGATCACTGAGGACGCCCGCAAAAACGCGCTGGCGCTCATCAAACCGGCGGAAAAATTCGACGCCATGGCGGGTTGCGACATCGTGATCGAATCCGCGGCCGAGAAAGAAGACATCAAGCGCAAGATATTTGCCGATCTGTGCGCGTCGCTGAAGCCGGAAGCGATTATCGCTTCCAATACGTCGTCGATTTCGATTACGCGGCTGGCGACGTCCACCGACCGGCCGGAGCGTTTCATCGGCATTCATTTCATGAATCCAGTGCCGCTGATGGAGCTGGTCGAGGTGATCCGCGGCATCGCCACCGACGACGCCACCTTCGAGACCAGCAAGGCCTTCGTCAGCAAGCTGGGCAAGATCATCGCGGTGTCGGAGGATTTTCCGGCCTTCATCGTCAACCGCATCCTGCTGCCGATGATCAACGAGGCGATCTACACGCTCTATGAGGGCGTCGGCAATGTCGTGGCGATCGACACCGCGATGCAACTCGGCGCGCATCACCCGATGGGGCCGCTCGAGCTCGCCGATTTCATCGGCCTCGATACTTGTCTGTCCGTCATGCAGGTGCTGCACGAGGGGCTGGCCGATTCGAAATATCGGCCCTGTCCGCTGCTGGTGAAATATGTCGAGGCCGGCTGGCTCGGCCGCAAGACGCAGCGCGGCTTCTACGACTATCGCGGCGAGAAGCCGGTACCGACGCGCTAGCTCAGGCGAGCTTCCACAGGTTCAACACGGCGAGCGCCGCGACCGAGAGCCAGGTCAGGCTCTGGCCGATTTGACGCCCGATGTTCGTCATGTCGGTTGCCCACATGCCCCAGGTTTGAATAACGCGACCCGCGATCAGTGCGATGCCGACAATGTGCAGCGCCATGGGCCCACCGCCGTTGAGCTCGTAGATCAGCATCAGCGCGATCGCAAGCGGGATGTACTCGGCGGCGTTGCCGTGCAGGCGGATCATGCGCCGCATCTCTGCGTTGCCGCCGTCGCCGAGCGGGACGCGCAACTTCACGCGGTGCATGGTGACGTTGATCGCCAGCGTGATCACGATAAGGCCCAAGATCGCTCCGTAGAGCGTGGTGATCGATGCCGACATCGGTGCCTCCCCCTCGTTTGCGATTAGGAATTCACTGGCGTCATCCAGCCGATGCCGGCGCCGCCCGGCTCGCGCAGGACGGCGATGCGGCCGACGTCGGGCACGTCGAAGATCGGCTTCATCAACGTGGCGCCGAGGCTTTGCGCCTTTTTGACCCGGGCATCGACGTCATCGACCGCGAGATAGGCCATCCAGGATTCCGGCACCTGCGCGAATTCCGGGCCGCTAATGTCGAAGATGCCACCGACCGGCTTGTCGCCGGATTTTGCCACCCAATAGGTGCCGGCCGGCATCGGCATGCCTTCGAAGCTCCAGCCTAGCGCCTCGGTGTAGAAGTTTTTGGCCTTCTCGACATCGCGCGCCATTAACTCGTTCCAGCGAAAGCTGCCGTGCGTCCATTCGTTTGCCATGGGCTACTCCTGTCACTCTGATGCGAGATAGGTTTCGAGTTTCGGCATCGCGCCGTTCCAGCCGCCTTGGTGACGGTCGCGCGCTTCGTCGTCGAAGAATTGTTCGTGGGTCAGCGTCATCAGCGTGCCGTCGCCGTCGCTCTTGAGCGCGACCGTCACAAGCGATTCACGTTCCGGCGTCGATTTCCAGGCCCAGGTGAACACCAGCTTCTCGTTCGGCACCACCTCGCGATAGACGCCGCTGACGTCGTGCTGCTCGCCGTTCGGGGCTTGCATCACCCAGTGGTAGCGGCCGCCGGTGCGCGGGTCGGATTCGACGCTCAGCGCTTTGACATCGCCGGGCCCCATCCAGCGCTTTACTTTTTCCGGGTCGATCCAGGCGGCGAAGACTTTCGCCGGCGGCGCGTTGAACCGGCGCTTGATGGTGAGGCTGGGCTTGGTGACGGTGGACATGAGTCTTCCTCCAGGAATGCGGCGAGTTGATCGAGGCGTTCGGTCCAGAAGCGCTGGTAGCGGTTGAGCCATTCGTTGGCTTCGTGCATGGGCTCGGCGCGCAGCCGGCAGGAGACCGTGCGGCCGCTCTTGTTGCGGGTGACCAGCCCGGCATCCGACAGCACGTCGAGATGCTTCATCACCGCCGGCAGTGACATCGAAAACGGCTCGGCCAGCGCGCTGACCGACAGGCTGTCGGTCTGACCCAGCCGGGCGAGCAAAGCGCGCCGGGTCGGGTCAGCGAGCGCGGCGAAGGTGCGGTCGAGCGGGGCGGATGAATAGTAAACCATATGGTTAAGTATAGGGGATCGGGGACCCGAGTCAAGTCCGTGTTTATGAATCATTGACCGTCGGGCCGTATGAAGGGGCCGCTATGGACCCAACATCTCTCGCAGCCGCCATGGTCGGCGCCCAGTTGAGCCAAATGCAAATGGCCGCGGCGGCCTTCATGTTGCGCATGAACGCGGATAGCGCCGCATCCGTCGTGCAAGTCATCGACGCTGCCCAGCAGAATATGCAGAGCCTCGCCAACGTCGCCGACGGCATCGGGCAGAACGTCAATATCAGCGTGTGATGGCTGCCTTAGTGCGGCTCCGCCGCTAGTTCTTGCCGAGCGCCGCCTGGATCAGCTTGACCGCGTCGTCGCTTGCCCATTCGGCGGGGCCGGCGATGGTGCCGATCTCGCAGCCCTGCGGGTCCAGCAGCAAAGTGGTCGGCATGCCGAAGGCGCGGCCGATCTCCTTCAAGTCCTGGAACGTCTTGGCGGTCGGATCGGCGTAATAGGCGAGCTTCTCGATGCCCACCTCCTTCAGCCAAGCCTTCGGCTTGTCGGGATCGCGGGTGTCGATATTGACCGCCACCACCTCGAAGCCGGGGCTGCCCAGCCGCTGCTGCAGGGCGTCGAGCGCAGGCATTTCCTGGCGGCAGGGCACGCACCAGGTGGCCCACAGGTTGAGCAGCACCGTGCGCCCGCGCCAGTTCTCCAGCGATAGCGGCTTGCCGGCGGCGTCCTGGAAGGCGAGGCCGGGCACCTTGAGCCCGCTCTTGGCGACTTTGACGGCGGCCACCTCGCCGCGCGCCAAAGGGGCCAATTTCCGCGCCAATTCGACGGCCGGCCGGCAAGTCACGTCATTTGCCGCATCGCCGCCCGCATTGCCTGTCAGGGTGGCAATCCCGTATACCCCGGCCAGCCCTGCGGCGAGGCCGGCAATTCCGCCGGCCAGGATCAGCAATAGCCGCTTTTTCGGTGCAGGGCGTTCGGTCACGATCGGCGAAACCTCGGTAGACGTGCCATGAGCAACAAAATGTGGGGCGGGCGGTTTGCGTCTGGCCCCGGCGCCATCATGGAGGAGATCAACGCCTCCATCGATTTCGACAAGGCTCTCTACCGCCAGGACATCGCCGCGTCCAAGGCCCATGCCGACATGCTGGCCAAGCAAGGCATCATTGCGGCGGACGATGCGAAAAAGATCGCTCACGGTCTAGACACGATCCTGTCAGAGATCGCCAACGGCAAGTTCTCGTTCAAGAGGGCGCTGGAAGACATCCACATGAACGTGGAGGGCCGGCTCGCCGAGCTGATCGGGGAAGCAGCCGGGCGGCTGCACACCGCGCGCTCGCGCAACGACCAGGTGGCGACCGATTTCCGGCTGTGGATGCGCGATACTATCGATGCGCTCGATACTGCGCTTGTTGGCTTCCAGCGCGCGCTCACTGAGAAGGCGCTCGCGCATGCCGGCACCGTGATGCCGGGCCTCACGCATATGCAGACGGCGCAGCCGGTGACCTTCGGCCATCATATGCTCGCCTATGTCGAGATGGCGGCGCGCGACCGCGGCCGCTTTGCCGATGCGCGCAAGCGGCTCAACGAATCGCCGCTCGGCGCCGGCGCGCTCGCCGGCACGCCGTTTCCGCTCGACCGCGACATGACGGCGAAGGCGCTCGGCTTCGACCGGCCGGCGGCGAATTCGCTCGACGCAGTGTCCGATCGCGACTTCGTCCTGGAGACGCTTGCCGCCGCATCGATCGCGGCGGTGCATCTGTCGCGGCTGGCCGAGGAGATCGTGATCTGGACCTCGCCGCTCACCGGCCTGGTCAAGCTGTCGGACAAGTTCACCACCGGCTCCTCGATGATGCCGCAGAAGCGCAATCCCGACGCCGCCGAATTGGTGCGCGCCAAGGCCGGCCGCGTGATCGGCGCGCTCACCGCGCTACTGATCGTGATGAAGGGCCTGCCGCTCGCCTATGCCAAGGACATGCAGGAGGACAAGGAGGGCGCCATGGACGCGCTCGGAGCGCTTGCCCTGTCGCTCGCGGCGATGACCGGCATGGTGGCCGATCTCGAGCCCGATGCGGCGCGCATGAAGAAGGCAGCGGGCGAGGGCTACGCCACCGCCACCGATCTCGCCGACTGGCTGGTGCGGAGCTTAAAAATCCCGTTCCGGGACGCCCATCATCTGACCGGCCGCATCGTCGGCAAGGCGGCGGAGGCGGGCTTGGCCCTGCACCGGCTGCCGCTTGCCGCCATGCGCGAGATCGAGCCGCGAATCAGCGAGGACGTGTTCAGCGTGCTGTCGGTCGACCGCTCGGTAAAGAGCCGGACCAGTTTCGGCGGAACGGCGCCCAGAAACGTGCGGGCGCAGGCGAAGAAGTGGCTGCGCAAGCTGGAAAAGGAGAAATCCTAACTTTGTCCAGCCAGGTTTGGCCTTGTTTGACTGGTTTGCTATGGTGCCGTCGGCGCATGATCCCGAAAAGTGGGAACCGGTTTTCGGACAAGATCATGCGCAACGATAAGACTTTAGGAGTGCGTTTTTTGAGCCGTTTTTTCGACCGCCCGTTTCTTCGTCTCGCCCTGATCGGCGCGCTCGCCGCCTCGCTCGGGCTGGCCGCGTGCGGCCGCAAGGGGCCGCTCGATCCGCCGCCCGGCGCCTCGCTCGCCGGCGAGCCGCAGGCCGGCACGAATCCGATGAGCAATCCCATTGCCTCGCCGATCGGCGGGCAGGTCAGGGACGGCAATCCGGGCGTCAGGCCCGACGGCCAGCCGCTGGCGCCCAAAGGTCCGAAAAAACAAATCCCTCTCGACGTCTTACTGAACTGAGCGTGTGATGCACCACTTCGCTTATCGCGACGGCGTCCTGCACGCCGAGGCGGTTAGCCTCGATACGCTTGCTGCGGCGGTCGGGACCCCGTTCTATTGCTATTCGACCGCGACGCTCACGCGGCACTACAAGGTGTTCGTCGGCGCGTTCGCCGACGTAAACGCGCTGGTCTGCTACGCCATGAAGGCGAATTCCAACCAGGCGGTGGTCGCCACCCTGGCCAAGCTCGGCGCCGGCGCCGACGTGGTGTCGGAAGGCGAACTGATGCGCGCGCGGCTGGCCGGCGTGCCGGCCGACAAGATCATGTTCTCCGGGCTCGGCAAGACTGCGCGCGAACTCGCGCTGGCGGTCGACGAAGGCATTCTCTGCATCAATGTGGAATCCGAGCCGGAGCTCGACCTGCTGTCGTCGATCGCTTCGGCTAAGGGGCGCGCCGTCAATATTTCGGTGCGCGTCAATCCCGACATCGATCCCAAGACGCACCATAAGATTGCCACCGGCAAGGCCGAGAACAAGTTCGGCATCCCGATCAGCCGTGCGCGCGCGGTCTATGCGCGGGCGGCGAAATTGCCCGGCATCAAAGTCGCCGGCGTCGACATGCATATCGGCAGCCAGATCACCGATCTCGATCCGTTCGACGATGCGTTCACGTTGTTGGCCGAATTCGTGCGCACGCTGCGCGGCGACGGCCACACGATCTCCCATGTCGATCTCGGCGGCGGCTTGGGCATTCCCTATCTCGACGACAACGCGCCGCCGCCGCATCCGGACGACTACGCCAAGATGGTCAAGCGCGCCACGCGCGACCTCGATTGCCGGCTGATCTTCGAGCCGGGCCGGCTGATCGTCGGCAATGCCGGCATCCTGGTGACGCGCGTGCTGTTCGTGAAGCGCGGCGAGGCGAAGAATTTCGTGGTGGTCGATGCCGCCATGAACGACCTCATCCGTCCGACGCTGTATGACGCACATCACGAGATCTGGCCGGTCGCCGAGCCGGGCGCATCCGGGCGCCGCATCCGCGCCGATGTGGTCGGGCCGGTCTGCGAAAGCGGCGATTTTCTCGCCCGCGACCGCGATCTGGCGGAACCGGCGCCCGGCGCCTTGCTGGCCGTGATGTCGGCGGGCGCCTATGGGGCGGTGCAGGCCGGCACCTACAATACGCGGCCGCTGGTGCCGGAAGTGCTGGTTAACGGCGCGCAATGGGCCGTGGTCCGCCCCCGCCTTGAAGTTGACCAATTAATTGCGCTCGATCGCATGCCGGACTGGCTATAGGTGCATAAATAACCCGCGCATGGCCTGGGAATTGCCTGCGTGTTAGCCTGTCGCGCAACAGATTCTCCTTAAGCTTAAGCGACGGAGCGGCTTTTGGACGGTTTGGACGAGCAGCCACAGCAGCGTGAATACCCGACCAGGGTTTTGCTCGCGCAGGCGCTCAAGCGCGCGCGCGGCAGCCTGCTGTGGGAGAAGCTGTGGCCGGCTTTGGCCACGCTGGCGACCGCGCTCGGGCTGTTCCTCGCATTCTCCTGGGCCGGATTATGGCTGGTGCTGCCGCCGCTGCCGCGCGCCATCGGCTTGCTGTTGTTCGTGGTCGTCACCGCCATTGCGGCGGCGCCGCTGGCGCTGCTGCGGCTGCCCAGCATCTCCGACGGCTTGCGCCGGCTCGACCGCAGCAGCGGCGAGACGCACCGGCCGGCCACCGCGGTCGCCGACGAGATGGCCGCCAACCAGCACGATCCGGTCGCGCAGGCGCTCTGGCGCGCGCACGTCGAACGCGCGCTGCTGTCGGCACGCAAGCTCAAGGCCGGCTGGCCCTCGCCGCGGTTATCGCTGCGCGATCCGATGGCGCTGCGCGCGCTCGTGCTCATTCTGGCGGTCGCGAGCTTCTTCGCCGCCGGCGGCGAACGTCTGAAGCGCGTCACCGCCGCTTTCGACTGGCAGGGCGTGGTGGCGCCGGCCAATTTCCGCATCGACGCCTGGGTCACGCCGCCAGCCTATACCGGGCGGCCGCCGGTCATGCTGGCCGGCTTGCGGCCGGGCGACAATGCGCGCGCGCCGGCGCCGGTCGCGGTGCCGGTCGGCAGCCAGCTGGTGATCCGCGCGACCGGCAATGTGCGCTTCGACGTGGTGCGCAAGGGCGGTGTCGAGGATGCGCCGCCGGATGCGCGCGCAGGCTCGCCGCACGTAGCTTTGCCGGCGGGCAGCGAGGAGCGCCGCTTTTTGATCAAGGGCGACGGCTCGGCGGTGTTACACGGGGTCGGCAGCGGCGACCTGGCCTGGACATTCACCGCCATCCCCGACCGCGCGCCGACCATCGCGCTGATCAAGGACCCGGAGCGGCAGGCGCGCGGTTCGCTGCGGCTCGACTATAAGATGGACGACGACTACGGCGTGGTCGAGGCGCATGCCGATTTCGCGCTCAAGGACGACGAGGCGCCGGCCGGCGCGCCGATGCGTCCGCTGTTCAAAGCGCCGGAATTTCCGCTCACGCTGCCGCAGGCGCGCACCCGCAGCGGTGCGGCGCAGACCACGCGCGACCTCACCAGCCATCCTTGGGCTGGCGCGAAAGTCGCGGTGACGCTCATCGCGCGCGACGAGGCCGACAACGAGGGCCGCAGCGAGGCGGTCGAGCTCCTGCTTCCGGAACGCATCTTCGTCAAGCCGGTCGCGCGCGCCTTGATCGAGCAGCGCCGCATCCTGGCGCTCGACGCCGATGCCAAGCCGCTGGTGCTCACCGCGCTCGACGCGCTCACCATCGCGCCGGAACGCTTCACGCCCGAGACCGCCGTCTATCTCGGCTTGCGCGCGATCTATTTCGACCTCGCCCACGCCAGCAGCGACGACCAGCTGCGCGAGGTGGTGGCGCGCATGTGGGACATGGCGGTGCAGCTCGAGGACGGCAACGTCAGCCAAGCCGAACTGGCGTTGCGCCAGGCGCAGGACGCCCTGCGCCAGGCGCTCGAACGCGGCGCCAGCGACGAAGAGCTGAAAAAACTGATGGATCAGTTGCGCGCCGCGATGGACAAGTACCTGCAGGCGCTGGCGGAGGAGGTGCGGAAAAATCCGCAGCAGCTCGCGCGTCCGCTCGACCGCAATACCCGCATGCTCACGCAGCGCGATCTCAAGAGCATGCTCGACCGGCTGGAGAACCTGGCGCGTTCCGGCAACAAGGATGCCGCGCGCCAGCTGCTGGAAGAATTGCAGTCGATGCTCGAGAACCTGCAGATGGCCCGCCCGGGCGCGCAAGGCGAGGAGGGCGACGACGACATGATGTCGGCGCTCGACGAGCTGGGCGACATGATCCGCAAGCAGCAGCAATTGCGCGACAAGACCTTCAAGCAGGGCCAGGACATGCGGCGCGACCGCCAGCGCCAGCAGCAGGGCCAGGGTCAGCAGCAATTGGGTGATCTGCGCCAGGACCAGCAGGGCTTGCGTGACCGCCTCAACAAGCTGCTGGAGCAATTGCGCCAGCGCGGCCTCGGCAATCCCGGGCAAGACCAGAAGGGTCAGGGCGAAAGCGACATGGGTCAGCTCGGCAACGCCGGCGAAGCCATGGGCGAGGCGGAAGGCGAACTCGGCCAGGGCGACGCCGACAGCGCGGTCGACAGCCAGGGCCGCGCGCTCGAGGCCATGCGCAAGGGCGCGCAGGGGCTGGCGCAGGCGATGAAGCAGAACGGCATGAGCCCGGGCCCCGGCCAGCCCGGCCGCAACGGCCGCGCACGCGCCCAGCAGGATACCGACCCGCTCGGACGGCCGATGCGCGGCCGCGAATATGGCGACGACGTCACCGTGAAGGTGCCGGGCGAGATCGACGCCCAGCGCGCCCGCCGCATCCTGGAAGAACTGCGCAAGCGCTTCGGCGAGAGCACCCGTCCGCAGCTCGAACTCGATTACATCGAGCGGCTGCTAAAGGATTTCTGATTTGTCGGTATCGCCGCGCGGCGGCGAGCGGCGACTATTGCCGCTGCACCAGCGCCTCGCGCACGGCGCCCTTGATCTGATCGATCGAGAACGGCTTGGCGATCACGTCGTGCACCAGCGCGTCCAGCCCGTGCGCGCGCTCGCGCTGATCGGCAAAGCCGGTCATCAGCATGATCGCGACCTCAGGGTGGTCGCGCCCGGCCGCGAGCGCCAGCGCGATGCCGTCCATGACCGGCATTTTCACGTCGGTGAGCAGCAGGTCGAATTTGCTGCTTTGCCTGTTCAACGCTTCGAGCGCCGCCACCCCATCGGTCGCCACGGTCAACTCGTGGCCGTCATCGTTGAGCGCGCGAACGACGAGGTCGCGCAGTGTATCGTCGTCCTCGGCGATCAGGATTTTCGCCATCGTTCTATTTCACTCCGGCGGCGGCATCTTGCGCGGTGAAGAAGCGCACCATCACGTCGCTGGCGTCGGCCGGCGGCGCGGGGATCTGGCTGCGGAATTCAAACCGCTCGCCGGGACCGAGGATGCTGCGGGCCGGCGGCATGGTCCAGGTATAGACTTCCTGTCCGGTTGCATTGCGCGCGGCGAAGCGCAGGCGCGGCACCTCGACCGGTTTGCCGGCTTCGCTCACGATGGCGCCTTCCACGATCAGGATGCTGACGCCGTCCTCGGCTTCCCTCGAAATCCGGACATTCTCGAATTTGAGATTGCGCAGGTTGACCGGCAGGCCGATGGCCGCAAACAGCGAAGCGGTCTGCGGCAGGTAACGCACCACGTCTTTGCGCGCGCCGAGCAGCGCCACGTTGCAAGCGACCAGCACGAGAATGATCGCGGTCCAGCGCGACGAGCGGAGCGACTGCTTGCGGCGGCCCTGCAGTCGCTGGCGGCGGGCGTCGAAGCTTTCGGCGTCTTCGGAATCGGGCTCGGCATTGGCCGCATCCGGCAGCGGCTCATGCTCGATCGGCGGCACCAGCGACGGCGCATCGGCGATCATGGCCGGCTCCGTTGCCGGCGTCTCGGCCGGTGCGGGTTCCGGTGGCGGCGGCGCAACCGGCGGCGCGTTGCTGTCGGTCGCGGTGATCGCTTCGGAGTCTTCGGCGCCAGGGCCGTCGGCGGCGGCTGGCGTGGGCTGTGGCGGTGGCGCGGCCGCAGCGGGCGGTGGCGCCGCCTCAGTGCGGGCGGGCGGCGTCGATTGCGCCTCGGCGTCCGCGATCACGCGGTCCACGAAGGCGGTCACCTCGGGCGCGCGCTCCGGCCCGCCGGCGACCCATGTCACCTTGCAGCGGGCGCAACGCACGGTGCGCCCGGCCGGGCCGACAGAGGCCTGGTCGATCATGTAGGAGGTGGCGCAGCTTGGACAGACGATCAGCATGTCATCGGGGCCGATTTGACCCCAAAATCTAACAGCCGACCGTTAATGGATTGGAAACCATGCCCGCCCGGCGGATTAGGGGATAGGACGGCCCTGCGGCGCTGGCGGCGCCGTGATAATCCTGTAAAAGCGCAGTTCTCGGCCGCAAGCGAGGGTCGCGGACAACTTTTGGGACGGCTCCGGGGCTTGCGCCGGCCAGGGTCATTCCACGGGTTTTGAACGGAATTTACCGGAGATCGGCGTGGTCCGATTCGAGAACGTAGGCTTGCGCTACGGCCTGGGGCCGGAGGTCCTGCGCGACCTCACGTTCCGCATCGAGCCGCATTCCTTCCAGTTCCTCACCGGCCCGTCCGGCGCCGGCAAGA
>Ga0209584_10000300_pt1 | contig 14800 bp, 14 predicted proteins | sample NGEPerD_FD_184507 | JGI IMG/M metagenome (GOLD analysis project Ga0209584, IMG submission 184507) | Arctic peat soil microbial communities from the Barrow Environmental Observatory site, Barrow, Alaska, USA - NGEE PermafrostAB12-D... | ecosystem: Environmental > Terrestrial > Soil > Wetlands >...
CCAACCAGTCGATGAGTAGTCAGTTAGTCCCAGCCGAGCAAGCGAGCACATCCTTACCGCCGAGCAAGGCGGGGTCCATCTATCACCAAGCCCAGGTGACCTTGGACGTAGGACAAGACCCTATCGACATCACGGCGCCGCCGAGCGACGCGACGTGGGGAGCCGACGCTTCGTACGGTCCGGACCAGCGCAATGCCCTGTCTTACAGTGCGAGGGGTTTGCGCATTAACGCATCGCACATAGGAGTACCTGGAGCGGCCGCCGATTATCGAACCTGTTCGTCAAGGACGGACTACGGCGGCTATGGATATGTCGATACTATGACTCCCACGATTGTATTCTGTGTGCGGTTCTCGGACCGCTTCGGTGCTGTCAAGGTGCTCAACAGCACTACGGGCACTCTCACGCTCGAGGTAACGACCTGGGAAGGCTAGCGCAAGCTCCGTGCAGCTTCTCACCGCCTATCACGCGACAATCTTATTGACTATGCCAAGCACGACCATCGCCGCTAGCGGTGGGTATGACTGCCGTACCTGCTTGGCCCAGGATGGTCCACATGACGTCGATGGATGAGTGCCACAACCCACGAAGACAAGTACAAACGCTGAAAGAGCCAGCATCGTCGCCGTGACGATGCGTCGCCAGGCTGTGCTCACGGGTAGTTCACTGCATCCCATCAGGTTCTGAAAGATGAGTGGCTCGATCTCATGCACCTACGCTCCTGCCCACGAACGTCGGTGAATAGCGAGTCTACTTCCCCGAGCTTGAGACGAGCTCCCAGATCAGGTGAGCAGTCTGCTGAATGCCACCAAGCAGCAGCGGTCGCGTGCTCAACGTCAATCGGTTTCCCCTAAGATCGACCAGGCGTTCTTGGTCGCCGCCGATCCAATTGGGAAACAGGCTCATCTCCACGTGGTGGACTACCGCATCTCCAAGGAAGTCATACCGCCCGCAATAGGAGACGTAGGTCTCCTCGGCCTGGGCTTCCTCCTCTTTGGTGGCGCTGAGGAGATCGTCGGCGGCGAACCTCAAGCGGTGAGGAGCCATGATGGCCACAAACACGAAACCTTCCTCGTTGTACATGATGTAGCCGGTGGCATCCTTACCGAGTGGGTAGCTGACCTGAGCGTCTTGGACGCTTCTGTTTTCCCAAGACAGGAGTCTCCATGTGCCAATGAGAGGATTAGATGCCATTGTACTTCCCTTCTTGCGAAGTGGGTACGCACTCGTTCGCATCATATTGCCACCCGCAGATGCCAGGCGGGCACTTCGGAGAATTAATCGTCTGGGAAATACGGCTGTTTGCTTTTGACGGCCTGATCTGCGGGCTCGCGAGTTCCTGTTCCCGAAACTGCTGCGCCGCATGCTGACCACGGTCGGCTCGGCACCGTTCGCCATCCTGTAGCTGTCCGCGGTCTGGTTGTTGATGAGATTCCTGACCCTGCAATTGATCGCGAACCCCACCGTCTTCGGCACGATCGCCCAGACCGGCGGACTGGTGATCCTCGCGGTCACCTCCATCCTGATTTGGCTGGGGTGCGTCAGGGGTGCCTCCCCTGCACCGCATCCGGGCGATACTGTTCACCGCGGCCTTCAGCAAACCCAAAGCCCTGACCAACGGCCGCCGCGGGAACACTGGACTGGGCCGCTAGGCGCGGCCGTCGAAACGCGTGTTCAGTCAAAGGTGTTACGCCGCTCTGCCATCAGAGCCTGGAGGCCGCACGACCATTCTCGCGCTGCGACTCCGGCTCGAGTTCGCGATCACCGATGGGGCCCCTTTATGACGCCGAACCCTCATGACGACAACATATTCGAATGTGACATTGAAGCGAGGCCACTCAGAACAATTGCGGTTCAACAGATGTGGAAGCGCGTGCTCAGAGGATTCGAACCCCTTGGTGGGCAGATCGCTCTGGTCTCATCAGGTCTCATCAGGTCTCATCAGGTCTCATCGGGTCTCATCGGGTCTCATCGACCACCTCGAGCGCGGCGGGCGGTGATGCTGAGCGCCCGTAGGAATGTCAAGGCCTTTCGGGCCTTCGACGGGAGCTTGACTGTGCCGAGTTGGTCGGCGTGCTCGACGTTATCGAAGGTTCGCAGTAGCCGGAGGAAGCCGTCGACCTGTTGTTCGAGGACGCCGATATCGACGAGGGTGCCGTCGAGTTCGGCGAGTAGGTATTCGGGGAGGGTGACCAGAGCGACCGAGGGGATCTTCCGTTCGTAGAGAGGTTCGCCCTCGCCGAACTGGATGAGCGGGCCGGGTTTCGAGACGTGAACCTTGTCGGGTGCGGAAGGATTCCAATCCTTTCGGATGATCGCGGCGATTTCGGGGGTGGTCGCGTACAGCAGTTCCGGTTCCGCCTGGCCGGTGGGCGAGTACCCGCCGGTAGCTGCGTGATCGGCGTACTGCCGTGCTCCCAGGTGTTCGATGACCAGACCGCCCACGGCGCGGGCTTGGCCGGGCCGACCTGCCCATAGGTCGGGGTGGGCGTCCAACCAGGCTGAGGTGGCTTGACCGTGCTGGGACACGGCGGGGATTCGAAGGTGCCCGGTGGTGTAGACGAACACGAACGTGCGCCGGTGGGGCGCTGAGGTCGCTTCGCGGGCGAGTTCCAGCAGGGCTATGTGGCCGTTTTCCTCGACGGAGTTGGTGCCGTCGCTATGCGTGACGACGAGGATCGTTTCGCCTGTGATGTCGCCCTCGGAGATGGCCCAGACCGTTGCGGTTTCGCTGAACGGGGTCAATGTCGCGTCGAGAACAAGGTGCGCCTCGGTTCCCGATCGAGCCGCATCGGTGAGATGGTGCCCCTCGCTCTCGGGCACCCACACCGCGGGGAGGTCCTGGTATCCGTGGGCGAAAGGCAGGTACTGGCCGGCGGCTGCGCTGTCGGGCAATCCCTTCCACACGGCGATGACGGCCTTCACGCCGGCTTTGCGAGCGGCTGCCAGGTTCGGCCCGTTCAGCGTGGCTGACAGCACCGGGTTGTCGAGTTCGGGTCGCGCTGCGGGCCCTTCCCACTCATGGATCCACAGGTTGTAGGGGAACGGGTGGTGCTGAACCTCGGTGACCGCGATAGCGCCCTCCGCGGCGGCCCAGTTCTTACGCAGGCCCCCGGTGACGAGGTGCACTGGGGCGGTGATGCCCTCGGGGCCGGTAGTTCCTGAGTAGGGGTAGGCGGAGGAGATCCTGATTGGCCGGTCGCCGACCGTGAGGTTCAGGTGAGTGCTGTCTCGTGGCGCGTTCCATCGGGTGAAACGGTGTGGGTCACGGTGAACCGTGAGACCGAGCCCGGTGAGTTGTTCCGCGACATTCTCCACGAGCGCCCGATGGGCCCCGCTGCCGGTCAAGCGTGGACCGAGACCATCCAGGTAGCGAACTCGCTCCGCGAAGGCATCATGTCGTGCGTTCATCAGGCTCTCCTCGACGTGTCCGATTTCGCCGCTGGTCTCTGATCATCACCCCCAGGCGCCGCCGCCCTGCTCGCGGGTGCGGCCCGTGACCGGCCGCGGCAGGTCCTTCATCCCGGGTAGGGTCGACGTCAGGAGAAGAAGGCGGTTGGCGGCCGCGACAAGCCGGGACCGCATCGCTGACAGCGCCGACGTGATCATCGACCTGATCGGCTGCCCGCCCGAGCGTTCGTCCCTGCTGCCCGTCATCAGCCCGGGCGGTCACCACTGATATGGAAGGCATCTCGATACCCGGCCTGCTCAAGGCCGCCCTGCGGTGCCCCTCGGGAAGGTCGTCGTCGACATCTGCTACCAGTGCGCGCTGACGCTGGTGGCAGCCACCGCGCCCCACCGAGCACGTCCGGAGGCAGATCGCGACCTCGCCGACGGTATCGCCGCGGCCGCCGTGCAGACCCTTCATCGGCACAATCATTCAGGGAAGGCGGCTGTGTCCGTCGATCGCCGGTCGAGCGCCCCAATGAGCCCGTCCGCCCTCCATTCACCACAAGTAGCGGCGCTGCGGCATCGCGGGCAAGGAGAGCGCGTGATCATTGCCTGCGTCGCCGGCCGGGGTCAGGCACCCAACACCCGAAGCGGTCTGTCGGCCTGGGTACGTGACGTGACCGTGCTCACCAACCCCGGACGACGCGGTGTGGTGCGACGGATCTCACGAAGAACGACAACGTTTGACCCGCAAGCTCAACCACGACCACCCATGTACCGCCTCCGCCCCGACCTTTGGGTGTCCCCGGCCGCGCTGTCTCACGCGAAGTACTACAGCGGGTGGTGGCCGTCGCCGACCCAGATCACCCGTCGGTTCGGGGGAGGCGGGAGAGCCGCCGCGGTCAGATCCCCCGCGCCCAACGGCCAGCAGCCAGCTTCGACGTAAAGAGGCTTGTTCTCGCGACGGTCGACGATGAGTTCGCCCTGGGCCCTCACGGCCGGGAATCAGGGCCGCGTCGACCACCCGGAAGTCCCGGAACTGTCCCGGTACGTCGGCGTCCTGCTGGAACGCCCGACACCGGTGGTGGACGCATCCGTTTCCTGGGCAGGGGTGCCATTTTGCCGGGTAGGCGGGCCGGCCGGTGCCGAAAGGGAGCGGGTCAGCGCACGCCGTCCCAGGCGGTGCGCCGGGTGGGGTGGGGGTCGGTGACTGTTTCGCTCGGCATGGCGAACCGACGCACCGTTCGCTGGCGACCGTAGGGTGCCCAGCCCGGGTGGCCGGACCGCACGAACGCCACCCACGCACAGTGCATCTCGTCGGCGAGCTCCTGCGGCGGAGCCGAGCCGGCCAGCGGCTCACCGAACGCGTCGTCGAGGTTGTCGAACACGAAACCGAGCTCCAGGGCGTGGCAGGCACCGAGCCGACCGCCGAACCGTGGCGAGCGCCAACCGAACTCGTAGACAAACGTGTCCGCATCGTGGATCAGCCGTGCCTCGGCGACGCGGATGGCCGGCAACCGGAAATACCAGTCTCCGAGCGCGGCCATCAGGATCTCGCCGGGCGACGCGGCCGGTTCGGCGAGGCGGTAGCTCGCGACGACGGCGTCGGCGTCCGCGCCGACGCCGGTGAGCACCCTGGCCAACAGCTCGTCCGTGACAAAGTCGATGACGCCGCTGGGAACGAGGAACAGTGCGTGTTCGTCGTCATTGCTGCCGATCAGCACGTCGATGTCGGTCGCGGCCCCCTGGACCAGCCGGTCTATCGGCCGGGCGCGGACGACCTCACCGTCGATGACGGGTCCGAAAGCGATCATGCTGCGGCCGATTTCCCCCCACACCGCGGGGTCCGGCGCCGCCGCGATGCTCGCGGACAGCGCGGCTTGGGCGGCGACCAGTTCGAGAACGGGAACGGCGGCGAACCCCTCGACCGTCGGCCGGACACCTAATCGGTCGGCCAGCGCCGTGGTCACCTTCGCGGCGGTCGGCGTCGACAGCACGTGGTGTCCGGCGCCGCTCTGCGCGATCGCCCGCCGGAACAGGCCCGCCGCGGCGGGCATCGACAGCAACGTCGTCACGCTCATCGCGCCCGCCGACTGGCCGGCGATGGTCACCGCGTCGGGGTCCCCACCGAACGCCGCGATGTTCTCCCGCACCCAGCGCAGCGCGGCGACCAGGTCGAGCAGACCCCGGTTCGCCGGCGCGCCGTCGATCACCAGGAAGCCATCGACACCGAGCCGATAGTTCACGGTCACACACACGACGCCGTCGCGGGCGAACTTCGACCCGTCGTAAACGCTGACCGCGCCGCTGCCGTTGACGAACGCACCACCGTGGATCCACACCAGCACCGGTCGTCGGGCCGCATCGGCGTCCGGGGTCCACACGTTCAGGTTCAGGCACTCCTCACCGGCGATGACCGGGTCGGCCAGCAACCGGTCGATGGGGCGCGGATACGGCGGCTTGGGAGCCGTCGGGCCGTACTCCACGGCATTGCGGACACAGTCCCAGGAGGGCGCCGCCGCGGGCGCGGCGAACCGGTTGGCCCCGAACGGCGCCGCAGCGTAAGGAATGCCCTTGAACGACAAGATCCCGTCGTTCTCGCTGCCCAGCAACCGCCCCTGCGCCAGCACCACCATCGGGCCCACCGCGTCCTCCAACCATCGGCGACCCCGATCGTGCCACGACCCACCACATCGACCGCTCCGACCAGCCCTAATGTCGGATGTCGCATCCCCCTCGAGGAGTCTGCCCGTGATGCGGGTTGCCGGCGTCGCCGGAGCAGCTGTCGTGAGCAGCTCGCGTGAGTGATCCGGCCGAACCGCAGGAACGTCTCACCAGCGGACCGCGGGGTTCGCCTGGCTCCTGCGACGGACGCGGATCCCCGCCCCGAACCGCGTCGACACCTCCCGAAAGGGTCCAGGCAACGCCAAGCCCCGCCGGTCAACAGCTTCGACCCACGCCCGCGTGCCCGGCGTGTCATCGTGAATGCGGCGTCCGCGACGGCCAGGATTTCGGTCATGGACAGCGAAGAGCAGACCGCCAGGATCCGGACTCTGCGGGCAAAAGGCCTGTCCCCGAAGGACATCGCTCGGGCCCTGGGTGTTCCGCCGGCGACGGCGGCCCGGCTGGTCCGCGCCATCGCCGCCGAACAGAGCACCGACCCCGCCCAGCGGGAGGTGCTGCACTGCTGGGTGAACCCGGGGTGGAGTGTCGGGCTCACCATCCACGGGCGTCCCGACTGGGTCGACCCGCCGCAACCGGAGACCGGCGCCGAGGGTCTGGTCGCCGTCGTGGTCGCCCGTGACGCGGGCCGGAGCAGGGTCAGCGTCTGCGGCTACCTGGTCGACGTGTACTGCCTCGGGGTGAAGGACACGATCGGGCCGCGGGTGATGAACACCGACCAGGCCGCGCAGTTCACCCGCAGGTTCTACGACGCCTACCAGGCGGCGCCGGTGGCGGCGCCGCTCGACCTGGCCCAGAGCCTGGTGCACGGCGCGGTCGTGTACGCCCGAACGCTCGGTTTCGATCCGGCACCGGACTTCGACGCCACCAGGGACCATCTCGGGCCGTGGTCAGGCCAGGGCGCCATCACCTTCGGTCGCGATGGCAAGCCCTTCTTCATCCAAGGCCCACGCGACAACTCCGCCCACATCGTCAGCAGACTGCGACGCTCCGTCGGCCCGGACAACTTCGAATCCCTGATCGCGGTGTAGTCGTCCCGTACTGATCGTGCTCAACGACCGTGACGTCGGCCAATGACCCACGACGGCCATCACCACCGGGAACGCCAACGCGGTAACCGTTCGAACCGGTCGTGGGTGCTCGGCAACAGTGGTGGGGTGTTGAGCGAAACCATCGGCCTCGGAAGCACTCTCGGGTGTGGGTGGCGGGAACCCACACCCGGTCGTATCGCTCGTTGACCTGCGGGGCTCGGGTCAGCTCTTGAGCTGGGTGCTCAGGGTTTGGAAGAACACTTCGGAGGTCTCCCGGACGAAATTGGCGTGCGCGGTGGCCAGCGTGCTGGCCCAGTCCACGCCCCGCGCCACACAACGGACGGACGACCCCCCATCGAGTTTCCTCGGCTCGGCCGCCGCGGCGACGTCAATGATCACCGCGGTCAAGTTCGATGCTGGTGAGTCGGCCCGGCCACGACCTCGGGAACGCGAGCACCAAGACGGAGGGCGGGCCGTGTACCAAGGCGGCTCCACTGTGGCCACCAGCGCCGTGTCGTGCGCTTCAGATGAACCACACCACTCGGCGCCAACGAAGGTGCAGAAGCCCATGCGGCTCAGGGCGGCATCTTCCGGCAGGTGCCCAGCCGTGCTACATCCGGTTGGACTTCAGGTGCAGGGTCACGTCGTGCACGTCCAAGACCGGACATGCAGCGGGCGGTCGAGGCATCACGCTTCGCCGGTCGGTGCCAAGGAGACTCCTCGTCACCAACGGACGTTCGGTGGGAGAGACGACCGTGGTAATGGCGTGGCGGTGATCAACTGGTCGGGTAAATGATCTCTCGGCCGGTCATCGAGTAGGGCCTGATTCGCACCCAGTGGGTCCGTTCGGCGAGATCCGCCCATGGCGACACGCCGAGCATGTCCAGTCGTGCCAGTTGCGCGGGTTCCTCGACGGTCGTGGCCTTTCCGCCGATCACCACGCTCCACCCGGTGCTGCGGTCCTCGTCGAACCCGTCGACCTCGAACGCCACCGGCAGTTCATTGTCCGCGGCCGTCAGCTTGGAGCCGGGCGCGGTCCGAAAGACGACAGCCTCGCCGTCCAGGGCGTGGTTGACCGGCAAGATAACAGGTTCGCCTTGGTCGACGAAGGACACCCGACCCACCTTGGCGGCCTGCAACCGCCGCCGGCATTCCTCCAGGGGCAAGACACCCAGACCCGAATGGTCCAACGGCAATGATGATATCCGCATGACGCTTCTCCTTACCCGACCGCAGGCCAAAGCGGGCGGCCGCCAGCCCCCGAAAGTCGAAGTCGGACATGAGCTGTTCCCGATCGCCCACAATCACCCGGGCCGCCCAAGCGGGGAAGAGGCTTTGGTCCCAACACCGCTCCTCCAGTCGGGGGTCGGGAACCTGGAGCAGCCTCCGGGTCGAACTGTCGTCATCCACTACCCGAGACCGTCTTCGATCACCTGAGATTAGGTCTCGGCGCGCCTTGGGGCATGCGCGCACCGGCCACCTCCGGACAGCATGACCACCGAGTGTGGTTCACGTCTCACGAATTCGGCACCTCGGCGTCCCGACAGCCGCCCATAGGCTGGGGGGAGCCGCCTCGTCGCAGGACCCGGAGCCCGGTCCCCAGGCGCAGGTGGACGTTGTGATGAGCGGGGCGAGGACCGATGAGTGATAGCGATGCGCCTGATTCACTGTCCGGTCATTCCGCCGAGCCGCACGCCGGGGGTTTGGGACAGCGGCTGAACTGGCTGCGGGCCGGGGTGCTCGGCGCCAACGACGGGATTGTCTCCACGGCCGGTTTGGTGGTGGGTGTGGCGGCGGTGACTCCGGAGCCGGGGCCGATCCTGACCGCGGGAATCGCCGGGCTGGTGGCCGGCGCGGTGTCGATGGCGCTGGGCGAATACGTGTCCGTGAGCAGCCAACGGGACACCGAACGCGCGTTGCTGGCCAAGGAGAAGGCCGAACTGGAGGAGTTCCCCGAGCAGGAGCTGCAGGAGTTGGCCGCCATCTACGTGGCCAAGGGCGCCAGTGTACAAACGGCGATGAAGCTGGCGGAGGAGCTGACCGCGCACGATGCGTTCGCCGCGCACGTGGACGCCGAGCTGGGCATCGACCCGGACGAGCTGACCAACCCGTGGCACGCGGCGATCTCGTCGGCGATCGCGTTCACCGTGGGTTCGATCCTGCCGATCGTGGCCATCCTGCTGCCGCCGGCCGGGATCCGGGTTGCGGTGACCTTTGTCGTGGTGCTGCTGGCGCTGGCGTTCACCGGCGCGTTGAGCGCCTACCTGGGTGGTGCACGGTGGGCGCCGGCGGTGGCCCGCTTGGTGGTCGGGGGAGCGATGGCGATGGCCGTCACCTACGGCATCGGGCAGCTCGTCGGGGCCGCCGGGATCTGAGTCCAACAGCCTGTTCTCCGCGTTGCAATGATCGGGCACACTCGTTGGAATGAAGCATCTTTGACTAAGCTAAGATCAGGCTGCACCCAGGGGATCACCTGTCATCGTCGTCACTATCGGCCGCCGTCAGCAGATGGCTGGGCGGCCGTTGAAATGTGAGGGCTTCTACTTCGACGGGTTCTCGCTGCCCACGGCTGCGCCGATGTCGGGCACGATCTGCGAGGCCGAGTCGGTAGCCGACCCGGAGACGCCCTCCGCGGCACCGGCAACACTCTCGGTGACACCAGCGACGCCGCCGGATACGCTCTCGGTGACACCCGCGACACCGCCGGACAGTGTCTCGGTGACACCGGTGATTCCTTCAACGGCGCCGGTCGCCGATTCGGTGACACCCTGCGCGGCGGTCGCGGCGGCATCGCCGACCGCTCCCAGGTCGATCGGCAAGCCGGGTATCTCGATCCCCAACGACTCGGTGACGTCCGCGACGACCTTCTTCAATGCAGCCCACATCAGGAACTCCTCCAGATCGAAACAATGGTTCCGTCCCAGTTGACGACCGACGACAGCTGTCGTCACGACACCGATAGTCGGGTCGCTTGCGCGTCGAGGAATCGTGTTACCGGCCTCATCGCACCGCCGGGTTCTCGGTGTTGTGGGCGCGTCGTAAACACATGGTTGCCCTCCAGACTGGGGGCGCTACCGCACGCCTTTGACGCTACGCCGTGCGTCACGGGGCGTGCGCTTCGGTGAGATGGGAGTCTTGTCACAGGTTTTCGTCGTTGTTTGGGCAGCCGAACCTCAGCTGCCCGGCGCGCGCCGGGGACACGGGGGCGATGTTAGTGCTGTTCGGGCCCCGGTGGAGCACGGCTCGACCGGGCGAAAAGCGTTCGGCGACAACGTCTTGCGAGTCGTGGAGCGCGCACAATTCAGCGGATGCGCCGCACGGCGCGGCGTGGCCGGAGCGGTGCGGCCAGCGCACCACCTGGACGGCCTGATCGGTGGGGAGGAATTCCGGACGGACCGAGGGAGGTCATGCCGAGTGGTTGGCGGCTCCGTCGGGGACGAGGCTGAACGCGCCTTCCTCTTCCTGCGCGTTGTGCAGCCGGAGAACGGCGTACAGCCCGTAGAGCAGGCGGCGGAGTTCGATGACGTCCTCGGGTTCGGTGCTGTGCGGGTCGAGCCCGTCGAGCAGTCGTCGTAGCCGGCCGACCTGATGCTCGATCTCGGCGTAAGTGCGGCTCATCGCGGCGCTCGCGTCGGAGCCGCCCAGGGCGCGGTCGACCAGCGGGACCAGCAGTTCCTTAGCGCTATTGATGATCTTGATCGAGGCGCGTCGGGCCGACAGTCAGTGATCGGCCCTAGGCTAGACGCCGCGACCGCGGCCTGGTCGACGCGACGCAGCGGCCGTAGGTAGCGGGCCAGGGTGGTGCGGCCGCCGGTGTAGCCTGCTCGGCGATCTCGACGTTCAACATGGTGGCGTTGCCCACGCCGTGGGCGAGTCTGTCGTGCAGGTAGGGTTTGAACGAGTCCAGCACGCTGGCCCGCACGTCGCCGGCCAGCAGCGAATCACCACTGCCGGCGCGGAGGTAGCGGCGCACGGTCTTGTAGTTCAGATCGAGTCTGCGGGCGATTGCCCGTATCGACAGGCTCGATCGAGCAGCGATACCAGCATCGAGTGGGTGGCGACGAGCGCCGGGGTCGGAGGCACGCTACCGGCCAGTGGCTGGATCAGCGACGTTTCGCTCGGCGGCATTTGGATGACACCACCGCCCGCGGTACGTGGCTTCCGGGCGGGTTCAGCGACTGATGTGGATGCTCTGGAAACTTCCCCACGGCAGACCAAGTGACCGCCGCCGACCCGTACTGCCGGTCAGGAATGTCCAGCCAGCACACGGTTCGCCGCCTGAAACATCTGCACCGCCAGTACCAGCGAGTCCGGGAACGGCACCGTCGAGACGAACGCGGCGGGTCGGCGCGGCCTGGTTGGGGCGGCCGATCAGGAACGTCTATCCCGTCGACGCCGGCGTCCAGGTGTTGGCGCGACCGCAAGCTGCCGTCGCAGAGCGGAGGCCTGACTGCCACCGACTCGGGTCGGTACGGCGTTGCGCGCCCACCCTCAGCGCGATTCGCCACCGTGATGACCCTGGCGTTTGCCAAGGTGGCTACGGCTTCCACCGGCGGGACAGCGCTGCCGGGTGGCGGTACACGGTGTCGAGTACAGCATCAGCTGTCGGCGGCGTCGGCTTCCGCGACGATCCCTACCAGGTTCAGGCCGCCGAGCCGGATCAGCGGCCGACCGAGTGGTTCTTCTATGGCTACGACTTCACGACGGCTCTCGTCGATCATGACCGCGAACGCCATCGTCGATCCTTGACGCGGTAGTCCTTCGAGCACCGGCTGATCGTGCCGAGGCTGGTCAGGTGGGCGCGGCGATTGAGGAAGCTGGCCGCGTCGGTACGGTCGGGCCGGGCCGGGATGTTGTGGTGAGTGACACCACTGCGAGTACCGATCTCGATGGTGGTGTTCACGTGGTGGTGTTCACGTGGTGGTGTTCACGTGGTGGTGTTCACGCGGTGATGTTCACGCGGTGATGTTCATCCGGTGACCCATCCATGGCATGGCATGGGCGAGGCCGGCCGCGGCGGTGGTCCAGTCGTGGGCGCTGCCGGCGCTCTGCCAGTACTGCACATTCATCCCGGCGGATTGGGCCGCGGACTTCACCCGCTGCAGATCGGAATCCACCGCGCTGTCCTGGGAGCCCACGATGAACCAGCCGGCGATCGTCGGGAATTTCGCGCGGCCCATGATGTCGATCGGGTTGATCGCCGTGAACTTGGACTCGTCCCCGCCGAACGCTGTGTCCACGGTCTGCTTCCTGGATCCGAGGGTCGGCTCCAGCTGGCCGGAGATGTCCACGAAACTCGGGTAGACCGTCGGGTGATTGGTGACCATCTGTAACGCGCAGGTTCCGCCGTAGGAGAAGCCTCCGATCACCCAGTGCCGCGGGTTCGGGTCCACCCTGAGCTGGGCCCGGATGGCGTCCGGGACGTCCTGGGACAGGTAGGTGTCCACCCGTCCAAGGCTGGAATCGGCGCAGATCGGGTTGGCCATCTCCGAGCCCAACGCATCGGGAACCACCACGACCGGGGCGAGACCGTTGTGCTGGGCGGCGAAATCGTTCATCACCGAGGGCAGGCGGTCGCCGAGCAACCAGTCATGTGGGTCACCGGGCTGACCGGCCAGCAGCACCAGCACCGGCAGGGGCTGCGGGTTGTCCGCGAAGTACGCGGGCGGGTAGTACACCCACCCGGTGCGACCCTGGAAACCGGAGCGAACACCAGGCAGGTCGACAGGACTGACCCTGCCCTTTCCATCCGCGGGCATACCTGTCCCGGTTGGGGTCCACACCGTCGTCAACGGTTCCGGTGCCACCGCCAGCGGTGTTGACGTGGCCGCCGAGCCCAACGCCGGCGGGCCGGTGATCTGCTGGTCGGAGGCCACACCGAGGACGTCACCCAGTGTGGGGTATTGCGCGTAGAACGTATTGATCTGGTTGGCGGCGAGTGTCACGACGACAGTTCCGGCTATGACGGCACCCGCGCTGCGAACCCAGCCGATACGGAACAGGGACCCGACCGCCAATGAGATGCCGGCGATGCCCACCCCGATCCAGCACATGATCACCGGTGGCAACGGTTCGGCGAACAGGTTGGTAGCGACAGGTTCTCCGATCACCCATGCCGCCACGGCCGACACCATCACCACGAGGGGCAAAATGAACAGCCACCACCAGCGTTCCCGCCTGGCGAGCAGCAGGACCGCCCCGGCCAAACCCAGGAGGACCAGCAGCCACGCCAGCCACCCCGATGTCAGCGACACACCCACCAGCGGGCACTCCTTCAACTCGTCACGCACTCATGTCTGGGCGTTCGCACATCCGGACTCCCGGCCAGGCGGCTGGGCAGCGCCTGGGTCGTCACAATGTAGAGGCCGGCTGTGCGTGCTCTGTACAGCTAGTTCAGCTCGCGGTGAAACCGGTGTGAGCTCCCTGTGCGCTCGTTGTTGTCTTTCTCGCCGTGAAGCGTCGCGGCCGGCGTGACCGGCGGCGGTCGGGAGCGCGTACTGGCGTTGAGTTCGGGGTAGCCAGTCGGCAGGAACTTGCCAGCGTTTCCTCGGCATGCCTTGGTCGTCGGTGGGTCACGTCGGACTCGTGATCGTTGCCGTTGGTGGTGTATCGAACAACAGGTCGCTGTCGCCCGGTCTCACCAGCTGAGGCCGCGTAGTGTCGGCTCACCTCGTCAACCCCTGAACCGCCAACATCACACCCCGCGGTCGGCGCTCGGATGGCGACGTTCCAACAAGGGCGGGAGGAGGCGTCGTTCGACGCCCGGTGTCGATCGACACTCTCCAGGGGTCGACGCGGTGATCGTCGGCGCTCAGTGAGCTACGCCACCGTAGGCAAATGATCCGTTTCCACGGGCGTCATACAGAACGCACATACTGTGGTCCCAGCTCACCAGGGCGGGATACGGGGCGGGGCGCGATGCGGGGGAGTGGTGATGACACGGATTGTCCGGGCTGTCGTGGCCGCAGCGACGGCGGCGATGCTGGTCGTGCTCACCGGATGCGGGTCCACCGACACCGCCGTCGGGACGCTGACCGCGGTCGCCGACAGTTCCGGGCCGACCGGCTTCGCTGCCGCGGGTTCCGACCCGGCGCAGCAGGTTGCCGATCAGACTGTGTTCCCGGCGGTCGCTGCTCCGGCGGACGCCCCGGACCCCACCAGTCCGGCCGCGGCCGGTGCCGCCGTCGAGTCGATGGTGTGGGTGCCGGCCGGTGATCACCGGGTGCCGGGCACCCTCGCGGTGCCCGCCTCACCGCCGGCGGGGGCGATTCCCGTGGTGTTGCTGTTGCACGGCGACCTGAGCAACCGGAATGAGAACGGTGATCTGTTCACCCGGCTGGCCGCGGCCCTGGCCGCGGAAGGTGTCGCGTCGCTGCGGATCGATTTCGCCGGTTCCGGGGACTCCGAGGAACCCGACCTGGCGCTGGACTACCCGGGCATGGTCACCGATGCCGCCGCGTCGGTGGACTACCTGCGGGCCGATCCGCGGTTCGACCCGGCCCGGGTCGCGGTGCTGGGGTTGTCCCGCGGTGGGGCGATCGCGGCCACCCTGGCCGGGACGGTGCCCGGGGTGGCGGCGTTGGTGGAGTGGAGCGGCGCGGTCTACAACGGTCACGACGAGGATCCCGAGGCCCATGACCAGGCCCGGGCCGACGGCTTCGTGGCCGTCGGCGGCGGGTTCCGGTTGTCCCTGAACT
>Ga0209584_10000301_pt1 | contig 14772 bp, 10 predicted proteins | sample NGEPerD_FD_184507 | JGI IMG/M metagenome (GOLD analysis project Ga0209584, IMG submission 184507) | Arctic peat soil microbial communities from the Barrow Environmental Observatory site, Barrow, Alaska, USA - NGEE PermafrostAB12-D... | ecosystem: Environmental > Terrestrial > Soil > Wetlands >...
CGGCGCCGAGAAGTAATGGTGCAGCGGCAATCCCGTCCGCAACCTGATCTCTTCCGCGTCGAACTCCCGCTCGATCCTGGCCAGCAGCGGGCCGGTCCTGGTGTCCTGCCAGACGATCGCCTTGGCCACGGGATGACCCGTTCTCGGATCCCAGACCACGGTGGTCTCACGCTGATTGGTCACGCCCAGCGCGACGATCTGGTCGGCACCGATCCCGGCCTCGGAAAGGGCCTGCGGCAGGATCCTCTTGACGATGGACCAGATCTCGCCCGCGTCGTGCTCCACCCAACCGGGCCGCGGAAAATACCGCCGGTGCTCCCGCTGGGCGATCGACACCATCCTGCCCTGCCGATCGAAAACCATGCACCGGGTCGACGTCGTGCCCTGGTCGATGGCCGCGACATAGCGGGGATTCACCATTCGCGGCCGTGACCGAGTTCGCGGGAGATCGCCCGGCCGGCCCGGACGACATGCGTGACCAGGGCGGCGCGCGGTCGCAGCCGTTCGTCACACACCCTGTCGATCGAACCCTCGATGCCGACCGCGGCAACCACGTAGCCACCCCCGTCCCGGATCGGCGCGGCGATACCGGCGACCCCCGGCTCGACCTCGCCTACCGATCCGGCCCAGCCGGTGTCCCGGACGCCCGCCAACTCCCGGTGCAGGATCACCCGATCGATGATCGTCCGATGGGTGAACGCGGTGAGCCCGGTGTTGGCCGCGCTCCGACCGGCGCCCGGGTCGAAAGCCAGCAGTACCTTGCCCATCGCGCTGGCGTGCAGCGGCACGATCGAACCGGTGACCAGTACCTGCGTGCCGCCGTCGCCGCGGAACACGTGATGGGCGACCTGGGCGCGTCCGGCATGGAAAGCCGCGACCCGCGCCGATTCTCCGGTGCGAGCGGCCAGCGCGTCCGTCCAGTTGATCGCCTTGGACCGCAACTCGTTCTGGTCGAGCCGGGTCCAGCCAAGCCGGAAAACCTCGGTGGCCACCCGGTACGGGCCGTTGGACTGATCCTGCTCGACGAAACCGACCTCGACCAGGGTGCGGACGATGCCGTGCGCGGTGCCCTTTGCCAGCCCGAGGGCGGTCGCAATCTGCGACAGGGTGAGCGGTTCGTCCTCCTCGGCCAGCAGGCGCAGGATCGCCGCGGCACGCTCGACGGACTGCACGGTGCCTGGCACGGAGCCCACCCTAACCCGCGCATCGTTCGACAATGCCGAACGCGTGGCGTTGTGCGCCTGTCAACGACGTCGATACGGTCGCGACCGGAAGGCCACTGGGCCATGATGAGGGCATTCTGCGAGGAGGCGGTCAGATGTGCACCGGCGCGCCTGCAACCCGCTCGCAGCGTGGATGCACGACGCACGATGCCATCGGCGATTCCGCCGTCTCCCCATCCCCGGTCAGTGAGGACGATTGATGACCACGGCCCCCCCGAGCAAGACGACAAGTGCTACCCAGAGTTCAGCCCGGACGGCACCCCGCACGCGTGAACCGGACCGCAACCTGGCGGTGGAGTTGATCCGCGCCACAGAGGCGGCCGCCATGGCCTCGGCCCGGTATCTCGGTCGCGGCGACAAGAACCAGGTCGACGCGGCCGCCGTCGACGCCATGCGCCCGGTGCTGGGGACCGTGTCGATGCGCGGCGTGGTGGTGATCGGCGAGGGCGAGAAGGACGAAGCCCCCATGCTTTTCAACGGCGAGCAGGTCGGGGACGGAACCGGCCCCGAGGTCGACATCGCGGTCGACCCGGTCGACGGCACGACGCTGGCCGCCAAGGCGCTGCCGGACGCGATCAGCGTGGTCGCGCTCGCCGAGCGGGGCAAGATGTTCGATCCCGGCCCGTGCTTCTACATGCGCAAGACCGTGGTGCCACCGGCGGCGGCCGGCGCGGTGGACCCGGAGGCGCCGGTCGACGCCCTGATCGCTTCCGTCGCAAAGGCGTTGGGACGCAGGACCGATGACCTGACGGTTGCCGTGCTGGATCGCCCCCGGCACACGAACCTGGTGGCCGCGATCCGCGGCACCGGCGCGCGGATCAAGTTCCTGCCCGACGGCGACGTGGCCGGCGCGATCGAGGCCGCGTCCGTCGAGCAGATCGACACCGGCGTCGATCTGCTGCTGGGCACCGGCGGTACCCCGGAAGGGGTGATCGCCGCGGCCGCGCTGCGCTGCCTTGGCGGGGAGATCTTCGCCCGGTTGGCCCCGCGCAACGACGAGGAACGTCAGGACGCGATCAACCAGGGATACGACCTGAACAAGGTCCTGACCACCAGGGACCTGGTCGGCGGGGAGGACATCTTCTTTGCCGCGACCGGCGTCACCGATGGTGGCCTGCTCAAGGGTGTCCGCTTCCACACCGGCCGGATCAGCACCTGGTCGCTGTCCATGCGGGCGCGCTCCGGGACGATCCGCTTCATTCAGACCCAGCATGACCCTGACCGCTCCACCCTGGTCGCTCGCGGCGTGACGGCATGACGGGGGGATCTCGGTTCAGCACCGCACGCTCGTGACAGTTCGTTCGCCGCAACCACGCCTGAGTACGAAGGGGTACCCGATCCGATGAGTTTCACTTCCACCGCGCTGAGCCCGGCCAGCCGGGCCCAAGCACTGAGCGACCTCGCCACCACCGAGCTGGACGTCCTGGTGATCGGGGCCGGCGTTGTCGGCGCCGGTGCCGCGCTCGACGCCGCGAGCCGGGGACTGACGGTCGGCCTGGTCGAGGCGCGGGACATGGCCGCAGGCACGTCCAGTCGCTCCTCGAAACTGGTGCACGGCGGCCTGCGCTATCTCAAGCAGCTCAACTTCCATCTGGTTTTCGAGGCACTGCGCGAGCGGTCGCTGATCCTGGACACGCTGTGCCCCCACCTGGCCAGGCCCGTCGAATTCATCTACCCGCTCGAGCGGCGCGGCATCGACCGCGCCTATGTCGGAGCCGGGGTCGGGGTGTACGACGTCCTCGGCGCGGGCAAGGGCGTCCCGTCCCATCACAAGCACATGAGCCGGCGCAAGACGCTGGAGAGCTTCCCTGGCGGCAAGCGGGAGGCGATCCACGGGGCCATCAAGTTCTACGAGGGCCAGCTCGACGACGCCCGGCACACGATGATGATCGCTCGCACCGCGGCGGCCTACGGCGCGCACGTCGCGACCAGCTCGCGAGTCATCGGGTTGCTCAGAGACGGCGAGAAGGTTGTCGGAGCGCGCGTGAAGGACCTCGAAACGGGCAACGAGATCGACGTGCGCGCCAAGCGGACCGTCAACGCCACCGGCGTCTGGACCGACGAGATCCAGAAGATGGCCGGGGGCAAGGGTTCCTTCCGTGTGACGGCCTCCAAGGGTGTGCACGTTGTCATCCCGCGCGACCGGATCCAGTCGAAGACCGGGCTGATCACCGAGACCGAGAAGAGCCTGCTGTTCATCATTCCGTGCCCGTGGAGCGATGATTTCTGGGTGATCGGGACGACCGACACGCCGTGGGATCTCGACCTCGCGCACCCCGCCGCCAGTCAGACCGACATCGACTACATCCTCGATCATGCCAATGCCCTACTGGCGAAACCGCTGACCCGGGAAGATGTTGTCGGTGTGTACGCCGGACTGCGTCCATTGCTCGCCGGTGAATCGGACGAGACCAGCAAGCTGTCCCGGGAACACGCCGTCGTCCAACCGGTGCCGGGGTTGGTGATCGTGGCCGGCGGGAAGTACACCACCTATCGGGTGATGGCCAAGGACGCCGTCGACGAGGCGTTGAAGGACTGGCCGGGGCCGGTCGAGAAGTCCATCACCGAAAAGGTTCCGCTGATCGGCGCCGAGGGTTACCAGCCGTTGTGGAACAACCGCGCCAACTTGGCCGCCCGGGTCGGTCTGGACCAGCCGCGGATCGAACACCTGCTTGGCCGCTACGGCAGCGCCGTATCAGAGCTTTTCGCCCTGATCGAAGCGGAACCGGAACTGGCGCAACCACTGTCCAGCGCGCCGAAGTACCTCAAGGTGGAGGCGGTCTACGGCGTCTCGCACGAGGGCGCGCTGCACATGGACGACATCCTGGCCCGCCGGACCCGGATCTCCATCGACACCTGGGACCGCGGCACCGGCGCGGCACAGGAAGTCGCCGAATTGGTTGCGCCGCTGCTGGGCTGGGACGCCGCCGCCATCATCGACGAGGTCGCGCACTACCGCGCACGGGTGGAAGCCGAGCGCGATTCGCAACACCAACTCGACGATCGGACCGCGGACGCCGCCCGTTTGGGTGCCCCCGACGTGAGGGTAGGTGCCGGATGAGGTGATCTTCGGACACGCCGAAACTAGGGACCAACGTCGACGTGTCGAACTTCACGTTTAGGCGTAGATTTTGTGGGCAGCAAGATCACCTTGGCTCGCACCGGCAACGACGCCGGTTACTCTTTCAGGAGGTTTGAGTTGGACATCTCAAACGGGACGATCTTCGTCTCAGAAGTGACGGGGACGGCGATGCTGCTGCTCCTCGGTTGCGGCGTGGTGGCAACGGCCATACTCAAGGGCAGCAAAGGTGAGGGCGGCGGTTGGCTGCTCATCAACTTCGGGTGGGGCTTGGCCGTTTTTTGCGGTGTCTACGTTGCGTTCCGCAGCGGGGCACACCTGAATCCGGCCGTCACTCTGGCACTGAACATCACGGGGAACATCACGTTCGCCCAATCGCTGGTCTACTACGCGGCCGAGCTGGTTGGCGCCTTCATCGGCGCGATCATCGCGTGGCTTGCTTTCAAGGAGCACTTCGACACCGAGGAAGATGCCGGCAAGAAGCTGGCCGTCTTCTCCACCGGTCCCGCGATCCGCAACTACGCGTGGAACACCCTCACCGAGATCATCGGCACCTTCGTGCTGATCTTCGTCATCCTGATCTCGGGTGGAACGGCTGGCGGGGGAGCGACGGACTTTATGAAGCCGCTGTTCGTCGCGCTGATCGTGGTCAGCATCGGCGCCTCGCTGGGTGGGCCCACCGGTTACGCCATCAATCCGGCCCGTGACCTCGGGCCTCGCATCGCGCACGCCATCCTGCCGATCAAGGGCAAGGGTGGCTCCGACTGGAGCTACTCGTGGGTCCCGGTGGTCGGTCCGTTGATCGGTGGTGCCCTGGGTGCATGGGCATTCCTCGCACTCGGTGGGACCGGGATTTTCCCAGGCGTCGTCTGATCGGCGCGTCCGGTCCGGGCGGCGAGCGACCCACCAGTCACCTCATCGCCCGGACGGTCGGCCGGACGCACCCGACTCCGCTGATCCCGGGCATTCACACCGATGGGTGTGAATTCGCCGGACCGCACCAAGAATTCCGCGTTTTGTGAACTAGTCGAACAAGTCCTCCAACGATGTAGTGACGAAAGGGATCCACGGAATGAGCGAGAAGTTCGTAGCGGCAGTAGATCAGGGAACGACGTCGACGCGCTGTATGGTCTTCAACCGCGAAGGTCGGGTCGTCTCGGTCGACCAGAAGGAACACGAACAGATCTTCCCGAAGGCCGGCTGGGTCGAACACAATGCGCTGGAGATCTGGGAGAACACCCGGGCTGTCTCCGCGGCCGCACTCGGCAAGGTCGACCTCACCGAGAAGGACATCGCCGCCGTCGGTATCACCAACCAGCGCGAGACCGCGCTGGTGTGGGACCGCACCACCGGCAAGCCCGTCTACAACGCCATCGTCTGGCAGGACACCCGCACCGACGGCATCTGCCACCAGCTCGCCGATCTGGGCGGCGGAGTCGAGCGCTACAAGGCCAAGGTCGGTCTGCCGCTGGCCACCTACTTCTCGGGACCCAAGGTCCGCTGGATTCTCGACAACGTCGAGGGCGCAAGGGCAAAGGCCGAAGCCGGCGACCTGGTATTTGGCAACATGGACACCTGGACCCTGTGGAACATGACGGGCGGGGTCGACGGGGGCCTGCACGTCACGGACCCGACCAACGCTTCCCGCACCCTGCTGATGGACTTGGCCACGCTGTCCTGGGACGGCGAGATCGCCGCGGAGATGGGCATTCCGCTCTCCATGCTGCCGGAGATCCGGTCGTCGTCCGAGGTCTACGGCAACGGTCGCGAGAAGGGTTCGTTCCCCGGCGTGCCGATCGCGGGCATCCTCGGTGATCAGCAAGCAGCCACCTTCGGCCAGGCCTGCCTGTCCCCGGGCGAGGCCAAGAACACCTACGGCACCGGCAACTTCATGCTGCTGAACACCGGCACCGAGGTGGTGCCGTCGAAGAACGGTCTGCTGACCACGGTCTGCTACAAGATCGGCGACAACGCGACGATCTACGCGTTGGAGGGCTCCATCGCGGTGTCCGGCTCGCTGGTGCAGTGGGTCCGCGACAACCTCGGCCTGATCTCCTCTGCGCCGGAGATCGAAACGCTGGCAGCCACTGTCGAGGACAACGGCGGCTGCTACTTCGTGCCGGCGTTCTCCGGACTGTTCGCGCCGTACTGGCGTGACGACGCCCGCGGCGCGATCGTCGGTCTCACCCGCTACATCAACAAGGGTCACATCGCTCGGGCCGTGCTGGAGGCGACAGCTTTCCAGACCAAGGAGGTGCTGGACGCGATGAACGCCGACTCCGGCGTCGATCTGACGGCGCTGAAGGTCGACGGCGGCATGGTCGTGAACGAAACCCTGATGCAGTTCCAGGCCGACATCCTGGGCGTGCCGGTGATCCGTCCGGTGGTCGCCGAGACCACCGCCCTGGGCGCCGCCTACGCCGCCGGCCTGGCCGTCGGTTTCTGGCAGTCCGAGGACGACATCCGCAACAACTGGGCCGAGGACAAGCGCTGGGTGCCCAACATGGACCCGACCGAGCGCGCGAAGCACTACGCCCAGTGGAAGAAGGCCGTCACCAAGACCTTCGACTGGGTGGACTCGGACACCTGAGCCACACGGTAATGATTCGCTGCTGATTCGCTGAACGACCCGCGACGCCCGGGCCGGCCATGTGCCGGCCCGGGCGTTGTGTTGTGCCGGGTGTTGTGCCGGGCCTGCGACGTACTCGCGGACGTTGCTCACGCTGTGGGTGCGATGCTCACAGTGCCGGTGCGATGCTCACAGTGCCGGTGCGTTGCTCTTGCTGCAGTGTGGGACTCGATCAGGTGCCGTGAGCATCGTGACGGCCGACAAGGGATCTGCCGTCGAGATAGCGGGTCGCCCCGTCCCGCCGGGCGGCGAGCGCGGCGCGCACCCGCACCGCGCCAGGCGGGTTGCTGCGCCGGGCCGCCTCCTCCGGGTCCAGCCAGATCAGCTCCTGAACCTCGCCGGGCTGAGGTACCAACTCCGCGCCAAGGTCCACCGGCTCGGCGTCGAAGACGAACTGCAGCACCGATTCCAGCCTTGGGCGCGGCGGGATGTGCTGCACCACCAGCAATCTCCCCGCACATCGGTATAGCCCGGTTTCCTCCAGCAGCTCGCGCTCCGCGGCCGCCGCCGGCGTTTCGTCCGGCTCGATGATCCCGCCCGGCAGCACCAGCGTGTCGCGGTAATCGGTGGCCACCATCAGCACCCGCCCGCCCCGGTCGGTGATCAGCAGCGCCGCGGCCGCCAAATGGTGCGGCAGGTCGTGTTCCACGGTCAGCACACTCCGGACGGCGCCGGCCGGATCAGCACGGGAGCCCGGCGAGGCGCCTTGCCTGCAACAGCACCAGGTCCAGCATCGCCGGGGTCAGCCTCCCGGTGAAGGTGTTCTGCTGGCTGACGTGGTAGCTGCCGAGGACATGCACACCGCGGCCGTCGGGATGCATGAGATCCACCGCAGCCCCGTGTCCGAACGCCGGCCGCGGCCGCGGCACGGACCAGCCGGCGTCCTGCAGGGTGCGCAGCAGCGCCTGCCAGCCGAACGCTCCCAGCACCACGGCCACCCGCACCGTCGGGGCGAGCAGTTCCAGCTCGCGGGCCAGGAACGGCCCGCACCGCTGACGTTCCTCCGGCGTCGGTGTGTTGTCCGGTGGTGCGCAGTGCACCGGTGCGGTGATCCGGATGTCGCTCAGCCCGAGCCCGTCACCGGCGTGCGTCGAGGTCGGTTGCGACGCGAAACCGGTGCGGTGCAGGGCGGCGAACAGAACCTCGCCACTGCGGTCGCCGGTGAACATCCGTCCGGTGCGGTTGGCGCCGTGAGCGGCCGGCGCCAGACCCACGACCAGCACCGTCGCATCCGCCGGGCCGAACCCCGGAACCGCTCTGCCCCAGTAGATGTCGCCGCGGAAGGCCAGCTTCCGTTCGTGTGCGACCAGCTCCCGCCAGGCGACCAGTCGCGGGCAGGCCCGGCAATCGGCGATCACCCGGTCGAGTTCGGCGATCGTCCGGGCGCCGGGCGCCGTCACTTCCGGCAACCGATCGACGGGTCCGGTCAGCTCTGCGGGGGGCGTCGGGTCGGACATCACGCGATCACGCTGTCACGCCGGCCAGCAGGATCTCGCCGACGGCGATCTCCAGTGCGCGGTCCAGTTCCAGCGCCTGCAGGTGGGACAGCCGCACCGACAACGGTCGGTCCGAGGTGGCGATCGTGTACACGCGCTGCTTGTCCTCGTACTCGATGAACGCGCTGTCGAGCAGCGTGAACAGACGGCTGGCGACGTCGACGGGTTCCAGCACGGGGCCCCGGCCGATACCGACCTGCAGGGCGCTGGTCGCCGGGACACCGTCCACGGTCACCGACATCCGGTTGTCCCCGTCGGTGGTCCGCGCGTCGACAACCGTTCGGTCGACCATGATCACGAGGTCGACCGGCGTCGTGAGCGCGAGGAAGGTGACGGTCCAGCTGCGCGACCCGGGTAGGCAGTCGAGCGCACCCGATGCGGGACCCACCGTCACGACACCTTCGGACTGGTCGAACGCGATCGGCGTCCGGGCTACGCCGGCCGGATCCAGCCCGGTGCCGGTGCCGTCGTCCTCGATCAGCTCGAAGCCGCCGTCGGCCCCGACCACGACGAGAACCTCGAAGGCGTCCGGATTCTCGGGCGCGTTCGCCGGGATCGCCTCGCCCGAAAGCGGCACGATGGCCCCCGCCGGAGCCAGCACCGGGATCGTGCTCAGGTCGCGGTGCAGCACCAGCTGTCGGCCGCCGGCGTAGGCCAGGCCGGTGAAGACATCGACCCAGGTGCCCTCCGGCAGCCACGCACGGACACTGCCCATTTGCAGGCTGCGGTTGGTCGGGGTCGTGATGGGTGCGACGAGAAGCTCGGTGCCGAAGCGGAACTGATTCGGTACCCGGTAGGCGTCGGCGGATTCCGGATACCGCCAGTACATCGGCTCCACCAGCGGCGAGCCCTCCCGCGCCGCCCGGTGATTCATCGTGTGCAGATACGGCAGCAGCCGGTGCCGCAGCCGGAGGAACTCGGTCATCACCGCCTGCGCCCGGTCGCCGAACCGCCACGGCTCCTTGCTGTTGAACGGGCTGAGCGAGGAGTGCAGACGCATGATCGGCGAGAACACCCCCAGCTGCACCCAACGGGTGGCCAGTTCGTCGTCCTTGCTGCCGAACATGTGCCCACCGATGTCATGGCTCCACCAGCCATAGCCGATGTTCGAGGCGGTGGCGGTGAAGTACGGCTGGAAGTCCAGCGTCGCCCAGGTGACAATGCTGTCCCCGGAGAACCCGACCGGATAGCGGTGGCTACCGGGTCCGGCGTACCGGGAGAAGGTCAACGGGCGCTTGCTGTCTCGCGCGTTGTCCAGGAAATGGAAATGGTTCAGCATCCACAATGGGTCCACGCCGGCTATCCGCGAATGCCCGCCGGACTGCCAGTCGATCCACCAGAAGTCCACCCCGTCGCGCTCCAGCGATCGGTGCAGCACGTCGAAGTAGGCGGCGAGGAATTGCTGGTCGGTGACGTCGAAGGCGATCGGATCGCCGGAGGAGGGATCGATGCCCATTGCAGACGCCATCTCGGCGTAGGCGTCCTCGAAGGCGCGGACCCCGTCCGCGGGATGCACGTTCAGCGTCACCCGGAGACCGTGCTCGTGCAGCCAGCCCAGGAACTGCGCCGGGTCCGGAAAGAGCGTGCGATTCCAGGTATAGCCGGTCCAGCCGCTGCCGTGGTGCGGGTCGACATCGATCAGGTGCCAGTCCATGTCGATCACGCCGACGGAGAAGGGAACTCCTTCGCGTTCGAATCTGCTGATCAGGTCCGTGTATTCGCGGGCGGTGTACCGGTGGAACCTGCTCCACCAATTGCCCAACGCAAATCGCGGCAAAACCGGAGTCCGCCCCGAGACCGCGTACAGCGCGCGGACGGCGTCACGGTAATCGCGGCCGTAACCGAAGAAGTACAGATCGATCCTGGACCCGTCGCGCGGCGCGACCCAGCCATCGTCATCCAGCACGAGCGTCCGGGAATCGTCGAGTACGGCGTAGCCCCAACGGGAGACCACGCCCGGTTCCAGCGGGACCGCGCCGTCCGCGTTGTCCAGGGTCCGCGCGGTTCCGCCCAGGTCGTCCACCGGCTCGCCGAAACGCCAGACGCTGAGGTAGCTGCTGATGTTGCCGCGGACCTGAATGCTCAGCCCGCTGGTGCTGAACGGCTCACGGTCGTAGACCAGGTGCACGCGGTCGGTGAGAATCTCCAGGTGGTGCGGGCCGTCGATCACCCGGTACTGCGGCACCGGCAGATCGCGGACGACCGCGAACGCGCTGGCCCGATCCTCGAATCGGCCGTCCCTGGCGTACTGCAGTCGCAGCAATCCGTCGGTGAGCACGGTGATCCGGAACGTCTCGCCCCGCACGACCGCCGCCGGGTTGGCGGCTGGGCGAGTTTCCAGGCGATGGCGGGAATCCACGTCGACCTACCTCTGAACGGCTGACACCTGCGACGGTCCGGCCCACCGTAGCCTCGGACAGGGTGTTTCGCGCTGATGGCGGCGGCGCCATGGCGTGCCTGCCACCGGTCCGCACATTCACAGGCTCTTGCGGGTAGCTCGCTGTCGTCAGCCAGCGACACCGATCGGCACAGCGTGTCATGCTTGAGGCATGAGTGATAAAGGTGCAGATCCCGCAGCAGGCGGGTCAGTAGGGGCCCCGGCCAACTTCTCCCGCCACGACGTCGACGTCGACGCTCCCGACAGTGCAAGGGGCGGTCACGAAGAGGCTTCGTTCGACCGTCATGACGTCGATGTCGACGCCCCCGACTCGGTGGTCGAAACCGAGCAAGCGACGTTCGATCGTCACGACGTCAACGTCGAGGCCCCCGACTCGGTCGACGAAGTCGACGAGGCGACCTTCGACCGGCACGACGGCGCCAGGTAGCAGCCGCGCGATTACGGTCGCGCGTCAGCGTTCTGCCTGAACCCGGATCAGAATGCCGCCTCCGAGACCTCCGTCAACGACTGGTCGGCGTTCTCGATCACCGAACGCCGAGCGGTCAGTTCCGGCAGGACGTTGCGGGCAAACCAGTGCGCGACCGCGAGTTTGCCGGCGTAGAAGTCGGCATCCCGGGTGGATGCGCCGCGGTCGAGCGCCGATTGTGCGACGCGAGCCTGACGCAGCAGCAGGTAACCGATCAACAGGTCGCCGACGCTCATCAACAGGCTGACCGCATGCTCGCCCACCTTGTAGACCGAGGCCGGCTCCTGCGCGGACGCCATCGCGTACCCGACCAGCGCACCGACCATCGACTGCACGTCGGTCAACGCGGTCTGCAGCAACACCAACTCTTCCTTGTGCCGCCCGTCGGTCGATTCCGACAGCGAAGAGGACACGAAGGCGGCGATCTCCGCGGCCACCACGCCCAGCGCGGCGCCGCCGTCGCGGACGATCTTGCGGAAGAAGAAGTCCTGGGCCTGTATCGCGGTGGTGCCCTCGTACAAGGTGTCGATCTTCGCATCCCGGAGGTACTGCTCGATCGGGTAGTCCTGGGTGTACCCGGAGCCGCCGAACACCTGCAGCGAGAGCGCGAGGTTCTCGTAGGCCCGCTCGGATCCGACGCCCTTGACGATCGGCAGCAGCAGGTCGTTCACCTTCTTCGCGACGACCATGTCTGTGTCCGAGATCTCGCCCGCGGCGATCTTGTCCTGCCAGCTGGCGGTGTACAGGTACACGGCGCGCAGCCCCTCGGCGTAGGCCTTCTGCTTCATCAGGATCCGCCGCACGTCCGGGTGGTGGATGATCGTCACCCGCGGCGCGGTCTTGTCGTTGGACCTGGTCAGGTCGGCGCTCTGCACCCGCTGCTTGGCGTAGTCCAACGCGTTGAGGTAGCCGGTCGACAGTGTGGCGATCGCCTTGGTGCCGACCATCATCCGCGCGTACTCGATCACCTGGAACATCTGCGCGATGCCATCGTGCCTGTCGCCCAACAGGTATCCCACAGCGGGGGTGCCGTTGATGCCGAAGCTGAGCTCGCAGGTGGTCGAGACCTTCAGCCCCATCTTGTGTTCCAGCCCGGTGACGAACACCCCGTTACGCTCGCCCAGCTCTCCGGTCTCCGGGTCGAAATGGAATTTCGGCACGATGAACAGGCTCAGACCCTTGGTGCCTGGCCGGTTTTCGATGCCGGGACCCTCCGGGCGGGCCAGTACCAGGTGGACGATGTTGTCGACCAGGTCGGATTCGGCGGAGGTGATGAACCGCTTGACGCCCTCCAGGTGCCAACTGCCGTCATCCTGCAGGATCGCCTTGGTGCGGCCGGCGCCGACGTCGCTGCCGGCATCGGGCTCGGTCAGCACCATGGTCGAGCCCCACTTCTTCTCGATCATGGTCTCGGCCATCCGCTGCTGCAGCGGGGTGCCGTTGCGGTGTACGACGACACCGAAGTTGGGTCCGCCCGAGTACATGAACAGGGCAGGATTGGCGCCGAGGATCAATTCTGCGGCGGCCCAGCGCAGGCTCGGGGTCGCTCCGTAGCCGCCGAGGTCGGAAGGGAGTTCGAGCCGCTGCCAGTCGCCGTCGACCAGCGCCCGGTAGGACTTCTTGAACGACTCGGGCATTGTCACGCTGAAGGTGGCCGGATCGTAGACGGGTGGGTTGCGGTCCGCGTCGGCGAACGAGGCCGCGATCGGCCCGGCGGCGACCGTCTGGAGCTCGTGCAGGATCTCCCGCGCGGTATCGGCGTCCATCTCCGCGAAACGGCCGGTGCCCATCCGCTCGCCGGCGCCCAGCACCTCGAACAGGTTGAACTCGAGATCTCTGACGTTGGAACGGTAGTGAGTCATGGCCGGTCTCCCTGGTGGTGAGGCTGCTGGCAGACGGTTCGTGGTTCGTGCTTCGCTGTTCATGGAGCCCGGGTGCTGCGCGACTCGCGCGTGCAAAGCCGCTCCTGACGGAGCGTTGCCCGCTTCGTGAACCCAGGTTATTACTGGCCAGTAACTTACGCAAGGTCGGCCGGGTGCTCGTGCGGGGACGCTCGTCCGAGGCGTCAGTGCGTGGGCAGCGACACCCCGACCGCAGGGAGGTTGCGCAGGTCGAAGATGGGCGTCTGCACGAAGCTGTAGATATTGCGGAGCGCAGAGATCGGGTCCTTCTTCACCAGGGGCACGAATCCCTTGAGGATGCCGCTCCTACCCGGTTCGGACAGTGAGGCCGCGACCTCTTCGATCTCTGCCAGATTGTTCAGGATGGTCAGCGCCAGGCCCTCGCGCATCACCGGATCCTGCAGGAGGTCGGAGAACGAGCCGACCGCCCACCTCGGCATCTTCTGCGCACCGGCCGCCGGGTCGAGGCGGGGCAACAAGGACTCCGCCTTGTACTGACCGCCCTTGCTCAATGCGGCCTTGATCTGCGCGAAGGACTTGCCGTCCTTGCCCATCCGGTAGGCCCGCCGGACGTCTTCGTATCCCGCGCGGACCGCCGCGATGGCGATCTTCTCGGTGTCGCCCTCCTTGAGGTGGTGATCACCGAAGACCTTCGCCTTCTTGCCACCGCTGAGCACCTTCAAGCCGTGCTTGTTGTCGTAGTCGTGCACGGCCAGTGCCACCAGGATGCCCAGAGTCAGGGCGGGCCTCGCGGCGAGCGCCTTGTCGATGCCGTCGGCCACGCTCGAGTAGATGACGCCGGGGCCCAGCAGGTTGTAGCGCTGCCTGTTGTCCAGGATCCATTCGCTGACCTGGGTCGTCATGAAGCCCTTGAACCTGGTGACCAAACCGGTGTCGAGCTTGTCCCAGTGGGCGACGATGTCGAGCCGTGGTGTGCGCACATGGCCGGCCGATACGGCATCGGTGAGGAAATGGCCGCCGAAGGATTCGGCGGCCAGCGCCGGCATGGCGGACTCGCCGCGTTTGCCGGCCCCGCAGGCCCTGCGCAGCGCCTCCTGGTGGTTCTCCCGATAGTTCGCACCCGCCGAGCGCGGCCGCTCCCAGGGTTTCTTGGCGGCGTCCTTGCCCAGCGGCGAGACGAAGTGGCTGGCGTTGTCGGAGGCCAGCTTGTAGTACATCGCATCGACGGCCTTGACGGTGGCCTTCGAATAGTTTGCCGGGTCGTACCGTCGTTCGTCGTCGGGGAATCCGCCGCTGGCGTCGTCATGCACCTGCTGGGAGCGGGTCCGTGCGTCTGCGGAGTCGCGGCGGCCGATCTTGATGAACCGCGCGTAGTCCAGCGCCTCCTGCGTCTCCGGGCCGGGCCCGCGCCGGTCCGCGAGTTTCTCCATGTACTCAAGGCTCGGGAAGAGGTCACCTGCCAGCGCGATCATCTCGCCGTAGGAGAGTTGGTAACCCTTCGACCCGAGCGTGACGTACTTGCGATTGGTCGCCCAGTCGCCGATGTTGCGGTGTTCCTTGCCGCCGAACCGCTGCACCTGCTGGTCGGCGGTGTCGGGGCCGGCGGTGTCGGGGTGGGC
>Ga0209584_10000302_pt1 | contig 14761 bp, 17 predicted proteins | sample NGEPerD_FD_184507 | JGI IMG/M metagenome (GOLD analysis project Ga0209584, IMG submission 184507) | Arctic peat soil microbial communities from the Barrow Environmental Observatory site, Barrow, Alaska, USA - NGEE PermafrostAB12-D... | ecosystem: Environmental > Terrestrial > Soil > Wetlands >...
GCTCGGCCGGACGGCCGTGAGCCCGGATCTGTTGCCGCCGATCCTCGGCGCACTGGTGACTTTCATTCCTGGTGGCCTATTGACGACCGCGGTGATCGAACTCGCTACCGGGCAGATGATCTCCGGGGCCAGTCGATTCGTCTACGGGGCGCTGCAACTGGTGCTGCTGTCGTTGGGCATCGTCGCCGGTCTGCAACTGGTCGGCATTCCGGCCGTCACTGTCGCCGAGACGCAGACCTCCGTGATCGGGGCCATCGCGCCGTGGATCGGCGTGTTGATATTCGGGGTCGGTGTGCTGCTGAGCTACTCCGGCCGACCCGGGTCGCTCGGCTGGATGCTGCTCGTTCTGTATGTCGCGTACGCCGGGCAGGTCCTCGGCGGGCTGCTGTTCGGCAGCTCCCTTTCGGCATTCGTGGGAGCGGTAGTGATGACCCCGGTCGCGGTGTTCGTGGCGACCCAGCGGACCGGGCCGCCGACATTGGTCACGTTCCTGCCGGCGTTCTGGCTGTTGGTTCCCGGCGCTATCGCGCTGGTCGGAGTCACCCAGGTGATGGGTGAGGCCAGGGTGGACGGGGTGTCGTCCATCCTGAATGCGGGTGTGACGATCGTTTCGATCGCCCTCGGAGTGGTACTCGGTCTCGGGCTCGGCGATTGGGTCACACGGGCGTTTCACCGGTCCGTCACGACCCAGCGGCACCCTTCAGGCGGGCAGAGCCACTGACACATCAGCTGAGATCTGGGCGGCCAGGCCCCGGATTTGATCGAGCAGATCGAATGGTCGCCTGGTGAGATCCATGTGCTGCGCGGCGAGGCGGATTGGGGTTCCGACGACGTTGTGGGTGCTGGGTGTCGGTGGTCCGTAGGCGTACACGAGGGTCGCCACGGGTAGTTGCGCTGCGGTCGCGTACGCCAGCAACTGGTAGAGGTCGTCGTTGTGTCCTGGCCCGGTGTCGCGCTTGTATTTGACGTCGCCGATGAAGCAGCACTTGCCGTTGACCCAGAGGCTGAGGTCGGGGAGAACGCCGATCTGCTCGGCGCTGTCCAGGTGGAGCGGTTGGCAAGCATTCCCGTCGGGGAACTGGGTTGAGTTGACGTGCAGGGCTTCACGGAGGGCTTCCCGTATGAACTTCTCGAAAAGGGTGGCCATGTTGATGGTCAAGCTCGCCGTGCGCTGGGAGCCCACTGTCAGGTCAGGTGCGTGCAGCGTGAGGAGGAGGCGGGCGAGCTCGACAGCTGGCCGGTAGTGGGTGTTCAGTCGGGTCCAGGTGACACTGGGTATCTGGTTGGGCCGATAGGTCTGAGCTGTGACGTTCTGCAGGGCCTCCAGCACCCGATGCATCGAGCGGCGCGTGGCGGGCGCCCGTATCGGGAGGCCGCGCATGAGCAGAGCAGCCGCCAACAGCAACCGGTTCTCGGTGATGTCCTCGTCGTGTCGTTCGTATCGGACAGCCAGCGGAAGGTCCAGGCCGGGTCGGCGGCGGAGTTGTTCGGCGAGGTCGATCCGTCCACGGACGGTGTAGAGGTCGGCTTCCACGCTGTGATAGCCATTGAGCAGGCCACGCCCCAGAGCTCGGTCGCAGAGGTTCGTGAAGAGACCGATGACCGCGGACACGAGATCGGTTGCGGCACCGAGATTTGCGTCCTCCGGACGCCACGCAGTGGGGTCGGAGGCATAGCCGAGCATGAACAGGACCCGGGAGATCGGGATCTTGGGTTCGACGATGAAGGTGGCGCCGTCGACTGTGACTGCTCCGACTGTGTTGCCTGGCCTGATGTCGTAGCGGTCGTTGCTGCCGAAGGTGGGCTGAACAGTGGCTTTGAGGACGGTCCGCAGGGTGTCGCGTTGCGGCCCGGTCAACGTGAGTGAGGGTGTCAGGGTCCATTCACGAAGTTGGCGCGTCTCCATCCGGTGCGTTCACCGCCGCCCGCAGGACGTCGAGTTGGAAGGCGTCGAGACGGTCTGGTTGGCCGTAGAAGTGGTCTTCCAGGGTGGGTAGCACGCTGTGGTCCCAGGCGCGTTGGACCCACTTCTCGTCGAGGTCGTCGCGCATGAAATGGCTCGGTCCGATCGCCACCGCGGGGTCGTCGAGCTTCTTGTTGGCCAGATCGACGGCCGTGGCCACCCAACTCATCTCCGGATGATGTTGGCTCAGGTATGTGGACAGAACCAGCGACACCGGCTGCTGGTCGGCACGGAAGGACTGGAAGTAAAAGCGCCTGCGCAGGGCTGTATCCAGTAGTGCGATGGACCTGTCGGCACTGTTCATGGTGCCGATGATGTGCAGGTTGGCTGGCAGCCGGAACTCTTCCTGGGAGTACAGCAGCCTCGCCGGCTGGTTGCGGTACTCAAGGAGGAAGTACAGCTCGCCGAAGACGCGGGCGACGTTGCCGCGATTGATCTCATCAATGATAAGGATGTAGTCGTTGGTGCTGTCCCTGGCTGCCTTTCGTGCCATCTCCAGTAGGGGGCCGTCCACCCGGTGAAAGCCTTGTTGATCTGGCACGGGCCGCAGACCCTCCACGAAGTCCTCGTAGGCGTAGGACGGATGGAACTGCACCAGGCGGACCCTCGCGGCGTCCCCGGTTATCCAGGCTGCAAGGCTTCGCGCAACGAAGGTCTTCCCCGTCCCGGGCGGCCCGTAAAAGATGATTTGACCCTTGTCACGCAACAGCTGGACGATTTCATCCAGAAACGGCTCATCGAGGTAGAGAGCCTTGGCGAGATCCGCAAGATCGGCCGGTATTTCCTCTCTCGGTGTGCTGACCCGAGAAGTCCCGTTGGCGTTCTGGCCGCCGCCTGGTTGTTCCGTTATCGGAGGCGGGGGCGGCTTGGTGCCTTTGCCGCTTCTCCACGAGGTGAGCGCATCACGCTCGTCGGTCGTCCAGTCCTCTCTTGGATCCGCTGCCAGGACAGTCCACATCAAACCCTGGGCGTCGAGGCGATCACGCACCGTCAGCCCTGACAAGGCCGCCGCCTCAATGACCTGGTCCAGGAAGGACAGGAAGATGCTGTACCGCTCTCCGTCGCTGGACGTTGGTTCAGGTTTGAAGAAACCCGTTACCCGGTAGGCGGTGTCGACAATCTCCGCCCGCCACTGCGGGAAACTGGCGGCTCCAGCGTGACCCAGCAGGAACGATGCGATGCTCAGCCGAGCCCCCGTGGTGTGCGCCACCACATCGGGCACCAACGCACCGAATCTGTCGATTGACTCAGGACCAGGTTCCCGCCACAGTTCCCGCAGTGCCCGACTGGCCAGATCCGGGTCAGTGGAAGCCCACTGAATGAACGGCTGGTAAGCCCGCCAGCCCACGAGATTGTTGTCCTTCGTGAACGCTGTGCCCAGCAGTTTCGGCCACCCCGGCGCATCTTGATCCATGGCTCCGGCGGCTTGACCCAGCCGCTCGATGGAGGCCAGTTTGTAGTCCCGCTCGACGCGGTCCAAGTCGATGCCCCGCGAGATCCGGGACGCCCACTCGCGGAATGTCAGCCACTGAACGGTCGGTTCCGACCACCGCCACAGATACGGGCTGGTGTAAAGGTCGACGTAGTCTCCTCCGTCCCAGCTGACGTTCGAGGCGAGCGAAGTCACGACGCGGGATAGGCGCAGTGGCTCCGGCGAATCCGGCGCTGCCGCGGCTAGGTCCTTCCAATGATCGAGGATCGTGGCTCGATGATCGCGACTCACGACAGGGGCCAAGACGTCCGGAAACAAGAGGTGCTCCAAAGAGTGCCGCTGAATCCCGGCGCCCTGATCATTGACCCGCTCAATCACACCAACGAACCGTTCTGGATCGGCAAGCGCGGCACGCCGCTCCGGGTCGGGAAGCATCTTCACGGCGACGAACACTTCGATGAGGTACTGGAACTGCCGCCACCTATAGGAATTGAACGCCTGCCCCGGCCGCACCAACCCCGAGTCCAGGGCGGCAGCCAAATCCAACGGCAAACCTGCTGTCCCGTCGGTGAACCCGAGAACGCTCTGCACAATCTCACGTTTACGGCGCCCACTCACCGTGTCCGAGCGAGCGATCAACAGATGAATGAAAAGCAACTCCGCGGCCAACTGAACCGTCGCGACGGACGACCGATCCAGCTGGCCCCGCAGCTTCGTGATGAAATCGTCGGCGCCGATGACGGGGTGCTCCACGAAGTCCCGCACCAACTCTTGCCCATCCGACACAGTCGACCCGGGGCGGTCCTCGAACAATGCCCTGTCCTCAAGCAGGCATCGGTCGCGCCACAACGCCGCGGCGGCATACACGGGCTGCGCGGACGGATACGGGACACGCGGAACTGACATCGACCTAGTCTGCTGTATCCCGTCGACTCAGGTCCGGGGACCTACAAGCGGCCGACCCGACGCGCCACGATGAGCGCAGCTGCTTTGGGGTCGCTGCCTCATACTGGGCGACCACTTCGGCAGCGACACGCCTCGTGGTGACATTGCGATTCCCTGGCCGACCGCCCAAGCGCGCACGACGGCAGGGTCGGGACCATTGCGCGGGGCAGGACGCTTCTGATTGCGCTTGCCGCGAGTAACCGCCTGGGCCTTGACTTGGCGACCTCGCTCGACGAGGTGGGTCAGCGCAGCGCGCCTTCCGCAACGCCGCCGCGTTCTTCTTGCTCAGGTCAATCTCGAAGACAGCTCCGACGAGACGGAAGGCCTTGCACACAAAAGGATTTCATTCCCCAAGCCGCGGGTCAGTGAGCAGCACCCACCGGCCGTGACGAACACTGGGACTCGAACAGTCGGCTCTGTCAGTTTTCCGGCTCGACCAGAGCGTCCAGGTCCTCGGCGACTTGATCGATCAGCAGTCGGCCAGGGCTGTCATACAGGTTCCTGATCCCGGGCCCGGTGAGCGGCCACGACCCTCGACCCGATGGGAAGGAATCGCCGAACAGCACCAGGACCTCCGTGGCCGGGTGGCCAGCCAACTCGATTTGCCGTGAATGCCAGAGTAGGCCCTGCAGCGAATCGTCCCCGGCTCGTGCAGCGCGGGCGAGGCGGCGGGTACAGGGGTAGTGCTCTGCTGGGCTGGCGACAACCTGGTCTCTGGTCAGGTGGTGCCGGTGGAGCTCCGCGTCCCGCAGGTCGCCCAGCCGGGCCGCGGACGGAAGTGTCAGGTGGGCCAGCAACTTTCCGCGGAGGTCACGTTCATAGATGATGCGGCTGCTGCTCTGGTGTACCTCGTGGAAGACCGTCTCCAACAACGCCGCTGCCGGCGTCGCGGCCAGGTACATGCTGGGCACGCGGTGGCCAGCGCCCGGGTCGTCGAACGGGGAGAACCGGGCATCACCGTAGCCGGGGTTGTGTTCGTCGTACCCCCAGGTTCCGTCGTAGACCCGGTACAACGGGGTGCCGGCCGCCAGGGTGGTCAACCTCAGGCGCGGCAGGACCGGGGTGACTGGGCAACCCGTCGGGTCGGGGCATTGCAGCCGTTGCGCGGGAAACATCGGCGCAGCTCGAATGGTCGTTCGCTGATCAGGCGGCCGGTGGGACCGCGAACCGGGTGGCCGCCGTCAACGCCCGGTCCGGTGCTGTTTTCGCCACCGCTTCAGGTGTCTGACCGGACAGCAAACTGGTCGCACTGGTGAGCCATGTCCACAACGGCCATCCGTCGATCCCGCTGGTCAGCAGGATGTCCAGCATCGGTTGGAGCTCCGGGCGGGGCTGACCGAACTGATCGAACTGGAACGCCGGGATCAGGGTCCGGCCGTTGTGCGTGACAGCGAACACCGCGTGCTCTGCGCGGCGCCGGGCGAACCAGGTACGGGTACTGGACTCCTTGGGTTCACCACGTAACAGTTGCAAGGTGTCATAGGTCAACACCGGGGTCGCCAGCAGGGCATCACGATGGGTGGCCAGGCGCTGCGCCTGGGCGACGGACGCGGGCGGGGTCAGGCTGATATTGCTGGTCATCAACGCCCGGACAAGATCACCGCGCTTGTCACTGACCTGGGTGGCCTGGAGGTCTCGGACCGTGTCCAACAGGCGGAGCGCCTCCAGAACGTCCTGCCCGCTGACGCCGCGGACCTCGACGCGATCCGATCGCTCGGCGACGTCGTAGTGCGGAGTGCGCGCAATCTCAGCCATGTAGCAATTGTAGCGCACATGATTGTAGGTGTCATGGCGCTACAGGCAGAGTTGAGTGGCAGCGTCTCAATCAGTGGGCCGCGTCGAACGCCTCCTGGATCGCCCTCGAGATCCGGCCACGACCGGACACCTCATACCCTGCAGCCTTGGCCCACTCGCGGATCGCTTGGACCTGCTCACGGTTGGACGGTACGGGTGCTGCCTTGCCCTTGGGGCCACGCTTGGCCGGCGCAGACTTCGAGACCTTGACGGCGGAGGCCGCGTCGATGAACCGGGCCAGCTTCTCCCGCAGCCTTCCGGCATTGGCTGCTGAAAGATCGATCTCGTAGTTCGTCCCGTCAAGTGCAAACAGGACGTTATCAACGTCTTCCTCGGACTCATCAAGATCATCAACCAGGTACGTGCGAGTGACTGTGGCCATGAGGGAAAGCTACATGGATGGCAGAACGGGATCGGCAGGCTCTCATGGTGTGTCGAGCTCGCCTCGAGGTCCGCCCGTCGCAAATGCCAGCGTGACCGATCTTCCCGGGTGATCTCGGCATAGGCTCAGGAACATGAAGTCGGGCAGCAGCGAGATACCCGCGGGATCCTTGATGTTCTTGGGTCTGTTCGTGCTCGCCGCTGCGCTGATCATGTTCATGGCCTGACTTTGCTGCCTCGGCTGGCTCACGGCACGTGTCATCTGCCCCGCAGTCGGAAACCTAACGGCTCTAAACGTTGTGGAAACCTCTAGAGGTATCTAAAGGACTCTAGAGGAGCGGCCGGTTGATCCAGAATCCGTTCCGTCTGACCAGCGGGGTGCTACATCGGGTGGTCTGGCTGTCGGTTGTGCCGGTGCGAGAACGGTTCCGCTGAAGACTCTCTCAGCGGCAGAGCAAGCATCCATCCACGGGCACATCATGTAGGCCGGCGGCGTGGTCGTCCCACAACGCCATGCACTCCGGGCAGCGGCCTTCCCAGCTTGCCTCGTCGGGGAAGCGATTCGTGCAGCCGTCACCGACGCAGATCGTCAGTTCCTCCAGCACCACGCTCATCAGCACCACCCAACCTCGACATCGAGAGCCCAGCGACATCCGCAGTGTCGCAGCGCGGACCAGCTCAGCCATCCCGCCACGCCGAGCGAACAGCCCGCTGTGAACTGCGAACGGAAGGCCATGGGGTGCGATGACGACGACCGCGCAGGATCCGACTTGGCCCACTTCAACGCTGCCGGCTCGACCCCCCGGTGTTGGTCACCGACCTACGAGACCTGTTGGGCGCCAAGCTGGTCGCCTACCTCGGCGGTGTTAAGGAAGCCCGCGCGGGCCGACGGCACCGGCAGGTGGCTGGCGAACATGACCGACTCCGGCGGCGACTGGCGTACAAGGCCGCGCGGCCCTTCCACCCAAGGCGCCAGCCCGCGGTGATCCAGGCTTGATTCCAGGGCTCGCACCCCACGCTGGCCGACCGGTTCCCCCCGCCCGGCTGCTGAGGTTCGACGTCGTCGACCATGGAGGTCCCGAGCGAGCTCTGATCATCACATCAAGTGATGGGTGAGGGTACTTGCGGTGATTACCGTTCAGCGTTGGCCGCTGTGTTGGCGGAGCTGGAGCGCCGGTTCCGGCACGATGCGGACGTCCTGGTCACCGTGGGGGTCCCAGTTGTCGGGGTAGCGGCGGCGGAACTGCAGGCTGGACCATCCGTCGAGTTCGGCGGCGGTGAACCGGACGCCGTGCATGCCGAACCCCAGCGGCGCGGCGGCTCGGTCCTGGACGTCTTGCCAGCCGTCGTGGCCGTAGTGCAGCACGAACGGTTGGGTGTCCTCGATGACGAGGTCGCGGTTCGGGGGTAACTCGAGGACCGGTACCGCGGTCCGCCAGAATGTCACGGTCGGGGTGGGTGTCTGACCGTGATAGCGGGTGGTGACCGCGTGGAGTTGTTCGACGGGTTGTCCGGTGGCCCGGAGCCAGGCCAGTTTGATCAGTTCGCTGTGCCCCCAGACCAGGGGCATCGCGCTGAGGGTGCGCAGCCCGGTCAGCAACGGCAGGGACGGGATTCCGCCGCGGGGCAGCAGCGGCGGCTGGTCCCACACCTGTTCCGGGACGAGCCCGGCGGGTGAGCGCATGGCCAGCATCGCGGTGAGTTGGGTCAGCCCGTCCTGCCCGGCCAGGACAGCGCCGTGGCCGCGTTCCCCGGCCAGCAGCGGCCAGACCCGTCCGACGCCGACGCCGGTCCAGTTCGCGCCGTCGACCTGTTCGCCGTAGCCGTCGTAGTTGTATCGGTAGTAGGCGGTTCCGGTGCCGACGTTGCGGGCGAGCATGACATCGACCAGGGCGTTGGTGTCGGTGATCCGCGGGTCCTGCGGGTCGCGCAGGCCCAGCCGCGGCAGGTACAGGTATTCCAGGCCGATGACCCCGGAACTCGGTGGCGCGAAGTTGGTGTCGGCTTGGTTCGCGATGCGGGTGACCCCGGTTTGGGGGTCCGGGCCGACCCGCACGTAATGCCCCGCCAGGCCGTACACGGTGTCCAGCCAGCTGTCGTGGACGTAGGTCCATTCCTCGATGCGGTGGTTCCAGTCGTCGGCCAGGTCCAGCACGTACTGCTGGTCGGTGCCGGACAGGTACGCGGCGCCGGCGACCAGGGCGGCGATGACGACCCCCAACGTGTAGGGGCTGCTCCCGGGGTCTTCTTCCCAGCGGTCCTGCTCGGTGAGCGGGCCGTTGCGGACCAGGTAGCCGACCGCCGCGGTGATCATCGCGATGGTGTTCTGGTCGGCGGGGCGGCCCTGGTCGGCGAGTTTGGCGGCGAGCATCACCGGCAGCGCGGTTTCGTCGAGTTGGGTGCCCTGCCAGAACGGGGTGCCGTCCGGGAAGAAGTTCTGCACCCAACGCCCGTCGGCTTGTTGCCGTCCGGTGAGGTAGGTCAGCAGCCGTTCCGCGTCGTCGACGTGACCGGATGCGAGGAGGGCGAACCCGGTTTCCACCGCGTCGCGCGGCCACACCAGGTGGTAGCCGCCGGGGTTGTTGGTGGTGTCGCCCCACGGGATGGTCAGGCCGGCGACGATCGCGCCAGGGTATGCGTGGTCTTCGTGGACCCGCAGCACCGTGACCGAACGGCGCAGCGCGTCGGCCAGGTCCACCGGGTCGCCGGGCTGCGCCGGCGGAAGCACGGTGCCGGCGGCCCAGTCGTGCCAGGACTGCGTGAGAGCGTCGCGGGCGGCGGTGATCCCGGTGTTCAGGCTGGCCTCGGCCAGGGCTTGCGCGGCGGCGGCGTCGTCGGCGAACGCCAGCGCCAGCAGACCGTTGGCGTCGGGGAGTTCACCGGACAACACCACGAACCCGGGGCCGGCGTCGGTGAACGTCCACGTCATCGCACCGTTGCGGTCGAAGTCCTGCCACAGGTCGGACGTGCCGAAATAGCCGACGCTGGTGCGGGTGAACCCGCCGCCGCCGGCGGCCAGACACAGGTACCGGCCGGCGCCCTGCGCGAACAGCGGGCCGCCCGCCGCGGTCCACGCGGTATTGTCCCCGCCGCCCCGATAGTCCTGGTCGGGGTCGGTGTCCGGGTGCCGCTGCAGGTGGCTGGCCAGCAACGGGTACACCTTCGCGGTGGCCCCGGACAGTTCGTAGCGGATCAGCAGCACATCCCGGGCCGGGTCGGGCACCACCTCCAGGACAAGCTGGAACGGGTGCTCGGCGGGGCCGGTGTGGGTGATGGTCGCCAGCGGCGCGTCCGGATCCGTGGCGGTCACGGTGTAAAGGCCGTTGGCCTTCACCTCGACCCACCAGCCGTCGCCGGCGACGATGAACCCGAGGTCACGGATCTGCGGTTCACCGGTGGAGGGCCAATACACCTCGGACACGATGCCCTGCCCGAGCGTGGCCCACACCCGGGCCGCGCCCAGCGACGTGGTCACCGAGTCCTTCGGCGCGGCCGCGAGGAACGGGCCAACCGGCTGCACCGGTGACGGAGCACCAGACATCATCAACACCCCTTGCGGCAGAACGGCTATCGGAATTCATTGGAGGAATGCACCGGGGCATAGCGCTCGGACCCCGGTCACCGAGTGGAGATGACGGACGCCGCTGGTCAGGATTGGACTTGGTCGGCGGTGCCGTGCAGCACGGTGGGGTGGTAGGTGGTCAGTTGCCCGTGGCCGATGCCGCCGATGCTGGTCCGGTGCATCGTGGTGATCCCCAACGTGGTGATCGAGTGGTTGCCGGAGATCAAGTTCACGAACGGGATCAGCAACGTGAACGTAGTGTTCCCGACGTCGACGGTCCTCACGATCGTGACCGTTGCCTGCCGTCCCAACGCGGTGTCCTCCACAGTGATCTCGTCACCGGTGAAATTCAGCGCCCGCTGGGTGTCGTGATAGGTGAAGCGCGGTTGGCCGTCGATCCCGGTCAACGCCCAAGGTGATCGACAGCAGATGCCCGGTAAGGGTGAACAAGTTCGGTGCCTCGATGGCGTCCGATCCGACTGCGGTCATGATGCGGCTCCATTGCGTCCGTGAGGGGATTGAGCAAAGACCGGACGGTCACTACCGGCGCACCGTGCGCCCAGCGGGCACCCACATGTTCGTCCTTCGACAAACTAGTGGACCTGCCCCGGCATGGTTGCTGTTTTATCGTCATTCCCCGCCGCTGACCAACCCTTTTCCGATATGAACGTAATGAATCAGCACCGACAACCGCGCCACTCATAGTCAACACACAGGAAATCCGCAAATTCGCAGAGTTGAACGCAGACGCAGAGCCAGGCGAAATTTCCGTTGCCGGCACGATTCGCCGGGCGGCCCTCCCGCTGTCTGTCCGTAAAGACCGCTGCGGGAGGGGTCTGGGAGGGGTCCCTGCTGGATGCACGAAAGAAGGCGTCCATAACGCGCAGGCAAGCCCTGTTCGGTGATCACAAAGACGTGGCAGCCGCCCCGTTTGCGGGCGGGTTGTCATTTTGGGTTGGTATCGCGATGGTGCGGCCGCCGTATGCCATGTCGGTAGTGCAGAAGTCTGCGATGCTACTGATCCGTGGTGCTCTCGCGGCCCAGGTGTGGATTTATCGACGAACGAAGGCACGCTGTGCGGGCGCCAGGACTCTGTCGGTAACGGCATCGGAGATCGCCAACGAGGAATACGAGAACGCGTGGGCCAGTCGTCGCCGCTCTTTGCTCAAACGGATCCGATGCATGTCAACCGGTGGCCCAGCCGCGTCGGCGGGAGATCCGTGGGGCACCGGTCCCCCGCGATCGCGCGCCAGCGCAGCGGATGAACCTCGAACAGGTGCCAGACGGCGGCCGCATCCGCGGCCTCGCGGGTATCCCACTCCTGACGCTCGGAGCAGAACTGGCACGTGAACACAACGGGCTGGATCAATGGTTTCCTCCTCGAGACGGCTGACCCTCTGCTTGGCCGCACCGGTTGACACCTCTTGCACGTGGATCACGCGGCCGGACATCGATCCCGTCGGCCGGGTGAACGGACACAGGTGATGTGCTCTCTGGCGGCTGACGATCCGATGTCACGCGACTGGTCGCGCCCCGCCACCGAGATGCATTCCCGTACACGGTCACCCGGGGTCTGGGGGTGAACAGACAACCGACCATGCGCGGGCCCGGCCCGCACTCATCTCGACCACTGTACGGACGGCACACGAGACCCCACCAGCCGCCGACACGATGGAAACGACGCGGGGGTCAGGCGCAATCAATGCAGATCGTTTGTCCGCCAGATGCGGAGGCGATTCGGCTGCGGTGCTGGACAAGGAAACACGACGCGCAGGTGAACTCGTCGGCCTGCTTCGGGATCACCGGCATCGTCAGCTCCTCGCCGGACAGATCCGCGCCGGGCAGTTCCACGCCTTCCGCGGTGTCGCCCTCATCGAGGTCGACGTCCGGAGACTGCGCGTCCTTCCGGGCCGTGGTGAGCGCGTCCAACGACTCGGCGTCGGCGTCCTCGACGGTGCTGCGCCGAGGAGCGTCGTAATCAGTTGTTGTTGCCATAATTGGACTCCCAGAGGTTCTCCAGCGACCGTGGCCTCGGCTCAGCTGCCAAGCCTCGTGACGCTTGGACTAGCAACGCAGGCACCCCCCGATTTGTGCCCCCCGGCCAGCGTTCTGCCCAAGATGTGATCGCGGACACTCCTGTGCGATCGACGCCGGCCAGCGGGCCCGACGTCCCCAGCACGGCCGGGTTGCGGTCCCGGCCAGGTGCTGGAGCACCGCCCCGGCATGGAACGGGTGTCATCGACTCTCACCCGACAGCGAACTCCCACGCTCGTCCCACCCTTGGGATATCGATCGGCGTGTCGATGCCGAGGACGCCGGCTTTTCGCCCAGGGGTAATTCGGGTGAGCGGAACTCCGCAGCGGCGGACAATCAGCCGCGGGTCGGGTCATTTCGTTTCTGGGGGTGCGGCAATGGGTTACACGGTGCTGCGCGGGTCGTTCGTCATCCGGTATCCGGCCCTGCCCCGGCAGGGACCGCAGCCCGACGGGGACACGGTGAAGTTCCAACCGGACACCCCCGCCCTGGTGGACACGCTGCCGCGGCGCTGCGGCCGGCCGGCGCAGATCAACTCACGCGGGATCTCGGTCCGGCTGGAAGCTATCGACGCGTTGGAAACCCACTTCGACAACGACCACCAGGAACTCGCCGGCGCCATCGCCGCCCGCGACGCGCTGCTCGCCCAGCTCGGGTTCACCGGCGTCACGTTCTTCCCCGACGCCCCGAACAACGTCGACCACACCGACCAGGACTCCGTCCGCGGTTATGTTCTGTCCAACGGCATCGACGCCAACGGCCGGATGATCGGGTTCATCTATACCCCGGTGACCCCGCCGAACCCGACGGCGCACAGGTGTTCCTGGACAACCCGCGGGTCGACACCTCGATCAACGCCGCCCTCCTGACGGCCGGGCTGGTTTACCCGGCCTTCTACGACACCCTGCCCGCGGACCTGCGCGCCCGCACGCCGCCGGCGACGTGGTCATCCTGGCCGCGCTGCCCGACCCCGCCGGGGTCGACCGCGGTCACGAAACCGTCACCCTGATCAACACCACCGCCAGCGAGATCGATCTCACCGGGTGGCACCTGGCCGACGCCGCCGGCGGCACTCACGCCCTCACCGGCACCCTCACGGGCGGGGCGGTCACCCAGATCGCCCTCGGCGGCGGACTGGCCCTGGGGAGCAAGGGCGACACGCTCATTCTGTCCGACGCCGACGGCGCCACCTCCGACACCGTCACCTACACCGTCGGCCACGTCCACCCCGGCCGCAGCGTCTGCTTCGGCCGCACCTGAACCACGTCGCCGCGGTGGTCGCGGACAGGGCCGCGGCTGAAACCGGGCGCTGGCCCATCCGTCGCCGACGCCGCCGATTACCCTTGCAACCGCCCGCGCACCACCCGGGTGACCGGTCAACAGTTGGAGAACACCATGGCTCAAGGCACCGTCAAATGGTTCAACGCGGAGAAGGGATTCGGTTTCATCACCCCGGATGGCGGCGGCCCCGACGTGTTCGTCCACTTCTCCGCGATCACCGGCAGCGGCTACCGCTCCCTTGAGGAGAATCAGAAGGTCACCTACACCGTGAGCCAGGGCGCCAAGGGACCACAGGCATCGGACGTCGCCGCCGTCTGACCATTCGCCGGGTAAAGCTCCGTTGGCCCCTTTCCGAGTGGTGTCCGCGGCGCCAACCCGCAGGTGACGACCGCTGTCGATGTGATGGCGCAGCACCGACCGGGACCAGACATGTTGAGCGTCCTGCGTGGCGTACCACTGACGGACCTGGTTGTCGTCCAGGCGGGTCCAAGAGCACCGTGATGTGTCCCCACGGCAATCGCGCAACAGGCTGTTGCGCACGATTGGTCCGGGCCACGCCGAGCGCAGCTCGCACCCGCGCCGCCCTGCACCTCGGACTTGACCTGCTCAAACAGATCCCCCGTACCCGACGGGGATGGCAGGTTCTGGGATGCTGCGGCTATTCACCCGGCCATCCTTCCTGACGGCGCCGACAATGTTCCTTGACGGCTATCCTGTCTGCGCTGGATCCCTGGTCGTTGTTCTGCTTCTGCGAGCTACCGTCTTCAGCCATGGACCGCATCGTGGTTGATCCCGCGGTCCGAGGCGGTATGCCGTGCGTGCGCGGCACCCGGGTGCCGGTGGTCACTGTCGCCGGCCTGCTCGCGGAGAACGTCAGCATCGAGGCAGTGTTGGAGCACTACCCGCAGCTGACAATCGAGGACGTGCACGCCTGCCAGGCCTTCATCGGGCACCTCACCCGCGGTCGCAGCGGCACACCACTACCGGGATTGACCGTCCACGAGTTGGTGTCCCAACTGACCTGGCGGGTCCTCGGTCCGTTGAAGGGCCGCGCCAAATCGGTGCTGGACTGGGCCGGCCTGCGAGGTGAACCTCCCGCCACGATCGAAGCAGTGGCCCGCCGCTACTTCGTCACCCCGCAAGCGGTCAAGCACCGCATACGGCGGGTGGCTGCCGCCGGAGCCCAACTGCCACTCACCGACAACCTCCTCGCCGAAGTCTTCGGACCACCCCGACCCGGCGAGAACCCCGTCACCCATCGGCGCTGCGGCCACCTGCTGAGCATCGAAACAACGAACACCCAGAACTGAACTCGGCGTCATGACGGGAGGCCACAGCCCTTGCCATGGCTGGGCAATTTTGCAGCAGT
>Ga0209584_10000303_pt1 | contig 14699 bp, 16 predicted proteins | sample NGEPerD_FD_184507 | JGI IMG/M metagenome (GOLD analysis project Ga0209584, IMG submission 184507) | Arctic peat soil microbial communities from the Barrow Environmental Observatory site, Barrow, Alaska, USA - NGEE PermafrostAB12-D... | ecosystem: Environmental > Terrestrial > Soil > Wetlands >...
TGTCGGATGGCACCATCTCAGGCGTTCGCCGGTGCCGGCGGGTCAGCCTCCGGCGACGGCAGGGACGATCGACAGGGTCTGGCCCGCAGCGATCGGGGTGGCCAGCCCGTCGAGGAACCGCACGTCCTCGTCATCGAGGAACACGTTGACGAACCGCCGCAGCCCTCCAGCCTCGTCGAAGATGCGGTCGGCGAAGCCGGCGTGGGCAGCGTCGAGCGCCTTCAGTGCCTCGCCGACCGTCGACCCTTCGACGCTCACCTCACCGGAGCCCCCGGTGAGTGTGCGCAGCTGGGCGGGAATCCGGACCTTGATCATCATGCACTCCTGGGTGCCGGCTCGTCGGTGAGTTCGTACTCGGCGCCCATGGCGGCAGCAAAGGCGTCGAGCGTGGGGGCGATGGTGGCGGTCGGTCCGACCGTGCCCGACAGGGCTTCCACCGTCTTCAGTCCGTGGCCGGTCACCATCGCCACCACCCGCTCGTCGGGCCGGATGACGCCCTCGCCCGCCAGCTTGGCCAGGGTGGCGATGGTCACCCCACCCGCGGTCTCGGCGAAGATCCCCTCGGTGCGGGCCAACAGCAGGATGCCTTCGATGACCTCCGCGTCGGTGACCGAAGCGCAGGATCCACCCGACTTGCGGATGGCATCGAGCGCGTACCAGCCATCGGCGGGATTTCCGATGGCCAGGGACTTTGCGATCGTCGCGGGCTTCACCGGGCGAATGGCGTCGGTTCCTTCCGCGAACGCGGTGGCCACCGGCGAGCAGCCCTCGGCCTGTGCACCCGAGATCCGCACCGACGGCTCTTCGTCCAGCAGCCCCACCTGCCACAGCTCGGCGAATCCCTTGGCCACCTTGGTGAGCTGACTACCCGATCCGATCGGCACCACCACATGGTCGGGCGTCTGCCACCCCAGCTGCTCGGCCACTTCGAACGCCAGCGTCTTCGAGCCCTCGGCGTAGTAGGTCCGCACGTTGACATTGACGAACGCCCAGGTCGGCTGCTCACTCGCCAGTTCGGCACACAATCGGTTGACATCGTCATAGCTGCCTTCGACAGCAAAGACACGACCCCCGTACACCGACGTCATCGTGACCTTGGCCTTCTCGAGGTCGTGGGGGATCAGCACCACCGACTCCATCCCGGCCCGCGCCGCATGGGCTGCCACCGAGTTGGCCAGGTTTCCCGTCGACGCACAGGCTGCGATCTTGAACCCGAGCTGGCGGGCCTTGGTCAACGCCACCGACACCACCCGGTCCTTGAACGAGCCCGTCGGGTTGGCGGTGTCGTCCTTGATCCACAGTTCGCCCAGGCCCAGCTCGGCAGCCAGGCGATCGGCCCGGACCAGTGGCGTGAACCCGGCACCCAGGTCGACCGGCGCCGCGTCGGCCACCGGAAGAAGGTCGGCGTAGCGCCAGATGGTACGTGGGCCGGCTTCGATCCGCTCCCTGCTCATCGTCGCCGCCACCCGTTGGTAGTCGTAGGTCACCTCGAGGGGGCCGAAACAGTAGTCGCACACGTGCAATGCCTCGGCGGGGTAGGTGCGCCCACATTCACGGCAGCGCAAGCCAGAAACGAAGTCCACGGCAGTCTCCTCATCGCTCGGGCATTGGCACCTGGGACGCTCACCGGCCTGCCCACGGCAGGTCGGTTTGCGCTCTGGTTGCCGCGGCGTCGCTGGGCCCGGTCCCTCAGCCGCTCTGGATGATGACCCCTATTTTGCTCGAAGACGCTCCGCCAGTCAATGCAGGTGGTCGTGGGATGCCGAGGAAGCAGGGCCACGGCGTTCCCTCCACCCGCCACCCGGTCGGCCCCGGTGAGCGATGATGTCGGGATGGCCCAGGAGCGCGAATCCGACGATCAGACCCGCCGGTTCCCCGACGCTCACTTCGATGCCCTGACGCTCGTGGGGATGAAGGGCGACCGACGGATCTCGGTCTGCATCCCCGCCCGTGACGAGGCGGCAACGGTGGGGGCGGTCGTCGAGTCGATCACCTCGTCGCTGTCCCGGTCGCCCGGAGGTACCCCCCTCGTCGACGAAGTGCTGGTGGTCGACGACGGGTCGACCGATCGGACCGCCGAGGTCGCCCGAGCGGCCGGTGCCCGGGTGATCACGGGCGAGGCCCCAAGCGGGGGCAAGGGCCAGGCCATGCGTTCGGCCCTCAAGTGGGCAGAGGGCGACCTGCTCGCCTTCGTCGACGCCGACGTCACCAACTTCGGGCCGCACTTCGTGACCGGTCTGTTCGGCCCCCTGTTGCACGACGATGCGGTCACCCTGGTCAAGGGCTTCTACCGACGCCCGCTGCACGGGGCGCTCGACGGTGGTGGGCGGGTCACCGAGCTGATGGCCCGGCCGGTGATCGACCTGCTCTTCCCCCACCTGGCCGGCATCGAGCAACCGCTGGCCGGCGAGACGGCAGCTCCCCGATGGGTACTGGAGAAGTGCGACCTTGCCGACGGCTACGCCGTCGAACTGGCGCTACTGATCGACGTGGCCGCCCAGTTCGGCATCGGGAGCATCGCCCAGGTGGACCTCGGGGTCCGGGTGCACCGGAACCGACCCCTCTCGGAACTGCGCCCTCAGGCCACCGACATCCTGCGGGCCGCGCTGGCGCGCGCCCAGGTGGACACCTTCGACTGACCCAGGTGCGACAGAGACCGGACCGGCGCCGGACGGCTGGACAGCCGCCGTGCGGCGGTCGAGGGCGGCCGCACGGCGCAACTCACGCCGGGGTACTGACCAGCTCGGGGGAAAGCTCGCCCATCGCCGGTGCGGTCACCGGGCACAGCTCGGTCGCCACCAGCACCGGGACGTCCTGCAGGCCCACCGCTGCCCGGCTCCTGCGCCGGCCCGGCACGATGAGGGCGGTGACGGCACCAACGGCGACCACCACGGCACCCACGTACACCGCCGGGGTCAACCCGTTGACGTAGTCCCGACCCGAGGCGTAGCCACCGTTGGCACTGAAGACCGCTCCGAGCACGGCAATCCCGAGGACTCCACCCAGCTCGCGGAACGCACTGTTCGCTCCGGAGGCGACCCCCTCGAGCGAGCGGGGCACGGCTCCGAGCACCAAGGAGGCCAGGGGTACGAAGAACAGAGCCATCCCGACGCCGCAGACCACGAAGGCCGGAACCAGGTCCGCGTAGGGGGTGGTCGGGGTGGTGATCGCCGCCAGCCAGACCAGCCCGGCAGCCTGGAGCGCCAGCCCGGCGACGACCAGGGGCTTCCCGCCCCAGCGCTCGGCCAGAACGCCGACCAGCGGAGCGAGCAGCATGGCCATCGCCGTCCAAGGCAGCACCCGGATCCCGGCGGCCAGTGGTGTGTACCCCTGGACGGTCTGGAGGAACTGGGTCAGGAAGAAGATCGACCCGAACATGCCGAAGCTGAACAGCAGCGCGGTGACGTTGACGGCGGTGAACCCACGGTGCCGGAAGAGGCGGATGTCGAGCATGGGGTGGTCGGACCGGAGCTCCCAGGCGATGAACCCGGCCAGACCGATTGCACCGACGGCGAATGCGCCGAGCACCGATTCGCTCGTCCACCCGTGTGCGTTGCCGCGGACGAGGCCGAGGACGATGCCGAACAGGCCGGCACTGACCAGGCCGACTCCGCCCAGGTCGAGACGGGAGGCCGCCCCCCGGGACTCGGCGAGCTTCCACCGCGCCACCGGGATCAGCACCACGCCCACCGGCACGTTCAGCCAGAAGATGTACTGCCACGACCAGCCGCTGGTCACGGCGCCACCGACCAATGGTCCGAGGGCCACCGCGGTTCCGCCGATGGCGCCCCATATGCCCAGTGCGGCATTGCGGCGTTCGGGGGGGACTGCTGCACTGAGCAGGGTCAGCGACAGCGGCATGATCATCGCGCCGCCCGCCCCTTGCAGGGCGCGGGCCGCCACCAGAAACGAGATGGTGGGAGCCAGGGCGGCCAGGGCCGACGAGGCGGTGAACAGGGCGATGCCCGCTACGAAGATGCGGCGACGGCCGAAGCGCTCACCGAGTGCGGCGGCCGACAGGAGCAGGACGGCAAAGGTGAGGGTGTACGCGTTCACCGTCCACTCGAGGCCCGACAGCCCGGCATGGAGGTGGACCCGGATCACCGGCAATGCCGTCGACACCACCAGGTTGTCCAGTGATGCCATGAAGAGTGCCAGGCCGGTGATCACCACGGCCCAGACGGCCCGGGAACGCGCCACCGGGCCGGGCCGGTCGTCGGACGGGTGCCGCGCCGGAACGGACTGTTCCGGGTCGGACTGCCCTGCGACACGGGTGGGACGGGCGACACGGACGGGCCGGGCGGCGGTGCGCCACCCCGTTGGTTGTGATTGATCACTAGCTTGACGAGGCAAAAAAAGAGGGACGATGGGCTGGTTCATGCGGGTACCTCCGTTTGCGCGGCCAGCTCGGCGCGTCGCTGCGCCTTGAGGGCCTGGGTGGCTTGTTGGATGGCGTGGGCCTTTTCCGGCATGGGACAGAAGCTCTGGGCCCAGTGCTCGGAGACGGACAGGAGGTCGATGGCGGACATGACGTTGATCATCATGCCGTTGGCGAAGAAAGAGCGGAGGTCCTCGTCGGGGAGGTGGGTGCGGTCGTGCGCCAGCTCCCACAGCACCTCGAAGGTGCGGCGGCAGGTGCGGGCGATGTCGGGATCCCCCGGGGCGGCGGCGAACCCGTGCAACTGGACCTGGAGGATCTCGGGGTCCTGCATGAGCTCGAGGTAGGCGACGCCCATGGCGTCCAGCGCCGCGTGTCCCTCGAGACCCGCGCTGGCGCGGGTCATGGCCCCGATGATCCGGTCGGCCACCAGGTCGTAGGTGGCCAGGAAGAGGTCCTTCTTGGTGCCGAACAGACGGAACAGGTAGGGCTGGGAGATGCCGGCCCGGGTGGCGATGGCGTCAGTCGACGTCCCCGCGTAGCCGGAGCGGGCGAACTCGGAGATCGCCGCGGCCAGCACCGTCGTGCGGCGCTCGTCGGCTGTCTGGCGGGTCGAGACCATCATGTGATCATTGTGAGTGGTTACTCACTACCTTGTCAAGTAGATGTGGACACGGGCCACCCGCGGTAGCGTCCCACCATGAACGGCGACCGGCTCCATCCGGACGGGGACGGGTCGCTGGCGGACACCGTGCTGGTCTCCAATCGCGGGCCCTTCGCCTTCCACCTCGAGGACGGCCTCCCGGTGCCCGGGGCGGCCGGCGGCGGGCTGTCCGGGTCGCTGCATCCGATGGTGGCAGGCAGCGGGGCCACCTGGGTCGCCTCGGCGCTCAGCGAGGCCGACCGGGTGGCGGCCCGCTCGGGGATGATGACCGACGACGGCCTCCACATCGAATTGGTCGACACCGACACCGACATCTACAACATGGCCTACAACGTCGTGTCCAACGCCACGTTGTGGTTCTGCCACCACCATCTCTTCGACTCCGCCCGCCGGCCCCGCATCGACCGGCGCTGGATGGAGGCATGGGAGGCCTACCGCCAACTGAACCGGGTGTTCGCAGAGCGCGTCGCCCAGGTGGCGCCCGAGGGCGGCAGGGTCCTCGTCCAGGACTACCACCTCGCCCTGGTGGGGTCGGAGCTGGACCGTCTGCGGCCCGATCTGCGAACCGCCCACTTCACGCACACCCCCTTCGCCGATCCGTCGGTCCTGCGGATGCTCCCCACCGCGGTGGCCACCGAGCTCCTGTCGGGCATGGCCAGGTTCGGTGCCTGCGGGTTCCACACCGAGCGCTGGGCCGCCGCCTACCGGGCCGGCCTGGCCACACTCGCACCAGTCGGTGGAGGCCAGGGGCCGGAGAACCCGACCTACGTCTCGGCCCTCACGGTCGACGCGGTCCGACTCGAGGCGGAGTCCCGTGATCCGGCGGTGGGGAGGGCGCTGGCTCGCATCGACGAGCTCGTGGGGGATGCCGATCGCCAGGTGATCGTCCGGGTGGACCGGATGGAGCTGTCGAAGAACCTCCTCCGGGGGTTCTGGGCCTTCGAGGAGCTGCTCGAACAACAGCCCCAGCGCCGTGAGCGGGTGGTGTTCGTGGCACTGGCCTACCCCACCCGCCAGGGGCTGCCCGAGTACCTGGCCTACCAGAACGAGGTGGAGACGACTGTGGCCCGGATCAATGAGCGTTGGGCCACACCCGGATGGACGCCGATCGTTCTCGAGGTGGAGGACGACTACCACCGCTCGCTCGCCGCCCTCACCCGGTATGACGTGCTGCTGGTGAATCCGGTGCGCGACGGGTTGAACCTGGTGGCCAAGGAGGGCCCTCTCCTCAACACCCACGACGGCGTCCTGGCTCTTTCACGCGAGGCGGGCGCCTTCGATCAGCTCGGGCCCAGCGCCCTGGAGATCAACCCTTTCGACGGGTCGGACACTGCTGCGGTGCTGGCACGCGCGCTCGACATTCCCCGTGACGAGCGCGCGTCACGGGCCGACGCGCTCCGCCGGGTGATCCTGTCCCGGCAACCGGCGGACTGGCTGGAGGATCAGCTCAGAGCGGCGCGTTGAGCCCGTCGGAGGGGGACGCGGCCTCGGCCAGCCACCGGAGCAGGGCGAGTGCCTGGCGCGGCCCCGAGACCACCACGTCGGCCGCCTCGGCCACCTCCGACGGCGTCTCGTCGTCGGCGACGGCGACGGCGACGGTGGCCATCCCGCCCACCGTGGACATGCGGGCCAGTGCGCCGAAGGCGGGCAGGTCCCCCAGATCATCGCCGAAGTAGCACGCAGCCGAGCACCCGGTCACCAGCCGCTCGATCGCCGTCCCCTTGTCCACGGGCAGAGGAGGCCGCAGCTCGAGGGACATCCGACCCGGATGAGCCACCAGTCCCGTGCGTCCGGCCTCGGCCGCCACCCGGGCGTCGGCCCACGCCGCGGCTTCCGGTGCACGACGCCAGTGGACGGTGACGGCGACCCCTTTCGATTCGACCAGCACCCCCGGGGGGGCATCGGAGCGGATCCTCTGCGCCACGTCGCCGACCACCGACCTCCATCGCTCGGCGGCCGGATCGAGTGCGATGCTGCCGTCCCTTCGCGCCCACTCGAGGCCGTAGAGGCCCACCAGCCGGGGTGCACGACCTCGACCACCTGCACCCGCCGTCTCCACCGACGCCTCGGCACCGCGTCCGGCACCACCGAGCATGTCCCACAGGAACGACGCGGGCCGGCCGGACACCACCGCCGCCACACCGAACCGGCGGGCCAGCAGGCCCACCACTTCGGCCGTCCCGTCAACCGGTCGCGCCCGGGCAGGGTCGTCCACGATCGGGGCCAGCGTGCCGTCGAAGTCGGTCACGATGGCGGTGGTCGCCGGCTGCACGAGCAGCGGGGCGACGGCACGGCGGATCTCAGGGGAAGGGATGGGCACAGGGACTCCTCTCGACCCGGTCGCCCGGTGTGCGATCAGCTTGTCGACGTCCGCGCCGCTGCGGCAGTCGTTGTGGTCGCACTGGTGGGCCTGGCCAGATCGGAGCCCACCACGACCACCACCTCGGCGGTGCCGATCGAGGTGATGGGTGCGGCAGTCGTGTACGGGACCACCGCAGAGGCCGGAAGATGGAGCGACTTGGCGATCTGGGTGGCCGCCTGCTCCTGGCCTGCCACGTAGTAGACGTGCGACGTCGGCACCTGAGCAGAGGCATTGACCGGTGGCTGCAAGGCCCAGCCCCCCACCTGCAGCTGATTGGTCACGGTGGCTGCGGCCCCGCTGACCCCGGAAGCATTGGCCACCAGCACGGGCACGGAGCTGGGCGGGTGGGCAGAGGTCGTAGTGGTGGTGGGGGCTGCTGGGTGCGTGGTCGACGGGGTCGTCGACGCGGACCCGGTGGCCGACGTGGTGGCCGACCCGGTGGCCGACGTGGTGGCCGACCCGGTGGCCGACGTGGTGGCCGACGGGTGGATCACCCGCAGCAGGAGCACGGTCGCCAGGACGAACATCACCAGCACGATCGCCGCCCGCCCGATCGGGAACGCCCCATCTTGCCCCCCTGAGTGCGCCGAAGGCTGTTCGTCGAACTCGGAAGGGTCGTCCACTGGGTGCCAGCCTGCCAACCTGGGGGGATAGAAGCAAGCGTTTCCGAACTGCCTCGCTTTCCGGTGCCCGGAACCGGGGTGGGAGCCTCGGCTCCCCGGCCAACACCCGTACAATGTGGCCGGCACCCGGTTGGTCCCGGGGGCCGTGCCGGTGTGGCGCAGTTGGTAGCGCAGACGACTTGTAATCGTCAGGTCGTGGGTTCGATTCCCACCGCCGGCTCCAATAAGTCCAGTTCATAGCGTTGTACCTCGACGATATATCGGTGTTGGGCTAAAACCCAACAGTCAACCCAACAATTCGAGAGGCACGATGGCCGGCAGCATTCGACAGCGCAGTCCGGGCGTGTGGGAACTGCGCGTGTACATCGGTCGTGACCGCACCGGGCGGGTGCGTCACAAGTACGCGACGTTCGAGGGCACCAAACGCACCGCAGAGCGCGAGCTGGCCCGTTTGGTTACGCAACAAGAGGACCAACCGGCGCGCATTCCAGAGAAGGAAGAGCGCACCTGGGGACCGGCCACCACCATCAACGATGCCATCGAGGGATGGAAGCAGAACGGCTGGCAGGACCTCAGTCCCAACACCGTCCGGGGATACGAAGGAGTCTGGCGGCGCAACGTGCGCGACTCCATCGGAAGGCGGCGGATCGCCACGCTCTCTCCCTACGACGTCGAGCGCTACTTCCGTGACTTGAAAGTGGACGGCGCCGGCTACACGACCGTGCGGCTGGCACGGGCTCTGCTCAACCGATCGTGCCGGCTGGCCCGGAAATGGAGCGGCAACGTCCTCCCCAACCCGATCGCCGACACCGAGCTGCCGTCCTGGGGACCGTCCGAGCGCCCCAAGGCGGTCCGCTCTCCCGATCCGGCTGAGGTTCTTGCGCTCCTGCAGGAGGCCCGGGTCGCCGAGATCCGAGTGGCCGTGCTCATCCGCCTGGTGGCCGCCACCGGTATGCGGAGGGGGGAGGCTTGTGCCGTCCGGTGGAACGACCTCGACGTGAAAGCCGGGACCGTAATGATCGATGAGGGCGTGGTCAGCACCCCGGATGGCGCCGAAGCCCGCCAACCAAAAACCCGCTCCAGCACCCGGAACGTCGCACTCGACAAGGTGACCCTCTCGGAGCTCGCTGAGCTGCGGCGTGAGCAGGAAGCACTGGCCAGGTCCTGCGACCTGAAGCTCACACCGGATTCCTTCGTGTTCTCCTTCGAGGCCGGCGGGGAGATCCCTGCACACCCGGACAGCATCAGCCACGTCTTCGCCAAGGTACGGAGCAAGGCCAAGGTGGCCCCGGATGTCCACCTGCACTCGCTCCGCCACTTCCATGCCACCCAGATCGACTCGGTGATCTCCGAGGCGCAGAAGCAGGTCCGGCTGGGCTGGTCCACCGTGCAGATGGCCCGTCATTACACCGATGGGGTCGCCGAGGAGGACCGCCGAGCGGCCGACCACATCGGGCTCCTCCTCGCAGCCAAGCCCCGGAAGCGGTCCAAGAAGGCATCGGCAGCCAGCTGACCCTGGTGTCCGGATCAGGCCGACCGAGGCGACGGGGACGGCAGCTCGGGATCCAGCCCCTCGATGAGACGCTCGACGGCCCGGCGCTGGATGCGGATACGACCCCCGATCCGGAATACGGGAAGGGGAAAGGTCCCCGCCTTCAGCGCCCGGTACAACGTGGATCGGGTCTCGCCGAGCAGCATCGCCGTTTCTTCAACACTGAGCAGCGGTCGTGGAGACTTGGGGAAGGACTTGTCGCGCATGGATCACCGGTCTTGTTCCGTGCCAGGCCGTGTGCCGTGGTCGCAACCCATCCTCCGAATGAACGTCACCCCCAACGTCATCCTCGACAAAGGACACTCCTCAATCCTCAGGGTGACATTGGAAACCACTCGGTTCCGAACGTCACCCTGGCCCATGCCCGTTCAAGCTGCCGTGGATGGGAAGAAGAGAACGAACGTGGATGGAATGGGGTGACGTTGACCCGATGCTTCAGTTGGGCGGGGGTGACGTTGAGGGTGGGCGAATCGGCTCGTGGGAGGACTGAGATCGCCGGATTCTCCCGGTGCGTCCTGATAACGCGAGAGCACGGAGGATAGCGTCCCCTAACCAGGCACATCGGGGATAGGTATCCGACGTGTGATCTAGGCGTGTGAGATCTCGAGTTGATCCATCAACTTGATGACTCGCTGCTTGATCTCATCGCGGATGGGACGGATCTCTTCAACCGACTTACCCGCTGGATCGTCGATCTCCCAGTCCTCGTAGTGCTTGCCCGGAACCAACGGACATGAGTCCCCGCATCCCATGGTGACCACGACGTCAGCAGCACTGAAGAACTCCATCGTCCAAGGCTTCGGAAACTGGCGAGAAATGTCGATGTCGACCTCCGCCATCGCTGCCACGGCGGCACCGTTGATCTCGCCCTCAGGCTCAGAGCCTCCGGACCACGCCACCGCCCGGTCACCTGCGAGGTGAGCGAACCACCCGAGTGCCATCTGGGAGCGACCGGAGTTGTGGACGCAGAGGAACAGGACGCCGGGAACTCTCGTTGCCGAATGGTCATCAGCGTGGATGAGCGCTCGAAGGCGCTGGTCGGCGAACCGCTCGGCGCCGACGATGAGCCATCGGTCCACCGTCGCAGTCACCGCGAGTTCGATGTAGCTATCGAATACGAGATCCCGGACGGTCTCAAGACCGAAGGTGCCACGGAACCTCTCTTGGAGATCAATGGTCACACGTCCGAGGCTGTCCCTCGTCGCCTGCGTTATCGAGTCAATGTCTGCCATCGCTCCCCCTCTGTCCCACTTGCTCGCACCTGACGCAGGCCCGTCACAGCAACTCGGCCATGAGCTGGCGGACCCGTCGGTCGATGTCGTCGATTATCGGTCGAACTTGATCGACCGACTTTCCGGCTGGATCTTCCAATGCCCAGTCGACGTAGCGCTTGCCAGGGTAAACGGGGCAGGTGTCCCCACACCCCATGGTCACGATGACATCTGCCGTGCGGGCAGTTTCGTCAGTGAGGGGCTTCGGAAACTCCTGTGAAGGGTCGAGACCCCGTTCCGTCAGGATCGCAACCACCGACGGATTGAGTTGATCGCCCGGTTCCGACCCAGCGGACTCGACGGCGATGCGGCCCTCTGCATAGTGATCCAGCAGCACTCGGGCTGCCAGACTTCGACCTGCATTGTGTATGCAGAGGAAGAGCACCACTGGCCTGTCGTTCATTGAGTTCCTTGCAAAGTCGGTCGAGCGGGCGACGAGTAGTAGTGACGTTTTGCCCATAGAGACACGTAGACAAGTCCGACCAGGACCGGGACCTCGATGAGAGGGCCCACGACGCCTGCGAGTGCTTCGCCGCTGGTTACGCCGAACACGCCAATGGCGACGGCAATGGCCAACTCGAAGTTGTTGCCCGCCGCTGTGAACGCCAAGGTGGCGGTCCGCTCGTAGGGGAATCCCATCGCCTTGCCGAGTGCAAACGAACCGAACCACATGATGGCGAAGTAGGCGAGCAGGGGAAGGGCGATGCGGACAACGTCAGCGGGATGCGAGCTGATGGTGTGGCCTTGGAGGGCGAAGAGGATGACGATGGTGTAGAGCAGACCGTACAGGGCGAACGGGGCGAGGCGGGGTAGCAACGTGCCCTCATACCAGTCCCGTCCCCGAGCCCGCTCACCGATTGTGCGGGTCAGGTACCCGGCCAAAAGCGGGAAACCGAGAAAGATGGCGACTGTTTCGGCGATCCTCCAGACCGAAAGGTGCAGGCCCACGGTGCTGAGACCGAGCCAGCCGGGCAGCACTTTGAGATAGAAGTACCCGAGGAGGGCGAAAGCGACCACCTGGAACAACGAGTTGAGGGCAACCAGCACCGCTGCGGCTTCCCGATCTCCGCATGCGAGGTCGTTCCAGATGAGGACCATGGCGATGCAGCGAGCCAGGCCGACGATGATCAACCCGGTTCGGTACGTCGGGAGGTCGGGCAACATCAGCCACGCCAGCGTGAACATGACAAGAGGCCCGACCACCCAGTTGAGCACCAACGACGAGACCAGCATCCGCCGGTCACGGGTGACCGTTCCAAGCTCGTCGTAGCGGACCTTGGCGAGCACCGGGTACATCATCACCAGGAGGCCGATGAAGATCGGCAGCGACGTTCCCGAGGTCACCTGGATGGCGTTGAGGTGCGTGTTCAGACTGGGGATTACCCGCCCAAGCACGAGGCCAATGAGCATCGCAAGGATGATCCAGACCGGCAGGAAGCGGTCGAGGAACGATAGGCGGGCGATGACTGGCTCGGCGTGCTCAACCGCCCTGGTTGATTGTTCGGAAGCGACGTCGCTCACCGCTGACCTCTTGTCTTGTCAAGTCGATCGATCAGCAGCAAGAGTTCGAGTTCGACGTGATTTCGATCTTCTCCGGTCGAGTCGCACAGCACGCTGACTCGCCAGGGGCGGCGGAGCGGAGCTGGCCAGCGGGCATCTCGGTGTCTGACAGGACCGTGTAGATCTCCCACGGCTCCCCGCCGGGACCGTCGACCCACACCTTGTCCTGGACTGCGTAGCAGCAAGCAGTCTGCTCTTCCACTGCCGTCGCGAGACCTTCACCGGCGAGGCGGGTCTGCGCTGCGGACACCTCATCGGTCGTGGGAACCTCGACACCAAGATGGTTCAACGTCCCGGGGGTCTGGTTGGCGTCCTCGATGAGTACCAGCTTCAACGGCGGGTCGACCACAGCGAAGTTGGCGTAGCCCGGACGGACCTTCGCCGGTTCGGTGGCGAACAACTTCGAGTAGAAGTCGATGGCCTCGTTGAGGTCGGCGACGTTCAGGGCAAGTTGTACACGGGACATGGTGACCTCCTGTATTATCGATTCTATTCGATGCATTGAGTATGGATGATGCATCGAGGTTTGTCAATGGATGAGGTGACCAGTGAGCAAATCAACCTCCACGATTGAGGTCCGAGCCACCGAGCAGTGCTGTCCATCGGTGCTGGCGGCACCCCTTGATGCAGCCGAAGCAGCAGAGCTGTCGAGTGCGTTCAGCGCCCTTTCCGATCCTGTTCGGCTCAGGGTGCTCAGCATCCTGGCGACCTCACCTGAGGGCGAGGTCTGTGTCTGCGACTTCGTCGGTCCGCTCGGCAAGAGCCAGCCGACTATCTCCCACCACCTCAAGATCCTGAGCGAGGCGGGCCTTGTGCAAGGTGACAGACGGGGGAAGTGGGTGTGGTACTCGCTCAACCGGGATCGCCTCGCTGGCCTCCGAGCTGCAATCGACACCTGAACTCACTTGACGAAAGTGACTGATCGCCGGATGGGTGGGGCACCCCACCCCTGACCCCCAGGCCGGCCAGCTGCGGGGCACACGGGCAATCGTGGCGGGAGGTGCACCGGCCTGTGGTCTCAAGCCCGCGACCGGTTGTGCCGACATGGCGAACGAGGGGCCAGGCCCGTCGAGTGGGGATCCGCCGCCTCGCTCCGGGCCCGGCAACTCTCGCCGGCCAGGTGGATCACCTTCCGCCTGCCGGCCCGGTCTCCCGAGCAGCTGGACCGACTGGTGATGACCGTCGCCGAGGTGGCGTAGGGACCGCGAAGTAAGCCGTAGCATTGTCCGAAATGCACCGCGTTCTGGACATCGACCTCGACTTCTTCGTGGACTCAGTAGCCCACTGGGTCGAGCGCGACGGGGCGCGGCTCCCCGAAGACGAATACAGCAGCTGGAGCCCTGAGGAGACGATGGACTTTCTGCGGGGACGGTGCCACCTGACTGGGAAACTCCCCGGATGGGTCATTGAACACCACGACGAGGCCTTTGCCCGATGGCGCGACGCAGTTGGCGACGGCATGCTTGTTCCCCCCTTTCACGTCACCCACATCGACGCTCACGCGGATCTCGGACTCGGTGACGCCGGCTACGTGCACCTCATTACCGAAGTCATGCACCGCCCCGTCGAGGAGCGAAGCCTTCCAGAGGTGGTCGGGCCCGCCCTCGGCTTCGGGAACTGGCTGGCGTTCGCAGTTGCCTGTCAGTGGGTGAGTGATCTCGATTACGTCTTCTGCCCCGGCGGGGGCGACGATGTACTCGGTCTCTACATGAGCGATGACCCTAAAGGCCTCCAGCTGAGGGCTGCGACCATGGAGCAGCTACGGCAACACTGGTCTAGCGGGGGTGACGAGCCGCTGCAGGGCGAGGCAGACCCGGTTGTACCGATATGCAAGATCCGAGCGGAGGACTTCAGCGCCGATGGCTCATACGACGCCATCGTGCTGTGCCGATCACCTAGCTGCACGCCCGCATCGGCGGACGAGATCTTCGATCTCATTCGCAGGGAGTTCATCGAGGAGATCTCCTAGCGCACGGATTGGCGTGCTCGTCGAGCGGTACTTGTCACACGAGCAATCGCCGTCAGCGATGCCTGCCGATCCTCTCGCGCAGATTGCTCTTGACGGGAGAGAAAGTGGTCTTGGTCTGAAGGCGCCATGGCTTCACTCAAATCTTCTTCCCGTCGGCAAGGCGCAAGACAGATGGGGTCCCGTTGGTCAGTTCACTGGACATTTCGTGCCCCCGAACAATCACAATGTCCCGTAGGGTCCACCGCTTTCCAGCTGGTCCTCAATAGCTTTGGGAGAACTGGGAGATTTGGCCTGACTTGTAGTCATGAGGCGCCCTTGGG
>Ga0209584_10000306_pt1 | contig 14613 bp, 5 predicted proteins | sample NGEPerD_FD_184507 | JGI IMG/M metagenome (GOLD analysis project Ga0209584, IMG submission 184507) | Arctic peat soil microbial communities from the Barrow Environmental Observatory site, Barrow, Alaska, USA - NGEE PermafrostAB12-D... | ecosystem: Environmental > Terrestrial > Soil > Wetlands >...
TTCGAACTGTTTCGCGCCGAGTTCAAGACCATGGCGTCCCTGCGGCATCCGAACGTCGCCCGCGTCTACGACTTCGAGCTGGTGGCGGGCGTCGACGCCTTCTTTTTCACGATGGAGCTCCTGCCCGGCGTGCCGCTCGACCGTTTCCTGGCTGCCGAGCCTCCCGCCGAGGAGGAAACGTTCGACGCCGGGTCTCCGCCACCCGCGCCGCCGAAGGACGCGACGCCGCCCGCGGTCCGGGCTCCGTCCGGAAGGATCGTGCCCTGGGAGGAGGCCCTCGACCTCCTCGTGCCGGTGATCCGGGCGCTCGCGTACCTCCACGGCCGCGGCGTTGTCCACTTCGACCTCAAGCCCGGCAACATCGTCGTTAGCTCGCGAGGCGCCCTTCGCCAGGTGAAGGTGCTCGACTTCGGCCTCGCCGGCCTGCGCGGCGTCCGCGGGCTCGTGATGGGCACTCCCCATTACCTCTCGCCCGAGATCGCGAGCGCGAAGGAAGGCGACCATCGGTCCGATCTCTACAGCCTCGGCATCATGGCCTACCGTCTGCTGACGGGCGAGACGCCCTACAGCGCCACCCAGGGCCTCGACGTCCTGCTCAAGCGGAAGATGACCGAGCCCGTGCGCTTCGCGGGCGCGCACGCGGAACGCGTCCCGCCCTGGCTTCGGGAGATCGTGGAGCAGCTCTGCTGCGTCGATCCGTCCGGACGTCCGGCGAGCGCCGGAGACCTTCTCGACCTGATCAACCGCGCCAGCGGGCTCGCGTACGAGCTCGAGACCCGGGACGCCCGCGAGAACTACCTGTTCTCGAGCGCCTTCGTCGGCCGCAGCCGCGAGCTCGAGGACGTCCAGCGCTCCGTTGACGCGGGCCTGCAGGGAGAGAAGCACGCCGGCCTCTTCGTCACCGGCAGGAGCGGCATGGGGAAGTCGCGCCTCATGCGCGAAGTGCGGCAGACCGTTCAGCTCCGCGGCGTCCCCTTCCTCGAAGTCGACTGCTTCGAGCGCGACCTGACCGAATCCGGGCCGATGGCGAACCTCGTCCTGCAAGCCGCCCGCCTCGCGACGTCCGTGGGCGCGCAGTCGCTCCTGAACGACCACGCCCCGGAGATGGTGAAGCTCGTGCCGTCTCTCGCGCTCGATCCGGGGGTCGCGCCGACGCCACCGCTCGAGAACGCGGACGCGGAGCGTCGGCGGGTGATCGAGGCCATCGCCGACTTCCTCGTCGGACTGGGCCGGTTCGTTCCCTACGTCGCCTACGTGAACGACCTGCAATGGGCCCGGGACGGCACCATCGACGTCGTCTCCTCGCTTCTCGCGATCCGTTCGGGAAGTGGCGCGGGGTCGAAGTTCTGTCTTCTCGGCAGCTACCGGATCGACGACGTCGTGGGCCGGCCGGTCGCGCGGCTGATGGAGTCCGGACCGGGGCGGCCCGTGCCGCGCGTCGTGGAGCTCGCCGCGCTGCGGGACGAGGACGTCGCCGGCCTGCTCCGGTCCATGCTCGGTCTCGCCGAGCTCCCCAATGGCCTCGCCGCGCGCGTCGCGGAGTCGAGCGAAGGGCTGCCGTTCTTCGTGGAGGAGGTCCTGCGCGACCTCCTTGAGGAAGGCCGGCTCTGGGTACCCGAGGGACGGGATCGCTCGGACGCCCGGATCGCGGAGGGGCTGCGGATCGACGCGGCGGCGTCGTTCCTGAAACGGGCGGCCCGCGTGTCCGTCGACGAGCGGAGCGTCCTCGACATCCTCGCCGTCTCGGGGCGGCCAGTCGATTCCGACGTCCTCGAAGCGGTCAGCGGACTTGCGCGGCAGACGGCGCGGGAGGCCCTCCAGATCCTCGGCGAGAAGCAGATGGTGGTCGCGATTCCGGGGGAGAAGGAGCGCTACAACCTCGCCCACGACCGCATGCGCGAGGCGCTGTACTCGAGCCTGCCCGCGGACGAACGGACGGGGCTCCATCTGCGCCTCGGGAGGAGTCTCGCCCGCGCGCTCGCCGCAGGCGGGCGGTGGGAGACGCTCTTCGAGGCGGTGGGTCACTTCGGACAGGCCCTGGACCGCCACGGCCCGGGGGTCCTGAGCGACGAGGGCGAGCGGACGCAGGTCGCCCGCCTCCACCTCTCGGCGGCCCTCGCCACGAACGCGACGGGCGGTTTCTCGACGGGCGTTTCCTACCTAGAGCGCGCGCGAACGCTCCTGCCGGAGCGCCCCTACGAGCGCGAATACGACCTCGCCCTCTCGGTCGACCACGCGCTTGCCGCAACGCTCATCCCGCTCGGGCGCGTCGATGAGGCGCTCGCGACCGCGGACCGCATCGCCGCGAACGCGCGCGGCGCCCTCGACGAGTCGCCCGGATGGGAGGCCCGCATTCTCGCGTATGCGGCGCTCAACGAGTACCCGAAGGCGATCGCGGCCGGCATCGAGATCTGCGGGCGGCTCGGCCTCGCGCTGCCCACGGACCCCACGCGCCTCGACATCGCCCGGATCCTCGGCCGCGTCCTCTGGAAAGTCCGGGACATGACGGACGAGACGCTCGCCACGCTCCCGCAGGTCGAGGACCCGCGCGCCCTGCGCCTCATCCGCATCATGTCGTCGATGACGGCGTGCGCGTACGTCTCGCGGCCGTACCTGTGGCCCGTCCTCATCGGCAACTGCCTGACGCTCATGCTGCGCCACGGCCGCGGGCCCACGCACGCGCTCCTCTTCGTGTGGTTCGCGACGGCGCTCAACGCCGTGGGCCTCTACGGCGCGTCCACGCGCTTCTCGCGGCTCGGCACGCGCCTCATGGGCGCGCCCGACGGCGCCGCGTTCCTCCCGAAGCTGCACCACGCGATGGGGCAGTTCGTGTCGCACTGGAGGGAGCCGATCGCCCGATCGGCCGAGTGGTGCCGCGAGGGCTACGCGCTCGGCCGGCGCGTGGAGGACGCCGAGTTCGCGGGCTATTGCCACATGGGCTGGGCGAAGGCGCGGCTCGAGATGGGCGAGCCGCTCTCCGAGGTGCGGACGACGGCCCTCGACGCCCTCGAGACGATCCGGGCGTCGGGACAGATCGGCACCGAGGTCATGCACCGGACGACGATCGAGGCGGTCGACGCCCTCATGGGCCTCGCCTCCGTCCCGGCCGCCGACGCCGGCGACGGCCCGCACGCCGCCGAGTTCAGCAACACCCAGAATGCTTTCCGCCTCCTCGACCGCGCGCGCCTCCTGTGCTTCTTCCGGAGGAGCGGCGGCCCCGCGCTGGGCCGCGAGCTCCTGAAGGTGAGCGAGATCGGGCTGCCGGCGACGTTCTACCTCTCGATCGCGCACTATTTCGCGTGTCTGGGATGGTTGAAAGAGTCGCGCCGCGGAGGGTGGGCGAAGGCCGCGTGTCTCGTCCGCGTGCTCCGCGCCCGCGGCCGCATTCGCAAGTGGGCGCGGGCCTGCCCCCACAATTTCGAGCACCGGTCGCTCCTCGTGGACGCCGAGTGGCTGCGCGCGACGGGACGCCCCGGGCGCTCGCTCCGCAGATACGAAGAGGCGATCGCCGCGGCGCACGACCACGGTTTCATCCAGGACGCGGGGCTCGCGCACGAGCTCGCGGCCGAGATGCTGGTCGACCGCGGGGACTCCCGCGCGGCGCGGACGCACGTCCTCGCGGCGATGGAGAGATACCGCGCGTGGGGCGCCGACGCGAAGGTCCTGGACCTGAAGACCCGTTACGCCGGGTTCCTCGCCGCCGCCTGACGCGCGGCCGCCCGGCCGGTCAGATCGAGATGCTGTTCGGAATCATCGAGGGCAGCTGGTTCTCGTATGGCAGCGGGCGGGTCTTGTTCCGCTTCCGGATCTCGGCCTCGATGCTCGCGAGGGCCATCCGGAAGTCGATGGCGGTCGCCTCGGCGCGCTCGTCGGCAAAGTAGGGACGGCGGGGATTGTTGGTGTACGTGCCGAACGTGTCGTACTGCACGCTACTCAGGAGGTACCCGAAAGACAATTGATAGAGCGCGACGTCGACGGGCGGCAGCACTCCGAGGTAGGGGTCGGGAGAACCACCGGCCTTCGCGGCCGAAGGCGGCGCCGCGTACGCCGTCCCCGAGACGCTCGGCAGGTACGACATCAGGGGGTACTGCGCATAGTTGACGTTCGCGTGCTGCGGTCCGGCCGTGTAGATGATGAGCGACACCATGTCGACGAGATAGTCGAAGCCGTCGATCTGCGCCGTGCCCTCGCCCGCGGAACCGCCGGTGAACTTGAGGCCGTCGAGCCCGCGGAACGCGGCGCCGGCAGGGCTCGTGATCTCCTCGACCCACGCCTGCACTTCCGTGTCGGCGCGCACGTCGTCGCTGCCGCCGTAGTAGCACGCGAGATACGTGCGGACGTAGTCGCGGATCGCGTCCCACAGCAGCAGGGTGTCGTCGCGGAACGGGAATTCGGGCAGCCGGGCCCGGTCGACGCCCCGGAGCGCGAACAGCCGGTGCGGCAGGTTCTGGTCGAAACGCCACGCGAGGCGCGCGTCCCGGACCATCCCCAGACTCCCGGCGATGCTCGGAGACAGCACCGAGGCGACCACCCCGTGAGGAATGATGAGGCTGTGCTTGGCGCCCTCGTTGATGTCGAGCGTGAACCGGAAATGAGGCGTCAGGAGCGCCAGGATCGGATGCTCGATGGAGAGCTGGCGATTCGTGGCGACGACGAGCGTCTCGATGGTGAGATGGCAGGCGCCGAGATGCGCAACCGTTTCGTGCTGCACGGCGAGGCCGTTCAGCACGAAGAACTTCGCGAGCTTCCACGCAACGGCGTCACCCCCAGGAACGAAGATCGGATAGCTTGCCGCATCGTGGCTCTGGCCGAGCTGGATTGCGACGGGCTGCAGGCTGCCGCGGCCCTCAGGAAAGCCAGGCCCCGGCTCCGGATTCCAGGTGAAGAGGGCGATCGGCGCGGCGAGGTAGCGCTGGTCCCCGTGGAGCTTGCTCGTCGGGACGCGGTCGAGCATCGTGAGATCGAGGGCGTAGAGCCGGCCGATCTCCGCCGCCCGCTGCAGCGTGAGGGACGAGTCACCGGAGGCGCTCTGGAGCATCGCGTCCGTCACGGGCATCTTCTTCAGCAGCGCGCCGAGGTCGAGCGCGAGCTCCGGCGCGGCGCCCGCCGGGAAGACGCCCTTGAAATTCGACGTGTTGAAGCCGGCGATCTGGAGCCAGCCGAAATACCAGTCGCTCTCCCATACCTCCTGGCCTGGCGCGAGGCGCATCCACGGCTCGGGGCGGAAGTTCATCACGGCGGGCGGCCCGGCGAGGGCCGGGTACAGAGTGCCGAACTCGGCGATGTCCGTCGCGTGGAGGTATGCGTCGCCCCTCTCCGGCGTCCGGAGGACGTCGTAGAGCGTGTCCCGGAGGAACGACGTCACGCCGATGTCCTTCATGTCCGCGAGCGACTTCGTGAGCGCCTTCTCGAGCCCTTCCACGAGCAGGGGGATCTCGGCGAGCTTCTTGTACGTGTCGACCAGCTCCGGCGGGCCGTCGTGAAGCGCCTCGAAGATCCGGTGAATGGCCGCGAAGTCGGCGGGAACGTTCAGCGGGTTGAGGCCCGAGAACTGCTTCTCCGCGTCGTCGATCGCGACCCTCAGCTCGACCATCCACGGCATCGGCATCGCCGGAAGGTCGGAACGCAGCTGCGCTTCGAAACGATCGACGAGGACGCTCTTCAAGTTCTCGGCGATCTCGACGAGGATGGGCGCAACCTTCGCCTTGTACGGGAGCGAGAACTTCTCGGAATCGGGCACCTGGGCCGCGAGAGGCGCGGGGTACAAGTAGCTGGTCGTGTAGTTGTAGCGCGTTCGTGCGAGCGACAGCTCGTAGCTCCGGTGTCTGCCCCGTTTCTCGTCGTCTTTCTGCGGGAGGGACGGAAGAGAGCTAGAGAGCATGCCGTCAGTCACGAAGCCTCCTCGACACGTCAGCGGCACGACCGGGTACGTGCGGGCAGTATATAGACGCCTTGAGGAAGGGCGGCGTCCTCTCAAAGAACACAATCTGCACGAACATCCTCCGAAATCCCGTCTACATAGGTATGGTGTCGAACTACACGATCACCGACGGAAGTGTTTCAGTCGTTTTGAGATCGCCGTTAGATGTCCTCGCGAGGGGTGTGAGAACAGAAGATTGGTGGAGCTGAACGGGATCGAACACGCCCGCCTCGCGCCGTTCGGGCCGCGCCGCACGCGCTCCGCGCTGAGGCGGGCTTTTCGGATCTGTATGCGGGGAAGAGGTCCCCGCACCCCTCAGGTCGACGGTTCGTATCCCGTTCAGCCAGAGGGACACTCAGCCATCGCGCGCTGGAGAAAGCGGTGAGGTGGAATGAGATTGGTGGAGCTGAACGGGATCGAACCGTCGACCTCTTGAATGCCATTCAAGCGCTCTCCCAACTGAGCTACAGCCCCACCCGGGTCCGGAGAGAACGCGAAAGGTAACACCGGGCCGCAGTGCGGTCAAACGGCGGGATCCTGAGGATAGGATCCGTGCGTCAGGAGACGCCGATGCGTTGGAACCGCGACGAAGAAGTCAGCCCCGACATCGAGGATCGCCGGGGAGAGGGTGGAGGAGGCGGAGGATTCGGGTTCGGCGGCGGCGGCATGCGCCTCGGCCTCGGCGGGATCATCGTGCTCGGCATCCTGAGCCTCGTCTTCAAGCGGAACTTCTTCGCGCTGCTCGATTCGAACCCGTCCCCGGGCGCGGGGCGTCCTTCGGCCGTGGACGTCACGCACTCGGGTCCTCCCGTCGCGCAGTCGTCCGAAGAGAAGGAGCGCATCAAGTTCGTCTCCTTCGTCGTCAACGACGTCCAGAAAACGTGGGACGCGGAATTTCCCAAGCTCGGCGGAACCTACCAGCACGCGAAACTCGACTTCTACCGCGACGCGATCCGGTCGGGCTGCGGGTTCGCCGAGTCCGCGATGGGTCCGTTTTACTGCCCCGCCGACCGCAAGGTCTATCTGGACCTCGGGTTCTTCGACGAGCTGCGCTCACGATTCGGCGTCCCGGGCGAGTTCGCCGAGGCCTACGTCATCGCCCACGAGTTCGGGCATCACGTTCAGACGCTGCTCGGGATCGACGAGAAGATGCGGCGCGCCCAGGCCGAGCGTCCCTCCCTGAAGAAGGAGCTATCCGTGCGGCTGGAGCTGCAGGCGGACTGCCTCGCCGGCGTCTGGGGACACGCGAGCGGCGAGCGGAACATCCTCGAGAAAGGCGATGTCGAGTCGGGTCTCGCGGCCGCGGCCGCGGTGGGAGACGATCGGCTGCAGAAGGCCGCCACGGGCCGCGTGACGCCCGAAACGTGGACGCACGGCTCCTCGAAGGAGCGCCAGGCATGGTTCACCCGGGGCTTCCAGACGGGCCAAGTCGGCGCCTGCGACACGTTCGCGCGGGCGCGCTGAGGCCGTCTCCCGAGGGGAGCACGTAAACCCGGCAAGGCTCTTGCACGTCTTTTCCATGGAGGTGCTCCCTTGAAACGGACTCCCCTTCTCCTGATGGCCTTGCTCCTCGTGGGTTGCTCCAGCATAGAGACGAAGGTCGACTACGACCGCGCCGCGAGCTTCTCCTCCTACAAGACGTTCGCTTTCAAGGACGTGCGCACGCCGGACAGTCCCATCTCGATGAGGCGGGTCCAGGCCGCCATCGACAAGACGCTCGCGTCGCGCGGGCTCGCGAAGGCCGACGGCACGCCGGACCTCTGGGTCGTCCTCCACACGCGCACACGCCGCCAGACCCAGGTCACGACCTACAGCTCCGGCTGGGGCTGGGGCTGGCGCTGGCGCGGCCCGTACTGGAACACCGCCCGCGTCGAGCAGATCCCCGTCGGTACGCTCATGGTCGACCTGATCGATACGAAGGCCAAGGAGCTCGTCTGGCGCGGCAGCGCGTCGCGAATTGTGGACGCCGACGAGACACCGAAGGACCGCGACGAGAAGGTCCAGGAAGCCGTGAACAAACTGTTCGACGGCTTCCCTCCGAAGTCCTGAGGCCGCGAAAAACCGGTCAGAACGCCGCGGCAAGCCCCGCGAGGAAGCGGCGGCCCGGGGCCGGGAATCCGCTCGCCTCCACATAGTCGCGCCCGAGCAGATTCGTCATGCGGACGAAGGGTGCGAGCGAAAAGGCGAGCGGATTCCCGGCCCCGGGCGACGCGTCCTCGACGAGTTTCGTGAAGTCCGCGGCGTCGCGGTCCGGGCGGGCGCCCACCCACATTCCCGTCAGGCTGAAGGCGCCGCCGGAGACGAAGGTCGTCGCGTATGTCGCCGAGGCGCGGTGGCGGGGACGCCGCACGAGGAACTCGCTCGCATCGAGGTCCTTCGCATCGAGATACGTGTAGGACGCCCGCACGATCGACCGAGCACCGACGGGCGTCCGGAGAGTCACCTCGACGCCGCGCGTCCGGGCGCTCCCGATGTTCTGATTCATGAACGTGGAGGTCGCGTCGTAGTCGATGAGGTCGCGGATGTCGTTCCAGAATCCCGACACCTCCAGGACGACGCCTTTCGCGAGCATCTTTTCGACGCCGACCTCGTAGCCGTTCGATTTCTCGGGGCGGAGCGCCGGGTTGCCTGAGTACGGGTAGTAAAGCTCACCGGTCGACGGCGCGCGGAAGGCCGTGCCCGCCGCCGCGCGCAGTTTGAGACTCGGGGTCACGCGCCAGGCCGCCATCAGGCGGGGACTCACGGCGCTGCCGAACGCGCTGTGGTCGTCCCAGCGGACGCCGGCCGTCACGGCGAGCGCGATGCGGTCCTCGGCGAAGAACGCGAACGTCCGGGTCGAGGCGTCGTCGAGCGCGACCCCGAAATTACTTTCGTTCGAGACGAGCGTCCGCTCCCAATCGGCGCCGGCGGTGAGGCGGTGCGCGCCGACCGCCGTCGTGAACGCAACGCGCGCGCCAGCGCGCCGCGCGTCCGTCGAGGACGAGCTGAAGCCGGCATCGGGGTCGGAATACGTGGGATTGTCCTTCACCCAGCGGAACGACGCCTCGACGGATGACTTCGCGGAGAGCGCGAGCGAGACCGGCGCCTCGAATGTCGTCGTCTCGCTGGTCGTCGCGCGAAGCGGGGTTGGGATCCCCCCGGAGGACGGAATGCCCGTGCGCCCTTCGTCGCGCCGCATGACGAGGCCCACGCGAAGCACGTCCGAAAGGGCGGCGCTCACGGTCCCCGAGACATTCGTCGCGGCGAAGAACTCGTTGGGCAGATCGCCATCCGTGAGCGTGCGGCGGAATCCCGCGGAAGCGGTCACCGGCCCCGAGCCGAGCGCGACTTCGGCGAACGCCTCCTTCGTGGAGCGATTTCCGGCCCCGACGGTGGCGCGGCCCGAAATGTCCTCGTCTCCCGAAGCACGGCGCGTGAAGATGCGCACGACGCCTCCGATCGCTTCCGAACCGTAGAGCGCCGAGAATGGCCCCCGCACGACTTCGACGCGCTCCACGTTCGCGAGCGACAGCGCGGAAAGGTCGGTGCCCCCGAAATAGGGACTGTTCAGCACGACGCCGTCCACGAGAACCAGGGTCTGCGTGGAGCTCGTTCCGCGCAGGAAAAGGGACGCCACCGTGCCCGGCCCGCCCGACTGCACGACGTCGAGTCCGGGAACCGTACGCAGGAGATCGAGGACGGTCGTCGCCTGGGACGCCGCAATCTCCCGGGCGTCGATCACCGTCGCGGCGGCGCCCAGGGAAACGGCGGGCTCCGGCTCGGCCGCGGCCGAGACGACGACGTCAGCGGCGAGCTTCGAGGCCGCCGGCGGCGGTGACGGTTGCGCGAAGAGGCAGGGCGCGAGGCCTGTGAAGAGGAAGAGAAGGACACACGACGATCGGGCCCGGACGACACGAGAAACCATGGAACACCTCCGTTCCGTTGGCTCCACCCTCCCATCGGAAAGGAGCGGCGCGCCCGCGCGCGGAGGCGGGGCAGCCGCGACTTCCCGAGCCCCGGAGAAGGCGACGCTGAAACGATGTTCCTCGGGCAGGTCTCCTGGCTCCCGGATCGTCCGCGCCCGGCCCCTTCCCGGAGGCGCCACCGGCCCGAAGCCGATCTTTCGCCACCAGTGGGATCTCGCCGTGCGCGTCCCCGGTCACAGTGGCGGGGGCCGCGCGGGAATCTCACCCGCTTCCCTCTTCGCCCCCGGAGGTCGAGGGGACTCGAGGACGATTTGAAAGAACGCCGGAAGGAACCCTACCACGCCGCGCGCGCGGCGGGCGAGAGGATCTCAGGCCGGCGGCACGTCGAGAGCTTCGCGCAGCTTCGCGGCGAGGGCCTTCTCGCTGAACGGCTTCGAGATGAATGCCTGTCCCGCCTTGAGGTCGAAGCCCGTGAGGACATCGGCGGTGTAGCCCGACATGAACACCACCTTGATGGACGGGCGGAGCACCGCCACGCGGGACGCCAGCTCGTATCCGTTCATCCCCGGCATGACGAGATCGGTCAGGAGAACGTGAATGGGCCGCGGGTCACGGGTGGCGACGTCGAGCGCGGCCGCCCCGTTTTCGGCGACGAGCACCGTGTAGCCCTGCCGTTCGAGGACCACCTTCGCGAGGGCGCGGACGGCCGGCTCGTCTTCGACGACGAGGACCGTCTCCGTCCCGCGTCGGGAGTGCACGTTCCGGCGAACGCCCGAGGTCGTCTTCTCGTCGGAGCGCAGAAGATAGACCCGGAACGTCGTCCCCGCGCCCGGCGCGGTCTCCACGGCCATATACCCACCCGTCTGCCGGACGATGCCGTAGACCGTCGCCAGGCCGAGGCCGGTCCCCTTTCCCCTCTCCTTCGTCGTGAAGAAGGGCTCGAAGATGTGGCCGAGCGTCTCGGCATCCATGCCGGTTCCGGTATCCGTCACCGAAAGAACGACGTACCGCCCGGGCGGGATCGAATCCTGCGCGGCCGCGAGCGGCACTTCGAGATCCGCATTGGCCAACGCGAGCGTCAGGCGGCCGCCTCCGGGCATCGCGTCCCGGGCATTCACGGCGAGGTTGAGGACGACCTGCTCGATCTGTCCCGGGTCGGCCTTCACGAGGCCGAGCACCGCGGGCCTCTCGACGACGACCTCCACGTCCTCGCCGATCAGCCTCTTGAGCATCTTCTCGGTGTCGGCCACGACCGCACCGACGTCGAGGACGCGCATCTCGAGAACCTGCTGCCGGCTGAAGGCGAGGAGTTGGCGCGTCAGCGCCGTGGCCCGTTCGGCCGCCTTGACGATCTCGACCACGCTCTCGCGCTTCTCCGCATCGCCCTCGAGCGACGCCTGCAGCAGTTCGCCGTAGCCTTGGATGACCGTGAGGAGGTTGTTGAAGTCGTGGGCGACGCCGCCCGCGAGCCGGCCCACCGCCTCCATCTTCTGCGCCTGCTGGAGCTGTTGCTGCGTCTGCTCGAGCTGCGCTTCGCCCTTCCGAGCGCTCTGGCGTGCGTCGAGCACGTCGAGGGCATAGGAGATGTTCCCCGTGAGTTCCTCGAGGAGCGCGAGCTCCTCCTCGTCGACGAAGGCCTTCTCCGCGGCGTAGACGACGAGACCCCCGGTCACCTCGCCGCCGCGCCGGATGGGGATGGCCGCGATCGACCCGAAACCAGGGGAAGCATGAAGCTTGCGCCAGGGAGCAACCATCGGGTCGACCTGGACGTCCGAGACGATTGCGGGGCGCCCCTCCCGGATCGCGATTCCCAGCGGGCCCCGGCCCTCGGGCGTATCGTCCCAGCGCACCTCGATCCGCTGGAGATATCCGGCCTCATCTCCGGCGCTCGCGACCGGCACGACCCGCATCGTCTCCCGGTCGGCGCGCCCGATCCACGCGAGCGCGTAGCCGCCGTGCGAAACGAGGATCCGGCAGACGTCCTTCAGGAGCGACTCCTCTTCCGTCGCACGGACGAGGAGCTGGTTCACCTCCGAGATCGTCCGGAGGAGGCGATTGAGGGCGCGGATGCGGTTCTCCGCGACCTTTCGCGCGGTGATGTCGCGCACGGTCGACAGAAAGAGCGTCTCGTCTCCCGCCTTCACGAGACCTATGTTGACCTCGACCGCGAACTCGCTCCCGTCCGCGTGCCGGTGGCGCGTCTCGACAAGGAGGCCTCCCCGGGCGGCGGCGATCTCCATGTCGTGGCGGAGCGCGTCGCGCGTCCCGCCCGCGCGCACATCGGTCGCATGCATCGAGAGAAGCTCGTCCCGCGTCCAACCGTACATGACTTCGGCCGCGCGGTTCGCCTGGAGAACACGGCCGTCGCTCCCGCTGAGGAAGATCGCGTCGGTCGCTTGCTCGATGAGAGCCCCGAACCGCGCCTCGCTGCGCGCGAGCGTCACCTCGTTCGAAATCACGAGCGAGCGCCAGAAGCCGAAGGCCGCGGCGGACAGCGCGAGGAAGAGCACGCCCCAGGTGACTCCCTTTTGGAGCATGTCCTTCCGGAAGGCCGCGAGCGCCTCGTCCTCGTCGACCTTGACGACGAGGCCCCAAGGTGTGCTCTCCAGTCGTCGCACGGCGGCGAACACCCTCGCACCGCGATAGTCTGAGAAGACTCGGAAGTGGTCCTTTTCCGAGAGTGCCGCGCGGGCGGCCAAACCGGCGCTCGCGAGCGGAAGCCGGAACGAGAGCGGCGGATCCGGGCGGAAGCGCAGGGGGGAGAGAAAGAGAACCTCCGCCCCGTCTTCCCCGACGAGCAGGGACTCGCTGGACGAGGCCGCCACCGGTTGGCCGAGAAGATCGAAGAGAGACGTCGAGGCGTCGCCCGTGGAGAGGACGGCTCCTAGGATCGGGAGCCGCCCGGCGCCGACTGCGTCGCCCGTGACCGGTACCGCGCTCGCGAGGCCCGTCACGCCGTCCGGCTCGCGCGCGAGAGCGACTCCGGGGACGCCCGAACGAATTGCGTCCGCCGCGAGCGCCAGCGCCGCCGCACCGGGGGCGGGACCGCCGTTCGACGCGCAGACGCGCCCGGACGGGTCGAGGATCGAAACGGACCTCTGGTGAACGTGTTGCCGGAAATCGGACAGGATTCCTTGCAGGTGCGCGGCCTGGGCGCCCGCGGTTTCCTCGGACAGGCCCGGGGTCAGAAGCCCGCGAACGGACGGGAACGCAGCGAAAAACGTCAGGTCTTCCTTCACGTCGAGGATGCGCCGGTCGAGGAGGTCGCGCCTGAGGTCCGCGCGTAGCGAGAGCTCCCGGCGCCAGCCCTCGGTCGCCGCGTCCCGCCGATCCGGAACGAAGGACGCGAAAAACCAGAAGACGGCCGCCGCGAAAACGAGGAGGAGAAACGACAGCCCGACCGCCTGCAAGTGGGCCGCGGCCCATCGGACGAGGCGACGCACGAACGTCACATTGGGACCGTATCGCCGGGAGTCAGCTCTTCTTCTGCTTGCTCTTCGGGTTCGTGAGCGCCTGCAGGAGAGAGGAGCCGAAGACGGAGACGGAAGGCGTCGCCGCCTTCTCGCGCTTCGCGGTTTCCTCCCGATAGCTCCGGAGATCGCCGCGGTCCGCTTCCGCCTTCGCGCCGGCCGCCGAGAGCGAGATGCGCCGCTTGGCCGGGTCGACGCCGATGACCTTCACCTCGACCTTCTGGCCGGGAGCGAAGTGGCGGTTGACCGTGCCGGGAGGCACGCCCGACTCGGAGTTCGGAATGAGGCCCGTGAGACCGGGCTCGAGGCGCACGAAGACGCCGAACTGAGCGACGGTCTCGACTTCGCCCGTCATGACCGAGCCCTCGGGATGGCGCTCGTTGATCCCGTCCCACGGATTCGAGGTGGAGACTTCGCGCAGCGAGAGCGACAATCGGCGCTGCTTCGGATCGACTTCCTTCACCCAGCCCTGCACCGTCTGTCCGACGGCGACCGCCGGGTCCTTGATGGAAACGCCCGGCGGGAGCGCCGAGAGGTGCACGAGCCCGTCCACGCCCGGCTCGACCTCGACGAAGAGGCCGAAGTCCGCGTGCCGCGCGACCGTTCCCGTGAACGAGGCTCCGGGCGCGAAGCGCTCCGGAAGCGTCTGCCAGGGATCGGCCTCGAGCTCCTTCATGGAAAGAGAGATGCGCTTGCCTTCATCCGCGAGCTTCGTGACCTTGACGGTGACCTCCTGGCCGACCGTGAGGACATCCTTCGGGTGCGCGATCCTTCGCCGCGAGATCTCCGTGACGTGCACGAGCCCGTCCACGCCGCCGAGATCCACGAACGCGCCGAAGTCGGTGAGGGAGCGGACACGGCCGGGCATCACGGCGCCCACGATGATCTTCTCGCGGGTCACCGCGGCTTTCTCGTCCTGCTCGACCTTGAGGAGCGCCACGCGTGAAACCACCACGCGTCGCCCGTCCTCGGTGTACTCGAGAACGCGAAAATCGAAGGTCTGCCCCACATATGCCGCGAGCGCCGCCTCCTCGTGGCGGCCGAGGTCGATCTGCGAGACCGGGCAGAAGGCGCGGAGGCCGTGAGCGCCTCCGATCATCACTTCGAAGCCGCCCTTGTTCCGGGCCATGACCTTTCCGGCGACGGGGATCTTCGCCTCGGAGGCGGCCCGGAGCTCGGCCTTCGTGCGATGTCCCACCGCGAGCTTGCGCGAGAGCCGCACGTCCGGCCCCGCTTTCACGACGACGGCCTCGATGCGGTCGCCGACCTTCTCGCCCTCGAGCTCCTTCAGATCCATGAGCGCTTCGGACTTGCCGCC
>Ga0209584_10000315_pt1 | contig 14447 bp, 15 predicted proteins | sample NGEPerD_FD_184507 | JGI IMG/M metagenome (GOLD analysis project Ga0209584, IMG submission 184507) | Arctic peat soil microbial communities from the Barrow Environmental Observatory site, Barrow, Alaska, USA - NGEE PermafrostAB12-D... | ecosystem: Environmental > Terrestrial > Soil > Wetlands >...
CACCTGACCGCGCTGACCAGCACTCCGAGCGACCGATGTCGACGTTCAGACGTTACCTGTAATTTGCTAGCTCGTAGCAAGCGTTTGCAACGGTGGTGGCATGACCACAGACCCGCTGACCCCGCCATCGAGCGTTCCGCCACTGACCGTTCGGCCCATCACCCCGGACGACGCCCCACGCCTCGGAGACCTGCTGCAGCGGTGTTCTCCGGAGACGACGTACAACCGGTTCTTCACCGCAATCCGGCGGCCGCGGCCGGCAACGCTGCAATGGCTGGCCGAGGTGGATCACTTTCGGCGAGAGGCCCTGGTGGCCATGTGCGACGGGGCGGTCGTCGCGGTGGCCCGGTACGACTGGACTGGCGCCGCGGACGACCAAGCCGAGATAGCCATCCTGGTCGAGGATGCCTGGCAGCGACGGCGGGTGGGCACGACTCTGCTCCCCCTGCTTGCTGACCTGGCCATCGACCGAGGTGTGCGGGTCTTCACGGCCACTGTGCTGGCCAACAACACCGCAGTAGCGCAGCTCCTGCGGCGAGTCTTCCCTTCGGTGATTGTGCGCAACGAGGGCTACGCCCACACGGTGACCATTCCGCTCGGGACGCCGCAGGGGCTGGCATTAGCACCAATGCCGAGGTCCGGCGGTGTACCGACGCTGGCCAAAACCGTGACTTGACCAAGACAGCGCTGCGACTACCTTATCCACGCAACCGGGGGGCCGGTCGGTCTCCGGGACCCGGGCGAGCCGCACGTCGCCGACGGCTGCAGAGGCAGGAGGAACCGGGATGCCCCCCACGCACGAGGTGCTGCAGCCGGCCAGCTCGTCGCCGCGAAGCCCCTCGACCGCGGGTGGCACCGGGCCCGGCGGTCTGGACGGGTTCTTCCGGATCAGCGAGCGCGGTTCGACTGTGGCGCGGGAGTTCCGCGGCGGCCTGGCGACGTTCTTCACCATGGCCTACATCGTCGTCCTGAACCCGATCATCCTCGGCAGCGGCGTCGACAAGTTCGGCCAGAGGCTCAGCGTCGGCCAGCTGACGACCGCCACCGCGCTCGTCGCCGCGGTGATGACCTTGATCATGGGCGTCGGCGGGAACCTGCCGCTGGCCATCGCCTCGGGCCTCGGGCTCAACGCCGTGGTGGCCTTCCAGCTCGCACCGCAGATGTCCTGGCCGGACGCGATGGGCCTGGTCGTCATCGAAGGCCTCGGCATCTGCATCCTGGTCGCCACCGGTGCCCGACAGGCGATCATGGATGCCATTCCGATGGCGCTCAAGCAGTCCATCAGCGTGGGCATCGGGCTGTTCATCGCCTTCATCGGCTTCGTCGACTCCGGATTCGTCAGTCGGATACCCGATGCCGCCAGCTCCACCGTGCCGGTCCAGCTGGGCCTGACCGGTCGGTTGACCGGGTGGCCGGTGGTGGTGTTCTGCCTCGGCGTTCTGCTGACGCTGGCTCTGCTGGTACGCCGGGTGAAGGGCGCCATCCTGCTGAGCATCATCGCCATGACGATCCTCGCCGTGATCATCGAGGCATTGGCGACCATCAAGTCCTGGGGCCTGACCACGCCGAAGTACAAAGGCATCGTCGGCAAGCCGGACTTCGGGCTGTTCGGCCACTTCAGCCTGTTCGGAGCCGTTACCCACATCGGCGTGCTCACGGCCGTGATCTTCGCCTTCACGCTGATCCTGTCGGACTTCTTCGACGCGATGGGCACGATCATCGGCGTCACCAACGAGGCCGGCCTGCTGGACCGGACCGGTCGGCTGCCCGGCATCGGTCGGGTGCTGTTCATCGACGGCCTGGCCGCGAGCGCTGGCGGGATCGCCTCGGCCTCATCGAACACCTGCTTCATCGAGTCCGCGGCCGGCGTCGGCGAAGGCGCCCGAACCGGGCTCGCGAACGTGTTCACGGCCGCTTTCTTCGTGGTGGCCTTGTTCCTCACTCCGCTGACCACGATCGTGCCGTCCCAGGCGGCGTCGCCGGCGTTGGTGGCCGTCGGCTTCCTGCTCATGCAGCAGGTGAAGGACATCCCGTGGGACGAGTGGGACATCGCCATCCCGGCATTCCTGACCATCGTGCTGATGCCGTTCAGCTACTCCATCACCAACGGCATCGGCGCCGGCATGATCTCCTATGCGCTGTTCAAGCTGGTGCGCGGCCGGGCCGGCGAGGTGCACGTGCTGGTGTGGGTAGTCGCCATCCTGTTCGCCATCTACTTCGCCCTGAACCCGATCACCCAGTGGCTGGGGATCTCCTAACCGGGCGGCCGACACTGGAGCCGACTTTGGAGCCCGCGCCCGGGCCGGCACTGCCCAAGGCGGAACTGCACGTCCACATTGAAGGGACCCTGGAGCCCGAACTGGTCTTCGCCCTGGCCGAGCGCAACGGCATCCGCCTGCCGTTTGCCGACGTCGAGGACCTGCGCCACCGCTACGCGTTCACCGACCTGCAGTCCTTCCTCGACCTGTACTACGCGGCGTTGGCCGTGCTGGTGCAGGCCGGGGACTTCACCGATCTGGCAGAGGACTACCTCACCCGAGCGGCGGCCCAGGGCGTGCGGCACGCCGAGATCTTCTTCGACCCGCAGGCGCATACCAGCCGCGGCTTACCGCTCGAGCTGGTCGTCGACGGGCTCTGGGCCGCCCTGGACCGAAGCCGCGACCGGCACGGCGTCTCCACCGCGTTGATCGCCTGCTTCCTGCGGGACCGCGGCGTCCAGGCGGCACAGGAGTCCCTCGGTGCCGTGCTGCGGCACGCTGGCAAGATCATCGGTATCGGCTTGGACTCGGCCGAGGTCGGCTACCCGCCGGCGGAGTTTCGCCCGGTGTTCGACCGGGCGCGGGCGGCTGGGCTGCGTCGGGTCGCCCATGCCGGCGAGGAGGGTCCGCCGGCATTCATCCGTGACGCCCTCGACGTACTGAGGGTCGAGCGGATTGACCACGGCATCCGCTGCGTCGAGGACCGGGAACTGATGGCCCGGCTGGCCGCGGAGGCGGTGCCGCTGACCGTCTGCCCGCTGTCCAACGTCCGGCTGCGCTGCGTGGACCAGCTTGCCGATCACCCGCTGCCCGCGCTGCTGCGCGCCGGCCTGCTGGTCACCATCAACAGCGACGACCCGGCGTACTTCGGCGGGTACGTCGAGGACAACTTCCGCGCCGTCCAGCGCGAGCTCGGACTGACCGACGAACAGCTGCGTGAGCTGGCGGCGAACTCGGTGCGCGCGTCCTTCCTGCCGCCGGAGGACCGGGACCGGCTGCTGGCCGAGGTGGCGGCGCACCGGTTCCCGGCGGCCGAGGCCGCAACCGCGTGATCTCGGCCCGGCGCCGCCCGGCAGTGCGACTCAGCGCCACCGGACGCTGCGAGTGAGGGCCAACAGCGCCAGCCCGGCGCAGACCGCGGCCGCCAGACCCAGCAGCGTGGCCAGCGGAGCCTGGGCCAACGCCGCCGAGTGGCCGGGTGCGGCGGAGGCCGCCGCCCGGGTCCAGAAGTCGGTCAGCAGGTCGGCCAGCCGGTACGGCCGGCCGACTGCCAGCACGAGGCTGAGCCCGGTCAACCACAGGGCCAGGCTGGCGGGCACGGCCAAGGTCAGGCCTGGGAGGGTGTCGACCACATCGTCACCGACATCAGCAGCTGGATCGACCGGGGCTGAGGCGGCCCTAACCTCGGCCAGCTGCGGCTGTGACTGCGGATGACTGGGCGCCCAGCGCTGCATTACTCCGAGCACGACGACCCCCAGCGCGGCGGCGGCGACCACGTCGCTGAACCAGTGGAACCGGTCATAGACCAGGCAACCAGCCAACACCGTGGTGGTCGCGGCCAACGCCAGCCAGGCTGCGGGTCGACGTCGCGGCGGCACCAGCAGGAACACCAGCCCACCGCCGCAGACCAGCAGGCTCGCGGTGTGGCCGCTGGGGAAGGCACCCTTGGCGTGCGCGATGGCGTCGGGTGGCGGCCGACCGATGCCGTACTTCAGGCCGAGCACGCTGACGCTGAGCGCGCCGAGGAGGCCAGCCGCGAAGATCAGCGGTCGCCAGTTTCCCCGGCGGTTCGCCACCGCGCCAGCCACGGCCAGCAGCACGGTGACGTCGAACGGCGGACTGAGCACGTCGGTGAAGAGCCGCGCCGCCAACCCCAGTGGCCCACGGCCGTGCTCGCGCAGAGCGTCGCGCAGCGCCACGTCGAAACCGACGATGCCCCGACCGAGCACGACCTCGACGGCCAACCCGATGAACACCGCCCCGGCCAGCGCCACCATCGCCCACCGCAGGACTCGCCACCGCCGCGCGGCGGCGGACGGGACACTGGGCAACGGCGGGGAGGACAGGGCGGATGCAGGCACGGTACGACGATAAGCGGCCGGGCTATGCCATGCGGCACCTACGTGACCTGCGCATAGCGTAGTGCTCGGCACCCCAAGCTAATCGGCACCCCAAGCTCAGAGGTGAGCCTGAGCCGCTCGCTGACTGGTGCGCGGCGCTACCCGCGGGGCTAGCGTCGGGGTCGTGAACAGCCGGTGAGCGGCGGCCCCGCGGCCGCGGTGAGTCAGCCGCGGTCTGCGTCGGCACGTCGACCGGGGTTGCGCCGGCTGCTGCTCGCCGTCGTGCTGGCCGCGGTGATCGGGGCGGCGACCTGGGCCATCACCCAGAACGCGCCGGAGTTCGCGGCCGCCTTCGGACAGCTGCATCACGTCTCGGTCGGCTGGGTGATCTTTGCGGTGGCGCTGGAGGTGGCGAGCTACACGACGTACGCCGCGGGTCAGCGCCGGCTACTGCGAGCCTGCGACCACTCCGTGGGCACCGGTGGACTCACCGCCTTGTCGGCGGCGGCCCAGGCCCTGGGCAACGTCATCCCGGTCGGGTCTGCGGCTGCCGGGGTGTACGTCGTCCGGCAGCTGCATCGGCGCGGGGTGGAGGAGTACATCGGCGTGGCCGTGCAGGCGGTCACCGTCTTGGTGTACTTCACGGTGCTGGGCGGCCTGGGACTGATCGGCGCCGAGATCGCCGGCGGCGGCGGGCCGATCGACCTGCGGTGGACGGCAGCGGCGGTGCTGGCCGCCGCGGTCGCGGTGCTGGCACTCGTCCGGGTCGGCATGCGGCACCGCTGGGGCATGGCCACGGCGCAGCGCCTCCAGGCCCACTGGCCGGATTTGCCGTGGCCGGACACCACCGCCAGCGCGCGGATGCGGTTACCGACCCCCCGGGGGTGGACCGTGGTCGGCAGCTTGATGACGGCCAGCTGGTTGGTCGACTGCGGATGCCTGGTGCTGTGCGCCTTCGCCGTCTCGGCCGGCGTGCCCTGGCGCGGGCTGCTGGTGGCCTACTGCGCCGGCCAGCTCGCCGCGATCATCCCCTTCGCCCCCGGCGGCCTCGGCGTGGTGGAAGGCAGTCTCACGCTGGCTCTGGTTGCCTACGGCGGCACCGGGCAGAGCACCCTGGCGGCTGTCCTGCTCTATCGGTTGATCACCTACTGGGCACTGCTGCCGGTCGGGGCGGCGGCGCACGTCACCCTGAGCCGCACGTGGGCTCCCCGGGTGGCCCCGCAGCCGACTGCGGTGCCGAGGTGAGCAACCGCTGGCATGGGCGGCTGTCCGCGCTCGGGCGCGGGCCGGCTGTGGTGGTCGCGGTGACGCTGGGGCTCGCCGCACTGGTCGGCTGTGGTGCGCCCCGCGGTGGGTACGCCGCCGCGAAGAACATCTGCTCTCAAGTCCTTCCGGTCGCCCGAAGCGCCGTGCACAGCCGCGGCAAGCTGGTGCAGGTGCGCCCGGTCGGACGGCGAGAGCTAACCGAGTTGTTTCCACAGGCCCCGATCCCCAGCCCGACCGCATCGCCGTCCCCGCGCCCGATGCCGCGAGCCTGCCTGGTCGTCTATCAAGGTCCATACGCCGCCGGCAGCCTTACCGGGACCACAACCGGCGGCCGCTTCGCCGTGATCGCCGTGGACGTGCGCGGCACCTCGGTGCTCGGCGTACGGACCGCTGATGCCGTTCCCAGCCAGCGACCGAGACCTCCATCGCCGTCGCCGTCGCCGGCGAAGCTGGTCCGATAAGGCGACTATCGGAGCCGTTGCCACCAGGTTCGGATTGGCCGCCCGGCGGCCCGGCGGCCAAGAGAACCAGACGACTCGGCCGGCGAAGCTCGATGCCCACCACGCGCACTCGGCTCTAACCAACCTTTACGCTTCGGCGTGCGCCCCCGTAGCTCAGGGGATAGAGCAACGGTTTCCTAAACCGTGTGCCGCAGGTTCGAATCCTGCCGGGGGCACTTCGCGACCACCTAATCTCGCTCCTCCGAACCGCAGGCTCCGAGCACGACGTCAGCGGTCGCAGCCCCTCAAGACATACGGTCATGCCGATGACAGCGCGTCCCACAGCATCCGGCGCTGGGGGCCGGTACCCTGGGGCTACTCGCGGCAGGTAGGCCACGAGGGGGGCAGTGACCTACGGTCACCACTGCGGGCAACATTCTTCACGGCCATGTGGCGGGGGAGTCCCGCCCTATGTGGGTCATAGAAGGCGACGAGGTCTCGAGCGCTGAGTGCAGCGGCGGCATGCAAAACTGGACATTTCGTCGACCGGACAACACTAGGCTCCCTGACGTTTTTGCCGCGCTACGCTGGAATGATTGCTGGCCAGCACTACCGAACCCCTCGCAAACACTAATCCGGAAGTCGTTTTAATAGGATTCCAGAGCTCCTCCGTGCAAATTTTGGCAGGAGCAACGCTGGACCTTCTTCCGCCTGGCGACGTGAAGCCACCCGTGTTAGCACCGGATACACCGGTCCGCCGAAGCACTCGACAACCAGAACGTTCTCGAGGGCGAGGGTCTTGGACTCGCCGGCGTCGGCTATGGCGAGCGCCTCGTCGTTCAGCGACACAGCCTCCTAGCGCCAATAGTCTCCGCCGGTCGTTGCGCCTGACGACGGTGGCACGGGCTGGATGCCGGCGGACGGGGAGGAGGACGCTGTCCGGCACGTGCTTTTCAACGCGAGGCCAGCATCTAACCATTGCGCGGTGGCGGCCACGGCGACTTGCAGCTCACCGCGAAGGCGCTTTATCCGTGACGCTCCGGATCACGTCGTCGATGGTAGGCATCACCCCGTCTCCGTCTCCGTCTCCGACTGCGCAAGCAGCAGCGAGCGATCGATCGCTAAAGACAGCGCTCACGAGCTGCGATGTGTTGCGACGCACTCCGACCGGGGCAGAAGTGGGGGCCCTGCTCGCTGTGCCACCCTGTGCATGACATCGTTCGTAGCGCCACGAGGCACCAGGATGGTCACTGGATGAAGCGCGATGAGGTTGGACGTCTGACCAGGCAGAAAGACATCAATGCCGAGGTCGCCCTTTACACGTCCAACGTCGGGGAGCATCCGGGACGGACTTTGGGATCTGGCCGGTATCAGCTCACCGCAGAGACGCCGGACTTGTACGCCGAGGTGGTCTCAGGGTCGAACCCTAGCGCGGTACTGCTTAGCGGACGGCTGCCCGTTAGTGACGTACCACTCAGCATCACACCAATAAGTGCGCTCTCCTCCCCGGACGTCTCAGTTCCGGGCTTGCTCGGCGACGCGTTAGAGATCGGCGGAGCGAAGTACCTAGATCTTGCTACCACGGAAGGTTCACTGGCACCGGAGGGACGGTTCACCGGGGTAGTTGAGTTCAACAAGACCCTGGCCTTCTTGACCCCATCGTCAGGCAATGGACGACGTGACGCTCTGTCTGTCACTAACCCTGCCGATCAAACCGCGGTCAGCCGCCAGCTGGGCAACGAGTCGATTGCCTACGCAGACGGGCCGACAATACCCAGAACGCACGTATATCCATCCAAAGCACAGCAGCTTGGTGCACCGGGCGCGTTGGGGAATGAAGACCTTGATGTTTTGGCTTCTTCCGTGATCGGAAGTGCCGAAGGCTCATGGCGTTGACACCAAGGCGTGACCACAGATGTCCACGTCACAGGGATGCCTGAGCGGTCTGAGGGTTTGCTGCACGAGAGTCGCCACCAGCGGCCATGGGACACACTGCCCAGATGGAAAGCGACGATCGCCGTACCTCTGCGGCTGGAAGGAGACGGGCTTCAAATTACCTTCCCAGTCGATGACTTGATTGCATCAGGCGTATTGGGAAGCTCAGGCGCGGTAGAGCTACAGAATTCATACACGGATAAAGGCCCGCTGAGGAGTTTCGTGCGGGTGGATGATGACGACCCGACGCAGGTGTCGGATGCTGCTTCGTCACCCGTTACTTACACGGCGGCGGCGCACATCTGTGCTGAGGAATGGCAGGCGGCCACTCCTCTTGAACCGCCCCAGCAGGCTCTAGCTAACACCAAGGGCGTGACCTTCGCTGATCTCGAAGCTAATACCTCGGGCGCTCTAGAGATCAGTCCGGACTTGCGAGGCTCCCCAACAGGGTCGCCCAGTGTGGCGGAGCCAACGACGCTCCAATCGGTCGCGTTTTGGACAATGCAGACATTCAAAGTTCGCGGGGTAATTGACTTAAATGGAAGGCCCACGCCGGTCGTTTTTGCGGGCAGTGACGCACATTCGACAACCCTCGATCCTGCGCACGGGACACCAATGTCCGGCGCCGCTTTGCAGGAATCCCAACCTGCCGGAGCGGGGGGGAGCCAGGTACCTCCCGCGCTCACCCCGAAAGCCGCGTCGGTGTACCACCCGGCAGATGTCTCCACTGCCACCACGACCCGTAAGCAGCGGCGGCCTGCGGCCCCCCTTCTTCCGCCGGCGAGCGGTGATCCCGTCGGCGAAACGCCGACTGGGGGTCCACCATCTCCACCGCCAGAGGAGACCGAGGCCGACAGGGCCCAACCTGCGGATTTCTCGACGCTGATCGGCAGTCGAGCGTCTCTAACAACAATCATCGAAAACTGGGACAGGTTGATAGCTGACCAGGCGCTTCTAGCGAGCGCGCCTCCGCCAGCCCTCCTGCCGATGCCCCAAGGAATGGAGCAGTATGCTGACCAAGTTGTCTATGTCGCCCGAGCGCAGCACCCGCCCGGCTTGTCACAAGCTGTCACCTCTACAGTGCGAACTGGACTCGGCCGTCTAGATATTCAGGACGTTGTCGTTGAGGAGGGGTACTTCCTTGTACCCGCCACTCTGACTCAGCAGTCGCCGACCATGCCCGAGAGACGAAGATCGTGGACCATCACGTGGCCGCCTGAGCGACTTGATGCACTCAATCAGATTCCAACGGTGGTCGTTCCCGACGACGCACTTGGCGCGTACTCACACCGCAACGGTGTCGATCCTCGTCGCGTCCTCGTGCTCGACACGGGCGACGAGCACGCCCACAGCCAGTTCACGCCTCTCCTGCCGCACGCGGGCAGTGAAGAGCCGATAGACCATCGCGGACACGGAACCAGCGTGGGTTCTCTTGCCCGCCTCGTGGCGCCTGACGCTGAAGTACACAGCTCCAGGGTGTATCGACCTGTCGACCGCCAGGCCGACGCAGCGACTGTCTACTGGGCCTTGTCCCTGGCGCTGTTGGAGGAGTGGCATGTGGTCGCAATACCGCTGACGGTGCGACCGGGCGTGATGGAAGGGGTCTACCCAGAAGGTTTGGCGGCCGTACTGACTCGCCGAGCTCACCACACCATCCCGCTAGTAGTCTGCGCAGCAGGTAACGACGGTCCAGGTCAGGTTATGTCTGGTCCCGCTATGCTGCCTGGCGCGATGGTCGCAGTTGCCTCAGACTGGACCGGGCATAGGGCTCCCTATAACAGCAGACCGCCGCTCGGTTCGCGCGTGTACACCACTCTTGCGTATGGCGGCGTAGACGGCGAGCCAGTTTGTACCCGTACCGGTCCGGACGGGAGGGCCGTCGACTGCTTTGGAAGCTCGTTTGCCACGGCCATTATCGCTGGCGCACTCGCCACTCACCGGAATCAAGGTTAGATTCAGCACGCCGAGGACCCGGGGCGCGGGGAACGCTGTCGCGGTTGCCAACCCCCGGCGAGCACCTGGGACAGGTACGCCGCTGGGGCGTCCTGTTGCCACCACCCAAGGCTTCTTATCGTAGGAGTCAAAAAGTCGTTGTGACTACAGCACCGATCGCATACGCACATGAACTCGCACCGGCTACAGATGCTCAGATTCGCACCTGGCAGGTCTTCCCGGCAACAGCAGCGCGGCCGCTCACGGTGACAGGGGCGTGTCCTGCATGCGACGATCAGTGCGAGGTCCCCATCATCGATATCGTTGTTCAAGGTGGGGCGCCCGCGGCATATGAAGCTGCACCCGTGTCGCATCTGACGCGGCAGATCATCTGTAACTGTCGTGTGGACCATCAGCCGCCGGCCGGCGTACCTGCGGGGTGCGGTCGGTACTGGCTCGCAACGCTTTCCCTCAAGACCGATGGCGATTACACAATGGCCGTCGAACGGGACCTGCAGCTCCTCCCTGCCGCGACTGCCCTCAACGAAGCTGCGAGGTCCCAGGACAAGCGAGTGCAGGCTACCGCGGAGAAATGGCTCGGTGCCGTCACCGGGATTTACGGGCTGTTCTCCCTCACAGGTATTGCCACCGCCAAAGATGCCCTTGTCGGTCTTAGCGGCGCCTCCAAATGGCTGGTAGCTCTTGCGTTGCTCGCAGGACTCGCGACGGCTGGATCTGCACTGGTCCTCGGTTACCTTGCCGCGTACGGGTGGCCACGCGCCGTCGAGGTCAATGACAACGAGCAGCTCAAGCTATGGTATGCGGCACTCCGGGATTACTCTAAGACCGCCGCGCAACGGCTGCAGGCCGCCATACTTCTAACCTTCGGATCACTAGCTTGTCTAAGCGTCGTCATGCTGCTGGTGTGGTTCTTACCCCGCCATGGCAAGTGACTAACTGACGCAGGCACCACAAATTGACTCTTGTCTAGCTGCTGTGCGGCTTCTTATCGATTGCTACCGTCACGATGCTTGCTTGTGACGGCTTTAGGGTGGAGCGACCGACTGGCTCCTCCCCAATGATGCGAAGTGAGGCGGCCATCGAGCGTGCGAGCCGCATAGCTTCCCCGAAAGTCATGGGTACGTCCCGAGGACCATTCTCAAGCACCGTCAACCTCTCCCAGCGAGTAAACAGCGACCTGTTGGGGTGCTCCTCACCCAAAATCTCCTTTGCCCAGGCTAAGTGGTCCTCGATTGGACCTTTCATGTCTGGGGGCACGAGCTCCTCGTGCTTCTCCGGGTCACCAAACATGTCCGCAACCTCTATGAAGAAGGCCGCCGTCATCCTGGCTTTCATCCTTCTGTCATAATGGGGCGGGCCTTCGCTGGTCGACAAAGGTTGCCTCCCAGACGGTCCCAGGTGTGTGATAGCGCGCGTCTCGCAAGTGTGCCAGTGCGGTGGCGTTCCAGGAAGGCGTACCGCTACGCACGGCCCTCTGTTTCGGCGCTGGCTCCTCAAGCAGTCAGGCGTGCGAGACGGCAGGTCGCCAAGTGCCGGTTGATGCAGCTGGACAACGCCACTGGTCCGCCGGTTAAGTTGAGAACTCGACGGTCTCCGAATGTCCGGTCCCAGGTCGTTCCGGTGAAGATGCAAAGCCCCCACGGAGCCAAGGCTTGCGGTCCCGAGGGCAGATCCATCCAATAGTTCCTTCGCCGATACGGCCGGCGTTCACTGTCCCGGCGTAGACCCTGCCGGTCGGCGGAGACCAAGTTGTCGTTGGCCTGCAACTTCGCAATCTCGTCCGCAGTTCCACGACGAAGGAACCCCGGTCGAGCCGGGTCAGGAATGGCTCGCGACTCAAGAAACTGCGACCGGTTGTCGACGTTCCAACAGTCTTCACGAATATAGGCGCGCACGGTCTGGTCGTTCGCCTGGGACGCCGCACCGTCGGACTAGGACAGGGCTTCCTGGGAGGTAAAGGACCGGGACTGCGTCCCGGCGTAGTCCTGCAGCCGCTCCCATACCGTTCGAAGGTCTTCGTCGGCTACGCACCTAGGGTCTCACGTGGCGCGGAAACCAAGGTTCAGCAAGCGCCCGCTTCTGCCGCGCTGAGGCTCGCCCGGATCGGCCGCCGTCCGGGCAGCCGGCCCGCATCTTCCCGCCAATTCGACCGCTGACGTCCCCCGCCGCGACGGCTAACAGGTGAGGCTACCCGGGAACCGATGGGCCCCCCAGTGACGGACCTACATCCGCTTCCGGTGCCGCCCGACAAACCGTTCAAGGCTGAGCCAGACGCTGTAGTGATCTTGGCTCACGAACTTCCGGGTGTCCGGGACTGGCTGCCCACAGCCACACCGACAGGTCCGAGCCTGTCCGACGGAGACAGCGGCTTCCTCCTCTGCGTAGGGCAGTCTGTCGAGTTCTGCGCTGATTTGCCCGTTCGAAAGCCGTTCGATCAGGGGCACGCCGTATCTGCAGCTCACCGGGTTGTTGACGTCGCCGTCCGGGCTTTCATGAGCGACTCGTGCCATTCGCGTGCCATTCACTGCGGTAGATAATGGCGCGTTGCGGTCAAGGAGGTGGGCGGCGTGAGCGCATCGACTCCGACAACTCGGAGTTGGCGCGATGCCGGCTCTGGTGCGGTACGTCGGTTGCCCTCCGGCCGCTACCAAGATCGACTTCTGACCGACGACGGGTCCATGGTCCCCGCTCCGCACACGTTTGCCACGAAGCGAGAGGCCTCAGGGCGGCTCGCCTGAGACTGTCACCGACCGCAAGCGTGGTGTGTGGGTCGACCCGCGCCTCGCCAACGCCATGACGGCAGCCCGATAGTTGGAGGTGTGGTGGTCGACCACCACCGACGTCAAGCCCAAGACGCGGGTCGGTTACCGAGCCTAACCGGGTGAAGGCGATCCGCCGTTCGGCAATCAATCGGCGAATGAAGCGGGGTGACGTCCCAAGTCGATCGGCTGCCTGCTCGACGGTGAGCAACCGGTCCACGACTTCCGCCCTCTTCACTGTGTACCGGCGGGGGGACAATGCACGCCGTCCTCCGTCGGCCGCCCGGGCGCGGCCTCTGCGCCCGCCCAACCTCTTCGCATGACGACTCGGTCCGCGTTGGCAACAGCGGACCACGCGGGCACAACCGGCGGCGAGGCAATAACCGGCCAGGGGGCGGGAGGCAAGAAGCCTTCACCACCGCCGCCTCTGTGTTGCGGTTGCATGCGGCTCTCCTTCCGGCTCGTCGGAGCGAAAGCCGATCTCGACACCGACCCCAGCGGCGTCCCCGCGTGCCCATAACTGCACCGGTGAGATCCACATCAGGCTCGACGGCGCGGGATCCCGCGCCCAGCAGATCAGCGGAGCAGTCGAGCAGCTCCGGTCGTCCCCGGCGTCCGGCATCAGGCCAAGCCAGACCCCGCCGAGTCGGATAACGCTGGAGCGCGGCGCCGGCGGTGGGGACGTTCGTGGGGACGTCGGTGGGGCGGCTGGCTGTCAGTCAGATCGGTACCGCCGGCCACGCGATCGTAGTCAGTAGTGCGCGGTTGTAATACCATCCGAAGGTGTGGAACGGTTTGATGTCGACGACCTCGATGAGGACTGGCCATTCGAGATCGACCGGCAAGCCAGTCACCTCTTCAAGCACCCCGGCCTAGGCCTCGACGACATCAGCGATGTCTGGACCAGCCAGCCGCTGTTCTACCCGGCCAGGCCACCCGCCCACTGGCTGATGGTGGCTGAGGTCTCCGGACGCGTCCTGACGGTGCCACTGGCGCCGGCCAACAGCGGCGACCGGCGTCGATGCCGCCCCATCGGCTGCTATGTCGCCGCCGACCACCTCGCCCGCCGCTATCGGGAGGACCGATGACCAGAATGACCCCAGAGCAGGAGAACGCCTTCTACGCCGACCCTGACAACCAGGTGCCCCAAGGGCCGCCGGTGCGCCGCAAGGCCAAGCTCAGCGAGCCCGTGCCTGTGCGCTTTCCCGAAGAGCTGCTGCAAGAGGTCCGCGACCGCGCCGCCGCAGACGACCGCTCGGTCTCCAACTGGATCCGACGAGCGGTCGAGCACGAACTGGCCCGCGGCTAATCACAGCACAAGCTGCGGAGGGGGAACCCGAGTCACCGGGTCGTCCCGGTCGGCAAGGTCATCCCTGACCACGTCGATCACCGCCGACCTTGCCCGCATGGCCAAGAGCAGGCCGTAGACCTCGCGGCCGAGCGGGTCCCGGAAGTCCCCGGGTGCCAGCCACGGCGCCACCCCGTCCAGCCCGGCCGGGGCCAGCAACAGCGAGCCCAGGGTCGCGTACTCGGCCTGTCCGACGTCGTCCATGCCGGGCACCCTCGCCGCCTACTGGCCCCAGCTACGCCCCCGGACCCGGCTCCACGGCCTCTTGGCACTAGCCCGGTTCCCGATAGCGCCAGCCGGCCGGTTGAGGCGGTGCCGGGTGCGCCGTCCCCGGGCATTGTTCGACCTGAGCTACCCGGCCGGCTGGACGACGCCGCTCTGCCGACACGAGGCCGGCGCCTGTTCGGGAGCACGGACCACCGCGGGGG
>Ga0209584_10000316_pt1 | contig 14440 bp, 17 predicted proteins | sample NGEPerD_FD_184507 | JGI IMG/M metagenome (GOLD analysis project Ga0209584, IMG submission 184507) | Arctic peat soil microbial communities from the Barrow Environmental Observatory site, Barrow, Alaska, USA - NGEE PermafrostAB12-D... | ecosystem: Environmental > Terrestrial > Soil > Wetlands >...
ATCAGAGCCCTCGCCCCGATTCAGTCACGCTCCCTCAGCAGCAATTCCCAAACCCGCAAAGCCCCTTCCGCCCCGCCACTCGCGCCCCGCGACCATTCGCGCCCCGCTCATCGCCATCCGGGTGGGGAGATGCCCTGAGCAGTGGCCCGGGACTACGCAGTCGCCTTCATGGGTCGACCCTCCGTTCTACGGAGACCACTCAACACGTGCGACCTCGTGCCGCCCTCGCGATCGTTGCCTGCCCCACAGGCACGTCGGGGAGATGCACGAGCGTCACGTCGAATCGCCCTGCAGATGGCATTTCCGCTTGGTCAGGGTTGCACGGGATCGAAGGGACGAAAGAATCGAATGGCCCGGCCATGCGTCGCGAGACGCGATTGCCGACAGACGGCCAGGGCCGGCGACCCAGGTGAGACCTTCTCACTGACTTGGGTCTCAATGGCACGGTCGAGAGCCCAGCAGAAGTAGGAGAGACTGGAGGCACTGATCGCTGATCGCCGACCCTGTGCACGGCTCAGCGGTGACTCCTGACCAAGGGATGTGCTTGACCGCCTTGACAACCGCCCATGACTGCGAACACTGACGTCCTCGGCGGGCGTTATCGCCTCGTCCATCCACTCGGCCGGGGTGGTATGTCCGACGTCTACCAGGCCGTCGACCAGCGCAGCGGTGCCGCCGTTGCGGTGAAGATCGTCCGCTCGGGCGATCCAGAGCTTGCTCGGAGACTGACGCAAGAAGCCCGGGCGCTCGAGCGCTTCGAGCACCCCGGCCTCGTCCGACTGCTCGACACTGGACTCGCCGGTGACCAGGCCTACCTGGTCATGGAGCTCATTGACGGCCCGACCCTCGCGGAGTCCCTACGAGGCGGACCGCTGGGCCCCCGAGGCACGGCCATTCTCGGAGCGAGACTGGCCGATGCTTTGGCGTACGTGCACGACCGAGGCATCGTGCACCGCGACGTGAAACCGTCCAACATCTTCCTATCCGCTGACGGCGAGGCATCGCTCGGGGATTTCGGCATCGCCCGCCTCCACGACGCCTCGACGCTCACTTTGGCGGGGACCACGTTGGGAACTGTCGCCTACATGGCCCCCGAGCAGCTCGAAGATCACCAGGTGGGGCCCAGTGCCGACATCTGGTCTCTCGGGATCGTCCTCCTCGAGTGCCTGACAGGTCGGCGCGTCTATGAAGGCTTGCCGAGCGAGATCGTCGCCCGGCGACTGGCCGGACCGGTGCCGCTTCCCGCCGATCTCCCAGTGCCATGGAAGCTGGTCTTGAGCGGGATGCTCGACCACCGACCCGACCAGCGCCTGGATGGTGCTCAGGTCTCGGCCCTCCTCGTCACCTCAGCGTTCTGCGCCCCTTGGCAACCCTCGGGCACCGAAGTGACCGACCGCCTTTCCCCCGCGGTGCCTTACGACCTCACCGCGCTTATACCTGGTGCCGTCGCCACGGCGGCCTTCATCGGTGAGGACACTCGCGTCGCCAAGTTTCCATCATCGGTCATCTCACCCGCAAAGCACGCCCGACGGTGGTGGCTCGCGGCGCTGGGTACCGTCGCAATCGCCGGTCTGTGCATCGGCCTCCTCTTCGTGCTCGGGTCGAGCCCAGCTACCCAATCTCACGCCACGCGGAGCGCCAAGAACTCGACGAGTCCCGATTCGACTACGCAGCCTCCGGTCGCAACCACTTCGCCAACTACAACTACGACAACGACGACAACGACAACCGCTGCCCCGACCGGCCCCACAGCTCTCGCCACCTTGGTGAGCGACATTGCCACCGGGCAGGCTGCGGGGACCATTGACGCCGGCTCCGGGCAAATCATCTCCAACCAGGCCGAGCTGGCGGTGACTGACGAAGCGGCTGGGAAGCCGAACCAGGCGGCCAACGACCTCCAACAAGCAGCAAATGCGATCGCCAGCGGTCTTCAGAATGGCTCGATCGCCCAAGCCGAAGGGGCAACTCTCCAGAACGACCTCTCAGTGCTCGCCACCGCGCTCGGCCTAAGTGCTGCCGCCACTCCGCCCACCAGCACGTCGCCCACCACGGCGGCTGGACCGGGGGGTGGGAAAGGCCACGGTAGTCGTGGCTGAGTGGCGATTGGCCGAAGTGGGCGCTCCCCCAAAGGGCTCAAGTGAGGATCCCAGTTGTTTGTCCGTATCCGACTCGCTTCGTCGGACAGATGCGTTGAGGCCGAGGATCCGGCATAGGCCGAGGTAGGGGAGCGAGAAGGCCACGGTCGGTCATGTCAAGAGAGCGTCGCGAACGTCCAGCTCAGGGGTCCGATCGACATTGTGTCGCCCTTCACGTCAGGCGAAGCGTCGGGCCACTGCCTCCGCCCGTGAGCGGTAGCCGCCGCCGAACAGCACCGCGTGGACGAGCAACGGGTAGAGCTGGAACAGTGCGACGCGCTCCTCCCATCCGGGACTCAGCGGCTGCACCTCGGCGTAGGCGCGGAGCAGGCGATCTGGCACCGAGCCGAACAGCGCGAGCATGGCGAGGTCCTCCTCGGGGTGGCCGCCGTGGACTGACGGGTCAATGAGCCATGTCCGTCCGTCGGCACCGAAGAGCACGTTGCCCCACCAGAGGTCGCCGTGTAGGAGCGCCGGTCCGCCTGGCGGGAGCAGCTCCGCGAGCCTGGCGGCAACCGCTGTCACCGGATTCTCGAGCCCGCAGCGGGTGGACAGCTCGCGAAGCCGGGCGCCGTAGAAGCTGGCGGCATCGGGGAAGAGCGAGGGATTGACGCGGCAGGCCCCGATCCACGACGAGCCTCCACCCCAGTGCGGGAAGGGGGCACTGTGCAACGCAGCGAGTGCACGACCGAGCGACTCCTCGTGCCCCGGGGTCCGTGGGCCCTGTTCGACCCACGTGGTGACGAGAAGCTCGGCCTCGGTGAGCACGACCTCGGGCACGGGCGGCGCCCCGGGCACCGCCATGAGGCGCTCGAGGCCGTCGGCCTCGTCGAAGGCGCTGGCGCCGAGCTTGGCGACAAGGGTGCGACCGCCGGCCGACACCATCCAGACGCCGCCGCCGAGCTGTCTGGTGGGCCCAGTCGGACCGACGACGCTAGCGAGGCGCGTCAGCCAGTTCGCCGACGAGGCCACGGCATGCCTGCTCGATAAGGGCGAGTGTCAGGTCGAAATCGGTGTCGTCGCCGCCCCAGGGATCGGGAACCTCGTCGTCGCCGGGACTCGCCTCCGGATCGTAGGAGCGAAGGAGCCGTACCTTTGCCGTCCCTGCACCGGCACCAGCGAGTCGCCGCACGTCGGCGAGATTGGACCGGTCCGCGCACAGGACAAGATCGGCGGCCGCAAGGTCTGCCGGGCGCAGTTGACGAGCGCGGTGAGCGCCAGCGGGCCAGCCCCCACGTCGCAGCGTCGCATCGGCTCGGGGATTGGCGCACTCGCCCTCGTGGTATCCGGCGGTCCCGAACGACTCGAAGACCACCTCGCCGCCGAGTCCGGCATCCTCGGCCATCGCACTCGCGACCGCCGCCGCCATCGGGGAGCGGCAGATGTTCCCAAGGCACACCATCGCCACTCGCATGCGGCCATTTTGGCACGCCTCCTTCATCGTCACCGCGGCGGGCGCGATTCCAGCCTGCCCAAGGGTCGTCTCAGTGATCTGCGGATGCGGCTTGCTCGACCGTCCCGCCTCCCTCGCCGAGCAAGAATGACAGGAGGCACAGGTGGGTGGGTGACGGTGGCGCTTAGAAGCGACGATCATCTCTGTTGGACTTCCCCCGGTTGCATTCGTCGCACAGCGCCTGAGGGTTGGAGATGTCATTCGATCCGCCCTTGGAGCGAGGATTGACGTGGTCCACCTCGATCCTGCGCTCCTTGCTCGTCGCCCCGCACAGGGCGCAACGCCCGTTGTACGCAGCGAGCACCTGGTACCTGATGTCACTCGGCACGGGATCGGTCTCCAGCAGCCGGTAGTCCCAGGTGCCAGGGCCTCTCTGCTTGAGAAAGGCTCCAAGCTCCTGTTCACAAATGGCCATGATCTCTGCTCTCTCCTGGTAGCTCAGCGACTGCACCGAAAGTGAGATCAGATCACCCTTGCGATCCACGATGCCGTGGCGCTTCAGCACGGGGAGGGGCATCTTCTTGATCCGATCCTCGGAGAAGCGGATCTGGCTCTCGTCACGATCAAGGAATGCCGTAGCTACCTGGCGAAGCGTCGCCGTTCCCCCGGCATCCACGAGCGTTCGGATCAACAACGGCTGATAGATATGGCTCATCCTCATGCGATGCTCGATGAAGTCGACCAGTTCTTCGAAGGTCAGCACCGCACTCCCGGTGACGATGTTGAAGATGGACAACTCCCGTCCCTGGAGAGCTAGATCGGCATCGGCCCGGACGACGACCACGGGAGCGCCTTCAATCAGACCGACGCAGATTGTGCTTGCCTGCGCTGACTATGGAATCCGGGCGACCCAGCTGACCTGGGCCTCGTGGAGCCAGACCAGTGCCAGTGGCGTGGGGGTCATCTCTGAAGACAACTGCACCCCAAACTGTGCGGAGGGGAAGTTCCTTCCCTACCCGGCGACCTTCGAGTTGAGCGGTCTAGCAATTGGGTCAGGTGAGCCTGTGTTCACGAACCTTCAGGTCGACTTCACCGCCGGCAGTCCAGACGTGGACGGTCGCACCTCGGATAACTTCCCGCTGCCTGTGAATCCCGAGAGCTAGCTCGCAGTCGCACGAGCATTCGTCATCGGCACTGCCCCTGACAGTGACACTGTCCCGTACGGTCCACCGCTTTCCTGCTGGTCCTCAATACCTTCGGGAGCACTGGGAGATTCGGCCTGACTCGGGGTCATGAGGCGTTTGCGGACGTCGTCGACCGATCCCTTCCAGACAGCACATTGAACACGCACGTCCCGTCCCAGAGGAGGGTGATTGGTCCGGCTTGCTGCCAACAGGCCAGACCGCCCGTCGCCCTGATCGGGGACGGCCGTGCCATCCCCATCCACGTCAAGGGATCACCATCTCGTCGGGCGGGACCCTCAGCGGACCGCTCGGGTGGACGATGGGACCCAACCGAGCCATCCTCAGCGTCAAGGAAGGCGATGGGAAGATCGTCGAGACCACCTCATTCGGCCGCAGGTCGGCTCACCGCGGAACGATCCGGCAGGGGACGGAGGGGACCCCTTTGGCCTTACACTCGCCCAAAACCGCCACGGCGTGCACTTCGTCGACGACGGTGACAACATCTTCAAGCTGTTCGGCCCAGGACCGCGTGGCCGCTGACCTGCAGTTCTCCATGGGCGGCTAGACCCCACTTCACCAACTGCGAACCTGATCTGCCCGCTCCGAACGCAACGTGGCGGGCTACACAGCAAGAGTTTGCATTCTGCGTGAACATTCCCTGCGTGACTTCGGTATTCACTGCCATGAACTGCATACTTCCGCCTCGGTGGACCAACTTCTGGAACCCCCAGCCCGCTCCCGTCGGCCCTGTCGACAGAGCGCCGGTCCATCGACCATCGTTGACCACGTGGCGGTCGGTTACCGGCATCCTCCTAGCGGTGACGGCGATAGTGCTCTCGGCGTGCTCGAGCACTACAACGGGTGCCAGTTCGTCGTCCTCGCCAAACTCGACGGCGGCCACCAGCGGGCAAAGCAGCCCAAACGTGTCGGCGGCCACCAAAGCCAAGGTCGGGGCCGTGCTGGTTTCGTCCAATGGCCACACTTTGTACCACTTGACCACCGATACGACCGGGAACTCAACGTGCACGGGCGACTGCGCCCAGCTGTGGCCACCGCTGACCGTGCCTGCGGGAACGACGCCCAAAGCCGCTGCAGGGTTGTCCGGCACCCTCGGGATCATCACCCGCTCCGACGGGACCACCCAGATCACCTACAACGGTGAGCCGCTCTACTCGTACACACCGGACACGACCTCCAGTGATGCGCTCGGTCAGGGTGTCGGCGGTGTGTGGTTTGCCGTGAAGGCGACCGGTTCCGGAGCCGGATCCCAGTCCGGATCTACCCCGACGACCGCAAAGTCAGGCGGGTACGGGTATTGATCACTGCCGCGGTGCATCATCGAGGTATGCCGAGTGGGTCAGAGACGGTCGACGCCGAGGGATTGCGCGGCGCATATCTGGCGTATGGCGGCGAGCTACTGGGGTATGCCCGCCGATTCCTCGGAGACCCGCAACTAGCAGAAGAAGCTGTTCAAGAGACCTTTGCCCGCGCCTGGCGGTCTCGAGCGTCCTTCAATCACGAACTCGGGGCAATCCGGGGATGGCTCTTCGCCATCGAGCGCCGCGTCCTGGTTGACCTCGCTCGGCAGCGATCAGCTCGACCCACTCAGCCCATCGAGCACGACCCAGTCGCCACTGGGGACGAGATCGAGCGGGCGATGATGGGCTGGCAGGTCGAAGAGGCGCTTCGTCGGCTGCGCCCGGATCACCGCCATGTCCTGGTGAAGACGTACTTCGGGCAGTGCTCGGGCCAGGAACTTGCCAGAGAGCTCGGTATTCCCGAGGGCACCGTGCGCAGCCGACTCTTCTACGCCTTGCGCTCGCTGCGCCTCACGATGGACGAGATGGGGTGGGAATGGTGACACCGGTTCAGGACTGCGAGCACTGGAGGGGCCTGCTGGCCATGGAGGCGGTCGGTCAGGTCAATGGGCCCGACGGGGACGAACTGCGTGCACATGTCAGGGGCTGCGAGCAGTGCCAGGCCGACAGGACTGAGCTTTCCGAGCTGGTCGCCGTCCTGGCACTGGCCGATCACCGGGCCTTCGACGAGTCGGATCTCCTCGGCCCAGCACCGCCGAGGGAGCTACGTACTGCGTCGCTCGATAGGGCGATGTTGACGAAGTTCTCTGGCCCGGAAGCGCGTTCGGCACCATCTCATCACATTGAGCGTCATCATCGAGTCTGGGCGGCGGTGGCCGTCGCCGCCGTCGCCATCATGGTCATCGGCACGCTCAGCATCCTCCACCACGGGACAACGGGTTTGCGGACCGTCGCCCTGCGTGGCCCAAGCGGGAACTACGGAACTGCGATCCTGGTCCCCGAAGCGTGGGGGACATCCATCGAGTTGACCGTTCACGGTGAACAAGCCGACCAGATCTTGACCGTCTCGATGAGAACCGAGTACAACCGCACCTGGCTCGCGGGCACTTACCGCTCTGTTGCCACCGGAGTGGTCAGAGTGACACTGGCCTGTGCCCTACCGATTCAGCAGATCGACACCATCATGGTCACTGACCCCAACGGCCAAGAAGTTCTTCACAGCTGAACGAGGCGGTAGGTTCGCAGCTCGGCACACGCAGCGAGGGCACTAGCCCAGATCCGGACGGACGATCTGGCCGACCATGACTCCCCGGTGTCCGTGACCCTCGGGACCATCCTTGCATTGAGGTTGGAGACCGCCGCGCCTGTGGCCAGTGGGAATTCCTGAGACGAGGTGCGAAAGCTTCGAACATCCGGAATGTCGCTGCCCGGGGACCACCGCCTGGAGGGCGTTCTACCTGTTCGGGTCCAACTGACAGGCCGAGGACGAACGGATGGACCTGTCAGGTCGCCGACGGTTCGGCCAAGTCCCAGAGCAGCGTGAGCTCGGCGTCGGAGTGCAGCAGCCGATTGGCCGGCACCGTCTTGTCGATATGGCCGATAAGTCCCTGGTAGATGCCGTACCCGACCAGCTCCTGGAGGCGGTGCGGGAACCGGGCCACCAGCTCGGTAGGCAGGCCCAACTGCTGGTTCTCCTGTTGGCGAATGTAGCCGGCGCAGTAGTTCATGGCGATCCCGACCCGGCGCTCGGAAGTCGTGTTGGCTCCACCGCCGTGCCAGAGGCTCCCGTGCCAGACCAGCACACTGCCCTTGGGCATTTCGGCGGGGATCGAGTCGTAGTGGCGGCCGAAGTCGGGGGACTCGTCGGCCAGGTGGGAGCCAGGGATGATCCGGGTGGCCCCGTTCTCCTCGGTGAAGTCGGTGAGGGCCCACATGGTGTTGCACACGGTGGCCGGGTGGGGCTTGGGAAGGGGTATCACCTGATCGTCGGCGTGGATCGGCTGGGGCGACTCTTCAGGGCCGATGGCGATGGAGGACAGGGACGAGACGAGGAGGCCCGGGTCGAGGACCTGTTCGCAGAGGGGGAGGATGGCCGGATGGACCGGGATCTGTTCGAAGTGGGGGCCGTGGGCCAATAGGTTGTAGATGCGGACGGTGTGGAGACCCTCGAAGGTGTTGTGTGCCGGCACGATGCCCAGGTCGTGTTCCAGGCGCAGGAGGTCGTCGTCGAGGGCGTCGACGAGATCGGGCTCGATCGCCCCTTCTACGATGGTGTAGCCCTGCTCCGCGATGTGGCGGGCGTGGGTATCGATACCTATGGCCATGCGTCCCCCTTCCCCGGTTCGACTCCGGCCAAAGCCTATTCTCCTAGGATGTCCCGGAATGAGCGGCCTGACAATCGCTACCATCTGCCGACCCCTGCCTTCCGAATGGCTCACCAGTCCCGGAACCCAATCTGCCTGACGACACCGCATCCCACATGCTGGCGGAGCGCAGAGCGATCACACGTCGCCGACCATTGGAAGGTCACCTCTGGGGCTGACCCCGGATCCTGACACTTCTCCGCTTCTGCTTCCAAGACTCCCGAGTGGAATCGGCGGTGGGTGCGAAACTCACCTCCAAGGCCACCGAACACTGGGACTCGACCTGGCCAATTCCATCTTGTGGGTGCCCAGAATCCCATCCAACTCGTCCACCAGGACTGTCCCTGAGGGCACAGCGCAAGCGAAGATTGCTCATGGCGGCGACGTCCTTCATCCACGTGGCGCTCATCCGGCTGTTCCAGTTGCTCCGACTTCGAAGGAGCGAACACGACGAACCGACCGTCCAGGTTGTGGTGCTCCGCCATGAAGCGGCGATCCTTCGCCGTCCAGTGGACCGTCCGGCTCTGCAGCCAGCTGACCGAGCGCTCGTGGCCGGGCTCAGCCATCTGGTGTCGAAGGCGGCTCGACGTCGGCTCTTCGTGGAGCCACCACATTGCTGCGCTGGCATCGGAACCCGGTTCGGCGACGATGGACGTATCCTCGGGGTCGTTCAGGTCGGCCAGCTGTTCCCGCCGGAACGGTGCAGTTGGTGCTGAGGTTGGCGAGGGACAACCCAAACTGAATCCAGAGTGCCGGGTCCGGAGCCTCAGTCGGCGGAAACTTCAGCTCCACTGACCCAACGGAGTCCCATCGGCGGAACTGCATCACAGCTCCTCGGAGCCCTGGTTGAGGCCCGCCAATTGATCCGAGCCAGTGCAGTCGCACCCCGGCGAGCCCTGAGAAAGTCCAAACGGGGATCCGACGTGGCCACAGCGATCGTCGCGGCGTACCCGGCCGAGTTTCGTCGAAGGGTCGACGACGCCTTGACCGCCGTCGAACAGCGCCGTCACGACATGCGGCGGACCGTCATTGCGGTCGCATTGAATAGGGGCACGTCAATCACGGATCTCGGCAACGCGTGGGATTCTCCCGTCCAACTGGCTGTGCGTTACACCAAGGAGGCACGGAGGCGAGCACTGAATGGTCTCCGCTTGAAACTGAACCACTGACCAGCGGACTGACGTGTGGCTTCAGCCTCGCCGACCCTCAATCGTGCAGGCCCATCCGGGGTTGGACATTTGAATCACCCCGGCCTCGGCACAGTCTCGAGGATTCCCGTCGCGGTGCACTGCGAGATTGCCGGGTTCTTCATCTCCTCGCTGACGCTGATCAGGGAAGCGGCTGCATCAGTGTCCGATTGAGAGAGGAGAGCCTCGATCGCGGCCGGTTCCACCGCCCGAGAGAAGATGAATCCCTGTCCACTGTCGCACTGTTCGTCTCGTAATCCCTCTAGCTGCGACTGTTCCTCGATGCCTTCGGCGATGGTCCTAAGTCCAAGAGTTCGGCCGAGTTCGACCAACGTGTGAACGAGGGCAGCAGCATCTGGAGCGCCATCCATCTCAGCAATGAACGATCTATCGATCTTGAGCACGTCAACTGGGAATTGACGTAGATAGGCGAGAGACGAGTAACCCGTGCCAAAGTCATCGATGGCAATCATGACGCCGATTTCCTTGAGCCTTCTTAGGCGGGACACCGTGGCATGCGCATCTCGCATGAGCGTCGACTCAGTAACTTCAATGATCAGTGAACTGGGCGCGAGGCTGCTTGCTGCGAGTGCTTCTTCAACGTGTCCGACCAACATCGCGCTCTCGAGCTGGCGCATGGACACGTTCACGGACATAGTCGTCCGATGTCCCTGACGGAACCAAGATGCCGCTTGAGCACAGGCTTGGTTCAGCACCCAGCGACCAACTTCGATGATCTGCCCACTTTCCTCCAGAACGGGGATGAAGTCGTCCGGCGAAATGACACCGCGAGTCGGATGCTGCCATCGCAGCAGAGCTTCGACGCCTCGGATATGAACACTGTCAAGGTCGAAGATGGGCTGGTAGAGAAGGAAGAACTGATCGTTGGCGAGCGCCGAATCGAGGTCTGACTTGAGCTCGAGGCGACCAACTGCAGCCGACTTCATCGTCGGCTCGAACAGCACGCAAATGTCCCTGCCCACGGCCTTGGCCCGATAGAGCGCAATGTCGGCATCTCGAAGGAGTTCCTGGGCCGAAGGCCGATCGCCGGTGGCGATGCCGATGCTGGCGGTCACGGTGATGGGAAGGCCCTCGAAGCCTTCGACGTGGAAGGGACTGCGCAGGACCTCTCGGATTCGCTCGGCAACTACGGTGGGCCCAGCAGCCAGGGGGACGCCTTCGGTTAAGATCACGAACTCATCGCCACCCAGACGGCCCACAGTGTCACTGGCCCGTAGCAAACCGTTGAATCGACCGGCAACCGCTTGCAATAGCTTGTCACCGGCTTCGTGGCCCAGCGAGTCATTGGCGTCCTTGAAATTGTCGAGGTCGATGAAGTAGGCAGCCACTGGATCGCAGACCCGCCGGGACCGAACCAACATCTGCTCGGCCCGATCAAGGATCAACTGGCGATTGGCCAAGCCAGTGAGCGGGTCATGCAGTGCCCGGTGGGCCAAGAGCGCCTCGAACTCCTTGCGCTCGGTGGTGTCGCGCACGTTGGCGACATAGCCGGCGACCGAAGGCCGGTCCCGTTGGTTGGTGACGACAGCCTCCACGTCACGCCAGGCACCATCCTTTCGTTCCATGCGAAACTGTATGAATACCGTTTCGGGGGAGAACTGGAACTCCGGCCCCAGCCGATCCCTCACGCGGTCACGGTCGTCAGGGTGGACAAAGTCGGTGGCGCGCCGGCCGACGAGTTCGCTCGGTTCGAATCCCAGGAGCTCCCTGACTGCAGGGCTTACATAGGTGCAGAGCCCTCGGTCGTCGATCACGAGGGTCGCGTCGGAGGAGTTCTGGATCAAGGAGCGAAATCGGTCTTCGCTCATGCGCATCGTTGCCTCGGCGTCTTCCTTCTGCTCCATGGTCGCACCCGCCATGCGGATGATGAAGAACAGGACGAAGGCACCCATCAGTGCCAAGGCGTTGGCCTGCGATGCTGACAGGATCGACGGCGCCCATCCTTGCCAAATCGCCGCCTGGCCGACAGCGATTCCCACCAGACTCCAGAACGCGGTGATGCGCCACACCCGCGATCCGCCACGGGCGACGTTCTCGAGGGCCAGAAAGGCAAAGGCCCCGACTAACACAGGCCCCCATCCGGTCAGGTAGATGACCGTCGTCACCCCAGCGGCCTGGACCGCGACCCGTGCATTGAGCCGCAATTGGGACGGGCGCCTGCTGTAGAGGTGATCGCCCAAGAGACCGGCCAAAGGAACCGCTATGAAGATCGCCACCCATAGCCAAGCCGATTCGCGAGCCACCACGCCGAATCGCATCAGAAGAAGGATTGTCACCAGGGCCACAGGACCGATCAGGTAGGCCAGATAGGTGGGGTTGACCCTGCGCCGCGAAGATTGAGCTGCGCTCGCTGAGTTGGGACCCCCTGTCGACCAGGGTCCTGTCGGTCCGTTGTTCTCGGAACCCGCGGCAGTCGTACTTGCCATTCCAGTCCCCTGCCCTTCATATGGCCTGATGTACGGTTGTCGACCAATTGATCGGCCGACTTGAACGGACAGGGCTGGCCATGACGGCGGGCGGCCCTGGACGATGGACTGCTCCCGGGTTTGAGACATGGCGTCGACGAGGGAGCGGAGGGTGGATCGCTGTTTCTGGCCTCTGCGTTGCGGCCGACCTCCTGCCTCGGGTTCTCGGGTGCGGTGACGTACAGGCTGTTGGACCGCCGGCCGTGAGTTGGATGGGTGTGGTTGGCCTTCTGGAAGAGGCTGTCCCCGCCGATGCCGAAGGCGCGGTCAATGGTGACCCCCAAGGGGTAGACAACGGTGAGGACATATCCCAAGTGCTCCGGATTCATTCAGTCCACTGCTCTGTATGGCTGCACCACGAGAGTGTCTCGGAGAGTCTGTGCCCGTCCCGTTCGGTTCCGCCTGGTCTGTTCTCCCTTGGCACGTTGGATCTAGAGGCCAATCCTTGGAGCTGGTCGAACAATTGCGAGACGAGCTCGGTCACGATTGTTGGGTCAGGTCGAACCGGGAGGAAGCTCAGAGTCCTGCTGGTCGATAGCGGACACGTGCGTGAAGCTGCCGCTGGAGAACACGCAGCTGGTGTCGAAGCACCATGATCTCGATCTCCCTGTCCAACTTGGTCCGTCGGCACGACAACAAGAGGCCGAGGATGCGACACAAGCCGAAGTAGGGCAGGGAGATGGCCTCACCGGATGATGCTGAAGGCCGCCGCGAACTTCCAGTTCAGGGTCCCGATCGACATTGTGGCGCCCTTCACCACGTCGGCGGCCGCGTGGCGGCGTCCGATCACGGCCTGCTCCCGATCTCGGCGTGGGCCGTGCCCGTGAGTGTCCAGCGCCGTTCGACCGCCCAGCCGCGCGCGGTCCGGCGCTCGAGCACGATCTCCGCGTCGGCCCGCTCGCTGTTCGTACAGGTGGCCGGGGCGCCGTCGGGGTCGTGGTACTCGACCGCCACGCTGCGGTCGGCGGGCTGGGAGACCCTCACCCGCAGGCGGCGGAGACCGGAGCGGACGGTGACGTCCCAGTCGGGGAGCCCGAGGTGCGCCGAGGCGCCGAGGGCGGCGAACAGCCCAAATCTGGGCCAGTCGACGGTGTCGACACGTAGACGCACGAACGGCAGAGGCGGCAGCCGACGCAGGCCGGGACGGCGCGACACCGCGGCCACCACCTCGAGCACGTCCCCGTCGCCGAGGTCGGCATGCAGCCAACCCCATCGCTCGGCGTTGCCGTGCCCGTAGATGTGGGCCGCGCCTCCAGGCGCTCCGTCGAGGTCCAGGGTGCGCCCGCCCACGGTGACCGTGCCCCGGAACGACGCGGTCGGCGCCGGGACGATCTGGGCGGCGGGGAGCAGCTCGCGCCGCCACGCCGCCCGTGGGAACGTGTAGAGGGGCGGGCGGTCGTCCTCGTAGGTCAGTTCCCAGGTCGCGCCGCCCGTCTTGCCCGAGCGGTGTCCGGGCTCGGCCACTACGTTGCCTGCAGCGAACCACGGCCCCTCGCCGAGCGGATCGGGACCGAACCGGACCATCTCAGGGGGGCCATCGGGGGGGAACAAGGCCAGCCAGCCGTACCCGCTCGGGGCGCTGCCGTCGCTCGGGGCGCACAGCTCGTGGTGCAGCCAGAGCCCCGTGCCGGTGCGCGGGTCGGTGAGCGTGTCATACCAGACCTCGAGCCGTCCGGGCCGGCCCGACCATCGCCGCGCCTCGAGGCCGGTGTCGTGCCGACGCAGCCGGAAGCCAGCGACGAACGACAGCGTGGTCTCGAACGGGAACCGGGTAAGGGCGGTGCCCACTACCTCGCCGTCGTCGTCGTAGACGGTGCCGGGCAGCGTGGTCCACGACCGCAGGAGGCGCACCCCTCGAATGGTCTTACAGCCGTCGAAATGGTAGCGGCGACCATCGTCGGCCAACGTGGTGAACATGTAGCGCAGGCGGCGGTTGCGGAGGGGGGAGACCTCGAGCGTGCCGGTGATCGGCGTCCCCGACGCCAACCCCTCGGCGATCAGTGTGCCGGTGAGGTCGCCGACGACGGTACCGAGCAGCGACGGCAGCTTGGGGGTCTCCACTCGGGCGTCGAAGCGGAACGGGCGGTCGACGGTGTCGCCCGCCCTTCGCCACCTGCCGACCATCGCCTCGGTGAACTCGAGCCCGGTGCTCATCGACGGACCTCCTTCGTCCACTCTCACCGGCCTTCGACCGGCGGCCGCTGGTGACCAGCAGCGGGCCCTCCGCGAGGCAGCCGTCGTGCCACATCCGCCTCCTGAAGGGTAACGGAGCTCGCCTGTCGGTCCATGGACCGCTGTCCCAACCATATCGGGCACCTGCACGCCTCGTTGAAGATCTGGTCGAACCGGATCGCTGCGGCCGGGGGGGTGAAC
>Ga0209584_10000317_pt1 | contig 14391 bp, 12 predicted proteins | sample NGEPerD_FD_184507 | JGI IMG/M metagenome (GOLD analysis project Ga0209584, IMG submission 184507) | Arctic peat soil microbial communities from the Barrow Environmental Observatory site, Barrow, Alaska, USA - NGEE PermafrostAB12-D... | ecosystem: Environmental > Terrestrial > Soil > Wetlands >...
TCCCTCAATGCCACCGCTGTTTCGTCAGGCAGCTCCCAGTACCCTTTCATCACCTGGGGGCCCTTGACGGCCAGTTCGCCCACCTGGCCGGCGGGAAGCGGTTCGCCGGTTTCAATATCCATTACCGCCGCATCGGTTCTGGGGAATGGGATCCCGACGCTGCCACGTTTTGAGTCGCCGAATATGGGGTTACAATGGGTGGTGGGAGAAGCCTCGGATAGTCCGTAGCCTTCCCCAAAGCTACTTTCCGTTCCCGCCAATATCTCCTCGTATTGCCGCAGGATGTCCACCGGCATTGGGGCACCGCCAGAGTTATATACCATGACGTTATCCGCGTCCTTGAACTGTTCGCAATTCAATAGGCCGACAAACATGGTGGGGACACCGGGGAAGAATGTGGGTCTATACTCCCTGATAATCTTGGCAATCTCCTCGGGTTCAAACCGAGGCACCAGAATCAAGGTGGTTCCCGCAGCCATGGCCAGATTCATGCAGGAACTCATTCCGTAGACATGGAAAAGCGGCAGCACCGTGAGGGTAAGCTGTTTCTTCTCATCCCCAATGAAGAAATGGTCCGTCTGTTGGGCGTTGGCGTATAGGTTCATATGAGTCAGCATGGCCCCCTTGGCCGTGCCGGTGGTCCCTCCCGTATACTGCAAAACAGCCACGTCCTCTACGGGGTCAATATCCACTTCGGGCGGAGCAGGGCGGTCTTGGGCATAGAAATCTGGAAACCACATACAATCATCAGGCATAGTTTCAGGTTTGCCGGTGAAGCCGGTCAGGATGACTTTCTCCAACTGCGTGTTCGCCCTAACATTCTTCACGCGGGGATAAAGACTATCCAGTACCACAATCATCACAGAGCCCGAATCGTTAACTTGGTGCTGGATCTCCCTCTCTACATACATGGGGTTCGTGTTGACAACGATGCCGCCCAGCCGCAAGATCGCGTAGTAGACAATGACAAAGTCTGGACAGTTCGGAAGCATCACACAAACCCGGTCCCCCTTGCGCAACCCCAGTTCGTGAAACCTCCCTGCCGCCCTCGTGACACAAGTAGCTAACTCCGCATAAGAAACTTCATGATTCTGAAATATTAACGCAGTTTTATCGGGATATTTCCTTGCTGATTCAAACAGCAGACTGTGGAGACTCTGGGGTTCAATACTGATATCCCAGTCCACTCCCTCGTCTTCGTAAACCTTGATATATGGTCTTGGAAATGGAAAACCCATAAACACCACCATTGTTTAGTCTTTAGTGCGTTATACCATCCTGTTTCTCCTACCTCACCAGCATCGCTCACCCCCAAGCTGTGCTCCCCCGATTGCTTCTATAGTAGAATCACACTTTGAAGAGCTCTAACTCAAACCCTTCTTCCGCCTTATAACGATCGAATAGATAATGTCGGTACTTCACATACTCCTCATAGTCGCAGTCCACTCCCTCTTCCCGCATTAGTCTTTCAAATTCTTTGATATCCGGCGGGCAACCCTTAACAGATATCGCTCTATTTATGTTTTCATTATCTTTATTCAAGTCATAAGGACACTTGCCAAATAGTAACGTCTTATCATAACCTGCCGAAGCAGTCTGTGCCTTTCCGCTTAACACTTCAATATTTGGGAAAGGCTCGTCGTTAAATGCCGCCATAAACATGATCAGCATCGGATTGAACAAGCCAGAACATCCAGTACACAAGGTGTCGTCGTACTTGCGAAGAGTCAGTCCAGTAATCCCACGTTTATCAAAGCCCACCGGCGCGGTGTTTTCCTCATTCCATACCCAGTCATATTCCAGGAATCTCGCATGCTGTTCCAGGTTTTCTCCCCTGACTTCCACGTCAGCGATACTTGTGCTACCTCCGTTCCGCCGGGCAAAATACGCCAAGTGATCCACTTCGTCCGCTTGGTAACCCAGAAGTGATGCACCCACGACATCAGCCGCCAATGTATCCAGAGATGCAACTATCAAGTTGCGCCTTTCCGCCTTTCCAGTGGGACCCGGTCCTTTGGCCAAGGCGAACACACCATCAATCAAGGTCAAGGCCACCGGCAGTTTTTCGATGATGTGAGGAAAAATGTAACTTAAATCTATATCTTTGTTGTGACAGAACTTCTTGGATTTTCGGTTTAGCACACCTTTGAGGTTCTTGATGCCCAAAGAAACTTTAGTCTGGTTGTGCGTCTTCAGGACCGGAACATTTATGATCTTGTCCGCCCGTAGCACCGATTCCCCAATGCCAAGCTCGTAGCCGTCGCAGTCCACCTTGACAAACTTTTCTTCATTGAGGTCCACCAGTCTGATGCCATATTTTTCTGCCAAGTCATAATAACCCAGTTCTTTGTACATGGCATGACCAATGGTTTTAGGCAGCATCAAAGGCGCTTCGGCTATGGTCAGGTCAGTAAAACCTTCTTCAGTCAAGATCCGCACTAACGCAGACATAACGGAAGAGGTGGTCACCACCCCGTAAGGAGGAAAGGGCAACTCCCAGTCCCAAGAAACCAAATTGGGCTTTATCAGGATTCTATCTTTTCTTTCCAACCCGGTTAGACCTTGGCATGAATCCAAGGCCTGGCGTACAGAACGGTATGCATCTTCAAACTTGGTAATAGAGACAATTGGTTTGGACAATTCTTGACACCTCCGAGGACCTTCGCTCACGTATGGATGCAGGATCCCTACCATTCCTCACGCCGCGATATCCACAAGACCGATTCTAGGTTTATCCAAAGGCACACGCTTGATTTCCGGTCAGATTGGGCCGATCTCCCCCATACTTACTCTGAACCGCATCCCACAAACTCCCCCTAATCCGCAGATGTTGCCAGGCTACACACGGGTTTCCTCCTGATCAACATGGCACTGGATCGTGCCGGATTACTTCCCTTGAAACTTGGGCTGTCTCTTCTGGAAAAAGGCTGTGCCACCTTCCTTGGCATCTTCACTGGCGAACACCACTGCAGAGCCGGCCTGCTCGATTCTTATTCCTTCTTCAATGGTGGTATTGAGGCCTTGATTGACTGCCCGCAAGATTTCCCTGATAGCTATGGGCGCGCCTTGGGCCAGATTGGCCGCCAAAGCACAAGCCTCCTCCACTACCTTCTCCGCTGGCGCCAGTCTGTTTACCAGGCCGTAATCAAGTGCTTCGTGGGCGCTGAGCGATTCACCAGTGAGCATTACTTCCAATGCCTTGGTCTTGCCAATCAATCTCGGTAGGCGCTGAGTTCCACCCCAGCCCGGGATAATGCCAAGCTTGACCTCCGGCAGGCCTATTTTTGCGGAATCAGCCATGATGCGCAGGTGACAGCTCATGGCCAATTCGTTGCCCCCACCATATGCACTGCCCTGAATGGCCGCAATGACGGGCTTGGGAGAGTTTTCAATCTTCAGAAACACCTCATGGCCACTGATCTCGGGCTCATTGCCTTCTCTAGTGGCGGCAAATTCGGTAATGTCCGCACCGGCGGAAAACAACTTCTCTCCTGCTCCCGTAATGACCATGGCCCCGACATCGCGATCATCCAAGCATTCGCTGAGCAACCTGTCAAGCTCGCCCAGCACGGGCTGTCCCAGGGCGTTGGCCGGCGGGTTGTCAATCGCCGCTACCACATAGCCGTCCCGTTTTTCCACTGTCAGCTTGGTATATTCCACGCCATTTCCTCCTCTTCCCAGATAATCAAATCACTCTCCAACAACCAATGTCCACAATATCTATACCAAACTAGAACGTGCCAGCCCTAAATGCAACAGTCGACCTTGGTTTTCTGCGCGGCACAAATCCTAGAAAGCATCTTCCGGAATCTCGATAGCGGAAGTATCAGCATCCAAGATGATGTCTCTCGTCATCAACACTTGAGGCACAATATTCCGCAGATAGAATCTGGCGGTTTCCACCTTGCCTGTGTAGAAACTATGCTCCGCATCACCAACGTCAAAATCAGCTGCTCTCTCCCGAGCTATGATCGCTTGTTCCAGCAGCAGCATGCCACAGTAAACGATGGCGGTACTATGCAAAACTCTTGTCGAGTATAGAGGCGTTAGCTGCGGCTTCTCGGGCAGGGACTCAAGTAGAAAGCTGCGCAACTCCTTGTACCCTTCAAGGGCGCCGGCGAGTATGTTCATTTCCTTGCCCAATTCTTCCGCATCCTCATGTTTTCCCAAGAAATCTTCAATGTCTGCCAGCCACTCCTGAAAGACAACGCCTTTTTCCATATGCCACTTTCGGCCGATCAGGTCAAGAGATTGAATGAAGTTTGTCCCTTCCCAGATACTGAGAATCTTTACGTCCCTGGCGCAGCGTGCCACTGGGTATTCCTCTGAATAGCCGTAGCCTCCGTGAACTTGGATTGCCTCCGCGGCGAGCTGCCACGCAGTATCCGAACAATACGCCTTCACCAGCGGGGTATTGACTTCCATGCGCCTGCGCGCCCTTTCCCTCTCAGCCTCATCCTGGCTGTATTTGGCTACATCAAAGTAGTAGTATGTCTGATAGATAATTGCCCGCATGGCTTCCAGGGTGGATTTCTGCACCATCAGCATTCTTCTCACATCTTCATGTTCGATAATGCGGACCCGCGGTGCTTTCTTGCCCTGACCGAACTTCCGGCCCTGTACCCTTTCCTTGGCATACTGGACGGCACTATGGTACCCGGTAGCTGCGATGGCCAAGGCGGTATGCCCGGTGCTCATCCTGGCGCCGTTTACCATCTGAAACATCTGCGCCATGCCCTCGCCTGCGCCATTTTCATCCGGAGGACTGCCCAATAGAATACCCCGGCAGTCGTCATTGTCGCCGAAACCAAGCATGGCCGTGGCCGACCCACTCATACCCATCTTGTGTTCAATCCCGATGGTGGTGACATCGTTCCACTCGCCGACGTCTCCGTTTTCGTCCGGCCAGTATTTTGGCACCACAAACAATGATATGCCTTTGGTACCAGGAGCGCCCCCTTCGCTTCGGGCCAGGAGCAGGTGCACAATATTTTCCGTAAGGTCATGGTCCCCTTGCGAAATGAAACATTTAACGCCTTTGATCTGGTATACCCTGGGGTCATCGGTCGGAGATGCCACACTTTGAATGTCCCCCACGTCAGACCCGCCTCCGGGCTCAGTTAGGCACATTGTCCCGGCCCATTGTCCGCTGAACATCTTTGGCAGGTAAAGATCTTGCACCTCTTGGTGGCCAAAGGATTGAATCAGGCCCGCAGATCCGCTGGTAAGCCCCACAAACTGCATCAACGGATAATTCGCCGCGCCCAAGAACTCCTCACACATGGCAAAAACCACCTGAGGTAAAACCCCCTCCTGCTCATTCGCATTACTCGGACCCCAGCCGTTATCGACGAGGAACTTGTAAGCCGATCGAAAGGAATCAGGCACAGTCACCCGGCCATCCTCCAAGCGCATAGGATTTTCCTCCCCATCTTCAACAGTAGGAGCCACAACCTCCGTGGCAATTTCTAGGACCACGTCCAGCAGCATGTCTACATCATCAACGTCGTAGTATCCCTTGAATCTCTCGAATTCTGCAAGCTTTTCTGTATTCAACCATTCCTTCAAGATAAACTTATGTTCCCTATTGTTAAAGACATAATTTGTTGCCATCGTGCCTCCTTATTTGCCCTTTATTTCCGCTCTCGCTACGCGCCCCGATGCTTCCTGCGCTCCATACGCTCCATATTAGCCAGTGCCCTTTGCCACCTCATGCTTGGGCCCTCTTTGCTGCATTGGCGAGCGTAGCCCAAATGCCGTGCAGTCCTTATCAGGCGATTCCGAAGCTTGAGTCGCCCTATGCTCCCGGCAAAAACACAGCAGCCGCAAGACATATCGTCTTGCTCATGCTTTTCCTCGTACCTGGCGGCCTAATCGGGAGCAATTCCGGCAATTGCCTTGGCCAATTCTTTCTTGCGTTCAATATTGCTTTGACGCGAAATCATAATGCGCTGAGCCTGTGGTGAACCTGCCCCGTGCATGGATTCTGTCCGATAACCTACCGCAGCGGTACCTAAAGTCATATTTTCAATCAAGCGCATGATGCGCATGCGGCTCCCAGTCGGAACTGAAGCTACGCCACATAGATATTTATCAACCATCCAACCAATTTCGAGATGGTGCAGATCCTTTTCGGACGGCATGGTAACCATGAGGCCACCGGCTATATCCTCAGCCAACCGAGAAATCTCGTACGGAAATCTTGTTACGTTCTGTTTGCAAATATTGGCCAGCAACAAATCCACCAAATACGTACCCGATGCAGTTTTTTCTCCCTTGGCCGAACACGCGATTCCACAGGCATATAATGTTTCATTTAGATGGATCATTTCAATGATCTTGTCTTTGATGTGGGATGCCCCTGCCACGCCGTTATATTCCGCTGCAGTGGCAGCCGCTCCAATTAGAACATCTCCAACGCCCACTTTGCAGCCCCCATAGCTTTGCCGGTGATAGCCCGCAAATCGTTCCACCAAAGCGCCGCTAAACTCATATTCCCCGCACATAAACACATTTTCCCATGGGACAAACACATCATCAAAAATAATCATGGCTTCATGTCCACCAAATTCCATATTACCTACATCAATATCTCCACCTTCAAGTTTGCGGGTATCACAGGATTGGCGACCGTAGATGTAGAGTATGCCTTCAGCGTCTGCAGGAACAGCAAACGAAAGTGCATAGTCACTGTCCTCACTTTTCATAGCGACGGTGGGCAGCACGAGAATCCAGTGGGAATTGATGGCTCCCGTCTGATGGATCTTAGCACCCCGAACCACAATCCCGTCTTCCCTTTTTTCCACCACATGCACGTAAAGGTCAGGGTCGCACTGCTCATTTGGCGCCAAGCTGCGGTCCCCTTTAGGATCAGTCATAGCACCATCAACTGTCCAGTCTTCTTCCTGCATTCTCAACAAGAATGCAGTGAACCGCTGATGATAATTCGTTCCTAATTCCTGGTCCATCTCAAAGACAACGCTGTCCACTGCATTAACGGCATCCATCCCGACACAACGTTGAAAACAGGAAGCGGTTTTTTGACCTAGAAGACGCTGCATTTCAATTTTTTTGACAAGATCATCGGCATTTTGGTGCAGATGACAGAAGCGATTGATCTTCTTTCCGGTCAAATGGGATCTTGCTGTCATGAAATCCTCAAACTGCGGGTCCTCTGCCAATGCATAGGTCTCCTTGACAGAATTCATTGAGGGCTTGATTACGGGATGATCTACGGGATTCTCTACCACTTCGCCCTGCAGGTAAACCTGCAGATCAAGATTACGCAAGCTGTCCTCATACTGGACCGCAGTCTTCATTGACTAATTCACCCCCACGATGCAAACCAACTACCATATACCAATTTGTCAACAGCCCTCAGAGGCAACATGCTGCCCACAGAACCGACAAGGGTTCTCATTTTTACCTGGCAGAGTGTATCACTGTTGAGCTGGATTCAAAAACCACTTTCCCATCAGCGCTTAACCCCTTGGTATCTACGACAACAAGCGTCATCTTGCCAAGCTTGCCCGTTCGTTCATATACATCACTTACCTTCCGAGTGCATGTGATACAGTCCCCTATTTCAACCGGTCGATGATACGTGATGCTCTGTTCGCCATGTACCGTTCCATCTTGGAAAGCTTCAAGCCCTTCAGCGCCTCCCTGCATTAATGCACCCAGAAAGGTAGGCGGTACCCTCTTGCCAAATGGAATACCCACCGCTTCAGCGAACTTGCGAACGGCGCCCTCCTCAATACGCACCGTTACTTCACCCTCCCAACCAATTACATCCCTCAAAGCTTGGCTACTCAAGTCCAACCACTCCCCCTTGAAAGACATTTCTGCGCTGTTCCGAGAGAAGCACCGCCCAAATTGCCTTAGCGATCAGATTCGAAGCACAGGACTGCTGATCCAGAAAGCTTCTTTTCCCCCTTATCATTGGTTGCCACCAGGACACATGCCAGACCATCACTGTCCTTGTCCTTCACATAGCCGGAAAACTTGATCCGTTCCCCAACACTGACCATTCTTTCGAAGCGGACAGCGAAACTCTTTAGGGTTCCTTCTCCACCCATCCACTCCATCAACATGGCTCCGGCTTGAGCCATAGTTAGCATACCGTGAGCGATTACACCATCTAACCCTGCCCTGCGGGCATAAGCATCATCCAGATGGATGGGATTAAGATCACCTGACGCCTCGGCATATTGCCGCAATTGGGCATAAGTTGGAGACCATTCCCTTTCAGCTATACGGTCATTAACCTGATAGTCAGAAAGGTGCTTCATTCTCTGCCCTCCTCATATAGTCCCCTGCATTCTCGCCCGGCCGTGACGAGAGCACATCGCCGCAATTCCCAAGTTTCTTTGTGGATTACTTCTCCATTCTGGGTCTCATCCCAGCTATCTCCCTAACAATATCCTTTTTTGACTCTATGTCGAACTGAGTGGTTATGGCGATTTGCTCCATAACCGGGGAGCCTCCACCGTGATACGCACCGTACAGCATAGAGCCGGCAGACCCGGAAAGACCGAAGTCAACAAAAGTCAGCCAGAACTTGATCTGTTCTTCAATCGGGATATCCGGGTTCCGATTGAGGTACTTCTCCAGCAGAGCTTTGGTCTCGGGGCTTGTCAGATCATTCTCGTAGGGGAATGTCGCAGGCATACCACCGGCAATATTGCACAGCATCTCCTGCTCGTGGAACACAGCTTCACCACTAAGACACCTGCCAACGTTGCAATAGATGGAATTCGGGATACAGCTGCCGGGACCATAGGGCACGAATCCCATACCGGGCATGTAAACTTCGGACTTGCCCAAGTCGGATCCCGTATACCCCGCCGCGTACCCCAGTTCACCGGTCATGATTAGTTTGGACAACATTTCCCGCACGTGGGGAGTCTTCTCGATACCGTTAATCTCCGCCGCCAGGCCGGCCAGGCCGATAACATAATCAAGCATGGCAGGCTTGCAGCCGGAGTACGAGTGGCGGTGGAAAAGAGCAAATAGCAGAGCCGCCAAGCCGCCGTGCTCAGTTTCCCCACATAGAAACACTCGTTCCCAGGGGACAAAACAGTCATCGAAGATAACATATGAGTCCGTATACCCATATTCAATTCCCCTTTGATAATGCTCACGCTTACGGGGATTGTGGAAATGGACTACCTGTTTAATACCTTCGTAGTCTGAAGGGACTGCGAAGCATAGAGCATAGGCCTCTTCTCCCTTCTTCAGGGCACGGGTAGGCACTACCAGGATTTCGTCGGAGATAGATGCTTCAGAAATGTGGACTTTGGACCCGCGGACGACGATGCCGTCCTTCCGCTCTTCCACCACGTGGACATACATGTCCGGATCATTCTGCTCCGCCGGCCGCTTCAGGCGTTCGCCCTTGACGTCAGTCTGTGCACAGCTCGCTACGAGATCCTCCTTCTGAAAGCGCTCCAGCCACTTCAACCAGTTGTCATGATAGGAAGTCTTAGCCTTAGTGGACTTCTGGGCTTCAAAGGAAACCGCGTGGATTGCGTTGGCAGCATCAATGCCCATGCACCGCTGGATGCACTGACCGACTTTGTTGCATAAGAACCGGGTCATGTCTTGTTTTCTATGCAGATCATCCGGACTCTGATGGATGTGGTTGAAACGGTTAATAGTCTCACCCGTTATGTGGGATGTCGCCGTACAGAGGTCCTTGGCTTCAGAATCCCACGCTGCGTCAAAAGTCAATCCCATCACATTAATGGCACCTTCTTGACGCTCATCTAGCCTGTCGATCTTCTCACCGTTGGAGTAGAGGTTACGATTCATCTTGCCCAATTTTTCGACATACTCGGCTCTTGTTCTCATGTCCAGTATCCTTTCATTTCGCCACAAGTATTATTCGTGAAATACGGCCTGCCCTACTCACCATGACACTTGGCATTCGGCCCCCAATTCGAACGCCTTCAAGTTTAACATCCGCGTTTCGCCGCCAAAGCGCATTTCAATGACGCGCCGGAAGGTTCCCATGGGTATCGGTGCAACCCCCGCGGCGGCCAAGGCTCCGGTCAGGACCACGTTGGCCGCCACCGCGTTTCCTGCTTCTTTGGCCATTTCCGTTGCCGGCAGGACGCATACCTTCCTTGCTGTGCGGCGCATTGCCTCCGTCAACCGCTCCAGAGATGGGTATTCATCTCCTCCCGTCAACACTCCCAGCGGATAGTTAAGCCGGTCGTTCGTGACCACCATGGTTTGGCAGTTTCCGTACTCCAAAAGCACCCTGAGAGCTTCCAGCGGCTCCAAACCAACAATAGCCTCGGCCCTCCCTCTTGGGATAAGCGGTCCATACTTGCAGTCTTCAGATATGCGCAGGTGGCTCACGACCGACCCGCCGCGCTGGGCGGCCCCGTAAGTTTCCCCTACCGCCACCTTCAGACCGGCCTCTACCGCTGCAGCAGCATAGATCTGAGAGGCAAGTACGTTACCTTGACCACCAACACCGGCGATAATAATATCCACGGATTCCTTCATCTTGCTCAAGGCCTAGACCACCTCCTCCACAAGAATAGCTTCTTGCGGACAGAGAGAGGAGCAAACCCCGCATCCACTGCAAACCGCTTCGTCTATCCGTGCCCGGCCGACCTCCGGTTCCCAGATGTTCGCCGGACAGCCAAATACTCGACTGCAGAAACCATTACAGCCGCAGTCCTCACCGATGCATTTTTTCTGATCCACATACACCCTGGGCTTCTTGGCCTGCTTAGCAGCTATCAAGGCACAATCTCGACGCAGGATCAGAACTCTTGGACCCTCCTGCTGCAGCAAGTCAAAGACCAACCGCATCGTCCCCTCAATGTCATAGGGATCATGGGCAAAGACGGAAATTCCCAAGCCACCGACCACTTCTTCAATGCCTACCCGAGTCGCCGGTGCGCCGGTCGCCGTCTTCCCGGTGCCGGGATGTGGCTGATGCCCAGTCATGGCAGTAGTTCCGTTGTCCAAAACGACGGTCAAGAAATTCGAGTTATTATACTTAGCGTTGATGAGGGCAGGGATTACGGCATGGTAGAAGGTAGAGTCTCCAACCACGGAAATGGTAGGTTGCTCGAAACCAAAGTCGCGCAGTTTGCCAAAACCACCAGCCAAGCCAACGCTGGCACCCATGCAGTGCACTGTTTTCAGCATGTGATAGCCGGTGCGACCAAGCCCCATCGTATAGCAGCCAATATCTCCCAGTACAAACCCGTTTCGCCCGTCCAGTTCCAGGGCGCATTGCAAAGCCCAAAAGGACGCCCGGTGCGGACAGCCGGCGCAGAAGGACAGTTCCCGCTTGGGCATCGTCTCGGGTAGCAAATCCCTGGCTTCGCTACCATAGTCTTTCGCCCGTTTTCTTGTTGGAATGCCCAGGACTTGTTCTAGAACTGAAGTCAGAATGTCCGGATCCAGTTCACCAATGCTTCTGTTTGGCCGACCCACCACATGCCCGGATTCTCTGCCAAAGAAGGCGAGGCTGCCCAATTCTCCCCAATGTTGAGCGGCCAACGCCTTAACGTTGCCCTCAGTAAAGGGTTCGATTTCTTCGGCAAAGATTACCTGGTGGGTTTTTCTCAGGTGCTTGAGAAGAATGCCTTCGTCCAGGGGCCAGGTCATCCCCAGCTTCAATATCCCCACCTGGTTCCCCAACCCCAACAGCGCCACAGCCTCCCGAGCATATCGGTAGCTCGGGCCGTCAGCAATAATGATAGTCTTGGCGTTTTCCCGGCCCTCGTAACTGTTAATCCCTGATTTTGCCGCCCACTGGGCGGCCGCTTCGAGCTTTCGTTCCTGAGCATCATGGAAAACCGCCATGGTCACAAACCGGTCCTCCGGAGTAACCTGCGGCACCCGCCGCTGCTCAGCCACAGCGTCGATAAGCACATTGCCACTGGCATGGCAGATTCGAGTCACGGCCCGTACCACCACCGGTTGCTTTAGCTTCTCCGATAGTTTGAAAGCTAGCTTTACCATGTCCTTGGCTTCCTGAGCATCAGCAGGCTCGAGAATTGGCAGGTGCGCGGTTCTGATGAGAAAACGCGAATCCTCTTCTTTGGAGCTGGAATGAGCCCCAGGATCATCCCCCAAGACGACAACCATCCCGCCTTTGCAGCCTGAATAAGAAACAGCGGTAATGAAGTCCAGTGCCACGTTCATGCCGTCCGGTTTCATAATGGTCATGGACCGTAACCCGGCAAATGAAGCTGCCGCAGCCACCTCCACTGCCACCTTCTCGTTAACGGACCATTCGGCATACAGACCAAACTGATCGCCTACCTGGCCGAGGGTCCCCAATACCTCCGAAGAGGGAGAACCCGGATAGGCCGCCGCAACCTGCACACCAGCCTCAACGGCCCCTCGGGCAATGGCCTCATTGCCACTAAGCAGAACCTCTTTGCCGGGTTGGCCCCTTCGCACGCCAACAACGCTCATTGACCCACCCCCTCAGTTGCCTCCAGCTGTTTGCGAATAATCCTCGCCAAGCTGGAGATAAGCGGCTCCTGCCCCGGCTTGATTCGCGGCAAGCACCCGGATTTTCTTGCTTCCCACGGCTTGGCGGAGAATAGGGAGCCGTTCCTCTGGGTACGGCTTGATGGTCAAAATGCCGTCAGCCACCGCCCGATCAGTCAGCTGTCTCCCGCGAGCCTTCTGTACCACCCAAGTGGGCTTGACGAATTGCCGTATCTCATCCACAGGCCAAGTCACAACCCCCTGTTGGGTGGTGACTACCAATCCATCCGCGGAAATCATCTAATCCCCTCGTGGAAATCATCTTTATCTGTACCTAACTGGTACTCATGTAACAAACTGCTATATCTGTAAATTCTCAATAATAGTTGCAATACCTAATCCACCGGCAATACATAACGTTGCCAATCCATACCGCTTTTCTATTCGATTAAGATCATAGATTAGTTTTGTCATAATAATAGCTCCGGTTGCCCCCAGAGGATGGCCCAGAGAAATCGCTCCCCCATTTATATTCACTTTGTCAGTATCAATGCCTAGTTCCTTGATCACTGCTATGGACTGCGCCGCAAAAGCCTCGTTCAATTCTATTAAGTCAATATCATTTAGGCTCAATCCAGCCAGGTCAAGGGCCCTGGACGTTGCCGGCACCGGTCCAATCCCCATAATATCCGGAGGCACCCCACACACGGCCTGACTGATAATCCTTGCTTTAGGAAGTAACCCAAGGTCTTCAGCTTTCGTTCCGCTCATTAACAAGACGGCTGCCGCCCCGTCGTTTCTCCCGCTGGCATTCCCTGCCGTGACAGTGCCATCTTCCTTGAAAACAGGCTTTAGAGCCGATAGTTTCTCCATAGAAACTCTTCTAGGATGTTCGTCACTATCGAAGATAATCTCTTGCTTCTTCTCTTTGACCGCTACCGGCACAATCTGCTCCCGGAAAAATCCGTTCTCGATGGCATTCCGAGCTTTTTCCTGACTCCTCAGGGCGAATTCATCCTGCTCTGCCCTACTTATCTGGTATCGTTGCGCCAAATTTTCCGCAGTCATCCCCATGTCAAAACGACCAAAAAGGTCCTCCGGCTGGGATTTTGGCTGGCTTTCCGTGTTTGGGTCAACCACTTCTCCGTTACCTGCCATGTAACCAAAACGCGCGTTGCGGAGGTAATAGGGAGCCGTGCTCATGCTTTCCACTCCCCCGGCCACGACAACATCACTCAGGCCACACATTATTTGCAACGCTGCTGAATTAACAGCCTGAAGACCAGACCCACACTGGCGGTGGACGGTATACGCAGGTGTTTCAATAGGTAGCCCAGCCCTCAGAGCAGCGACCCGAGCGATGTTGGGAGCATCACTCGACTGTTTGGTTTGGCCAATGGTTACCTCATCGACCTCTTTGCCGTCTACCCCAGCCCTGTCAACGACCTCAGCAATAACCCCAGCCGCCAAACGGTCGGCCTCAATGTCCTTAATTGTGCCCCCCAACCTACCAACTGCGGTCCTCACGGCTTCGACCATCACAACATCTCTCATTTGCCACGCCTCCTTCAGAGAGGTGGTAGCCCGTGTGTCCCGCCAAGAATGACGTTCCCCATACGCCATACCCCTCCAGCAATATGCTCATTTGCGAAAGACTGACAAAAGCATACTCGCCATCCACCCAGAAAGAAAGCATTGCGGTCTACCCTCCTGTATCTTCGCAGCACTAGCTGTAATGCCCACTGACATTGTTGACAAAGGGAGAGCCTCCCTGTTCGGATTGGGGTTGCCAAGCTCCAACCGAGAAGAGGAGGCTCTCACGTCCCATCCTGGGGCAAAGCTGACCCCGGAGGGAAGACTGCTGGTGGTGACGCGGGTAGTGGAGTTCGGCTGGACACCTGCGCAGACCGCCGAAGGTGTTGG
>Ga0209584_10000318_pt1 | contig 14382 bp, 12 predicted proteins | sample NGEPerD_FD_184507 | JGI IMG/M metagenome (GOLD analysis project Ga0209584, IMG submission 184507) | Arctic peat soil microbial communities from the Barrow Environmental Observatory site, Barrow, Alaska, USA - NGEE PermafrostAB12-D... | ecosystem: Environmental > Terrestrial > Soil > Wetlands >...
CCGGCGCCGGTGCTGCCGGGGTGAAACTCGGCGAACCGGACCCGACGATTGGTTGCGGGGCGCGCTGGGCCTCGGTGGCCGGAACAGCGGACGGCGAGGTCGTCGAGGGTGCTGCCGTGCCGGCTGCCGCCGGTGCGGCAGCAGCCGCGGCCGGCCGGGCCGGTGCACCGGGAGTCGCCGGTCTGGGGGCGCCGGCCGCCGGTCGAGGCGCAGCGCTGACACCCGCGGCAGCAGCGTTGGCACCCGCGGCAGCAGCGCTGCGCGGGGCGGCACCCGGTCGGGTGCCTGCGTCGGTCTTGACGTCGTTCTTCGCCGCCGGGAACGCGTCCCGGAGTTTGCGGACGACGGGAGCCTCGATGGTCGAGGACGGGGATTTGACGAACTCACCCATGTCGGTGAGCTTCGCCATGATCTCTTTGCTGGTCTTGCCGAGCTCTTTTGCAAGCTCGTGTACGCGGGCCTTGCCTGCCACTGCTCTCCTTAGGGATGAGGGCTGGCGGCCGGTAAGAACTGCCCGCTCACCCTCTAGATGTGTCGGATGCTGCTCATTGCTGCTTCACGACGTGCTCACGATGGGTCGACCTGCTTTCCTGTCCTACTGGCGGCTCGAGGATCCTCCGCGGGTTGCGGAGGAATCCCGGACCCGTCGGACCCCTCCTGACGAAGGTGCCCTCGGACCCTGCTGGTGTCGAGTGGCTCGGGGACCCGAAGGGCCCTACCGAACGCTCGACGCCGCTCCGCGGCGAGCAGACATCCCTCGTCGGGATGCAGCCACGCACCCCTTCCGGGGAGCCGACGCCGCGGATCGGGAACGACGTACCCGTCCACGGCGACAACGCGGAACACTGCGGTGATCCGTTCCCGGGTCCGGCAGCCGATGCACGTCCGCACCGGACCTTCTCCGGTGGGGGCGTTGGTTGCATCGGTGCTGTCTGTGCTGCCAGTCGGAATCCTGAGGCGCGGATTCCTGACAGCCGGAAGCGATGAACGGGCCGACATGGGAGTCTACCGCCTTGATGATCGGGTGGGTAACGCCTTGATGATCGTGTGGGTAACGCCTTGCTGTTCGGGCTGGATCCCGAGCCGATCGCCGGCGGGCCGACCCGGCGGTGGACCCTCGGCGACGAGCCCGGATCAGACCGGGGCGGCCGTCGGTTCGGACGTCCCGGCGGCGTCACTGCGGATGTCGATGCGCCAGCCGGTGAGCCGGGCAGCGAGCCGGGCGTTCTGGCCCTCCTTGCCGATGGCCAGCGACAGCTGGAAGTCCGGCACGACCACCCTGGCGGCCCTGGCCACCGGGTCGACGACCGTCACCGACAGCGCCCTCGCGGGCGACAAGGCGTTGCCCACGAAGGTGGCCGGGTCGTCGTCGTGGTCGATGATGTCGATCTTCTCCCCGGCCAGCTCGCTCATCACCGCCCGCACCCTGGCGCCCATCGGCCCGATGCATGCGCCCTTGGCGTTGACCCCGGAAACGGTGGGCCGGACCGCGATCTTCGAGCGGTGTCCGGCCTCCCGGGCGACCGCGGTGATCTCCACCGAGCCGTCGGCGATCTCCGGGACCTCGAGCGCGAACAGCTTGCGTACCAGGTTCGGATGGGTCCTGGACAAGGTGATCTGCGGTCCGCGCGGCCCCCGGGACACCGCGACGACGTAGCAGCGCAGCCGCTGACCGTGCGTGTAGGTCTCCCCCGGAGACTGCTCGGCGGCCGGGATGACGCCCTCCACGTCACCGAGGCTCACCACCACGACGCCACGCGCGTTCACCCGTGCGTCCGCCGACACCGTGCCGGTGATCAGGTCGTGCTCGCGGCCGGCGAAATCGCCGAAGGTGCGCTCGTTCTCCACGTCCCGCAGCCGCTGCAGGATCACCTGCCTGGCCGTGGTCGCCGCGATCCGGCCGAAATCCTCAGGGGTGTCGTCCCATTCCCGGAGCACCTCATCCGGTGTCGCTCCCAGTTCCTGGGCCAGCACCCTGATGTGCCCGGATTTGCGGTCGATCTCCACCCGGGCGTGCCCGGCGTGCCCCATGGTGTGCCGGTAGGCGGTGAGCAGCGCGGTTTCCAGGGTCTCGATCAGCGAGTTGAACTCGATGCCCTTGTCCCGCTCGACGGCGTGCAGCGCCGCGATGTCGACGTTCATCGGCGCGCCTCCCGACCGGTGCCTGGTGCCCCAATCGTCCCGTCCGCGAGTTCTTCGCCGGTTTCATCCAGCTCGTCCGGTTCGTCGGGCTCATCGATGTCCGCGGTGAGATCTTCGGTGCCCAGCAGCTCGCGCACGGCCGCGGACGGCGGGCTGAACTCGACCTCCACCTTGGCCTTGGCGATGGTGTCGAAGGCGACGTCGACCCGTTCGGTGCCGGATTTGCCGGTCAGCAGCACCAGGCCGGTGTCGGTCGCTTCGAGGAGGTGTCCGGTGATCGCGCGCCCATCGGTGGTGGTGATCGCCAGCAGCCGGGTGCGCGCCCGGCGGAAGTGTCGGGGCAGGGTCAGCGGACGCCCGATCCCGGGGCTGGTGACCTCCAGCGCATACGGCGCGCTGCCCATCGGATCGTCCTGGTCGGCGTCGAGTGCCTCGGAGATCGCCCTGCTGACGGCCGCTGCGTCGTCCAGACTGACGCCGTCATCCGCGTCGATGACGACGCGCACGATTCGCCGGCGTCCCGCGGCCTGCACCGTCAGGTCCTCGAGGTCGAAGCCGGCCTCGGCGGTGATCTGTTCGACCACCGCACGCAGGCGGCGCTCGTCCGACGATCCCATCGCCGCCTCCTGTGTAGTTGTGCAGTGTTCGTGACCCCGGCCCGTCGCTCTGCGTAGTGCCGCGGTCGGGAGGGCCAGGATTGCTGATCCGGAGGACCAGCCTATCGGGCGCACGGGTATGTCGGGCGGGCAACTCGGGCGAGTAGGCGCAGAGCGTCCCGGGCGTTGGTGAACCTGGCACCCACCGCGGGCTGTCATGATGTCAGCGTGGTTCGACCTCTCGATGCGACGATGCGGCGGCGCACCTTTCTCTCCGCTGTCGGCGGTGCCGCGGCCCTGGCCATCGCCTCGACGGTCACCGGATGCAGCCTGTTCAGCGGGGACGACGGGGCGCCGACCGTGATGCCGGCGCCCGCGGTCAGCGATCCGATCACCGGGTTGATCGCCACCACCCGTCTGCACGTACTCCGACTGGATGCGGCCATTGCGGCGTACCCGGACCAGGCTCCGCTGCTGACGCCGCTGCGGGACGACCGCTCTGCGCAGCTGTCCGGCTTGGAGGCGGAGTACGCGCGGGTCAACCCGACCGTCACCGGCGTGTCGTCTGCGGACGCGCCGACGGCACCCACAGTGCCGGCCAGCGGGCAGGTCCCGGTGCCGCCCTCGCCGGAGGCGGCCATCTCCAGCATCCGCGGGGACGCAGCCACGGCACAGGTGCAGTTCACCGATGCGGTGTCCAACGCCTCGCGCTACCGCGCCGCCCTGTACGGATCGATCGCCGCCACGCTGGCCAGTCACCGGGCGATCCTGGCATGAGTTCCCCCACACCTACCCCGGACCCGGCATCCGCCGGCACATCGTCCGGTGCCACCGACAGCCAACCGAGCGGCGCTGCATCGCCCAGCGCCGGGTCGCCGCAGTCCGTCGCGCCGTTCAGCTCGTCGGCTGCTGCCGCACCTGGGCCGCTGGCGCCCGACGCGCTCGCCGCCGTGCAGTCCGCACTCGCCGCGGAGCAGGCGGCGGTGTGGGCGTACGGCCTGGTGGCGGCGTATGCGCGGGACGACGCCGCGATGATCGCGGAGAACCGCTCCGGCCACCTGCTGCGCCGGGACGCGACGGCCGCCCGGCTGGTGGGCAGCGGAGCGGAGGCGGCCCCGCCGGCCCCTGCCTACGCGGTGTCGGTGAACGTGGCCGACGTGCCGTCCGCCCGGCAGCTGGCCCAGGACATCGAATCGGATGCTGCGGCGGCCTGGCGCGTGGTCCTGGGCTCCACCGACGACCCCGAGCTGCGAGGATTCGCGCTCACCGGGCTGTCCGATGCCGCCGTCCGGCTGGCGATGTGGAAACGGGTCGCCGGCGCCAGCCCGTCCACCGTGCCGTTCGCCGGTCAGGCCTGATAGGGGTTCGCACTGGACCAGGTCCCGAGCCGGCGCGGATTCGGCATCGCCGACACTGCGGTGTTCGAGGCGATCGCAGCACTATGGCGCTGTCGGCAAACCGACGGTGGCGGTGTTGATGATCAGCGCACCGAACCTCAGCGCCCACCAATGACGCCGATCAGAGCAGCCCGGAGGCGCCCGCTCCCGACCGGCTCATCACAGCGGGTCCGGCGCTGGCTTTCGATATGGCCGACGCCGGTTCAACCGGCGCGGACGATCTCCAACAGCCGCTCGGTGATCTCGGCAATCGGCACCTCCTGCTTACTGCCGGAGGCGCGGTCCCTGACCTCGACGACCCCGCTCGCGACTCCCCGGCCGACAATGCAGATGGTCGGCACCCCGAGCAGTTCCGCGTCGGTGAACTTGACCCCGACCGAGGCGTTCCGGTCGTCCAGGATGACGCGCACGCCCGAGGCATCCAGCCCAGCGCTGATCAGCTCGGCCACCTCGGCGATCTCCTCGCCCTTTCCGGCGATCACCACGTGCACGTCCGCAGGCGACACCTCGCGCGGCCAGATCAGCCCGCGTTCGTCGTGCGAATTCTCCGCGACGGCGGCGACCGCCCTTGACACCCCGACGCCGTAGGAACCCATGGTGACGGTGACGAGCTTGCCGTTCTCGTCCAGCACTTGCAGGCCGAGCGCGTCGGCATACTTGCGACCCAGTTGGAAGATGTGCCCCATCTCGATGCCGCGCGCGGCGTGCAGCGGATTCCCGCACACCGGGCAGGGGTCGCCGTCCCTGACCTCGGCGGCCTGGATCGTCCCGTCGGCGGTGAAATCGCGCCCGGCGACCAGGTCGATGACGTGCCGACCGGGTTCATCGGCGCCGGTCACCCACGCGGACCCCTCGGCGACGTGCGGGTCGAGCAGGTAACGGATCGCGCTGGCCCGATAGGCCCCGAGCACCTCGGGTCCGATGTACCCGCGGACAAGCGAGGGGTTGGCGGCGAAGTGCTCCTCGGTGAACGGCTCGACCTCGGCGGGCGCCACCTGGGCCTCCAGCCGCTTGGGGTCGACCTCCCGGTCGCCGGGCACGCCGATGGCCAGCGGCTCGGTGCTGCCGTCGGGGTGCCGGAGCAGCACCAGCACGTTCTTCAGGGTGTCCCCCGCGGCCCAGGGCCGGTCCGTTCGGGGGAACCGCTGGTTGAGCACCGCCACCAGGGTGTCGATCGTCGGCGTGTCGGGGGTGTCCTCGACATGCGCCTGCGGCACGGCCGTTGCGTCGATCGCGGCGGGTGCTATCGGAACTGTGACCGCCTCGACATTGGCCGCGTAGTCGCAGTTGCTGCACCGCACATAGGTGTCCTCGCCGACCTCGGCATCGGCCAGGAACTCCTCGGAGGCCGACCCGCCCATGGCACCGGACATCGCGGCGACGATCACGTAGTTCAGGCCCAGCCGGTCGAAGATCCGGACGTACGCCGCCCGGTGCTTGTCGTAGGACGCCTGCAGGCCCGCGTCGTCCAGGTCGAAGGAGTACGAGTCCTTCATGACGAACTCCCGGCCGCGCAGGATGCCGGCGCGTGGGCGGGCCTCGTCGCGATATTTTGTCTGGATCTGGTAGAGCGAGAGCGGCAGGCCCTTGTAGGACGAAACGATGTCCTTGACCAGCAGCGTGAACATCTCCTCGTGGGTCGGGCCGAGCAGGTAGTCGGCCTGCTTGCGGTCCTTGAGCCGGAAGAGGTTGTCGCCGTACTCGGTCCAGCGTCCGGTCGCCTCGTAGGGTTCCCTGGGCAGCAGAGCCGGGAAATGCACCTCCTGGGATCCGATCGCGTCCATTTCCTCGCGGACGATGCGTTCGACGTTCCGCAGCACCCGGTACCCCAGCGGCAGCCAGCTGTAGATCCCCGGCGCGGCCCGGCGGATGTACCCGGCCCGAACCAGCAGCCGGTGGCTCGGCACCTCCGCGTCAGCCGGGTCCTCCCGCAGGGTTCGCAGGAACAGCGTGGACAGGCGAGTGATCACGGCGGGAACTCCTCGAAAAGTGCGGGGACGGCGGACGCACCACCGGCGGCGGTGCGTCGGGTCAGCCTAACCAGCGCGCCGATCGGCGCCGGACACGTTTGTTGCGTCCTGCAGATCGCCCGGCGGAACGAGCGATCTGCAGGACGCAACGGGTAGCCGGTGAGCAGGTCAGCGGGTCAGAAGCCCATGTAGCAGCTGCTCGACGTCCAGGAGCTGTCCTCGTAGTACTGGGTGTAGGTGTCCATGTACTCGCCGGAGTAGACCCAGCCGTTGTCGGTCCACTGCGCGTAGGCCATGTACACGCTGTAGTAGCCGTCCTCGAAGCTGATGTCCGGGATGTGGTAGCTGGCGTCGGCGTCTGCCTCTTCCCAGACGTCGTCGGTGATCCACTCCTGGGTGTACGGGTCGAACACGTACAGCTTGGCGTAGCTACCCGAGTCCAGGTCGGTGGTGTTGACGATGAAATCGATGTAGTCGCCGCCGCATTCCACCGTTGTCTCGAACTCCACTCCCCCGGTGACGGTCTCGGCGTTCGCGCTGCTGTTCAGGCCGGCGAGCCCCAGACCCAGCAACGCGGCGAACAGCACCCCGGCGATCCGGGCGAACGCCCGGACGGGCAGCGCGCGGCTCGCCCGACGGGAATCGATACTGCGGGAATCGATACTGCGGGAATCGATACTGCGGGAATCGGCCCCCCGGGAATCCGCGCTGGGGGAATCGGTGACAGTGGCGGTGGTGGTTGACGTGGTGCTCATGGCGGATCCTCCAGGTGATCGGTGGTCCGGGACCCTTTCCCGGGCTCAACCTCTGGAGATGACGATCGGTCCCTGGGCTGAAGAGGTACTGAAGCAGTCCTGAAGGAGAGCAGGACAGCGGGTCAGCCGGGCTCGCACTCGAAGGCGTACTGGCCGCTGCCGCTGCCGATGCCGATCAGGTCCTGAAGGAGGGCAAGACAGCGGGTCAGCCGGGCTCGCACTCGAAGATGTACTGGCCGCTGCCGATGCCGATCACGTCCTGGTGACGCAGCACGCGGCTGTCCAACACCCGCTCCGACCCGACCGTGGTGCCGTTCGTCGAGCGCAGGTCGGTGATCGCGAAACCCGTTCCCACATCGACGATGTGGGCGTGATAGCGACTGACCTTGACGTCGTCGAGGACCAGATCGTTGTCGTCCATCCGGCCGATCCGCAGGCCCTTGCTGGAGATCGCGACCACCTGCCCCGAGGACAGCACGAGCCTCGCGAAGCTGGACCCGGCCACGGTGGCATTGACGGTCTGCAGCATGCCCTGCGACCGTTCACCGGCGCCTGCAGCGGGCAGCAATTCCTGACGCAGGATCTTGTGTTCCAGCTCCCGGAGCGCGGGACTGGGGTCGATGCCGAGCTCGTCACCGAGCAGTTCACGGATCCGCCGGCTCGCGTCCAGCGCATCGGCCTGCCGGTCCAGCCGGTACAGCGCGGTGATCAGCTGCACCCAGAACTGCTCGCGGAGCGGGTACTGGCCGGTCAGCGTGGTCAGCTCACCGACGACTTCGGAGACGCGGCCGCAGGCCAGGTCGGCCTCGATGCGCGCCTGCAGCACCACCAGCCGCTCCTCCTCGACCGCCACCGCGAACTCCGCGGCGAACCGCAACTCGGACAGGTCGGCCAACGCCGGACCCGACCACTGCGCCAGTGCCGCACGGAACTTCGCCGAGGCTTCGGCATAGCGACGAGTGCGCAGCAGTTCGTTGCCGATCGCCGCGGACTTCTCGAAGCGGCCGAGGTCGACGGCGTCATCGTCGACGATCAGCCGGTACCCGGGCGGCTGCCTTGTCACCGGTTGACGACCGGACGCCGATCCCAGAGTGCGGCGCAGCGTGGACACATAGACCTGCAGGCTGGCCGCGTACGCGCCGGGGCCCTGACCCTCCCAGATCGCCTCGGCGATCGCGTCCGAGGACACCACCCGACCGCGGTTGACCAGTAACACCGCGAGCAGCGCCCTCGGCTTCAGCCCGGGCACCGTGCGCAGCTCACCGTCCACACGCGCCTCGAGCGGCCCGAGGATCCGGAAATCGACGGACGTCACCCGCGCAGCGTAACCAGCTCAGTGATCCTGACCACTTAAAACCGCAGGCCCAGTACCCGACTGGTGGTGAACGTCCGGTAGCCGGCCCGCTCGTACAACCGGCCGGCACCGGTCGGAGAGTCCGCGTCGACGCCGAGTTCGGCGAAACGGTACCCGGACTCCGCCAGACCGGTCAGGGTCCGGGCCAGCAGAGCGCTGGCCACGCCACGACCGCGCGCCGACCGGCGGGTACCGACCCGGGCGATGTAGCCGGTCCGATACCCGCGGTGCTCGGTGTCTCCGCGGAATTCCGAGGTGAGCACGAAACCAGCGACCGGGCCGGAGATTGCCGTGTCCGATCCGGCCAGCGCGACGAACGAATGGTCGGGTTGGAACGACGTCGAATCCGCGAATTCCGCTCGCCAGCGCGCGGAGTCCATCGGCGTGGAACCCCAATGGTCAGCGAAGGATTCGTTGGACACCAGCCGTACGGCCTCGTCTGCGGCGTCCCGGTAGGGCCGGATCGACAGGCCATCGGGCGCGGGGAGTTGCGCGACCGGGTCGCCGAGGTCGCGCCGCATCCGCAGGAAGTACCGCCAGGTATCGAACCCGGCCTGGGTGCCCACCACCGCGGTTCCCGGGCGATTGCTCTCCGCCCAGATCTTCAGTTCCCCAGGGGCGCCTGGGTTGTCGGCGGCGCGGATTTCCCGCGCGCGGCCGAGAAGGTGGTCGATCACCCGACGGCCGATGCCGCGGTGCGTGTGGTCGGGGTGGACGCCGCCCCACAGTGACGCCTTCCATGTCGCGGCGGGCGCGCTGATCGACAGCGCCCCGAACGCCAGCAGCGTGTCGCCGTCAAGTACGGCAACACTCCCACGGGCGAGATCGATGGCAGGAGAGGACATTTCCTCGATGACCTCGGGCTCGTCATAGGCCTCGTCGACGGGTTCACGTCGCTCCATCTCGGCCAGGATCGAGGTCACCGCGGGCGCGTCATCCGGTCGCAGCGCTCGCAGGTTCAGGGTCGTCGGCATGACGGCAACCTAGCCCGCAGCATCCTTCGCCTCGACCCATTTGCCATCCCGCCGGTCCGTCGCCCGGTGGCGTGCGATCGGCCGAAAACCAGTTGCCCGAATCGACGTCGTCGCACAGTCTCGTGTTGGTGCCGGAATCTGGTCCGGCCGCCGGGTGCCGCCCGGCCGGAGGGAAGGGGGACTTCGATGACCACGGTCTTTGTGCTGTCCGTGTGCCGGCCCGCCCATTCCCTTCACCCGACTCCGCGTTGACGCTCACGCCGCTGCCCCGGTAGCGGAGCGCCGGCCGGCCGGGTGCCCCTCACCAGGAGATCCTCCAGTGCCACGCTTCCGCATCACAGCCGAGCTGAACACCAACAAGCTGAACACCACCCACCTGTACGACCCCGAGTCCGACGGTGCCGACGGTGCCGACGAGATCTACGACGACCTGCACGACGCCTTCGACAACGACACCACACCCAGACGCCGACCCGGAAAGTCGCGCAGCGGACCGCGTCTCGCCCAGGAAGGAAAATCTGGTCGCCACCTCGTCGAGATCGACGGCTCGGATCCCGACGAACTCGACACCGACGCTGCCGCCACAGCTTTCGCCGACCGATGGGACTGCGCACCGCCCGATGACGATCCCGGCGCACCCTATTCCAGCTATGACGTCGCCGGCCACGGCCCCGATCCGGCCCCGGACTGGCTGATCACCGAACTATCGGCACGGGACTACCCGCTCGGCGTGATCAAGACCGGCAAGGAGGCCGACGTCAGCCTGCTGGAGCGGCGAGCACCCGACGGCGAGGGCTGCCTGCTCGCGGTCAAGGCCTTCCGCACCGCGGAGCATCGGATGTTTCACCGCGACGCCGGTTACCTCGAGGGCCGCCGGATCAAGCGTTCCCGGGAGACCAGGGCGATGGCCAACCGGACCGCGTTCGGCCGCGAGATGCTGGCCGGCCAGTGGGCCACGGCCGAATTCCGGGCACTGTCCATGCTGTGGACCGCCGGAGCCAGGGTGCCCTACCCGGTCCAGCTGATCGGGTCCGAGATGATGATGGAGTTCATCGGGACGCCGGAGGGCGCGGCCGCACCCCGGCTGGCCGCCACCGACGGCAGCACCGGGGACTTCACCGACCTCTGGCACGACCTGGTGGCGAGCCTGGAGGTGCTGGCCGAGGCCGGGTACACCCACGGCGACCTCTCGCCGTACAACGTGCTGGTCGACGAGCAGGGCTGCGTGCTCATCGACCTGCCACAGATGGTGGACCTGGTGGCCAACCCGCAGGGCGAGGAGTTCCTGCGTCGCGACTGCCGGCTGATCGCGGATTTCTTCGGCCGCCGCGGGGTTCTCGCCGCCGACGCGGAGCTGTTGGCGCTGCATCTCGGGTCCCTGGCCCGCCCCTGACCCCGGCCACCCGTGCGAGGTACGGTCTCAATCACAATCAGGACATAACCGACCGAAGGGAACCCCGGTGAGCCTGGAACGACCCGTCGCGCCCGACCCCTACGCACTGCTGCCGAAGGTGCCGAGCTTCACCGTCACCAGCCCGGACATCGCCGACGGCCAGCCGTTGGAACTCCTGTACGTCGTCGGTCCGGACGGCCCCGGCGGCGGCAACCAGTCGCCGGCCCTGGCCTGGTCGGGCTTCCCGGAGGGCACCCGGTCGTTCGCGGTCAGCTGCTTCGACCCGGACGCCCCGACCCCGTCGGGCTACTGGCACTGGACCGTGGTGGACATCCCGGCCGCGGTGACGGCCCTGGCGCGCAACGCCGGCGCGGCCGACGGCAGCGGCCTGCCCGCCGGCGCGTTCCAGGCCAGGACGGACGGCGGCAACGTGGGGTACGAGGGAGCCGGCCCGCCGCAGGGCGACCAGGTGCACCGGTACTTCTTCGTCGTGCACGCCGTTGACGTCCCGACCCTGGGCGTCACACCCGACACCGGCGCCACCGCGGTGTCCTTCAACCTGGCGTTCCACACGCTGGCGCGGGCCATCATCGTGCCCGTGTTCTCGTACTGAGCGCACGCCCGGATACCCGGCGTGGCGGGTCGCCGGACCCGGGCATGATCACCATCGGTTTAGCCTGGGCGCATGCCTCATTTCGATCTGGTCGTTGTCGGGACCGGCTCGGGTAACTCCATCCCGGGCCGCGAGTTCGACCACTGGAACATCGCGATCGTCGAACAGGGCGCGTTCGGCGGCACCTGCCTGAACATGGGCTGCATCCCCACCAAGATGTACGTCTACCCCGCCGACCTCGCCGAAGGCACCCGGCGGGGCGGTGAACTCGGCGTGCACGGCCGGGTCGAGTCCGTCGACTGGCCGGCGATGCGGGACCGCATCTTCGCCAGGGTGGACGAAATCGAGGCCAGCGGGCGGGCGTTCCGAGAGGGCCCGAAGTGGCCGAACACCACGGTGTACGCGGGCACCGGACGGTTTACCGGCCGCAAGGCCATGACGGTGTGGCTGATCGACGGCGGAACCGCCGAGATCACCGCCGACCGGTTCGTCATCGCCGCCGGCGGCCGGCCGGTCATCCCGGACATTCCCGGGCTGGACGAGGACGAGGTCGGCCGCGGCCCGGTGCACACCTCGGACACGATCATGCGGATCGAGAAGCTGCCGCGGCGGCTGCTGATCGTCGGCGGCGGCTACATCGCGGCCGAGTTCGCCCACATCTTCGCCTCCTTCGGCACCAAGGTCACCCAGGTCGTGCGCGGGTCACGGCTGCTGCGCCACCACGACACCGATATCGCCACCGCCTTCGCGGCGCACGCCGCACGCCGCTACGACCTGCGGCAGGACACCGATGTGTGCGGCGTCAAACCGGAGACGTCCGGTGACGGCGGGCTGACCGTGCACCTGGAGGGGCCCTACGGCCCCGACAAGGTCGAGACCGACCTGATGCTGCTGGCGACCGGCCGGGTGCCGAACTCCGATCTGCTGAACGTCCGGGCGACCGGCGTCACCGTCGATCCGCGCGGCCTGGTCGTCGTCGACGACCACCAGGAAACGGTCGTCCCCGGGATCTACGCGCTGGGCGACATCAGCTCGCACTACGCGCTCAAGCACGTCGCCAACCACGAGGCGAGGGTGGTTCGGCACAACCTGGCGCACCCCGACGACCGGATCACCTCGGATCACCGGTTCGTCCCGGCCGCGGTCTTCACCGAGCCGCAGATCGCCGCCGTCGGGCTGACCGAGCAGGAGGCGCAGCGCCGGGGGATCCCGTACGTCACCGGGCGGCGGGACTACTCGGGCATCGCCGCAGGCTGGGCACGGGAGGACACCAGCGGGTTCGTCAAGGTGCTGGCCGATCCGGAGACCGGCCTGCTGCTGGGCGCGCACGTCATCGGCCCGGAGGCGGCCACGGTGATCCAGCCCCTGATCCAGGCCATGTCCTTCGGACAGCGGGCTCACGACGCCGCGCGCGGGCAGTACTGGATCCACCCCGCGCTCACCGAGGTCGTGGAGAACGCCCTGCTGGCGCTGCCCAAGCCGAAACCCGGGCAGTACAGCCGCCAGTAGAGCCGCCAGCAGAGCCGCCGACCGGCAGGCGACCGAATGCACGTCTGAGCGGATCGGGCCCGGCGTCAGCACCCACCCGTCTTTCCCCCGACTCGAACCGTGTTCTACTAGGCAAGCCTTACCTACCCGTCTGGCTGGCTCTGATCGCCGTGATGATCACTTCCCGAGGAGAACCATCGTGACCCGACGTCCCCGGCCGCTGCGGCTCGCCGCTCTGGCGGTCGCCGCCGTGGCCCTGCTCGCCGCGTGCAGCTCCGGCAGTACCTCCTCCGGCGCGGGCTCGCCGTCCGCGGGTTCCACGGTTGGGTCGAGTCCGGCGTCAGCCGCGGCCAGCAGCGCCGAGGAACTGGTGGGCACCGGAGCCGGCGGCATCGTGGTCTACAACGCCCAGCACGAGAATCTCACCCAGGCGTGGGCTGACGAGTTCACCAAGGAGACCGGCATCGCGGTCGAGATGCGCAACGGCAGCGACAACGAGCTGGCCAACCAGATCGTCGCCGAGGGCTCCGGATCGCCGGCCGACGTCTTCCTCACCGAGAACTCGCCGGGGATGAACATCGTCGAGCAGGCAGGCCTGTTCGCGCCGGTGGATGCGGCGACCACCGCTCAGGTTCCCGCGCAGTTCAACCCCTCCACCGGGAACTGGGTGGGGATCGCCGCCCGCTCGACGGTGTTCGTCTACAACACCGACCAGCTGAAGGAGGCGGACCTGCCGAAGTCGATCATGGATTTGCAGGACCCGGCCTGGCAGGGTCGGTGGGCGGCGTCGGCAGGCGGCGCGGACTTCCAGGCCATCGTCAGCGCGATCCTTGAACTCGAGGGTTCCGATGCCACCTCGGCGTGGCTGGACGCGATGAAGACCAACGCCAAGATCTACAAGGGCAACAACACGGTGATGAAGGCGGTCAACGCCGGGGAGATCCCCGGCGGTGTGATTTATCACTATTACTGGTACGGCGATCAGGCAAAGACCGGTGAGAACAGCGGCAAGACCAAGCTGCTGTTCTGGGGCGATCAGGATCCCGGTGCATTCTTGAGTGTCTCCGGTGGCGGTGTGCTGGGATCCAGCACGAAGCAGCAGCAGGCCCAGCAGTTCTTGAAGTTCATCACCAGCAAGGCGGGACAGCAGGTCGTCGCGGACACTGTTCTGGAATACCCGGTCGGTAGTGACGTGCCCGCCAATCCGGCGCTCAAGCCGATCACCCAATTGCAACCGCCGACGATCGACCCGGCCAGCCTGAACGGGCCGGAGGTCGCCGACCTGATGACGCAGGCAGGCCTGATCTGAGCCAGACGACGCAGGGCGACCCGGTCGGGATGGGCACGACGCCCACCGACCGGCTCCCCGCTGTACGCGGGGCCCGGTCCGGTCGGGGTGCCGGCCGGTCCGGCGCCAGGGAGGCGCGGCCACCCACGTTTCTGCTGGTGATGGCCCTAGCGGTCACCGCCTTGTGCCTGATCCCGCTCGGCTTCATCGTGGTGTCCACCCTGACCGCCGGCTGGGACACTGTGCAGCGCTTGGTGTTCCGGGCCAGGGTCGGCGAGCTGCTGGTCAACACCGGACTCCTGGTGGTGCTGTCCTGCACGGCGACGGCCGTGGTCGGCACCGCCGCCGCCTACCTGGTGGAGCGGCTACGGGTGGCCGGCTACCGGGTGTGGGGTCCGTTGCTGGTCGCCCC
>Ga0209584_10000320_pt1 | contig 14336 bp, 15 predicted proteins | sample NGEPerD_FD_184507 | JGI IMG/M metagenome (GOLD analysis project Ga0209584, IMG submission 184507) | Arctic peat soil microbial communities from the Barrow Environmental Observatory site, Barrow, Alaska, USA - NGEE PermafrostAB12-D... | ecosystem: Environmental > Terrestrial > Soil > Wetlands >...
GCCCTCGAGTTCACCGAGAGCGGTGGATCTGACACCACCACCACCACCGTCAATCACGAGGGCAACCGCCACTAGCGCGACATCGGAACGCCCTGGCCGCGGAGATTCACCGCGGACGGTCGCGACCGATTTTCCCGCCGGCGGACGCCGCCCATTGAGGAGGATGCCTGGCAAGAGACTGCGCGAATGGCTCGCCAAGATCTGAACCAAACCGGTGTGCAGGAGTCAACACGAGAAAGAGGAATCGGACATGATGGATATTCTCCACAGGGTCGGAATCGCATCGTCGACCCCGGATGATGTCTATGCGGCGCTCACCACCCTCGATGGCCTTTCCGGGTGGTGGGCGAGCGACACGCAAGGGGACACGACCGTCGGCGGGGTGCTGCAATTCCGCTTCGAGGCCGGCGGAATCGACTTGAAGGTGGTCGAGCTCGAACCCGCCACGCGCGTGCTGTGGCAAGTGGTCGACGGGCCCGAAGAATGGATCGGCACGACGGTCAGTTGGGACCTCAGAAAGGACGGCGATTACACCATCGTGCTGTTCACACACCAGGGCTGGAAGGAACCCGTGGAATTCATGCACCATTGCAGCACCAAGTGGGGAGTTTTCATGATGAGCCTGAAGTCGCTGGTAGAAACCGGGAAAGGTGCCCCGGAGCCACGCGACGTCAAGATCGACAACTGGAATTAGCCGCCGTCCCGTACACATCTCACCTTGGGTAGGGAGCACCGGCGGGCCGGACCACCAGTGGTTCGGTCCGCCAGTGGACGGCGGTGACACCGGCGAGTCAGGGGCAGACCAACATTTCGGTTGAGGGGCCGTCCCGGCAGACCACTGTCGGGCTCGCTGGCTACCCTGTGACTCACCTTGGCCGTCGGAGAACGAAGCACTGGAACGGAGTTCCGCGATGAGTGGTGTACGGGTGCTGGTCGGTACTCGCAAGGGCGCGTTCGTGCTGACGTCCGACGGATCCCGAAGGGATTGGGACATCAGCGGTCCGCATTTCGCCGGCTGGGAGATCTACCACGTCGCCGGGTCGCCGGCCGAGCCGGATCGGCTCTACGCCTCGCAGGCCAGCGGATGGTTCGGCCAAGTGGTGCAACGCTCCGACGACGGCGGTCTGACCTGGGAACCGCAGGGCAACAAGTTCGACTACGAGGGTGAAGTCGGATCCCACCAGTGGTACGACGGCACGCCGCGGCCCTGGGATTTCACCAGGGTCTGGCACTTCGAACCGTCGCTGACCGACCCGGACACCGTGTACGCCGGAGTCGAGGATGCCGCGCTGTTCCGTTCGGTCGACGGCGCGCAGACCTGGCACGAGCTCCCTGCCTTGCGCACCCACCGCACGAGCGCGGACTGGGCCCCTGGCGCCGGCGGTATGTGCCTGCACACGATCATCCTGGACCCGAGCGACGCCAACCGGATGTACGCGGCGATCTCCGCCGCCGGCGCCTTCCGCAGCGACGACGCCGGCGAGTCCTGGCGGCCGATCAACCGTGGACTCAGGTCCGAAGGCATCCCGGACGAGGCGGCCGAGGTCGGCCATTGCGTGCACCGTATCGCCATGCACCCCGCACGACCTGAGGTGCTGTTCATGCAGAAGCATTGGGACGTCATGCGCAGCGACGATGCGGGGGAGTCGTGGCAGGAGATCAGCGGGAACCTCCCGACGGACTTCGGATTCCCGATCGCGGTCCACGCCCACGAACCGGACACGCTCTACGTCGTGCCGATCACCAGCGACTCGCACCACTTCGTGATGGACGGGAAACTGCGGGTGTACCGGAGCCGGACGGGTGGCAATGAGTGGCAGGCGCTCACGGCTGGATTGCCGCAGCAGCACTGCTATGTCAACGTCCTGCGGGACGCGATGGCAGTGGACTCACTCGATGACTGCGGTATCTATTTCGGGACCAGCGGCGGCCAGGTGTACGCATCCGCGGACGCAGGTGACACTTGGACATCCATCGTCCGCGACCTGCCCGCCGTGCTGTCGGTCGAAGTTCAGACGCTGGCATGATCCGCGTGGTCCTGCCGGCGCACCTTCGCGCACTGGCCCGCATCAGTGGCGAGGTGCACCTCGATGTCGACCCCCCGGTCACCCAACGCACGGTCCTGGACGCCCTCGAGGCGCGCCACCCGACGCTGACCGGCACGATGCGTGACCACACCACGAAGCGTCGCCGACCGTTCGTACGGTTCTATGCCTGCCAGGAGGATCTGTCCCACGAATCGCCGGACACCTCGCTGCCGGATGCCGTGGCCAACGGTACGGAGCCGTTCCTCATCGTCGGGGCGATGGCCGGCGGGTAGCGCAGCTGTTGGGCACCGTCGAGCGCCGTAGCCCTGACGACATCCCTGCCCGCACTGATCTCGGCCTGACCACACCCACTCTCCGGTCGCAGGCGGCAAATGACATCAGGTCGAGCGCCCTCCGGCCCGATCCGCGCGCTGGGCTGGGTGCTGGCCGCCTGGTGCCTCGGGTTCGCGGCGGTGAACATCGCCTTCCAGATCACCGGGCGGTTCGCCAGCGGACCCTACGCCGAGCTGGCCGCCGGTCTCGCGGTGATGGACTGGATAGTCGTCGGCCTGAAACTGTTCGGCGCCGCCGTCGCAGTACTGGCCGCGAACACCCGAGCCGCGACGGCCGCAGGCAGGGTGCTCATCTGGGGCGCGTTCGCGCTGCTCGATCTCTACTCGGCGGGCAACATCGCTCGTACTCGGCGCGTTGCTGGTGGGCGCACCCGCGGCACTGACGGCGAATGGGGCTGCTCCCGACGCTGTGAGCGACTCAGCGCCGCTGCTGGATGCGGATCAGGTTGCCCGCGGGATCCCTGACGGCGCAGTCGCGAACGCCGTAGGGCTGCTCGATCGGTTCCTGGACGATCTCGGCGCCGCTGGCCTGCAGCTGCTCGAAGGTGCTGTCGAGATCGGCGGTCGCCAGCAGGAGACTTCCATAGGTGCCCTTGGCCATCATCTCGATGATGGTGCGGCGCTCGTCGTCGGTGATGCCGGGGTCGACGGCCGGCGGATGCAGCACGATGGACGTGTCGGGCTGGTTCGCGGGGCCGACCGTGATCCAGCGCATCCCGTCGTATCCGACATCGAGGCGGACCTCGAAGCCGAGAGTGTCGCGATAGAAGGCCAGGGCGGCGTCCGGGTCGTCCTGCGGGAGGAAGCTCGAATGAATGGTGATGTCCATGGCGGTCACGCTAGTTGCGGCGCTGAAGTCCGCGCTTCTCGATTCCTGACAGGTCTGGTCACCTGCTTCGCCACGCACGGCGGCATCTCCGCCGTCGCGGGCACAGACTGGCGCCGGTACACACTGGGCGGCACGCCGACCAACTCGGTGAACCGAGTGCTGAAGGTGCCCAGGGACGAGCAGCCGACCGCGAAACAGACGTCGGTGACGCTCATGTCGCCACGACGAAGCAGCGCCATCGCGCGCTCGATCCGCCGCGTCATCAGGTAGCTGTACGGGGACTCGCCGTAGGCGTGCCGGAACTCGCGACTGAGGTGTCCGGCCGACATGTGCACGCCGCGGGCCAGCGCCTCGACGTCCAGCGGCTGCGCGTACTCCCGGTCCATCCGGTCGCGGACACGCCGCAGCAGGGCGAGGTCGCGCAGGTGCTGCGTTGCGGCAGAACTACTCACCTGCGAGATCGTGCCACATTCGACTGCCGGCGGCGCCGGATGGACGCTCACTGGAATCTTCTGAACCCGCCTGATGACCGGTCGGGACGAGTCGAAACACATGGGGGAGAGCCTTTCTCGGTGTCCGGGCCGGCTGATCCGACCCAGGTCCCGACGTCAGGCGCCGACGTAGGCCGCGAGGTGCTCGCCGGTGAGGGTGGAGCGGGCATTGACCAGTGCCCGCGGTGTTCCTTCAAAAACGATCCGGCCGCCGTCGTGGCCGGCGCCTGGGCCGAGGTCGATGATCCAGTCGGCGTGCGCCATGACCGCCTGGTGGTGCTCGATGACGATCACCGACTTGCCGGAGTCGACGAGCCGGTCGAGCAGGGCGAGCAGATTCTCGACGTCCGCGAGGTGCAGGCCGGTGGTCGGCTCGTCGAGGACGTACACGCCACCCTTCTCTGCCATCCGGGTTGCGAGCTTGAGCCGCTGTCGCTCGCCGCCGGACAGCGTCGTGAGCGGCTGGCCGAGGCTGACGTAGCCGAGCCCGACGTCGGCCAGTTGGGCCAGGATCTTGTGCGCCGCCGGCGTCTTCGCCTCGCCGGCGCCGAAGAACTGCTCCGCCTCGGTCACCGGCATCGCCAGCACCTCGCTGATGTCCTTGCCGCCGAAGGTGTATTCGAGCACCTCGGCCGAGAATCGCTTCCCGTCGCACACTTCGCAGACGGTGGCCACCCCGGCCATCATCGCCAGGTCGGTGTAGATGACGCCGGCGCCGTTGCAGTTGGGACAGGCGCCCTCCGAGTTTGCACTGAACAGCGCGGGCTTCACCCCGTTGGCCTTGGCGAAGGCCTTGCGGATCGGCTCGAGAAGGCCGGTGTACGTCGCGGGATTGCTGCGCCGCGAACCCTTGATCGCGCCCTGGTCGACCACCACCACCCCGTCCCGGCCGGCCACCGATCCCTGGATCAAGGAGCTCTTTCCCGACCCGGCGACGCCGGTCAGTACCACCAGCACGCCGAGCGGGATGTCGACATCGACGTCCTGCAGGTTGTGGGTTTCCGCGCCGCGGACCTCCAGCGCTCCCGGTGAGTTTCGCACCTCCGGCTTCAATCGGGCCCGATCGTCCAGGTGCCGCCCGGTCAGCGTGCCGCTCGTCCTCAGCTCGTCGACGGTTCCCTCGAACACCACCTCACCACCGGCCGTACCGGCGCCGGGGCCCAGGTCGACGACGTGGTCGCCGATCGCGATCGCCTCCGGCTTGTGCTCCACGACCAGCACCGTGTTGCCCTTGTCGCGCAACTGCAGCAACAGCTTGTTCATCCGTTGGATGTCGTGGGGATGAAGTCCGATCGTCGGCTCGTCGAACACGTAGGTGACGTCGGTGAGCGACGAGCCGAGATGGCGGATCATCTTGATCCGCTGCGCCTCGCCGCCGGAGAGCGTGCCGGCGGGGCGGTCGAGAGACAGGTAGCCCAGCCCGATCTCGACGAACGAGTCGAGGGTGTGCCGCAGCGACGCGAGCAGCGGCGCCACGGACGGTTCGTCAAGTGCGCGCAACCAGACAGCAAGATCGCTGATCTGCATCGCGCACACGTCGGCGATGCTTTTCCCCTTGATCTTCGACGACCGGGCCGCCTCGGACAGCCGGGTGCCGGCGCACTCGGGGCACGTCGTGAAGGTCACCGCCCGCTCGACGAACGCCCGAATGTGCGGCTGCAGGGCGTCGACGTCCTTGGAGAGCATCGACTTCTGGAGCTTGGGGATCAGCCCCTCGTAGGTCAGGTTGATGCCATCGACCTTGATCTTGGTCGGCTCCTTGTACAGCAGGTCGTGCAGCTCCCGCTTGGTGAATTTGCGGATCGGCTTGTCCGGGTCGAAGAAGCCGCAGCCGCTGAAGATGCGGCCGTACCAGCCGTCCATGCTGTAGCCGGGGATGGTCAGCGCACCGTCGTTGAGGGACTTGCTGTCGTCGTACAGCGCGGTCAGGTCGATGTCGGTGACGGAGCCCCGGCCTTCGCAGCGTGGACACATTCCGCCGGTGATGCTGAAGCTACGCCGCTCCTTGACGGTCTGCCCGTGGCGCTCGATGGAGACCGCACCCGCCCCGCTGATCGAGGCGACATTGAACGAGAACGCTTGTGACGACCCGATGTGTGGCTGCCCGAGTCGGCTGAACAGGATCCGCAGCATCGCGTTGGCGTCGGTGGCGGTGCCGACGGTGGAGCGGACGTTGGCCCCCATCCGCTCCTGGTCGATGATGATCGCAGTTGTCAATCCGTCCAGCACGTCGACGTCGGGCCGCGCCAGTGTGGGCATGAAGCCCTGCACGAAGGTGCTGTAGGTCTCGTTGATCATCCGCTGCGATTCCGCCGCGATCGTGCCGAACACCAGGGAGCTCTTGCCCGAGCCGGAGACGCCGGTGAACACCGTCAGCCGGCGCTTGGGGAGCTCGACGCTGACGTCCTTGAGGTTGTTGACGCGCGCGCCGTGCACGCGGATCAGGTCGTGGCTGTCGGCGAGGTGCAGCGCAGGGGACGGCGTGTCCGTCCTCGTGGCTGTGCTCATCGTGTCCCTTTCCGGTGAGGTGGGTGCCGCGTTCGCGGTCTGTCGAGGCTCAGACCAACCAGTGTCCGTCGCGCATCAATTCGCGGTCGGGTAGCTCGTTCACCTCACGCCACGCCTGGATGCGGCGGGGGGTGGTGCGAAACCAAGAGTACGGAGTGGCCAACGCACGCGGGTCGAAGCCGGCGTGCGCGACGAACCGGTCGCCCCGCTCCCGCGACAGCGCGCCGATCTCGATGACATCGACGTCACCCTCGATCATGGCCACGTCGCGGGTGCCACCCAACCCCAACCGAACGGCCCGGGTGGCGGCCAGGTTTCGGCCGGTCGGGCTGTCCGTCGGTGTGGCCATCAGCAGCGCCTCGCCGTCCCAGTCGAAGGACAGCGGCACCAGATACGGCGCACCGTCCGCCGAGGCGCTGGCCACCCAGACATCGATGTCGTTGGTGAGCCGATGCTCGGTGTCGCGACGGCGCTGAGCGCGGGAGCGGGGCAGCGACCGGCACTCATTGGTCCTGAAGCAGCCCAAGGACATTGCCGTCGGGGTCGGTGACGGTGGCCACCAGACGTCCGCCGCCGACGTCGTGCGCGGGCTCCTTGAGGGTGGCACCCGCGGCGGTTACCTCGGCCAGCTTGGCCTCGATGTCCGCAACCTGCCAGTAGGCCACCGGTGAGGTCATGCCCTGCGGTCCGCCGCCGGGAACCAGGCCGATCTGCTGGCCGGCCGCCTCGAAGCCGACGTAGTAGGACCCGTCGGTCTGCGGCGGTGTGCCGAGCAGAGCGGAGTACACCGCCTTGGCCGCCGCGAGATCGGACACCGGATGCAGCACGGTCGTGATTCCCTGGGTGGTAGAGCCGGTCATGGTCACTCCTTGAAGTCGTGGGTCACGTCGACCCGGTGGGTTGGGGGAGACCGACGTTGTCGCGACAGACGGCCGAATTGCGGAGGTCGCGGGAATGGTGATCTCCATGGCGGTCACGCTAGTTGCGGCCCGGCGACCCGTGCTTCTCGATTCCTGACCGGTCCGGCCACCTGCTTCGGCGCGCCACGACCGGCATCCCCGGGTGAACCAGACTTCGCTGGTCGAACCCGGCGATTGTTTCCTAATTGACATAATGTTCCTTATCGGCACTTGATCAGTGGGGCGTGCAGACACGTGGCCCCGCGGCGCTCGTCCAACCCGACAACCGAATGCAAACGAACCAACCTTCAGCATCCCGCCGCGGAGCTCCAGCAGGTTGAAAGCACTTCCGCGCTGGCGTCAGCCGACGACCTGTCTGTGGGCGAAGCCGCGCTGCAGCGCCAGTGGATGTTGCGCAGGCGTTCCGACCCGAGGTCAACGGCGGACTGTTCGAGCTCGTCGGACCCGAGGTCAACGCCGGGACGATCCCGCGGCTCCCCGGCATCCCGTTTCGTCACCGTGACGGAACAAGGCATCCGTCGCGGATTCACGCTAGTTGCCTCCGCCCAGTCAGTACGAGATCGTCTGGCTATCTGGCTCCCAACAAGATCAGGAGGCGATGTCCGGTGGATGAAGAACGGGCCGACCGACGCGTATGCCAATGCCGAGCGATTGCTGGGTCAGCCGCTGACTCTCCCGCTGGGACCTGGCGAGCCGGAGTCAGGTCGCGAGTTCCGAAGTCTGGCCACTCGCCATACCTTCGGTGACTCGTGGCCACGCGTCGGGCTCGATGTTCGAAGTCGCGCGCTGGTGTCGGTCACCATAGCGGCCACGCTCGGAACCCATGAACCGCTTCGAGGGCAACCCCGGATCGCGCTGAACAACGGAGTGAGCAAGGACGAGATCGTCGAGCTGTTCATCCACCTCGAGGCGTACGCCGGTGCGGCTCGGGCCTTCGACAGCTACCAGATCGCGCTCCAGGTGTTCGCCGAGAACGGCGGTCCGACAACGGCCTGACCGGTGCCACACGACCTCGGGTCTCCGTTCAGCGGTTTCGACGTGGACTCGGACGAATTCGTGCCGAGAGCCGCGGGGGCGGGGTGATGTTCATTCTCCCTGCGCAAGAAATATCGTTCGGGATGAATGTGACTGACGCTCGGTGATGTCACCGTTGGTCAGGGTGGGCATTGGCGTCTTGCGAACTGCCGAAGCCGGGAACGAGTCACACCGAGCGATCGTCGGCAACGCTCCCGAGGACGACCGTGCGCAACTGCCGGATATCCGGCGCAAATGTCTTCCCGCGCCGGTACCGGGAACCCGGTATGGTTCGGCCCAGGTTCAGAGGATTTTCCGACCGGCATTTCCGGAGGGAGACATGACCGGCTCCACCGGCGATCGCGTTCCGGAATTCCCGGATCCGCTGCAGCGCGACCTCGTCGGCTATTCGAACGGTGCATCGCCCGACGGCCGGATACTGCCCGAGGACTGGGCTGGTGGTGTTCCGCAGTACCCCGCTCATGCACCATCGGTTCGGTTGGGGCGCCACTGGGTCAGCGGGTTGTGGCTGATTCCCATCGGAATCGTCACACTCGTCTTCTGCATCGCCGTCGCGCAACAGTTGCGCACGTACCAGTGGATGCAGGATTTTCTCCGGGACTATCCCGGGACCTCGGCGGACTACGTCCCGTCGGTCACCTCGGGATTTCCGTGGTGGCTGCGCTGGCAGCACTTCTTCAACATCGTCTTCATGATGTTCATCATTCGGGCCGGCCTGCAGATCCTGGCAGACCACCCGCGGCTCTATGTCAACTCCGGCAGTCGGCCCGGTACCGAGTGGCTCCGGCTTCGCGACCCGGTGCCCACCGACCGGATGGATTCGAACAAGGCGCATGAGGTCTGGACCGCGAAGGACGACTCCGTGGCGCTGCCGAAATGGTTCGGCCTACCTGGGTTACGCCATTCCATCGGGTTGGCGCGCTGGTGGCACCTGAGCTTCGATCTTCTTTGGCTGATCAACGGCGCGGTCTTTTTCATTCTCCTGTTCAGCTCCGGTCAGTGGCAGCGATTGGTCCCCCGTTCTTGGGATGTCTTCCCGAATGCGGTGTCGACCGCCGTCCAGTACGCGTCGCTGGATCTGCCGGCGAACGACGGCTTCACCAACTACAACGGACTGCAGTTGCTGGCGTATTTCCTCACCGTGTTCGTCGCCGCTCCCCTTGCGTTCGTCACCGGACTGCTGCAGTCGCCGGCGATCGCCGGGAAGTTGGGCCTGGGAGCGGGCGCCTTGAACCGGCAGGTGGCCCGCAGCATCCATTTCTTGGTGCTGTGCTGGATGATCTTCTTCATCGCGGTGCATACGTTGATGGTGTGGATCACCGGATTGCTGGGCAACGTCAACCACATCACGCTGGGCACCAACACCGATTCGTGGTGGGCGGTGGCCATTTATGCCGGCGGGATGGCTGTCGTCATCGGGCTCTGGGCGTGGGCATCGCCTTTCACGATCCGCCACCCGCGCGTCGTACAGCATACGGGCGCATTCATGGTCGGTTGGGCCAAGGGACTCATGGAGTGGTGGGATCCCCGATCGACGTACCAGGAAAAGGATATCTCGACCTTCTTCTGGCCGAACGGGCACTTACCGGATTCGCCGGAATACACCAGACTGAAGACGGGTGGTTTTGCCGACTATCGGTTGCGGATCGACGGACTGGTGGAGAACCCGGTCGAACTCGGATTCGCCGAAATCAAGGCGATGCCCAAGCGCGAGCAGACGACCCAGCATTATTGCATTCAGGGATGGTCGGGGATCGCAAAATGGGGCGGCGTGGCCCTCGGCGATCTGCTGAACATCGTCCGCCCTCGGCCGGACGCGAAGTGGGTCGTCTTCTACTCGTACGGCGCCGGACCCGTCGGAGGTCTGTACTACGACTGCCACAAGATCGAGAACATGCGCCACGAACTGACGATCCTCGCCTACGAGATGAACGGCGAGCCGCTCAACGAGTCCCACGGCGCGCCGCTGCGTCTGCGTGACGAGGCGGAACTCGGATTCAAGCAGGTCAAATGGGTGCAGGCCATAGAGTTCGTGGCCGGCTTCGAACATCTTGGCGCGGGGCAGGGCGGGTACAACGAAGATCAGGAGTTCTACGGATACCGGATGCCGATCTGAACCGGTTGATGGCTACCGTGGTGGCGGCATTGCCTGGTGCTGGCCGTCGGGCGGCGCCGCGACAGTGACCGGGACACCGAGGAACCGACCGTAGGCGTCGGCGGCGGCCCCGAAAGCGGACAGCTGACGGGCCGAGAGCGCTTCGAACGGCAGCGGAGTGACAGCCACACCCGCCGCGGTTTTCTTTCGCCGCCACAGCCCGGCGACGCCGCCGCCGATCACGATGGTGGACTGGAACATACCGTTGTTGCCCGGCACGATCACCGGCGCGTGCTCGGCGGCAAGGCTGGCGCTGCGGTCCTGGTAGCCCAGCAGGAACTCGTCGAACCCGGGCAGGGCGTGCACCCGCCTCGACGCCCGGTCCGGTAGGCCCGGTGCCATCCAGTAGCTCACGTCGTCGACGACGAGCTCCTCCAGGTGTTGGCGGGCCAGGGCCATCCCGATCGCTGCGTCACGGACCGGAAGCTTCGTCCACCAGGCGAAATCACGCACGGTCGCCGGTCCGTGGCTGGCGAAGTAGCGCTGGACGAACTCCCCCAGCGACTGCTCGCGGTCGAGCTTTCGAGGGTTGGGGACCCATTCGTCGAGCAAGACGACGGCCTGGTCGCTACCGCGCATCGGGCCGAGGCAGAGTTGGCGGATCTGGTGGAGCTGCCCGATCAGGTGCGCTCCGCGTTGACCAGTGGTGGCGATCCCGGCCGCCTCGAAAGCCTGAAACAGCTCGGCGCGCGTCGCGGACCGACCGCCCTCGAGCACCTTGGTCGCCATGTCCCTGGCCTGTCCGAACGTGGCGTCGTCCAGACCGAGCTCGCGGTGCCGGGTGGCCAGCGAGCGCAACGTCCGCTCCCCCGTCAGCTGCAACATCCAGCCGATGTCGACGGCCGGCACCAGATGCAGGGTGCCGCGCATGGGCCAGGACCGGATGATCTCGCCACGGGCCAGCGCGGCGTCCACATCGGCGAGGGTCGTCCCCGGGGCGCGCAGGCCCACCGACCACTTGGCGCCGGGCAGGTCCTGACCCTGCAGCGCCAGCATCCACGTCACCACCTCGGTGGGCGTGGTGAACTCGCCGCCCTCGATGCGCTGCGCAGCCAACCGCAGCCGGCGGAGTGTGGAGCCCGAGGTCGTCATCCCGACCATCGTCGCGCACCCCACCGACAGTGCGGGAGCGGGTCATCCGGCGCGACGGCACATCCGGTCCACGAAACATGGGTACGGTCGCCTCGACTGGCACCGGGTCCGGCTCAGCGTTGGATGATCAGCAACAGGATCAACGCGGTGCCGTTGAACACGGCATGCGACACGATCGCGGGCCCGAGGCGGTTGCTCCACAGGGTGAGTCGGGCGTTGACCCAGCCCACCACGAACAGCGAAAGGAACAGGACGGTCGCCGAGAACGCGTTGTCTGCCTCGCTCAGGTGGATCAGGGCGAACAGCCCCGCCGAGGTCAGCACCGCGATGTGAATGCGGGTGGTCGGGTTCGACAGGCGCGGCCGGTACGCCCTGCGGTTCAGGCTTTCCAGAGTCGAGCGGAGCAGCAACCCGCGGAAGAACAACTCCTCCACCAGCGGCGCGATCACGGTGACCGCGACCGCTGTGGCGATCAGCATGCCGGTCCCGGCGGTCAGTTCCATGGGGAGGTTGCTGCTGGCACCCCCCTGGTAGCGAGTGATCGTCGCCGCGATCACCCCGATGATCACCACCCCGATTCGCAATCCGAGTCCGGCCAGCACACCGATCCACAGGTCGGCCCAGCGAAAGGTCAGCCCCAGGTCTGCCACCATGCTCCCGGTGCCGTGCCGGTGGCAGGCCCACCACGAGGTCGCCAGCAATGCGATCCAGGTGGCGGCCAGCGACAGCAACGCCAGCACCGAACGGTCCGGCCGGTCCCCGCTGGCCGCAACCCCCGCGCTGATCACCACGGTCAGAATCAGCAGCAGCCCGAGCCCGGCCAGTACGTCGACGAAGGTCCATGGAGTGCGGGGCAGGGGCGAGTGGCGGGTCGCGGGCACCGGACGCCCCGTCCACCCGTCGTGGACGTGAGGCGTGCCCGGCTCAAGCTGAACGACCGGAATGGCGTCGGTCACGGCGTCGGTGCCGGTCCCACTCCTGCCGCGATCCGGTGCGGTCAAGGACCTTTCCTTTCCTTGTTCATGAGTTCCTTGTTCATGAGTTCCTTTTTCATGAGTTCCTTGTTCATGAGTCGGCCGGCCGTTCCTCCGCGGCGCTCCCGGGCCGGCTCAGCGCCGATCGGGCGAAAACACCAGCCGGCGGGCGATGACGTCCTCGGCGATCTCGAGAATCGGGCGGTGCGCGGCGAAAGCGGCCGCCCGAAGTTGCGCCAACGCCTCGGGGATGGAGACGGCGAGCTGCACAGCTATCATCCCGGTCGCCTGCGGGATCTCGGCACGCCCGAACAACGGAACTGGATTCGCGCCGCTGGGGGCGAGCCGGTGATCCCGCCCGGTGAGGTCGTCGAGCACCACATTGACCAACTCGTCCACGATGAGCAGGGCGATCCCCGTGTCCCGCTTGCTCAGCTCGCACCGTTCGTCCCGGTACAGCTCGACCGTGCCGAACGGTGCGGTGCCGAGCGGGAACGCGAACGCCGCGAAGGCGCCGGACTGGGTAGCCTCGTGGGCGAACCCCGGCCACCGGGCGAAGGCCTCGGTGCTGCCCAGGTCGGACACGAGCACGGGTTCACGCTGCCGGACGCGCGGCGTGCTGCGATGGGCCGGCCTGGCATCCAGACATAGGCCCTCGCCGAGGGTGAACTGCAACTCGTCGAGTTGGGCGACCACGTCGTCGGTGGCGTGCACGAGTTGGGTGTTGTCCGGCCCACTACGCACCACGATCGACGCGCCGTTCACCGGCAGGAGTTCGGCGAACCGGTCGGCCAGGTGCAGGGCATGTGAGATGTCCCGGTCGGCAAGCGTTCCCTCACCGCCGGTTTGCCCCTCCTCGGTCGGTTCCAATGGTCCCCACCTCTTCGAGACGATCTCTGCCGGCAGTTCCCCCAATTCAACTCTTGTCGCCGCGCTCGATGCCAGTGCCCCACCGGCCGGCGTGGCCCGCTATCGACGCCGGCCGACACCAGGGGGAACCACTGGCCGTTGTCGAGTGTTTCGGCGGCGCGGGGGCAATTCCAAGGGAAAGTCGGCTCGAATCGCGAATGCCGCTGCCGGCTCGTCACGGAAGACGGTGTCGAAAAGGGTGCGAAGGCACCGTCGTATGACGACTGGTCGGTGCCGGACCTGCGCGACAAGGCGAGGCAGGTGGGCATCAAGGGCCGGTCGTCGATGTCGAAGAAGGAACTGGTTCCGCGTTGCGCGATCACTGAACCGGCGTCCCCTGGGCCGCGATCGGCGTAGTTTCGGGATCGTGCCCGACAACCCAGCCGACAGATTGTCGAACCTGCTGGGCGCACTGTCCCTCGCGCTGGCCGATCAGATCCGGGAGGTGACCGAACGGGCTGCCGGGGTCAGCGATGCGGCGCCCGCGGCGCTGGTTTCACTGCGCGAATCGCCGAGCGAAAGGACCATCGAGGACCTGCGCACGCTGGTGGGCCTGACCCATTCCGGCGGAGTGCGGCTCGTCGATCGCCTCGCCGAACTCGGCTACGTCACCCGGCGGTCGCGACCGCCGGGCCGTTCGGTGGTGGTCACCTTGACCCAGCAGGGCGCGGACGCCGCCGACCGCATCGCGCTGGCCAGGGCGGAGGTGCTGGGCAGGGCCATCCGATCGCTCTCGCCGGACGAGCAGGACCTGCTGGCGACAAGCCTGTCGACGATGATCGGCGACATCGCCCGCGATCGATTGGCCCGCAGGGCGGATGGACGGCCACCGCAGGGTGGCGCGCTGTGCCGGATGTGCGACTTCACGGCGTGCGGGCGGGAATTCGCGCGCTGTCCGGCGCAGACCGCCGCCGCCACGGTACCGCACCCCGGTTGACACCGCCAGCCTAATATGATCGACTCATATTCTTAGCTAACGAAGGGAATGTCACGATGAGCAGATTCACGGTCGACGCGAACTTCGAGGTGACGTCCTGGGACGA
>Ga0209584_10000322_pt1 | contig 14330 bp, 16 predicted proteins | sample NGEPerD_FD_184507 | JGI IMG/M metagenome (GOLD analysis project Ga0209584, IMG submission 184507) | Arctic peat soil microbial communities from the Barrow Environmental Observatory site, Barrow, Alaska, USA - NGEE PermafrostAB12-D... | ecosystem: Environmental > Terrestrial > Soil > Wetlands >...
GGCCTCGGGCAAGGGCGTCGGCGGCCGATCCACAGTCGGCTGGGCCCTCAGCCTCGAATTTGCACGTCGTAGTGAACGCAGCCTCGCATTGCCTCTGGAACCATCGCGGGCGTTGCCACGTTGAACCCCCGAATGCCCGGACAGCGGGCAAAAGGAGTCACGCATGAAGACGGTTCTTAAATATGCGGCAGCCGTGGCCCTGACGGGCGCGCTGGCGCTTGCCGCGGCGACGCCGAGCGAGGCTCGCAACGGCCGTAACGCCGCGGCGGCGATTGGTTTTGGGGCCGGAGCCCTGGTCGGCGCCGCGGTAGCGGGCTCGGCCTACAACAATGGCTATTACGGTCCGGGCTACGGCTACGCGCCCGGCTACTACGCCGAGCCGGGCTACGCATACGAGGAGCCGGGCTATGCCGGCTATGCTTATGAGGCTGCGCCGGTCTATGTGGAGCCGGTCCCGACCTACTATTCCGGCCGGTCCTATTATCAGCGTGGCTCGCGCAATTGCACACAGTCGCCAGCATCGCCGAATTTCGGAGCTGTGTGCTAGTTTGACGTCGAGGAAAATGTGAGGGCGAGCCGCAAGGTCCGCCCTTTTGCTTGGCGCATTTTAGAAACTATGCGCTGCTTTTAAGCCGCGCGAGGCGGTCGAGCGCGCCTTGCAGGATATAGGCGGCGGCGTGCTGGTCGATCACTTCCTTGCGCTTGTTGCGGCGCATGTCGGCTTCGATCAATCCACGCTCGACCGCGGCGGTGGACAGCCGCTCATCCCACAGCGCGATCGGCAATTCGGTGAGCTTGGCGAAATTGCGCGCGAAGGCGCGGGTCGATTGCGCGCGCGGGCCCTCCGAGCCGTCCATGTTGACCGGCAGCCCGAGCACGAAGCCGCAGGCGTTGCGCTCGGCGGCGAGCGCGAGGACGCGGGCTGCATCGGCGGCGAATTTTGTCCGCGCGATGGTCTCCACGCCGGTCGCCAGCTTGCGGTCGGGATCGCTCGAGGCGACGCCGATGGTTTTGCTGCCGAGGTCGAGGCCGAGCAACGAGCCGCGCGACAGCCAAAGCGGCGCCATATCCACCAGCGTGCCGATCGTCATCGTCAGGCGGCGTCCGGCGGATCGTTGGGATCGAGCGAGGTCACCAGCCGCTTATAGGCGTCCTTGTCGGCCGAACCGAGCTTGGCAAGGGCGTCACGCGCGGTGTCGAGCGCACTGGTCTTGCGCCGCTGCTTGATCGCTTCGATCTTTTCCATGGCGTCCTTGAGGTTGGTCAGCGCGCCTTCAGCGTCCTCGTTGGCCTTCAGCGCATCCGGCGCGGCCTTGGCCAGCGCAATGACGATATCGTTGAGCCAGCCGATCTGGCTGCCATAGCTTGCCACATCTTCGGTGACTTCGCGTTCGACCGCCGGGTTGCCGGCGAAGTTGACCGACACGCGCGGCGACCAAAAATCAAACGTCTGAAAGTTGCCGCCCGCGCCGGGAAACATGATGTTGAGTGGATTGGGGAGTGTAAACATGGCGAGTTCTCCTTCCCGGACGGGACAAGTCTATCACGGCACCGTGCCTTGCGGCAGGCTCGCCGCATGCGCGGCGATGGCGCCCGCGGTGGTGAACCAGACCTTCTCGTCGGCACGGCCGGCGATGTGCTTGAGCGCGCGCGCCAGATGCTTGAAGCGGTGCGGCTGGCCGACGATGTAAGGGTGCAGCGCGATACCCATCACCAGTGGGCGCTTGCCGCATTCGGCGTGCAGCACGTCGAAGGCATCGCCGATCATGTCGGCGAAGTCGGCGCCCTCGCGCTTGCGCGCGACGATCTGCGGAATGTCGTTGAGCTCCTGCGGGTAGGGCACCGACAGGATGCGGCCCTTGCGCGTCTTCATCCAGACCGGCTGATCGTCGTGGCACCAGTCGAGCAAGTAAGTGTAACCGGCTTCCTGCAGCAGATCGGGCGTGACACGCGACTGCGAGATCCAGGGGCCGAGCCAGCCGCGCGGGCGTGTGCCCGAGTGCTTCTCGATCGCCGCGGTGTTTTCCTCGATCAGCTTGAGTTCCCTGTATTCGGTCAGCTCGCCCTGGCGTTCGGAATTGCTGCGGCCGTGGCCGACGATCTCGGCGTTCGGAAACGCCGCCACCGCCTGCGGTGCGTGTGCGTACATGTCCGAATTGACCAGCAGCGACACCGGCAGCTTCAGCGCGGCGAACAGTTCGGCCAGGCGGAACACGCCGACGCGGTTGCCATAGTCGCGCCAGGCGTAATTGAGCACGTCGGGCTGGTGACCGGCGGGCACCAGCTCGGCGCCGAGCCCTTCGCCGAACGAGAACCATTCGAGATTGAGGGCGATATAGACCGCCAGCCGTTTGCCGCCCGGCCAGTCGTAGACCGGCCGCTCGCCAACGGCTGAGTAGGGATAGCGGTCGTGGCTGCGGGAAGGGCTCATGACGTGATCTTAGCCTCGAAGGGCGGGTATTTTCCGGCAAATTTTATCCGTTCCACAACGGATGGGTAACCAAGCCGGTTTTGCCGGCATTAATGGTTCTGCCGCCAATATTGCCTCGAAGAGTTGAGGACCGATTGGGATGATGACCGACCATGAGGCACAGGTCGCCTGGCGGCTATTCACGCTGAACTGGATTCCGCTCGGACTGATGGGCCTAACGCTGGCGCTTTGTCTGGCGCTGACCGGATTTTCGATCAGGCCAGAGAGCCTGCTGCTGCCGTTCGGCGCGGCGGCGCTATTTGGCGGCGTGGCCTATGTCTACGCTCTTGCACGCCGGCGCGACGCGCTGGTGTCCTTCATGCTGGGTTCGACAGCGCAGCTCGTCCTCATCGCCGTGTTGATGCCGCCGCTGACATATATCGCGGCCGCCGCGGGCTTGCCGATGCAGGACGCAAACCTCGCCCATCTCGACCGCATGCTCGGGCTGGACTGGCGTGCCTATTTCAACTTCATTTACGATCGTCCCGCGCTGATCCCGTACATGAGTCTCGGCTACGCCATGATCGTCTGGCCGATGTTCGGCATTCCAATTGTGCTGGGCATGGCACGCCAGTATCGCCGGTTGCAGCAATTCACTTTGGCTTGCGCGCTGACACTGATCGTGACGACGGTTATCTCGACGCTGTTGCCGGCGATCGGCACCTACTATGAGTACGGCATCATGCCGGATCTCTCGAAGTTCAATCCCGGCGGCTATTTGGTCCAGCTACAAGACCTGCCGCTGGTTCGCGACGGCTCGCTGCGCGTGCTCGACATCATGCAGTTGGGCGGCATCATCACCTTTCCGAGCTTTCATGCCGCGGCCGCTGTGCTTTTTCTGTGGGCGCTGTGGAGCGTGTGGTGGATGCGGCCGCTGGCGCTGATCGCCAATGTCGGCATGCTGCTGGCGACGCCGATGGCCGGCGGCCATTATTTCGTCGACGTGTTCGCCGGTATTGCGGTGGCGGTGCTGGCGATCGCGGCGGCCAAGCGCCTGGGCGCGCGGCTGACGCAGGGCGTGCGCGCGCCGCTTGCGGCGATGAGCATGCCTGAGGCGGCGGTTCCGGCGGAATAACCAACGCTCCGCTCTCCCTATTCTTATAGGCGCGGGATACGCCTGTTTCCCTTTTTCCGTCCCTCGCATGAGGGAATGGAGCGCCGGGAGGCGCCAGGGCGCTGGCGCAGCGCCCTTTAGCGGGCATTGACGGAGCCCGCCGCGCGCCCACGGCTGAGTCCGGTTACCCGGGTCAGCCGCTTCGGGGGCGCGCGCCCCCATTGACGGAGGGGGCTGCGCCTCCCGGCGCTCCACTTGGCAGCGCGCGTTGTCGGCGCGCCGCACCTTGTTTCGCCATCAAACGTCACTCGAGATGACGCCCTCTGCGAACAAGGCGGGATGAATATAAAGGGGTTGGCGTGAGCGAGGATAAGTTCTCACGATATTGTGATTATAGTCCTAACGGTTGTGCGGCCAGGTCCGCGCGTTATCTCTTTACCGACCGCTATTCGCAGGAGTCGCCGATGCATACCCATTCGATCGAGCCCTGGCAGCACGCCCATGTGTTCCTTGGGCAGCGGCACGACCGGCACGAGCGCCGCACCTGGTTCGTGGTCGCGCTCACCGCCGCGATGATGGTGGCGGAGATCATCGGCGGCACCATTTTCGGCTCGATGGCGGTGGTGGCCGACGGCTGGCACATGTCGACGCACGCCGGCGCGCTCACGATCGCGGCGCTCGCCTACCGCTTCGCGCGCCGCCACGCGCGCGATGCGCGCTTTTCCTTCGGCACCGGCAAGGTGGGCGAATTGGCGGCGTTTTGCAGCGCCGTGATCCTCGCCATGATCGCCGCAGCGATCGGCTACGAAGCGATCGCGCGCCTGTTCGCCCCGGTGCCGATTCACTTCGCGGAGGCGACCTGGCTGGCGGTGGCCGGCCTCGGCGTCAATCTCGCCAGCGCGTGGCTGCTGTTCGACAAGGATCATCACCATGCGCACGATCACGAGCACGCGCATGATGACGACCATGCGCATCATCATCATCATCACGGGCACGATTCCAACATCCGCGCGGCCTACGTGCACGTGCTCGCCGACGCCATGACCTCGGTGCTGGCGATTATCGGCCTGCTGGCCGGGCGCTTCTATGGTTGGGTGTTCATGGACCCGCTGATGGCGCTGATCGGCGTTGGCGTGATCCTGAGCTGGTCAGTCAGCCTCTGGCGCACGACCGGCACGGTGCTGCTCGACATAGTTCCCGACCGCCATCTCGCAGGTGTCATCCGCAAGCGGCTGGAGATCGACGGCGACCGGGTGAGCGACCTGCATCTGTGGCGGCTCGGGCCCGGCCACGCCGGCCTGATCGCGGCGGTGGTGTCCGACCGCCCGCAGGTGCCCGCGGCCTATAAGCAGCGGCTCGACGGCATCGCGGGCCTGTCGCATGTGACGATCGAGGTGCACGCCTGCGAGGATCACAAGCGCAAAGCGGCGTAGCATTGCGAGGTTGAACAGCCCTCTGCTATACGCGCCAGAGCATGATCCCGAAAAGCGGGTACCGGTTTTCGGACAAGATCATGCTCTTAGACTACAAGCATCCCTTGAGGTTTCCATGTCCGTCGACGCCGACACCGTCCGCCGCATCGCGCATCTGGCGCGCATTGCCGTCGCCGATAGCGAGGAGGAGAACCTGCGCGCCGAGCTCAACGCCATGCTCGCCTTCGTCGAGCAACTGCAAGAGGTCAACGTCGAGGGCGTCGAGCCGATGACCTCGGTGACGCCGATGGCGATGAAAAAACGTCACGACGTGGTCACGGCCGGCGACGACGCCGAGGCGGTGTTGAAGAACGCGCCGCAGAGCGAGGATAATTTTTATCTTGTGCCGAAGGTGGTCGAGTAAATGTGCCTCGCCTGTGAGCTCGCTTTGATGATCGCGCTGGACGATCTACCGGCCACGCCGCCGCCCGGCTTTCCGGGCGCGCGCGCCGCCGATGCCGCGCGCTTTGCCTGCGACGCGCCCGCGGACGCAGCCCCGCTCGCCGCGCCACCGGCGACGGATGAGCGCAAATCTATAGTGAAAAGCCGTGAGTGATTTGAATTCGCTTAACTTGGCGCAAGCGCGCGACGGGCTGAAGAAGAAATCCTTCTCCGCCGTCGAACTGGCCGACGCTCATCTCCTCGCGATGGAGAAGGCGCGCGCGCTCAACGCCTATGTGCTGGCGACGCCCGAGCGCGCGAGCGCGATGGCGAAAGCCAGTGACGCACGCATCCACGCCGGCAAGGCCGGCCCGCTGGAAGGCATTCCGCTCGCCATCAAGGACATGTTCTGCACCGAGGGCGTGCGCTCGACGGCCTGCTCGCACATCCTCGACAATTTCGTGCCGACCTACGACTCGACGGTGACCGCCCATCTGTGGCGCGACGGCGCGGTGCTGCTCGGCAAGACCAACAATGACGAATTCGCCATGGGCTCGTCGAACGAAACCTCGCATTTCGGGCCGGTGATATCGCCGTGGCGGCGCAAGGGCGCGAATACGCCGCTGGTGCCGGGCGGATCAAGCGGCGGCTCGGCGGCGGCGGTGGCCGCGCAATTGTGCCTGGGTGCGACCGGCACCGACACCGGCGGTTCGATCCGCCAGCCGGCGGCTTTCACCGGCACGGTCGGCATCAAGCCGACCTATGGCCGCTGCTCGCGCTGGGGCATCGTGGCGTTTGCCTCCTCGCTCGACCAGGCCGGCCCGTTCGCGCGCACGGTGCGCGACGCCGCCATCCTGCTGCGCTCCATGGCCGGTTCCGATCCGAAAGACACCACCTGCGCCGATCTGCCGGTGCCGGACTTTGAGGCCGCGGTCGGCCAATCGGTGAAGGGCCTGCGCATCGGCATTCCGAAAGAATACCGGCTCGACGGCATGCCGGCGGAGATCGAGAACATCTGGCAGCAGGGCAGGGAATGGCTGAAGGCGGCGGGCGCCGAGCTGGTCGAGGTGTCGCTGCCGCACACCAAATACGCGCTGCCGGCCTATTACATCGTGGCCACGGCGGAGGCCTCGTCCAATCTCGCGCGCTATGACGGCGTGCGCTACGGCTTGCGCGAGCAGGCGAGCGACATCACCGACATGTATGAGCGCACACGCGCCAAAGGTTTCGGCGCCGAGGTGCGCCGGCGCGTGCTGATCGGCACTTATGTTTTGTCGGCCGGCTATTACGACGCCTATTATTTGCGCGCGCAGAAAGTGCGCACGCTGATCAAGCGCGACTTCGAAGACTGCTTCAAGGCCGGCGTGCACGCCATGCTGACGCCGGCGACGCCATCGGCGGCCTTCGGCATCGGCGAGAAGGGCCACGCCGATCCGGTCGAGATGTATTTGAACGACGTGTTCACGGTGACGGTGAACATGGCGGGCTTGCCCGGCATCGCGATGCCGGCGGGGCTCGACGCGCAAGGCCTGCCGCTCGGCTTGCAATTAATCGGCCGCCCATTCGACGAAGAGACGCTGTTTTCGGCCGCCGCCGTGATCGAGCAGGCGGCCGGGCATTTCTCGCCGAAGGCGTGGTGGTGACGCGCGGCTAATTCGGTTCGGCGGCCGCGATCGGCGGCAGGTCCTCGTCGCCGTTGATGACTGTCTTGCCGCCCAATTCGCCGCCGCTGAAGATAAAGATGACCGCCGCCAAGGCGACGAGGCCGCCGAGGATAAGCCCGAAAGCGCCGTTGTCTGTTTTCATGGTCTTCGCTCTGTTGTCCGCTATCCAAACGTTCGCCGTTTGAATGAAGTTCCTCGCGAGCGCGAAGCGCGCGCCGCGATTCCGGCAACAAACCATGCAGAATTCGGGCCAATTTTAGGAAAGCCAGCGGCGCTGGCCGGGCCCCGCGAATTGCAGCTTTAGCGCCTGTGAGTTTGCGCGCCGGTCAGCCCGGCTCCATGCCTCGCTTCTTGAAAGCCTCGGCGGCTTGCGGCGAGGTGAGGAATTTCACGAGTGCCTTGGCCGCATCCGCCTCCTTGGCGCCGGCGATGATGCCGCTGGAGAACACCGTCGTCTGCTGCACCTCCGCTGGCAGCGGCGCGACGAAATCCACCCCGGGGAAAGTCGCGATCTCACTGACCTGCTGGAAGCCGATCTCGACCTCATGGTTGGCGATCAGGTTGCCGACGAACACGCCGGACGGCGTCTGTTTGAGCTTGCCTTTGACCTGCTCGGCAACGCCGAGCTTATCGAACAGGCTGACAAGATAGACGCCGCTCGGGCCGGTCGAATAGCCGATCGATTTGGCGGCGAGGATGGTTTTCTTCAGCGCCTCGACGGTGCTGATGTCGGGCTTGGGCGCGCCTTTCGGGACGCCGAGCGCGACACCGGATTTGGCCAGGTCGACGCGGCTGCCGGGGACCGCCTTGCCGGCCTTGATCTTGGCGTCAATGGCCGGGCCGGCCATGATGATCATGTCGTAGCTTTCGCCGTCGGCCAGCCGCTTTTGCACATTAAGCGTGCCGGTGAAGATGGTCGTGACCTTGTGGCCGGTTGCCTTCTCGAACTGCGGAACCAGTTCGCGATAGGTGTCCTCGGTGGCCTGGGTGGACAAAACCTTGATCTCGGCGGCGCTGGCCATGCTTGAGAATAGCAACAGCCCGGCCGCGGCGGCAGTGAATTGGCGTGTCATGAGAGCCCCCAGGATGCAGTTCTATTGTCGTTTTGCCGCAGTCTAGTCTTACGGCCTGCCACGCGATAGATAGTCGCGCCATGACCGTTGCGAGCAAACCCGACAAATTGATCAAGGGCGCGACCGGCGACTGGGAAGTCGTCATCGGCATGGAGGTGCATGCCCAGGTCACCTCGAAATCGAAGCTGTTCTCCGGCGCCTCCGCCGAATTCGGCGGCGAACCCAACAGCCATGTCTCGCTGGTCGATGCCGCCATGCCGGGAATGCTGCCGGTGATCAACGAGGAATGCGTCAAACAGGCGATCCGCACAGGGCTCGGGCTCAAAGCCAAGATCAATCTGAAATCGGTGTTCGACCGCAAGAATTATTTTTATCCCGATCTGCCGCAGGGCTACCAGATCAGCCAGTACAAGCAGCCGATCGTGGGCGAGGGCGAGGTGATCGTCGATCTGGAAGGCGGCGAGGCCGTCACCATCGGCATCGAGCGGCTGCATCTCGAGCAGGACGCCGGCAAAAGCCTGCACGACCAGCATCCGAACATGAGCGCGATCGATCTCAACCGATCGGGCGTGGCGCTGATGGAGATCGTCTCAAAACCCGATCTGCGCTCGGCCGAGGAGGCGAAAGCCTTCATCGGCAAGCTGCGCTCGATCCTGCGCTATCTCGGCACCTGCGACGGCAACATGGAGGAAGGCAGCCTGCGCGCCGACGTCAATGTCTCGGTGCGCAAGCCGGGAGCAAAGCTCGGCACGCGCTGCGAGATCAAGAACGTCAATTCGATCCGCTTCATCGGCCAGGCGATCGAGCACGAGGCGCGCCGGCAGATCGAGATCATCGAGGACGGCGGTTCGATCGATCAGGAGACGCGGCTGTTCGATGCCGGCAAGGGCGAGACACGCTCCATGCGCACCAAGGAGGAGGCGCACGACTACCGCTATTTCCCCGATCCCGACCTGTTGCCGCTGGAATTCGATCTCGCCTATGTCGACGCGCTGAAGGCGCACTTGCCGGAGCTGCCCGACGAGAAGAAAGCGCGCTTCATGCGCGACTTTGCGCTGTCGTCGTATGACGCCGGCGTGCTGGTGGCCGAGCGCGAAACTGCGTTCTATTTCGAGGCCGTGGCGAACGGCCGCGACGCCAAGCTGGCTGCCAACTGGGTGATCAACGAATTGTTCGCGCGGCTCAACAAGCAGGGCGGGAACATCACTTCGTCGCCGGTTTACCCCGCGCAGCTCGGCGCCATCCTCGATCTCATCACCGACGGCACGATTTCCGGAAAAATCGCCAAGGACCTGTTCGAAATCGTCTGGAGCGAGGGCGGCGATCCGCGCGCGATTGTCGTCGAGCGCGGCATGAAGCAGGTCACCGACGTGGGCGCGATCGAAAAGACGGTGGACGAGATCATCGCCAAGCATCCGGACAAGGTCGCCGACGCCAAATCCAACCCGAAGGCGATCGGCTGGTTCGTCGGACAGGTGATGAAAGCGTCCGGCGGCAAGGCGAGCCCGCAGGCGGTCAACGAAATCCTGAAAAAGAAACTCGGACTCTGACGCGCGCGACGGTCCGCGCGTGCGGGAATCCGTTTTGTGTGCAGTGCGGCAATTATTTGCCGCGCATGAGCGCGCGTGAACAAAAATTTTCGATGCGAAATGAGATCGGCGCGCGCAATCGCGCAAAAATTTCCGCCAGTAACGACGTGCGATGCGAATCACCCGGCACTGATTCGCTCATTTTTTGCTCGATTCAGCTCCGCGCACACCATTTGCGCGGTGAATTTTGAAAATTATTTTTGCCTGTGCAGATGTCGCCGCAGCGTGCGATGTCGATGCAAAACTTAACGCGCATGCGCGAAAACTTTTCATCGCACGGCGATAACAATGCGATACCGGCGTTGCAAGATGTCCTTATTTCATCGTGCTTTTCGCAATCTCTGCGTAATGCATTCGACGATGCGTAACACGTTCGTTGCGCGCGCTGTCGTGCTGCATACGCGCGACGTTAACGACGTTGCAATGCGCGTCGCACGCCGCGGATACACACATCGTTAGTGGAGTCAGTGTTTTTTTCATTGCGCTGTAGTAAACGGAATGCAGTGCGTGTCGATCCGCGACCGTACTGATGCAGACATCCGCCATGTTTCATGGCTAGGAGGGCAGCAAATGGCTAAACGTAGGAAGAAAGCAGCTAAGAAGAAGAAGAAGCTCTAGTCTGACGCTTCTTGATCTTCGGCCATGCTTGCCGGGGATTGCGTCATACGGGCCGGTGCGCGTCATGGTGTGACGAGCGCAACGCGGTTGCCCCGAGACGCCCGGTTCGAATGATGAAAGAGGGCGTCGGCGAGACTTTAAGTCTCGCCGACGCCCTCGGCATGTTTGGATCGAAAAGTTTTTTGCGCGCAGGTGCGCGCGCGCTTTTAGAAGTTGCGCATGATCTTTTCCGAAAACCGGTTCCCACTTTTCGGGATCATGCGCTAGCCGGCCGCCTTGAGACGCTTGTTGCACGCGCTCCAGAATTTCGGCCACTTCATTCCCTTCTCGATCTTGCCGGCGGCCTTGGCTTCCTTCCATTCGGCGCCGCATTTCTTCTGCCGCTCGCGCGCGGCCAGCATGCCGGCGCTCGGCGGCTTCTTCACTTTGGCTTGCTTCTTTTCCGGCGCGGCCGGCTGCGCGGTCTGCGCCGCGGCGGTCTGTGTCAGCAGCGGAAGCGGCGCGGCGATCAGGCCGGCCGCCAGCACGGCGGCGAACAATGCTTTGGACATGAATCCCCCCGTTTTTGGTTTGCAGTTCAGAGCATGCAACCTAAGCAACTAAAAATACCATCTGAGGTTGTGTCCGACAAGGCTTTTTGATTGCGCATGATCTTGTCCGAAAACCGGTTCCCATCCCGGATCAAGTCCGGGACAGGCTTTTTCGGGATCATGCGCGGGTTGCGGTTTACCGCCGTCCGCCTTACGTCAGACGGCGATTTTCCGGCATTTTACGGGTTAGGGAGTAGGGCAATGGCGCGTGCGAAGGCGAAACGATCCGCGAAATCGAAGCTGGCCGGCAAAGGCAAGCCAAAGGCCAAAGCGGCCAAAAAATCGGCCAAAGCGGCCAAGCCAATCGAGCTTTATTACTGGCCGACGCCGAACGGCTTCAAGATTTCGATCATGCTGGAAGAGTGCGGGCTGCCCTACACCATGATCCCGGTGAATATTTCCAGGGGCGAGCAGTTCAATCCGGATTTCCTCAAGATCTCTCCCAACAACCGCATGCCGGCGATCGTCGATCCGGGCGGCCCCGGTGGCCGGCCGATCTCGATCTTCGAGTCGGGTGCCATCCTGCAATATCTCGGGCGCAAGACCGGCAAGTTCTATCCCAAGGACGAGCGCGCGCGCGTCGAGGTCGACCAGTGGCTGTTCTGGCAGATGGGCGGCATCGGGCCGATGGCGGGGCAGGTGCACCACTTCAAGAATTACGCGGTGGAGACATTGACCTACGCGATCAAACGCTACGTCGATGAAGTGAACCGGCTCTACGGCGTGATTAATCTGCGGCTCAAGGATCGCGAATTCATCGCCGGCAAATATTCCATCGCCGACATGGCGATCGTCGGCTGGGCCAATGGCTGGGAGCGCCAAGGCCAAGACATCAACCAGTTTCCGCACATGAAGCGCTGGCTCGAGACCATGAAGGCGCGCCCCGCGGTCAAGCGCGGCATGACGCTCGGCCTCGAGCTGCGCCAGGGCATCGACATGAAGGATCCGAAGGTGCAGGCGGTGCTATTCGGCCAGCGCGCGCGCGGCGCTTAAGCAGTCCGCGCCGGGCATTGTCGCGCGGGTGGTTAGTTACCGCTTACCCAGCGCGGTTAGCGCTTCCTGAACCGGCCGGGCGGACGGCCCGTTTAGCCCGATAATACGGGGCTTTCTCGCATGCGCGCGCAGCGAAGCACGCCGCGCATTCACATTCGATTCATCGCGACGCTTAAACTGTCATTCAAATTTTCTCGCCCATAATCGCGCTGTTCGGACGAACAAGTTTTCGCCCGGCAACAGGGACGACGTGACCGGCCGTCGGGGGGCGGCCGGTTGCGATCATGGGGAGGCTAAAATGGCCATCGAAACTACGGCGGCGTATGCCGTCGAGCCCAAGGACGCGGAAGGCTGCTTCGCGCTCGGCATGAACTATTCGGCCGGCGCGGGCGTCGCGGTCGATCTGATCGAGGCGCACAAGTGGTTCAACATCGCGGCCATGCGCGGACACGCGGACGCCGCGCGGCTGCGCCGCGAAATCGCCGAGCAGATGGCCGACGCCGAGATCGGCCGCGCCCAGCGCGCGGCGCGCGATTGGCTCAAGAGCCATCCGCAGGCGCCGGCGCCCGCCATCCGCGCGGCGGCTTGATCCGACACATCATGCAGCGGTGAAGCGCGCCAGCTCGGCGCGCAGCGTCGCGATTGCACTCGGCCAATCGCCGTGCGCGGGCTGACGGAACAGCCGCGCTTGCGGGTACCAGGGGCTGGACTCACCGTTGAGAGTCCAGCGCCAGTCCGGCGCAAAGGGCAGCATCACCCAGACCGGCCGCCCCAGGCTGCCGGCCAGATGCACCACCGAGGTATCGACCGAAATCGTCAGATCGGCGAGCGCGGCCACCGCCGCCGTGTCCGCCATGTCGGCGAGCTCATGGCCGAGCTGGCTGACATTGCCATGGCGCGCCAGAAGCTCGGCGTCGTTGCCGCGCAGCTCGCGCTGGATGCTCAGGAAGGAAACGCCGCCAGAAACGCCCCCTTGCGCCAGCAGCGGTTCGAGCAGCTTGAGATCGATCGAACGGTTGCGGTCGTTGGCGTGGCTCGCATTGCCGGCCCAGGCCAGCGCCACGCGCTTGCCCGGCAGCGCCGCGAGGCGGGCGCGCCATTTGGCGAGGGACGCTTCGTCCGCGCGCAGATAGGGAATGTCGGCGGGAATGTTACCCGGCTCGGTCTTCAACGCCAGCGGCAGGCTGCCGAGCGGACAATGCACGTCATAGGCGGGCAGTGTCTCGCCGCGCGCATGGCAGGCGGCGACGCCTTCGAGACCCGCCAACAAAGTTTTCAATTCGGGCTGCACTTCGAGCACGACACGCGCACCGGCGCGCGCCAGCAATGGGACATAGCGCGCGAACTGAATGGTGTCGCCCAGGCCCTGTTCGGCGTGCAGCAGGATGATCTTGCGCGCGAGCGGGAATTCGCCGAGCCAGAGCGGCTTGCCGTAGCCGCGGCGCGTGTCGCTCATGCCGCTGCGCTTCCAGCGCCATTCGTATTGCGCGAAGCCGGATGCCAAGTCGCCGAGCGTGAGCCGGCTGAGCGCCCGATTGAAATGGGCGTCGGCATAATCCTTTTGCAGCGCGATCGCCTTGTCGAAGCTCTTGATCGCGTCATCGTGCCGGTTGAGCGCTTGCAGCGCGCGGCCGCGGTTATTCCAGGCCTGCCCATGGTTGGGGGCAGCAGTGAGCGCGCGGTCGAAGGCGACGATGGCCTCGTCATAGCGGCCGAGCGCGGCGAGCGCGTTGCCGCGATTGTACAGCGCGGCCGGATGACCCGGCATCAGCGCCAAGGCGGCGTCAAAATCGGCGAGCGCCTGCTCGGTGCGGTTTAGCGTTGCGCGCGCGCTGCCGCGATTGAGCAACGCGTCGGCATGGCGCGGATTGCACGCCAGCACCTCATCGAAGCAGGCGAGCGCGTCCTGCGGGCGCCCAAGCGCGAGCAGCGCATTGCCGCGATTGTGCAGGGCATCCGGATCGCCCGGCCGCAATACCAGCGCCTTGTCGAGGCAATCGAGCGCCTCGGCGTCGCGCTTGAGCGCGTGCAGCACGTTGGCGAGATTCATCCAGGCATCGGGCGCTTTGGGATTGATCTTGAGCGCGGCCGACATCAGGCGGAAGGCCTCACCCATCTGGCCGGATTGCGCCTTCGCCAGCCCGAGCAATTGCAGCGCGTCGGAATGTTCCGGCTCAGCCTTCAGTACGCGCGCGTACAGCTTCTCAGCCTCGCGCAGCCGCCCCTGCTGGTGCAGGGCGACGGCTTCCTGCATCGTCTGCGGCAGGTTGAAACGGGGAGGCTGCGCCATGGCGCGCGATAGGACCCCGGTTCATCCTGGCGCGCAAGCATATCAGATGCGCCATCGGGCCTGGCCCGGGGCACGCGATGTTAAGACGCTTGGCCGCGTTTTAGCCGTCGTGATGCTTGTGCTTGCGCGCCAGGAT
>Ga0209584_10000323_pt1 | contig 14318 bp, 14 predicted proteins | sample NGEPerD_FD_184507 | JGI IMG/M metagenome (GOLD analysis project Ga0209584, IMG submission 184507) | Arctic peat soil microbial communities from the Barrow Environmental Observatory site, Barrow, Alaska, USA - NGEE PermafrostAB12-D... | ecosystem: Environmental > Terrestrial > Soil > Wetlands >...
ATCCCCAGGCGCCGGTCACCCCCGTACTGCAGCGCGGCGCACCCGCGGTGCAAAGAATCCCGCCGCCGGGCACCGTGGTGTCCTGGGTGCCGGACACCCCGCCGCTGCTCGCGTTGACCATCGACGACGGGGTCAGCTCCCCCGTCGTCGGCGCCTATGTGGCGCTAGCCAAGGCCACCGGTATCCGGTTGACATTCTTCGCCAACGGCGTCAACCACTCCTGGGCCGAGCATCAACCGGAGATGCAGCCGCTGGTGGACAGCGGGCAGATCCAGATCGCGAACCACACCTGGGACCACCCCGACATCCGCACCCTGACCGACGCGCAACTGGTGGACCAGTTGGACCGGAACGACCGGTACCTGACCGGTCTGTACGGGGTGGACACGAAACCGTATTTCCGGCCGCCGTACATGGGACACACTCCGGCCACCGACCGTGTCTGCGTCGACCAGGGCTACTCGGTGATCACCTGGTGGAACGGCTCGTTCGGCGACGCCACCGCGATCACCGCCGACCAGATCCGGCAGAACGCCACACAGTACCTGCGGGCCGGGAACATCGTCATCGGGCACGCCAACTACCCGGCCGTGACCAACGTGTACGACGACATCATCGGGTTGATCCACGACCGTGGGTTGACGACCGTGACCCTGGCGGACGTCTTCACCGCGTCGCCCAAGACGTGATCCCGACTTGCCTGGACGCAGGGTTAACCCGCCTGCCGTAGGCATAACAGCCGGTGTACTGGCCCGCGAAGATCCTGGTGGTCCAGCTCGGCGCTGCACAATGTCCGTGATCGGTCGTGCAGTGCATCCGTTCGTTCCGCCCGACTGGTCGGCATCGATCCACCGGCGCTGCAGCAACGCCGACGAGTTCCGTGGCAAAGAGAAGGATCACAGCCTACGAAGTCGGCGCGGCGCCAAACCTGGCCGTGAGCCAGTCGGTGGTCACTGTCAGGGCTTCCTGGGCGTGTGACTGGTCGTCGGTGGTGGCGTCGAATTCGTGGTCCGCGCCGTCGATGCTGTGCCGGGTGGTGTCGGTGCTGGCCACGGTCTGCAGCAACACATCGGACACCTCGGGCGGCACCACGCCGTCGTCGGACCCGGTGACCGCCAGCACCGGCCCGGTGAAGCCGGCGACGTCATCGAGCGGGTGGGATTGCTCGATGCTGTCGAACCAGTTCAGGGACAACCGGAACCCGCCGCCGAGAATCACGAAGCCGTCGGCCCGGGCCTGGTCATGGGCCTCGGGATCCTCGTCGTGACCGTTGTAGACCGCGCCGCTCCACTCCACCAACGCCGCCACGCCGGGCACCGTTCCGGCCAGGGTGGCCGCGATCGCTCCACCGCGTGACAACCCCAGCACCGCGACCCGGGTCGGGTCGAACCGCGGATCGGCCCGAAGGTAGTCCACCGACGCGGCGGCATCGGTGACCATGCCGGGGTAGTCCAGCGCCAGGTCGGGTTCCTCGGAGTCCCCGGAACCGGCGAAATCGATCCGCAGCGACGCGACACCTTGCGCGGCCAGGGCCGCGGCCAGCCGGGTGAACAGGTCACCGTTCTCATTCCGGTCGCTCAGGTCGCCGTGCAACAGCAACACCACAGGAAAGGCCCCCGCCGGCGGTGAGGCGGGCATTGCGAGGGTGCCAGGCACCCGGTGATCACCTGCAGGCACCCACACCATCGACTCGACGATGCCGTCAGCTGCCGCCGCGATGCGCGATGATCACCCTGAGAATCTACTCGATCGACGCTGGGCCCACCCGATCAGGGGTGACGGTGAGCCGCGGACCCGACCTCGGGCGGGGCATCAGGTGCCGTCAAGCCCCTTCCCCCACTCTTTAGAGGCGAGACGAGTGCCATTGCGGCCGTGGAGTAACGGGCCGTGACACGACGAGCCAGGTGATGCGGCGCCTGCGGTTGACGTTCATTTGACGATCGGTGGGCTTTCGGTGAATGCTGAGAGGACCGGCTCGGAAGCCCATCACCGTGGCTTCTCCGACCGTCACTCATTTACGGTTTCGGTGCAAGCATTTGCCCCAACCGACGTGCACGGCAACCAAGAAGGGCTTGGTTGGTATGCCTGATATCCCACCTCGAGCCAGGATTGGTTTGCCGAGCGCCGTATTTTCTCATCGTGTGCGGCGACCGCCCGGCCCATATCTGCGGCCAGGAGTTCGCGGAGTTCCTGCGCGATATTTACTGGTCAGCACCAGTTTCAAGGAATAGAAGGCGTTCGCAACCTCCATTCTTTCAACAACCCGGACCGGTGTAACTTTCGCCGCGTCCAAAACTCAAGACCCCCATCCACTATGAATGGCGCTCTATCTGTAGACACGGGGAATGACGTCTTGCCCGGTGGCGAGGGGACTCTCACTCGGGTCTCCTGGAGGGGAGAACAGATGTATCCTATTCGATGGCGAGTGGGTGAACGCAGACGGCCGGTCTCGGCGCTGGCGGTGGTTACTGCGCTGGCTCTGGTGACGGTAATTGGAGTTGGACCGGCCGATGCGGCCGCGCCCATTACGCTGCCTGACTTGAAGATTCGGGTGCCGATTAACCTGATTTCGGTGGGCACGGTTGGCGGGGTCAGGTCGCTGCAATTTACGCATGACACGGCTAATTTGGGCGCTGGTCCGTTTGAGATCGACCCGACTTACAATGCCACCACCGGCATTGCCACCTTTACGCAAGCGATCTATACCATGCCGACCGCAGGAAGCTGGGTTTTCGACCACGCGGTTCCGGTGTCGGCGACGGGCGTTTGGGAGGGCAACGGCGACTACAACTTCCCCATGACCTCCTTTACGCTCAACAACGTCAACCCCGACGACAGCATTAATTCACAGGTGGCGGTGAGTCCGAAGACGAAGTATTGTTTGACGGGCGACACGTTCATCGGCGGAGTGCCGAATACGCCGAATGTATCGTCGCCGGCGCAAAGCAACTGCGCTGATCCGACGAAGCCGTTGGGTTGGTCTGTTGGCTGGGCCGATCAGTATGACCAGACAGATCCGGGTCAACCAATCCCGCTGACGGGCGTGTCTGACGGCAGATACATTTTGAGGGCAATTGTTGATCCCCAGCACGTGCTGACGGAGTCGGACGCTATAAACAATGTGGTGGACACATTGTTGACCATCTCTGGCAGCGACGTCACCGTGATATCGCAGACGAATCCGGCTTCGGCTCTTCCGCTTGTGACAATCACGAGCCCAACCACCGGCTTAGTGACCTCGGGTACCGTGACGGTGACGGCGACAGCCACGCCGGTGGTGCCAGCCACGATCACCTCGGTTCAATTTACCCTTGACGGACAGTTGCTCGGGGCGCCTGTAACGTCCGCGCCCTATTCCACAGCCTGGACCGTGGGCGGGTCCACGCCCGGCACTCATGTGCTTGGCGCGACGGCCACTGATTCGGCTGGAGCGGTAGGCACTGCAGCCGGGGTAAGTGTCACGGTTCCGGTTCAAACCGGCACCATGACGATTGCCCGGCAGGTTTCGGCCATTGGGAAAACGTCGGCGTCAGTGGCGGGATTCTCCACATCGGCGGCCGGTGAGCAACTGCTGGCCTTCGTAAGTTCTGACGGTCCGAACAAATCGGCTGGGCAAACGGCAACCGTTTCCGGCGGCGGACTGACTTGGTCAATGGTGAAGCGCAGCAACGCGCAGCCGGGTGACAGTGAAGTCTGGAAAGCTGACGCTGCGGTGGCGTTGTCTGGCATCACAATTACCTCGAGGGCCTCGGCCGGCGGATTCGACCAGCAGCTCGGCGTGGTTGCGATCCAGGGCGCGGGCGGCGTTGGGGCTAGTGTTACCAACGGCGCGCCTACCGGCGCATCGACCATCAGTTACTTGTCGACCGCCACTGGCTCATTGGGCTTTGTTGTTGGCAACGATTATGACCAGGCGATGGCCCGAACATTGGGCGTGGGCCAGGTCATGGTCGCACAGTATCCTGATTCCGCCACCGGTGACACATTTTGGTTGCAATCGACGGCCAGTGTGTCGACGGGAGTTGGTCAGACAATTACCCTGAACGACACCGCGCCAACCACCGACCATTGGAATATGGCCGGTGTTGAAGTGGTTCCTAGCGGAACACCACCCCCACCCATGGATACCACTCCGCCCACGGTCAACGTGACCAATCCGCTCGCAGGGATGATGCTTTCCGGCACGGTGCCGGTGGCGGCCAGCGCCAGTGATAACGTGGCAGTGGCCGGCGTTCAGTTCGTGGTTGATGGGCAGCCTGTCGGTGCTCCGGTGGCGGCGCCACCGTACGCTATCCAATGGGATACGACGACGGTGACGAGCGGATCGCATGCGGTGTCGGCAAGAGCCACGGATACGAGTGAAAACACCGCGACGTCGGTGGCAAATACCATTACCGTGTCCAATCCTCCGCCGCCACCGCCCGCCTGCTTCATCATGGATGCCCATGTCGTTGTGCATGGGCGCGGGACGGTGACGACTTCGAACTTCCACACCGGAGTGGCCAACGAAGTTCTGGTCGCCCTTGTTTCATCCGACGGCCCGAAGACTTCCGGCGGCCAGACGGCGACGGTATCCGGGGCGGGACTCAACTGGACCAGGACGGCTCGCTCGAACAAGCAGTACGGCGACGCGGAGATTTGGACCGCGACCGCCCCTATAACTCTGTCGAACGTGACGGTCAAGTCGACTCCAGGAAAGTCTGGCTATGACCAGCAGTTGACCGTCATTGCGATGCAGGGTTCACATGGTGTTCGCGCCAATGCCATCGCGTCGGGTGGCACCGGTGCTCCCACTGTTCGGTTGACGACGGTGACTCCCACCTCGTTGGTCTATATGGTTGGAAATGACTGGGACGGTGCGGTTGCGCGGACCCTTCCGCCCGGACAGGTTTTGCTCGACCAATGGCTGGATACTGGTACAGGTGACACCTTCTGGAACCAGCAGACAAATCAACCCACCGGGGCGGCCGGTTCCATGGTCACCATGAATGATACGGCGCCGACGAACCACCAGTGGAACGCCGCAGCCGTTGAATTGATCAATGACGATAATTGAGAACGGAATCTGTCTGGACTAGGCCTGGATCGGCCTTGGCCCAATGCCGCGTAGCTTAAGTTGATCATGCTGCGCGGGGGTTGAGGCTGTGCAGGATGATGGTCGCCGGCCCTGTGTGGCGGATGCTGGCTGGTTCGCCGGGCTTCTTTACGCGGTATTGGTTGTGGCGGGTGCGTTTCACGGCTCGTGGGCAGGTGCGTTCGGCGCGTTCGGGGATCAGCAGGGCGGCGATGTCGGCCAGGTGTTCGGGTAGGGCGTCAGCCCAGTCCGCAGGGGGGAATGCGCCGTCCCTGCGGCATCGACGCCCTTCCCGGTCTGATTCGACGAGATATCTTCGGCGTGAGAACTGCTGGTCGCGGACTTGCCGGATCCGTCAGCGGGTCCTCGGGCACGAGGACATCGCGACCACCTACGCCTTGTACCTCCACGCGGACATGCGGGCGGCAGAGCACGCCATCTCGCTCGTCGCCTCACCCAAGACGAAGCCGGGACCTACCACCCCCTGACCCACTGCTGTTGTGGCTGGCGGGTCCCACGCCACCACGACGGCGGTTCGTCCAGCCAGGTCGGCATCGTCCGGCGCCTGGATCGGGAGCGCTTCATGATCTCTGGATGGGCGGCTATGCGCAGTTGTGATGTGGCTGGGCGCGTTTCCCCGATTGCGCCGTTTGACCCATATGGTTCGGTTGTTTGGCCGATGTCTCCTACAGCGCTCGCTTCCTATCTTCGTCGAGGGCCTCATGACCCAGGGCGCGATCGGAGGAACGACAATGACCTGGACATCGGCCGAGTCGATGCTTACCGAGTCCGAGTACGGCGAGCTTTCCGAGTACCGCGAGGCAGAGTTTGGCGAGTCGGTCGGGGAGTGGGCTGCTCCTTCTCGTCGGGTGCTGCCTGCTCGCCTCGTCGGAGTCGTGTCCGCGTTCGAACTCGGCGTCTTCCACCCGGTCAACGGCTTGCCGTCGTGGCTGTACGGGCTGCTGTGGTCGGTGATGCAGCTCGGGTCGTTGGCCGCGGTGTTCGAAGTGGCCGGCATCGCGCTGATCGCCCGGCGATCGCGGATGGCCGTCGAGCTGCTCGCCGGTGGCCCTGCTGACCTACTACTCCGCGAGCGGCCTGAAGGACATCATCGGCCGGGGACGCCCGCCGAGATGATGTCCGACGTGGTGTTTCACGGCGACCCAGCCCAGGGCTTGGGTTTCCGTCCGGGCACGCCGCGGTGTCGGCCGCGTTGGCCGCGGTGGCGGTGCCGTTCCTGGCGCGGCGCTGGCGGCGTTGGGTGTGGGTGCTGCCGGTCACGGTGGGATTCGCGAGGATCTTGGTCGGCGCGCACCTGCCGCGCGAACGGCGATATCGACCGGGGTGGAATCATGACGTCGGCGGTGGAGCGGAACCGCATCCTTCTTTCCCGGGTCGAGGATCGGCCGATCTCAACCGTTCCTGTTTGGCAACTCAACCGTTCCTGTGGGGCCAAGGGGTGGCGAAGCAGCCGTGACGCCATGGCAACCGCGGCGATGCTCCGGTGCCAGATCGGCAGGCAGCGGGTACGTCGCCGGTTCCATGGTCGTCCACCCGACCCGGATCCATCGACGTCAACCGATCTCACCGCCGCTCGGCTCCGCGGCTCTCCGACGGCATTGCCGTGCACAGCAGGCCACCGATCGCCGGTGCCGGCGGGTGCGGTTCCCGCAGCAGCGACCTCGCCAGCCGGAAGCCGCCCAACCTCGGCGGCCAGCCCCATGGACCTCGGGGTACCGGCTGCTCCGGTGAGCGGCGGTGATCAACACCTGGACAGGAACTCGATGGTGCCCCAAGCCTGCCGATCAGGACGGCACTCGACGTTGCCCGTATCCAGGGCAGGGGTTCCGGTGGCGGTGGGGTTCGGCAGCAGGTTCTGCGACTCCCGTCCCGGACCGGTCCGACAGCAGCCAGTCGGCGGGGCCCCGGGCATGCTTGAGGCGTTCGCCGTGCCATCCGAGGACTACGGCTCGCCGGCACATGAAGGATTCGTTAACAAATGCCGCCACGTTCGCCCAATTGGAACGATGGCGCCATCACCGCGATGTCGGGTGGTTATGATCCTCCACGTCCTCCACGAACCTGGATGAATGGGGGGCCGGCGGGAAACGGGGAACAGCCGAGTCCGAAATCAGCCTTTCATGAAGGTCTGCCGGGATCTTGCGAACGACCTTCGGCCCGACGAGGGAGGGGATCCATAAGGGAGTCCACAGGTTTCACCTGTGAGCACTGCTCAGATCAGAGCATCAGTCGTGGGACAGCCGTAACCCGTCGGCTCGGCGGCCGTCCGGGATCCGTTCCACCCATATCCGCTGCTTTCTGCTGGCCGCCGCGGGGACGGCTGCCGCTTTTGCCGCACCAAGAAACGAATTAGCAGGTCAGCCAAATCCCGTTAATCGTGGCCCAGGCAACCTGTCCTTGCCTGTTCATCAAAGGAGCTCTCATGACCATTGCTGTCCAGACCGCGCAGAACGGCGACACTGCTACCGATACCGCGGTCGCCCGGATCAGCGACACCGTCGCCGCTGGCCTCTCCCGGACGAGCCCAGTCGCCGGCCACCTCGTCACCCTGACCATCGAGACGTGGGCCGTGTTCGTCCAATCGCTGGTCGGCATGGCCCGGGATCTGTTCGACGGGTTCGCCGCGGAAATCAAAAAGGTCATCGGGCTGGCGATGGACGACGACCACCAGGCCGGCCTGTGCCTCGGCGACGCCACTGCCTACGTCTGAACCGTCGCCGTCATCCGCGAGTGACTTACTGGATCTGACTCGCGACTGACGCCCGCTGGTGGCGGCCGATCATTTTGGGCGGCCCACGGGAAACTGTCGAGTGAGCGTGGCGGGGTCGGCCGCTGCTGGACGCTCGGGGCCAGGATGGACGGTGTTGTCGGGGTTCTTCGCGTCGGCTGAAGGTCGCACCCGGGTGCCGCCGGGATTGGGGTGCAGCTAGGGAAACGCCACCCGCCGCGGGGGCTGCAGGTCCAACCAGCCGGGCACCATCGCCGGGCGCAGATCACCGACCGCCATCCACCCGCGGCCGGGCACATAGACCGGATCGTTGACCTCCGCGACCCAGGCGGCCACGCTGGCCGTTCGGATCGGGACGCCCCGCCATCGCCGGGCAGCTCAGCGCTACCGATCATCAGCGGGCGGCTCGGGGCGCTCACCCGGTACCGGGCGACCCGCGCCGCCGAGCTGCTCTTGGGGTGTCCGCGGCCATCCGGAACGTCGGCCGCCGGTCGTTGGGTGTGCCGATCATCCATAGTTCGGCGTCGTAGGACCGGTCGGTCGGGTCGTGACCCCAGATCCCGCCGGGGTAGCCGGGCAGGCTCAGGGTGCGCACCTCGTCGGCGGTGTTCGTGGACGGGACGGGCTGCATCGTTCGGGACTCCCCAGGGCGACGGCGTGGCACGCACCATAGCGGACATATCCGGCACGGCAGTGACATGATCCGTTGGATCCGCCGGCGTCGGCGGTCATCAACAACCTCGTGGCATCGGGATAGGTGTTGGTGCCCATGGTGTTCCAACAGCGGCGGATGGATTCCACGGCGAACTCGCCGGTGTCGGCGTCGGTGCCCACGTTGACCCACCCGGTGTTTCGCCGGACCTCACGACGGAATCGGCCGAGCCGGGCACGGCCGGGCGGCGCGGGTATCAGTGATCTCTGTGGTGTCACTTTGTCGGAGGCCGGGGTGGCGCACTCTGATTCCGGCCGTCCTCCGGCGTGGTTGCGCTTTGCCGCGCGAGATCGAGGCGCGGGACTGGTGTCACGACGACACCGGTGATGACCGGTGATGACCCGGAGCGGTGGTTGTGGGTGGAGAACACAGGTTCACCGGCCGGGTACCGGGACAAGGCCGAGTTCGTCGTCACGGACTGGACCGGGTAGGGCCGAACGACTATCCAGGGCCGCAACGTGTTCCGCCCACCCACCCACCATGACCGGCGGCACGGCGTGTCGCCGCCGACGGCACCCGACGCAGCGAGACGAACGGCAGAATCCGGCTCAGCGAAAAGGGAAGGGCGCTGTCAGGTAAGTCAGTCGGAGGGTCGGCCGTTGCGGCTTTCGCAGGCCGATATCGTGCGGTAGCACGCGCAGCTGTTGGTGACCGGGACGTGTCACGTGTGGATGGGCGCGGTCGGCTCCGATAGGTACGGGCGGATCGCGATCCGCAACCGCGAGGACGGTGCGCGGACGCTGACCCCGGATCAGGTCGGCGCCCGGCTCGGGTACGGGCCGATCCCGGCCGGCGCGAGGGTGCTGCATGACTGCGAGGTCCGGTTGTGCTGCCGCGCCGAGCCAGGGCATCTGCGGGTCGGCACGCAGAGCGAGAACATGCGGCAGGCGGTGGCCCGGGGCCGGGCGGTCGGCCCGCACCCGGGTCGGGGTCGGGTCGACGTCCGCGGCAAGGCCGGGCGTCCCGGGCGATCCAGGCCGCGTTACGGGACGGCCACGGACCGCTCCCCCGCCGCGCTGGCGGCGGTGCTGGCGGCGGCGTGAGCTCCGACGGTGACCCGCTGCGTGACATGCACCCGCTGTTCGACCTGCCCGCGCACCCCGCGCATCACCTGCCGGGGTCGGCGCGTTCCGCGCGGTCCCGGGCGTAGCGGTGCTGGTGTCGCCGCGGCGGGCGCCGGCCGGGTCGTTGCCGCTGTTCGACGCGTAAATCCGGCGTGCAGCGGCGGGGAGGATGCGGTGCCACCGTCCACCCAGCGATGCACCGTTCGGTCGCCCACGCCCGCGCGGCGGCCGGCGTCGCCTTGCGATCATGCGTAAGAGCAGGTGCAGAACGTCTTCCGGCCGCCGTCGTGCGAGAACGGGGAGGTCGTCAGCCTTCACGCCGGTGACGTCCAGGACCTGCCGCACGCCGCTCAGCCCAGCTCGGCCGCTGCCCTGCGCCCGGTACGACAGGTAAACCGTCGCCGTCCCGTGGTGTGCCATGAGGTACCGCTGCACCATCTGGTACGGAGTGACGACACCCGGGTACTTCCTGACGGCGGGATCCTCGGTCAACGGCCGGACTCCCGTCCTTGGTGTCGGGCCACCCTGCGCCTGCAGAGCGCCGCCGGAGAGCCTGTTGGGCTCGGAGCCGGGCGGTCGCAGTTGGGCCGTTCACTGCAAGGTCCTGTAACACTTCCACGGCCGCGGCCATCTGCTCGTTCAACAGGTCGCGGGTCTGCGCCCTGGCGGCATCGTCGTCGTGGTCTTGGCTCATCCCGTGGCCTCCACTTCCGGCTCGGCTGGAGGATCTTGCCGGTGCCCGATCGCGTCATCGGCCTGGAGATAGGCGCAATCCTGGCGCTGTTCGTTCGCAGCCGCCAGCCGGGCCCGCTGTCGGCGCAGATCAGCAGACCGGACCGGCCCCACCAGGCCCCGGGCAGTCGTCCGGCGATCTTCGTTCGGCAGGGCCTTGAGGTCGTCCATCGGGTGACTGACCATGATCGTGCCGACGCCCTTGGACGAGCTGGCGGTTACTGGCACGTCTTGCGCTTCAGGCCTTCAGCCGGAGTTCCTGGGTCGGTGGCTGACCGGTACCGCGAAGTGGCCGGCCCGTTCGGACTTCGGTGTTTCGTTACCCACGTCCCACTTCCGGTACGGCGGGCGTGTCGCGGGGTGGCCGTGGGGCAACCGCGGCGGACGCCACTTGTCGTCGTTGCTCCCAGTTCGGGGGATCAGCCCGCCGCAGTTCCTGGGTGTTGTTGCCGCGCCACCGGGTTTCTGCGTTGCTCGGATCCTGCCGAAATCGTTCCCGGTAACCCCGGCGCGTTGCATGCCGGACCCCGAAACGCGTTGGCCAGGTGCTGGGCGCGTCGCACGGTGACCGCAAGCCGGCCGAGCCCTGCACCTACCGCGGCGACATGTCCGGCGGGACGGTCACGGTGACCCCGAATTTGGCCGCCACGTACGCGGCCAACTCCTCCCTCGTCGGCCGCCACCCGTCGTAAAACCCGACGGAGAGCGCCGCGATGACCCCCTGACGTTGGCGGGGACTGAGAGTCTGCAGCACCACCGCATACCGATCGGCGATGTTCGCTGACCGGGACACCTTGTGCCCGAACGCCGGGTTCCTTCCCGGTTCTCCGGCCGGGCTCTGCTTGAGCGCCGAGGTAGCGCGAACGTCGATGCCGCCCGCGACGGGCACGCGGGTCGACTCGGCGGCTGCCGTCATTACCGTCGCTCCTTCCCGTGAACACCGAACCTTCACCCATCGCTGGCTGCACGCCTCACGGATCTCCGGCCGGGCCTCGCAGACCGACAGACACAGGACGCGCCGAGCGGACGCCGCCCACGCGCTACCACACCGGGTGTATTAGCAGATTAGCAAGCCGTCAGCTAAATCGGTAGGTCCCTGCGCCGTCACTGACCCCGGGCAGGGCATCTCCTGACGACCAGCGCGGCCACGCTCCCGGTGACCTCCCCGCAGTCGCTGGACCACCCGATCTCCCCACGGCAACTGGGGTGTCGCGTGAACGATCGTTGATGAGACGTCCCTGACGGCCGCATCTCCGCAGGTCACGTGGGGAACGCAACTCGTGGCCACAACGACGTCAGGTACACCCCGATTGCCAACGCCCAGCAGCTGAAACCGAACCGTGCACTCCGGTCGGCGCCGGCTGATCATGACAGTGTCGCGCCAGACGGCGGTCTGTTTCAGGATCCCCCAGGGTGGCGCGCGTGACGGCGTTCATTCCCCTTGCTCAGTTCAGCCGGCCACCCATACCGCGCCACCACCGACCACCGGCGGCCCGTTCGCCGGCACCGTTGCCCTTCCACCGCGCGGTGATTGCCCGCCGGCATCAATGCTGACCGCCCGGGTCCCGCCGCTGCACGGCAGGTACACCGTCGACCCGCCGACCGCGCTGCCGCCGTACGCAGCGCAGATCGGCTGCTCTGTGAGTTGACCGCCGACACCCCCAGCCGAGCGGCGTCCAGCACCACCAAAGTCACCAGCAACAGCACACAAGCCAGCGCAGTCGCCCGATACACAGCACCCCTGCCGGCCACAGCGACAGTGTGAACGGTCCAGCAACACCTGGGCTTGCCGACCGAACCCGCAACAGGGTGCCTTTGTCTACCGGAAGGCCGTGACCTCGTCGCAGGAGTGTGGGGGTCATACATGGGGACGCACCGCGCGCCGAACCGAGTCGGCCGGCATAGCCCCGCCAATGCCGTACCAACACCGTGCGATCGCCGTGACGCGGTTCGTGACGCGAAATGCTGATGGCGATGATGCTGGAGTGGTCAGGAGAGGGTTGTCGCGTTACTGTAGAGGCTGGTGGAGGCCCTAGTATCGAACATGCATAACCTACGGATCAGAAGGTTGGGGGTTCGAATCCCTCCGGGCGCGCTCCCCAGATCCGTTGCACCGCAGCTCTTTCGGTCGTTTCGGATGATCTTGGTGCAAGATCGCATCCCAACAACCATCCCAACAACGCAGGTCAGGGCGCTGCATGAGGCCCCCGTGCCCGTCGTTGGCATGTTCGTACTGTGAGGCATGGGATGCGTTCGAGGTGGCGGGTCGCTGCGACGGCGGCGCCCCGGTGTGTGGGAGGTGCGGGTCGCGTTGGGCCCGGACCCGGTCAGCGGGCGGGCCCGGGTGCGCTCGGTCACGGTGCACGGCGATCGGGAGACGGCGCAGGCGGCCAGGGAACGGTGGGCGGCGAGCGCAGAACTGCTGCGGTCGGCCGGTCGCGCGAGACCGGGCATCACCCTGGCCTGCTTGTTGCGGGAGTGGCTGGTCGCTGATCACGGGTGGCGACCGTCAACAGTGGCCGGTTACCGGTCGTTGGTCGGTTTCCTGGCCCGCGATCGGATCGGTTCCAGGCGGGCGATCGACGTCAGTCCGGCCGTGCTGGCCGCGGCGATCACGGCCTGGCGGGCGGATGGTTGGACGGACCCCACGGTGTGGGCGCGGGTCCGGGCGCTGCGCTCGGCGTTGGGATGGGCTCATGTCGAGCGGATCCTGGACCGGCACCCGCTGGAGGGCATGCGGGGACCACCGCAGCCCGGGGTGCGGTTGCACGCCCCGGTCGAGCAGGTCCGCGCCATCCTGGACCACGCCCAACAGCAGGTCACGGCGGCAGTGCCCGCGAGCGGCGCCGGCCTGCCGGGTGCGTTACGGCTGCATCACGCTGAACAGGTTCTGCTGCTGACCCGACTGGCCGCGGACTCCGGCGCCCGGCGGGGCGAGTTGGCGGCCCTGCAGTTGGGTGACCTGGACGGCGACGTCCTGACCATCGCCAGGGCCACGTCCAACGAGGTGGTCGGACCTACCAAGACCGGCCGGATCCGCCGGCTCACCCTCGGCCCCACGACCGCCGCCCTGTGGCGGCACACCGTCACACAATGGCGGCAACGCGCCGGTGAAGACCAGCGATTCGGGCCGTGGCTGTTCTCCCGCCGCGCCGACCACACCACCCGCCTGTCTACGTCCTGCCTCGCGCGCTGGTTCGCCGAACTGTGCACGGAAACCGGCCACCCGGACGTCACCCTCCACCGCCTCCGGCACACCGTGGCCACGACACTGGTCTCCCGAGGGGACATCCTGCAGGCCCAAAACCGGCTCGGGCACCGCGACGCCGCCACCACCCTGCGGATCTACAGTCACGTCCTGCCACTGACAGACCACGCCGCTGCCGCCGCCATGGAGGAGCTTTACCGGCCGTGAGACCCGCGTCCCCGGTCACTCATCCGGGAGACCGCAGGTCAGTGAACTCAAGCCGTCCCGTTCGACAGTCGGTAGCGCGCGACCGCAGGGGACGGAGGTCGGGCTACGACCCTCCGCCGATCGACCTACGATCCACCTCGGTGGGCGGTCCTGCTCGCGGCCGGGATGCTCCGCTCCGACGCTCGCCGAGGCGTTGACTGCTCGCTCACCGCCCGAGATTCCATGGCGGGGGGGACTTTCCGGCCGATTAACATTAACCCGAACTTACTTCGGCGCCTGGGGGCTGTAGGGGTGTTGACCTGCTGGTTTGCCCGAAACACTCGCCGAAACGTAGTCACTAATGGACTGGACTTCAGAGTGATCTGGAGATAGAATTGCCTGATGGTGAAGGACAGTCCGGTCCACGTGACCTCGCAGCGTCGTCACTACGTCGGGAAGGACGGGGTGGAACGGGTCTACGAGACCCATCTGTTGCGCCGATCCTTTCGTGAGGACGGGAAGGTCCGCAACGAGACGGTGGCGAACCTCTCGCACCTGCCGGCCGCGGCGATCACCGCGGTCCGGTCGGTGCT
>Ga0209584_10000325_pt1 | contig 14301 bp, 16 predicted proteins | sample NGEPerD_FD_184507 | JGI IMG/M metagenome (GOLD analysis project Ga0209584, IMG submission 184507) | Arctic peat soil microbial communities from the Barrow Environmental Observatory site, Barrow, Alaska, USA - NGEE PermafrostAB12-D... | ecosystem: Environmental > Terrestrial > Soil > Wetlands >...
TGAGTATATAATGCATACCCTTACAATCCAATCCAGGTGCCGTTTTGTAATCTACTGATTATCATTTAATTATACATGATAATTCGATAAACTTGTTCCGGAATAGAGAAAGAAAAATAGTTATTGGAAAGCAATTACACGCACCCGAAAATGCGAATTATTCGGCATAACCGTCTTGAAAACCCGTTTAAAGTGATTCCGAGTCGATAGCGGTGGGATCCAGAAAATTTTTGGAGATTTGTGCCGTCGCAGGAAGCTAAAACTTGCGGCTTTTACGAAACACTGATTCCATGCATCTCACAAAGCAAATCGCAAAACAATTCAGGGAGGTTTATTTTGGAGGAAACTGGACGGCGGTAAGCCTCAGGGAAAACCTGGAAGGACTGAGCTGGCAACAGGCAACCACCAGGGTCTATTCCTTCAATACCATCGCCGGCCTCCTGGTTCATATGAATTATTATATAAAAGAGATACTGAAGGTTGTAGCCGGAGGAACGCTCGAAGCGAGTGACAAATTCAGTTTTGACCATCCGCCCATTCTGTCGAACGAAGACTGGGAGAAATTATTGGAAAGCATCTGGTCGGATGCCGAAAAATTTGCCGTAACGATCGAACAACTGCCTGAGCATAAACTATGGGAGACTTTTGCCAACGGGTTATATGGGAACTACTACAGAAATTTTCAGGGGGTTACGGAACATGTACACTACCATCTCGGGCAGATCGTCCTGATAAATAAAATCCTGGCTGAAAAAACTGAGTAATATTTAATCCAGAAAAGCCGGCCTTATTTCAACAGCGATACATGTGCCGCTACCGCTTTCCATTTTCCATTTCTCTTTTGGTAGATGTCCATATAACAAATCTTAAAAATCATTTTCTCAGCCCCGGCACTGATGTGTTTGGTCGTCCAAACCGTAATGATCCCCATATTGTCTGATAACATTCGCAGATCCTCGCTGTTGATGGTTATACCCGTTACTTGCTGGCCCGGTACGTGCAGGTTCGACAGATTGTTTGTTTTTGTTCGCCGTTTTCCGTCCGGATTGATCAGGATAAAATCATCAGCCAGTATTTTGGCGAGCGAAACGGAATCCTCCTGCATGATGGCGTTCAGCCATTGTTGGTTGAGTTGTTTGATGGTCGCAGCATCTCCGTTTTGAGCAGGGGCCGCCAGGGAAAAAAGACTCAGCAGCAAACTAAGGAACGAAATCTGTTTCAAGATTTGATTTTTTACGTGTGATAAATTTACTTGATTTTCCCACTTCCAATACGTATTCCTCATGTAAAACCAGCCCCCGGCCCCAGTTTGAAAACTGAACATCTGCAGCGAAAGCGGGGATCTTTCACCCTTTCATCATCAACACAGACTGATGATTGTCTTTGAATCAAGCTTTTGAAGATGTCAGGTTTCTGGAAATATCTGTTGCCGGACATTCATTTTCTCCGAACCCGGGTGCAGAAAAGTCTATGAGCCTCCTGGATCCCATAACAGATAAGTCGGAACTCTTCAAAGACGTATCGATACAAAGTGATGGTCATTAGGTATAAGGACTGCGTGGACTTCAGGTGCCTGGGTGGCGATACCGCAAGACCATCTTACTGGCTTTACTGAAAAAATTTCTGAATTATTAATTCGTCGATCTCATCGCCACCACCGGATCAAGCTTTGACGCGATCACAGCCGGTATGATCCCGGCCAAAATGCCGACAGTCAGGCATATGCCTACAGCCATTGCAAGGATATCAATGGGAATGACAACCTGGAAATGAAATATGGTTGAGAATATACCTGCGAGCAGGAAAACTGCGCTGAGCCCGAATATGCCGCCGAATATAGAGAGAAAGGAAGATTCCAGCAGGAACTCCGAAATGATTGTACTTTTTTTGGCACCCAGCGCTTTTTTTAATCCGATCTGGGAAGTGCGTTCGCGCACAGTAACAAACATGATATTCGCGACGCCAAACATACCGACGATCAGCGAAAGGGAAGCAATGGCCCATCCGCCAACATTGAGACTTCCGAAAAAGGAATCGGTCGACTTGGTGAGGGACGCAATATCGTTCAGTGAATAATCATCGTCCTGGTTGGGTGACAGTCTGTGGATGGAGCGCATCGCACCTGTCAGTTCATCTTTTAATGCCGGGATGCTCACGGTATGATTCGCTTCAACAATAATTTTTGGCTGGGCATCATCGTCCCGGACAATCTGTTTCATGAATTTATAAGGCATGATCACACAATCATCGTACTGCCACACACTGATTATGCTCTGACCCTGTTTTTCCAGTACACCGATCACGACGGCGGGTTTTCCGCTCTGCAGGCGAACCGTTTTGCCAAGCGCCATTTCGGGATTTGAAAATATTTTCTCCGCTACATTGTATCCGATAACAATCGAATTGACGCCAAAATCAAATTCCGATTGTTCCAGGTACCGCCCCAGTCCGACGTTTACGTGTTCTATTTTGGTAAAATCCTCCGTAACGCCATAGTAATTAATGCCATTCAGCACATCACTTTCATATTCAAAAAAAGTCCCGTCAATTTCCGTCATGAAAAAAGCATGCTGTATGAGGGGCACCCGGTCTTTCAAATCTTTCAGTTCGTGATATTTCGGTGTCGGTCTTTTATAATATCGCCACCAGGGATATTCTCCGTCGTTAACGTATTGCCACTTGTCAACAAAAATGGAATTGGATCCGAGCGCATTGATATCATTCTGTATCGAAGTTTTCATGCTGCTGATCACCGCCAGCACGCTGATGATGCAAAAGATTCCAAACGTGATGCCCAGCAGGGATAAAAAAGTCCGGAGTTTATTGGAACGGAATTCCTGCAAAGCCATTTTCAGACTCGTAATGACGATATTGAGGTAACGTACCAAGCGCAATAATTAAAATTGACAATCGAACCGCTCTGCCAAGTTACAATTTTACCCGTTTATGCTGGAAATAATCAATTTGAATTGGGGGAAACGGATATTTTAACATAAGTATTTTTACTTAGTGAGCCGGAGGGGCTGCCCGGATCATCAAATGCTATAGATGATAAAGTCATTGAAGGCCCCTGAATATGGCTTCAAATTCTTTCTTTTTAAATAAATCGTTTATCTTCCTGCCTATATGAAAGTAACTAAACTGGCTTTGCTGGCCCTGACCGGAATATGTTTTTTGGGGTCTTGTAAGAAAGACAATAGTTCGACCAACACCGGAAGTTCATCCTATCCGAAAACATATACAGAGGATATCAGGTCTTCCGTGATCGGCAACTCTGTAACCATCTACGACCTGACGTATGACGGGAACAACCGCCTTACGGGCCTGACGGCAACTCCCGCACCCCCGCTGTTAAATTTTGTATACGCATATCCTTCAGCGAATACGGTTTCGATGGACCTTTTTGACCATGGCAATCTGAGCATTCATGAAAACTTCTGGCTGAACGGATCATCAAAAGTGGACAGCACTTTTCAATTTGACGATAGCGGGGACACCACCACGGAAAAATATATTTACGATGCCAATCACTTGCTCATACAGCAAAAAGAATACGACTATTCCCATTCCGGTTCCTCACTCAGTAACACGACGAATTATACTTACGACAACCAGGGCAACGCTACCCAGTCTGTAGATGACAAGGGGACAACTACCTACACCTACTATACTGATTTGCCTTATACTTTAAATGTCGGTCAGCCCTATATACCCGTGCCGTCACACTTCATAAAAACACTCACATTAACATCGGGTGGTACTACGGAGACGGGCACCCATTATTATACATTCGATAGTAGTAAGCGTCTTTTAAAAGACAGCGCTGCAACAACCGGATCCGACCTTATCGTGATTAAATCCTACACTTACTAGGGAAGTCAACTTATTTTTTTTGATACATGAGTCCAAATCCAAAAGGATATAAGGGATTTTTGGAATCATAAGGCATATCCTCTTTTTGATTTCTGATCGCCGGGAATTGATTGATGGATCGTCGCCCAGGGTATCAATGCATATATGCCGATCCCGGGGGGATCTGTTCTGCACTTGAAAAAGCCTGCATATATTTTTTCTTACAGGCTTCAGCGGGATCGATTTTATTTTCTGCCAACAGGCTCTGGTACAAACCCAGTAAGGACCAGCCATTACCCGGGTTCCAGACAAGATCCTCGCGATATGTTTTTTCTGCCATCACAGGATTCCCCATTTTCAGATAAAAAGCACCTAAAAATTGTCTGGCAGGAATGGGCCAGTCTTTCGGTTCATAATAAAACAATCTTTCCTCAATCCAGATGGCCCGGCGGATATGCACAATAGCAGAATCATATTTTTTTTCTGAGAAAAAGATGGATGCGCTTAAGATTTCACGAGCCTCTTCTGCACCCTCAAGTGCCGTATTGTTTAGCGTGTCAGCCACGGTCAGTATGGTATCAGCAGATTTTCTTTGCAATAATAAAAGGGACACGCGTGCAGAATCCGGATGCCCGGTATTTACAAATGCCATACCTCTTGCGAAATCATAAATCACCCCGGCATAACTCAGGCTGGGATCAGGTAACGAATCTTCCGTCAGTATTTCATTCCATTTGCCCATCCTCACCCGGGTGAAGGTCGGCATCATGTACAGGTATTGTGCGTAGTTATTATCATGGACAGGAGAAACACTTTTCCTGCAGCGAACGGCATCGTATAAACCTTTACGATACATGCCACCGCTCAATCCGCAATAGGCCTGAACTGCGAAATAATGGGAAAAGTGCGCACCGAGATTAAGATTTTTTGCCAACGATTTATATAACACCAAATCCTCATCTGCCCGGTCATTCACTTCCACCCCCAGTGCATAGGAACCGTTTCTTTCGTATTCGTGACTGGACATATGGATCATATGTGCGACACCCGGCATCAGATCCTTCAATGTATTGGCGCTTTCCAATGCCCGTTCAGGATTACGGGAAGCCTCCGTAAGATGTATGTAATAGTGGAGTGCTGCGGGGTGCTTCGGATTTTCTTTTAAAACCTGTTCGCAAATTTGAATCATTTCCGGCGTCCACATTTTCGGTGTACCATCGTTGTTCCACATATCCCAAGCATGGATCAGCATCATGGCATCTACCCACAGTATTTTTATGTCGGGATCATTTGGAAAAGCAGACATCAGTTCATGCATGCCTTTCGCATAAGCAAGATTTAAGGATTTTCTTTCTTTATCCGATGTGTCGGCAGTATACCGCAGATTCATCACTTCAATGAGTTTTTTTTCTTTGGGTGAAGCGTGAACAACATTTGCATTCATTATACGCATAACCGAGGGAACCTCTTTTCTCATTTTATAATGCAGGGAAAAATTGTATCCGGGACCTATGGCCAGCGCCTGTCCCCAGTAGGCCATGGCGAGGGTTGGGTCAAAACGCGCAGCTTCCTTAAAAGAACTATTGGCTTCCTGCCAGTGATAGCTGTAATACATGCTCAATCCCTGGTTGAAATAAAACCGGGCACTGTCATTTTTTGAGCTCACTGCATAAGAGTAATTTCCCCATCCCGGTAACACTGAGATGAACTTACCGTCCGTGCCGGCTTCGCTGCTGATGGTAAATTCCGGGCTGCAGCCATATAGATTTGTTTTTTTCACCAGGATGGAATGTACGGATTCCTGTTGCCTCCAATGGATTTTTATGAATCCAAACAGGATCATGGACATGGTGAAAAGAAAAATTTTTTTTTCATTTTGCATAGTGAATTAACACACCGATGGATCACTTCACTTCCTCAAACTGTCCCGTCTGCCGGTTCTTTCTCACATTGTCCCAATTGAAATAACGACCATTCATAACCACATAGACACCCCTGGGTAAACTCTGGACAAAGGCCAGGGCGCAGCCCAGGTTGAAAAAACCGTCGGAACTGCCGAATTTATAAGGGATCATGGCCCCCGTGAACACGATGGTTTTTCCACTCACCTTACTGGCAAGTGTAGCCGCAGTTACAGCCATGGTATCAGTGCCATGTGTGATGATGATCTGCTCTTCCGGGGTATTGGCACACTGGTTGGCGATCAGTTCCCGGTCAATGGGTTTCATGTCCAGGCTGTCGATCATCATGAGGGTGGTGACGATCACCTGGGGACTTACCCGGCTTCGCGCGATCATCTCGGGCAGGTGGGTCTCTTTGAAATACAACTGACCGGTGATCTCATTGTATTCCTTATCGAAAGTGCCCCCGGTTACAAAAACGCGAATGGACATAGTGAGCATTTGATCCGCTAAGATAGGACAAAGGGCATAGCACAAAATCGGATCTTGACCGGTTATTGCATTTCACCAAATCTGAAATATCTCCCTCGATCCGGTGAGGTACATATCCTGGTAGCCTTTCATCGCTTCTTCCATTTTCTTCTTAGCCTCCGGGTTCTGTTTCATTTTTTCCCAGTTCTGTTCATAGGCATTCAGGTTTTCATACTGACTGATCATGATCACGCGGTTGTAGGCCCCGGTCATATCCGTAAGCACATGTTTCACATCGGGACTTTCTTTTGTAGCTTCCTTAAACATTTTGGCGAGCTTGGACGCATTGCCGGGTTTGGCAATAAAGATCTCGTGTACCTGTATCATAAAATGGTTATTGGTTACAGATTCATCTTACACCGGCTGAAGCACGCCGAAAATATTTCCTTCGGGATCTTTGCGATAAGCGAGTGTACCAACACCTGGTACCTCCATCTTATCCGTCGCTACCGTGCCGCCCGCCGCTTCGATTTTCTTCAGCGTGTCATCGATGTCGGCAACGGAGATGGTGCAGACAAAAGCATTGACCGGCTCTCCGCCCTTCGGCCCATCGCCGCGACGGGGTGTGATACCTCCATTAATGCCGGTCCAGCGGGTACCGGATTCATCTTTACCGGTGTCTACAGTCCGGTAGTTTCCCATGACGGGGCCGAGATCCTTGATATCCCAGCCGAAAACAGACTGGTAAAAAGCTTGCATGTGATCCAGGTTGATTCCATGGATTTCGAAATGTACGACGCGGTTCATAATGTTGTAGTTTAGTTTTGGACGACGAATATAGGGAAAAACAAATTCAAATGCTAAATTAATTAGTAATTATTTAAGACTTTATTTTATCCGCCGTCAGTAAGCGCCTGTATGGCACAGACGATCATGCCCACGAATACAGCGAGCAGGGAAATACTTTTGTTAACGGGCTTAAACAAATGATAGAACAGCAGGATCCAAACGAGATGGAATATGACGCCCATCAGGGAGGATGTAAAACCCAGCCAAAACTTCTGCTGGTGCGCAAGGATATTTACTGCAGTAACTGCTGGGTTGCCGGCAACAACCAGGCTGCCAAGTATGAACACCTGTCCGAATGATGAGGTGAAGCCTTAGAGCGCTTCGAAAACGCCGGCCAACCTGGCCTTAGCACGCGGCGACTTTTCGTCAGGTGGTTTAATCCTTTTTGTTTTTGGGAACCGTCAAAATAATATAAATTTTTTCCAGATTAAACAGAATGGGTTATTAGTAGACGGAGGACAATTGAACTTACAAGGTTATCAAATCATGCTTCGGAGCCACTATGATGCTTTTTTCCTCAGTCATTTTATTTGCCGGTTCTGTTACTTCAAAAATATGATAACCCCAGGCTGGCAGGTCTAAATAAATACCCTTCGACAAAACTTCGCTGCCATCCCGGTCGTACAATGCAGGGCTCATCAGATCCCTGAACCGCACCGCTTGATCTGCGACTTCTGAAAAGGGCAGGTGGACCCAACATTGACTGGCATGCGGCGCATAATTCACTATTACCAAACTCCGTTCACCATTTGTTCCTTCCCAGGCAAATGCCAGAAAGGAAATACAACTATCATTTCCATCCCAGGCAGCCGGGCATTCGAGCAGGCGCCATTGTCCGTTTCGAAAAACGGGTTTCCTGATCACATCAAGCAGATCGAAGTAAAAAGTTTGGAGGTCAGCATCCACCGGCTCCTGTGGCGCACGTTTCAGATGCGGTGAGATATGTATTTTTCTTCCTTCAAATTCTCCCTGGTGGAAAAACCGTAAACCGGGACACAAAAAAGTAATCACTGCAGCAGCTTTATGCCTGTTGATGTCAAATGTGGCTGCAGCCCGCGGCTCATCATGATTTTCCAGGAATCGCGCCAGTTTAAACTGGTAGTCCGGTTCTGCATGAAAATGTTCACGTACCGAATCCGTATTGCCCTCACGCAAACGATCGTACAGGCATTTATCATAGGTAAAATCAAAACCCTGTTGTTGCAAGGTCCATTCCAGGTTCCAATACACTTCAGCCATGAATAAAAAATAAGGATATTTTTCACGAACAGCTTTTATGGTCACGGGCCAGAAGGGCGGCGATGTTCTGCCCCATGTTTTTTCAAACACTTCAGGCAGCACCAGCATGGCCATATCACACCGTACACCGTCGCACTGGTTGCTAATGCGCAGCAATTCATTCATCATGGCCTGCTGCGTTGCCGGATTGCTGTAATCCAGCTGCAGGGTGTCGGGCCATCCCGAAAAATAGGGATCGCGTCCATAGGCAAGAATCAAATCGCCCTGTTGACGTTTCACCAAAGTGTAGTTCTGAGGAGCACTTTCGAGGTCCTCCTGTGTGCCCGGAACAAAATAATCCGGATGTTCCACCACCCAGGGATGATCTGGCGCCATATGATTGGGCACAAAATCCAGCATCATCTTGAGTCCTCTGGTACTGAGCCGCTCACGGAGACGTCCCAGCGCTTCATCACCGCCGAGATCCGGATGCACATTATAACCCGTGATAGCAAATCCCGATCCGGCAATATCTTCCTCGCGCAGATCCGGCAGGGTTTCTTCGAACTCATGTCGCCATCCGGGATTTTCGCGCGAAATCTTTGCTGCCGCTTTGCCCGTGCGCCACACACTCAGGAACCAGATCCAGTCAAATCCTTTTTCCGCGAGCTGATCCAATGCAGGGGCCGGAATATCATCCAGCGTGGCGGGCCTTCCGATTTGCTGCGACAATTCAGTTAACCATACCCGCGTGTTAATCTGATAGAGCGAGGGATATTTTGGTTGTTTCATTTTTTCCGTATCCATAACCAGCCTCCTTTTTTTTAAGACGATATGAATATTAAGGTCGTTGATTTTCAGAGGGGAAATAATGATATATATCTTAAGCAATTATGATACTTATCATGGATGTCTACTAAAAGGTAAGGCCTTTTTTTCAGTTAAAGTATACCCTTCGCCAGCTTCCCCAAGGTCTTCAAACCGCCTTCCGTTTTTTCATTCCATTCCAGGCCATAGGTCAGGCGCATGCAGTTACTGAATTGTTTTTGCAGTGTAAACAGGCTGCCCGGAGAGAAAGTGATTTTTCTGCTGACCGCTTCATTATACAGTTCAATGGTATCAATGGATTTGGGCAGTTCCACCCATATCGACAATCCGCCCTGGGGCCGGCTGATTTTTGTACCCTCGGGAAAACTTTCTCCGATCACCCGCACATATTGCAGGTAATTGGTGTATAGAGTCTTTCTCAGTTTTCTTAAGTGAGCTTCATACCTGCCAGTTTCTAAAAAACTTCCGATCGCTTCATGGGTGATAGCCGTGCTGCTCAGGCTGTGGAATAATTTAATTTTCATGGCTTCATTCATGAACTTTCCCGCAGCCACCCAGCCAACGCGGTATGCAGGCGCCAACGTTTTTGAAAACGAACTGCACAACAACACCATTCCGTTTTCATCATAGGTTTTGCAACAGGTGGGTCGCTGGTCTCCGAAATACAGATCTCCGTAGATATCGTCTTCAATCAACGGGATATTGTATTTCGCTAGAAGTTTTACCGCTTCCTTTTTATGTTCCTCGGGCATCAGGCTGCCGAAGGGGTTATTGAAATTGCTAACGAAAATGCAGGCGGCCAGCTTGGTTTTCTGTACGATTCTCTTCAGCGAATCCATATCCACGCCGGTTTGCGGATCGGTGGGCAGCTCCAGGATTTTCAATCCCAGGCTCTGCGCCAGCTGAAGGATGCCGTAAAAACAGGGACTCTCTACAGCAATCGTATCTCCACGTTTGGTTAGCGTCATCAGGCAGTAGGAGACGGCAGACATACAACCCGCCGTGGTTAAAATATCTTTATCAGCCAGATTGCCTTTCCAGCTGAACGACCACCTGGCGATCTGTGTACGCAGCTTTTCATTTCCTTGCAGGGGTTCATAGGTTGTTCCACCGCCAGGTAATGACCTGATGGCCTGCTGCGCGCCTTTATTCAATTTGGCAACGGGTAATAATTTCATCGCTGGAACTCCCCTGGAGAATACGATAAAGTTTTTCTCGCTGGCCGGATGAAAAGAATTTTCAATTATATCGGTGGCGGTCTTGGCAGCTGGTTTGTTTTCCGGTCTGCTCACGGCCGGCATGGCCATCTTCTTTCTGAATGAATTGCTCACATAATAGCCCGACTGTGGTCTTGGCTCAATCAATGATTTCGCTTCCAGCTCATAATAAGCATATTGGGCAGTGGTCATGCTCACGCCGTGCTGACGACAGATCATGCGGATGGACGGAAGTTTGTCGCCCACTTTCAGCACATCGTTATTGATCTGCCGCTCCAGGCTGCCGGCGATCTGAACATAAAGCAGCTCCGGTTTTTGTTTTTTTCTGTTCATAATAAACTGTACTGGTCAAAAATACTTAAAATGTATCTGTACCGGTAATGTATTATGGATGAATTTTGTAAAAAACCAGCGTGTATGAAAACATCTATTGTCGATGCATTTACCAATGAACAGTTTAAGGGCAACCCTGCCGGCGTATGCTTTCCGGAACATGAAATCAGCGAAGACAAAATGCAGCTGATTGCACGTGAACTTGGACTTTCCGAAACTGCATTTCTGAAACCCTCAGGAAAAACAGATACATATTCCATCCGGTATTTTTCTCCAAAAATGGAGATTCCCCTGTGTGGTCATGCCACGCTGGCTTCGGCCAAAGTGCTGTTTAAACATACCGGCGCTGATCAGATTCATTTTATTACCATCGAGAATCTGAACTTAACAGCCACAAAAAACGGGGACGAGATCACCATGAAATTCCCTGTATACGATACGGAAGCCACATCACCCCGGCCGGCCATGCTGAAGGCTTTGGGATTGACATCTGTTGTCAATACCGTATTCAGTCCCCACAATAAAGTGATCATGATCGAAATCAGCAGTCCCCTCGTGCTGGCGAAACTGCATCCGGATTTTAATGCACTGATTCCCTCACACGATGGTATCAACGGCGTCCTGGTAACAGCACCGGTACTTGATGACGGCTATGATTATCATTACCGGTTTTTCTGGCCATGGGCGGGCACGGATGAAGACCCGGTTACCGGCGGCGTGCAGACCTTTCTCGCAAAATACTGGAGTCAGAAACTGAATAAGAAAAACCTGAAAGCCTTCCAGTCATCCTGCCGGACGGGTTATATGAACCTCACGATGCAGCATGAACATGTATTGCTGACCAGCCGGGCAGTGATCATGTTTGAAGGTAATTTCCTGGCTCAATAAAATACTTTATGATAACAAATGTCTCCGACAGGCAGTCCGTGAACTATCGGGCCTTTTACAAAGACGGATTTTGCATTTCCACCGAAAGAGCGAGACTGGATTTATGCGCCATTCATCATTTTCTCTCAACCCAGTCTTACTGGAGTCTGAACATCCCTTTCAGCAGGGTGGAAGCGGCCGTCGCCCATTCCCTGAATTTCGGTCTGTATCAGAAAGATCAGCAGATCGGCTTTGCAAGGATCGTCTCAGATTTTTCCACGGTGGCCTATCTCGCCGACGTGTATGTGCTTCCTGAATTCCGCGGGCGCGGGCTTTCCAAATGGATGATGCAGACCATCCGCGACTATCCCGAACTGCAGGGGCTGAGAAGATGGATTCTTTCCACGCTGGACGCCCATGGATTATATAAACAATCCGGATGGAAACCCGTGGCATATCCCGAACGCTGGATGGAAGTGCATGACCGGGACGTGTATAGCAAAAAGGAAAGCTGAAATCTTTTTTATTATTTACTCGTTTTGTGAATGCTTCGGTTTACGATGGCGAGGTCTTCTCCCGATAATTGAGCCCACCAGTCCTCAGTTACGTTATTAAGGGTGTACTCACTGTCGACTACATAGTTGCCATCAGGACCTATGTCGTAATACAGATTATTAATGGTATCCAATACCGCGTGGACTGATTTGAGTTCGATAAACTGTTTCCTGCTTTCCAGCGTCTTGTTAATTTTTTCTTCAAGGAATGCAACCCGCTCTTGGAGATCAATCACTTTGTCGTCTTTACGGGAGATGAGCAGGCAGGCCATCACCATCAGGAATAAGAACAGAAGGATGAGAAACTGGTAAAAGGTCATGCTGCTTATTTTAGCCTCCTAAATCACTAAGATACAGTTTGGTTGTTTCTTAAGCACATTTTTCTCCTGTTTTGCACCGCCGAAATGGCTTTTACCAGGTCTGAATTGCGCCGGGTTCGTTTATCATTTCATTTTGAAATGGTCAATTCCCATTTTGATCGGGCTTCTGCAAAAAAATCAGCACTGGATTTATCCCCTGGGTTCCCTCAAACTCAGTCGAGGACTGAGTTTGAGGGCAATATGGCAAAACCCGGAGTGGTCTGGCACAGCCATTGAACCAGACCTGCTAAATTAGGTATAAGATGAAAGAATATTTTCATCACCGCGGTAAAAAATTCCGGCCTTTCCATATGCTTCTGATATTTTATATCCTGCTCGCAATAGCCGGGTTAATCTACAGAATACTGAAATAAGGCCGCGTCCATAGGCGGTGGAATGGGATAATTCCTATATTTAATAAACTGCTTATGGAGTTTACCATTTCTTCTCAGGCAGCATCATGAAATCTAATTTCCGATTTTTACATCAGGCGAAAAGATTCTGGAAAACCCTTGGTCCGGGCCTGATTACCGGCGCCAGCGACGACGACCCGTCTGCGATTACAACGTTTTCACAAGCGGGAGCAAGTTATGGTCTGAAAACATTATGGATGGCTGTGCTGGCTTATCCTATTCTGGCAATTATTCAGGAAATGTGTGCACTCATCGGCATCGTAACCGGTAAAGGGCTGACCAGCGTGGTTAAGCAATACTACCCACGCTGGCTCCTGTACACACTGATTCTGTTAACCTGTCCTGCTTTCCTTCTGAATATTGGTGCGGACATTGCCCTCCTGGGAGAAGCGGGCAACCTGTTATTTCCCGGGATACCATCCATATACTGTTCAATAGGATTTACCCTTCTTTTGTTTGTTCTGATCCTGCTTCTGCCTTACAGTAAACTGGTGCATATTATGAAATTCGTTTGCCTGGTTTTGCTGGTATACCTGATAGTCCCTTTTCTTACTCCCCAAAAAATAAAATTCATTTTTAGCAACACCATCATTCCCTCTTTCCTTTGGGATAAGGATTTTATTTTGATTGTTACGGGATTGATCGGGGCCATCATTTCTCCTTATCTGTTTTTTTGGCAGGCATCTTCGGAGGTGGAAGCACTGGAACCTGCAGCCTTGGGAAACCCGGTTATTAAGCGGTTTACTTTTTTACTCATGAGGAAGGACATCCTTTCGGGTGCTTTTTTTGCCGTACTCATCATGTATTTTATTATTTTGACCACAGGTACGATACTGCACGACCACGGCATCAGGAATATCAACAACATCCGGGACGCAGCGGCTGCTTTAAGACCTCTGGCAGGCAACCTCTCCTGGCTCCTGTTCTCAGTCGGAGTGATCGGAACCGGATTTCTGATCATCCCGGTATTGAGTGTTACCATTTCTTACATTCTTATGGAAGCATTTGACTTTAAAGCCGGGCTCAGTAAAAAACCGGGAGAGGCCAGGTTATTTTATTTTGTGATCGGGATCTCCATGTGTTTTGGCGTTGCCATGCACTGGCTGCATATCAGTTCGGTCAGGGCCCTTTTATTGACCACCATTCTATACGGAATTACAGCGCCTCTTTTAATTGGTATCATCCTGCACGTCGCCAATAATAACAAGGTTATGGGCCAATACCGGAATAACCGGAAATCCAATATATCGGGCATCCTGATTCTGTCGCTCATGCTGACCAATCTTTTAGCGCTTGGGTATTTTATGTTCATTCGATAAACGAAAAAATCCAGTCGGGAAGAACGGGTCATAATGCGCATTTGTCTTAAAATGAGTTAAAGTCTGTATTTTTATTAACTAAATTTCTTAGTATGAAAAATACTATATATTTTAGTACCC
>Ga0209584_10000326_pt1 | contig 14291 bp, 16 predicted proteins | sample NGEPerD_FD_184507 | JGI IMG/M metagenome (GOLD analysis project Ga0209584, IMG submission 184507) | Arctic peat soil microbial communities from the Barrow Environmental Observatory site, Barrow, Alaska, USA - NGEE PermafrostAB12-D... | ecosystem: Environmental > Terrestrial > Soil > Wetlands >...
GGGCGCTCCATCGGTTCACATCAGCGACGATGGATGCAATATCCTCGCCGCCGCCCCATAGCATCTTCCATTATGGGATTCGAGGACGAGGTGGAACAATCTGTTACGCGGCCTTACCGTCAGATTGACGATAGGTCCAAGCGGACAAGCGAACTCACCTCATCCATCGTCCCGCGAGGGACATCTTTCCACGGCTTGGTGGAACTCGAGTTTTCTCCTATCGGATTTAATCCTGCACGGTTTTCATGCTGCTGCCGCGGCTTGTTCCCGGGTCCAGCGGAACTCGGTGCCATCAACCCATATACGGTGCATGATCACGGCCAATCGGCGCGCCAGAGCCACGATCGCCTTCTTCATCCCGCGGCGACTGGCGATCTGCATCGCCCAGGCCTTGAGCCATGACCATTTCTTCGAATGCAGCATGCTCTGAGCTGCTTCGTAGAGCACGACCCGCATCATCTCATCTCCGCAGCGTGATATTCTGCCGCTCCGATCGATCTCGCCCGATTGATACTTGGACGGTGTCAGTCCAAACACCGCCCCGACCGTCTTGGAGTTCCGGAAGCGGGCCGGCACGTCGACGGTGGCGCGATAGGTCAGCGCGACTACGGGGCCGACTCCGGCGATTCTCGCCTTGTCGCTCGGCGTCAAGTGGTTAACTGATATCGACAGAGGCAAATGAACGGCGGCGGCCACCGATCATCGGCACACAAATAAAAAGGGCGCGATTTTCATCGCGCCCTTTGTATTCCAATGCCGCAGGTGTTCCTTTTTTAGCGCGGCGGAGCTGTGTCGGGAGGCGGCGGAGGCAGCGACGCCATTCCGCCATTCAGGAGCGGTGTGATGCGCCGAATGGTGACGCGGCGATTCCGGCGCTCCGGTCCATCCGTCGGAATCTTTAGGTATTGCTCGCCGTAGCCCTGCGAAGTGAGGTTTTCCGCAGGCACCTGGAATTGTTGCGTCAGCAGCGCAGCGGCCGATTCCGCACGACGATCTGATAGCGACAGGTTATCCTCGTCAGAACCAACCGCGTCGGTGTGGCCCTCGATTAGGAACACCTCGCGCGGATTGCGCTCGATTGCACGGTTGAGGCCATCGGCTATCGCCTGCAACTTTGCGGCCTGATCGGGCAAAATTTCCGCCGATCCGGTTTCGAAGTTGATGGTGTCCAGATCGATGCTTGGCATGCGCTGCCGTACTGCCGGGCTGTAAAGGATTTCATCAAGCGTATAGCGCCGTTCAATGCGCTCCACCGGAGGCGCGATTAACGTCTCATAGATCAACTCCGGCGGTGCGTCTTCTGCCTCGACGATGTAGCGGTCGGCCGGGATGCGCAGTACCGGCGGCGGCAGGTCCACGTAGAATCTGCCAATCGTCCCCGGACCCTGGAAGCTGTTGTCGATAATGATGACCTCGCGGCCGCGCTGATCGCGGCGGATACGGCGCAGCAGCCGTCCGTCGCGATCATTGATCGTGATGATCTGCGAGTTATCAGGACGCACCACCACGGTGCGCATGTTGTTGCCCGCACGGACCACGCGGACATCGCGAGCGCCGACGCGGAATCGATCGACGTCGCTGTGCCGGATGAATGATTGCCCATTCGGATCCTGAATGATGATGCGGCCCGGCTCGCGGATAATCGTGCGCCCGCCTTCCTGTGTTTGCTGACGCTGGGCGCGGATATCTTCGATGCGTCCCGCGCCCGGAAGCCGAGCGTTGGCCGGAAGCGGCGTCGTCGCGGACGCTGGCGCAGGCGGCAGTGGCGTCGCGACCGCAGGCGCCGGCAGCGCAACTGGTGTGCCCGGCGGCAGCCCCGGCGGTGGGCCGGATTGCTGGGCCCCACGGCGGCTTCCGGCGGCAGACACTGGTTGACCAGGTGAGGTCTGGCCCGGAGATGCAACGCCCGGAGGAGTTATCGGAGGCGCACCCTGAGCTCCTCCTGGCTGCAATGACGGAGGAGCACTGGGAGGCCGCGCGCCTGTCGGCGGTGGTGGCGCAGGCGGTGCAGGACGTGCTGCGGGAGGCGGCGGCGGTGCGGGACGAGCCGCTGGTGGTGGTGGAGGCGGCGCAGGACGCGCCGCGGGAGGCGGCGGAGGCGCGGGACGTGCCGCTGGCGGTGGCGGCGCAGGACGTGCCGCGGGAGGCGGCGGAGGTGCGGGACGTGCCGCTGGCGGTGGTGGCGGCGCAGGACGTGCCGCCGGAGGCGGCGGAGGTGCGGGACGAGCGGCTGGCGGGGCTGCCTTCGGTGGCGGAGCCTTCGGTGGCACCGCAGGTGCTTTCTCTTCTGGCGGCGCGGATTGCGCGACAACGAGCGACGCTGCCTCCGCGTGGGCCGGAAGTGACGAGATTTGAACGGTCGAGATCGCAGTCGTTGCGAGCAGGATCAATCGAATTTGTGTCATGTTGACCTGTGCGAGAGAAAGAATCCAACAACGTTTTGAAGTGAGCGCTTTGTGTCCAACGATCAGTATAATCGTTAGGCGGCAATGTGGCGAAGCGAGAAGTCCGCGGATTATTTTGTTAACGCCACGAATTCATACTCCGGGAATGAATACACGTTAAGCGACATTCCCCATAGATGCCCAGTGATCAGCGTGAACGCTAGCATTCTGCTGGGGTACACGGAAGTTATAAGGCGGCGTCTGCACGGCTTCCGTCACTTTAATGCTGTGCTGTCGCTGCGTCGCGGCATTGGCGTGTTCGACGTAGCGCGGAATACCGCGTCGGCGATTGCGGGTTTTCCAGCCGGGCTCAACGGTGACAAGGTAAAATTGGTTACACGCTCTCGCGTGAACGCCACTACCTTTCGGCCTTACGCAAGAAGCCCGGGGGACAACCCGGGCTTCTCGTAGAATGCTGAAGTTTCGAGAGGGTCAGCTTAGGCGGCCTGGCTGAATGCCTTGGTGACGCCCGTCTTGAGAGGCTCCACGGTCGCGAGCGTGACCTTCTGTGCCAGCGCTGCAAGTTCCTTGGTCTGCTCGGTCAGTGTCTCCAACTGCTTGCGTGAATGTTCGGTCGACAATTCGATGAAATCTGAAGGCGATTTCACGCCCGACAGTTTTTGGACGAAGTCGAAGGCGGCCTCGGTATTGGTTTGAGCAAATTCGATAAACTTGGTGTTGTAGTCCTGCGCACCTTTAACGGCCGTCGAATAGCTGTTCTTGATCAAATCAGTGGCTTCAGCCGTGGCGGTGCTCATCTTCTCGAAAGCTTCCTTGGCTTGCGCGGAGCCGTTTCCGGCCGTCGCGCGGAACGCCTGCGTAGCATCCATCCTGGGGGAGCTGGCGGGCTTCGCAGTCGTGGTTTTGGTTGTTGAGTCCAACATGGCGTTCATGGCGTTTCTCCTTAGGGCGTTTCCTGCTGAAGACTTCCGAACACGACGCCCTGGACGCTGGTCGGATGCCTCTTAGATCGCAGCCGGCGGAGCCGCTTTTGGAGCACCAATGCGATCACTTGCTGACCCTCATATAGTTAGCAAATGCTGCATTGCAACATGGCCGGGGCAAGTGGTTACAATTCGTGATCGCAACAGTGGCTAGGAGAGGCCACAGACGCGGAAATTGATCATTACCCAAGTCCCAACTTAAAACTCCGAAAGCCAACGAAATCCCGGGTTTTGAGTAGGGATAGGTCAATATTGCGCGCGATTTAACAGGCGGCCCCGGTGGGTGGGCAAATCGCCCTTTCAACCCCATATGCTGCACAGCAGCAAATTTTGTGCGTCGCAGCAGAATCAATGGTAAGCTCGCCTGTTGATCACTATCAATATCGAAAAAGGACGATCAACTTGCTCAGTCTCGGAACTAAGATAGCCGGCCTCGCCCGGCAGCGCCGCCGGTGGGAAACCCTGTTGCGCTCTATGCCTCGCACGCAGTCGCTCGCGCGCAACTTCGACCCCGCGTTCGACTGTTTAACCGAGGTGACAGGATTCGGCTCCAATCCCGGCGCTCTGCGCATGTTCAAATACGTGCCGGCGGACCCCCAGCCGGCGCTGGTGGTCGTCCTGCACGGATGTACGCAGACAGCGGTGAGCTACGATTTCGGTGCCGGCTGGTCGACGCTCGCCGATCGCCATGGCTTCGTGCTCCTGCTGCCGGAGCAGCAGCGCGCGAACAATGCGAATAACTGCTTCAACTGGTTTAGCGCCGGCGACATCGAGCGCGGGCGAGGCGAGGCGATGTCGATCCGCTGCATGGTCGAGAAAATGATCGTCGATCACGGGATCGACCGTCGCCGCGTGTTCGTCACCGGCCTCTCGGCCGGCGGCGCGATGACCTCCGTCATGCTCGCCACCTATCCCGAGGTGTTCGCCGCCGGCGCCATCATCGCCGGTCTGCCTTACGGCACCGCCGCCAATGTTAAGGAAGCGTTCGAGAGCATGGGTCACGTGCGGGCCCGCTCGGCGCGCGAATGGGGCGATCTCGTGCGCGCCGCGTCACCGCACAAGGGTCCGTGGCCGCGCGTATCGGTGTGGCACGGTGGCGCCGATCAGGTGGTGAAGTCGAAGAACGCCGACGAGATCATCAAGCAGTGGACCGATGTGCACGGCCTAGACCTCGCGCCGACCTCGACCGAGCGGGTCGACGGATATCCGCGCCAAGTCTGGCGCAATCCAGCGGGCAAGAGCGTGATCGAGTCCTACACCATCCTCACCATGGCGCACGGCACGCCGCTCGCGACCGGGCCGTCCGACGAGCACGTCGGCGTGCCCGGCGACTTTCTGCTCGATGTCGGCATCTCTTCCTCCTATCACATCGCGAAATTCTGGGGCCTGACCGGACATCCTCGCGCCGTCCCGACCAGACGGAGCAAATCCGCCTCGATCGTCCCTGCCGCGCCGCGCCAGCACAGTCCGACCGCGGGAACGTCGAGCGCTGCGGGTGGCGACCCTATAGGCGACGCGCCCAAGCCGACGAGCCCCCGCCTCATCGACGTGCAGGCCGTCATCACCCATGCGCTGAAGGCCGCCGGGCTGATGAAGTCATGAACGACGGATGCCTTTCGAGGAACACCGTCTAAATCACGTCTAAAAGCAGCTACTGGCGATCGCCGGAACGACGCTGACTTCGCGCATCACGCCGACACCCTGATCTATCCTCCACACACCGCATCGAGTGCGGCGAGAGATGCCACCTAATCGGCAGCCCTGCATCTCGCGGCCTGGGCGACGGTTTGCTGCGGTGCATCAGTCCGCTTTTGGCACAACGCGGACGCGCGCAAGCCACCGATCAATGTCTGCTTTCGGAGTAACAGCGGACGAGTCGAGATAGCCCTCACTCGTGACGATGCATTGCCGAGTCGGCCTTGGTGTCGCGCATGAATAGATAGACTAAAAGCGAAATGCCGATCATTCCGGTGAGATAATAGTAGAACCAATTTTCATGGCCCACAGACTTGAACCACAAAGCGGCGCAAGATGTACCGATCGAGGGATGAGGCGAAGGCCGATGTGTTCGACTACATCGAACGCTTCTACAATCCAAAACGCCGGCACTCGACGATCGGCTATATGAGCCCTATGGAGTTCGAACGGCAGGCTGGATTAGCTTAGGCGGGTGTCAACCGAACCGGGTGCAGGCCAAGAGCGCATATTCAGCTATAATTTGTTTTTGATTCTCGATCGAGTATTTCTGGTGATCTGTGGACATGCGGATATATTGGGCCGCGCGCCGCGTAATGGGTGCCACCTGCCTGGATCCAATGAAGTGCGGCTTTCGAGGCAGCATTGGCGGACCCGCGCTCATGACAATTTTCGTCCGGAGGCCTCAGGCGCCTGAAAAGGCACCAATACATTGCAGGATAAGACCCCGATATGTTGGAACAACTGACAAACAAACTGGCAAAAAACTAGTTGGTATTGACGCTAGAATTATTAGACAACAATTTAATTTGTGCTGTATGGCAGCGATATGCGAAAGAATCTTGTTTGGAATACCGGGCTGACTGGTGTCAGCGCGATCTTGTTTTTGGCCTCACAAATAATCTCTATCGTATCCCGATATCAGTGAGAGTGTCAGATATGGATGTGCGCGATGCCGTTGCTTCCCGATTTTCCTGCCGGGCGTTTCTGCCGACACCGGTCCCCGAGACAATCGTCCGCGATATTCTCGCGCGCGCGGCGCGCGCGCCGTCCGGCGGCAATGTGCAACCGTGGCGCGTTCATGCGCTGGCCGGGGCAAAACTCGAACAGCTCAAGGCGCGGGTGCGCGCGCGGCCTGAGCTGCTGCCGCGCGGAGAGGGTGCCGAATACGACATCTACCCGCGCGATCTGAAAGAGCCTTACGAGACGCGCCGCCGCCAGGTCGGCGCCGCGCTCTATCAGTCGATCGGCGTGACGCGTGCGGACCGCGCCGATCGCTATCGCCAATACGCGCGCAATTTCGAATTCTTCGGCGCGCCGGTCGGGTTGCTGCTGTCGATCGACCGCAGTATGGGTCCGCCGCAATGGTCGGACCTTGGCGGCTACATCCAGACCGTCATGCTGCTGGCGCGCGGGTACGGGCTGCACAGCTGCGGCCAGGAAGCCTGGACCCACTGGCACAAGACCGTTTATTCCCTCCTCGACATTCCCCCCGAATACATTCTGTTCTGCGGCCTGGCGCTCGGCCACGCCGATCCGGACGCGCCGATCAACAAATGGCGCGCCCCGCGCGAGCCGCTACAGAATTTCGCGACGTTCTCCGGGTTCGAATAGCTCCTAAAGAAATAAACGCACCAACCAAGCGCGGTAGGCGCAATGCCGCTGCACGCGGGAGCGCGGTGGCGCCGGCCGTTTCGCGCGGCGCCGGCAGCGCGATTATAAATCCATGAACTTCTTGAATATGGCGATCACGGTCGCCCAGGTCGTGAGGTACTCGTCGATATTCTCAGTTGTGGTGCGCCCGACGATGACGTCCTGCTCGGCCCAGATGATCTTGCCGGGCTTCGAATAGGCGCGGATGTATCGTTTGGTGGTGTTCCACTCGTTGATCCTGTCTGGTGACGCCGTGTTGTTCGTCCAACCGGCGGCAAACTGAATCTCACGGCAACTTCCATCGGTGCAATCAAAGAAATAGACGTCGAAATTGACGTCGGTGACACGGCTCTTGACGATCACGTTGCCACTGCTGTCTTTGTCGATCCGGGCGGGAAGGCTATGCGCGGTCATGATCTTGACCATTTGCTCGCGTGTCACGCCCTGCTCGGTCAGCGTTTCGGCGACGGCCGGCGCGGCGCCCAACAGCGCGATCGCCAGCACGGCGGCAATCTTTAAGTGTTTCATCGCAACGCTCCCTGAAGTTAAACGCGACTATAACTTCATGAACTCTTTGAATTGGACGAGCATTGTACCCCACGTCGTGACGTAGTCCTCGATATTATCGGTTGTGCCGCGCCCGACGACGGCATCCTGTTCGGCCCAGATGACATTGCCGGGCTTCGAATAGACGCGAAGGTAGCGTTTGGTGGTGTTCCACTCGTTGATCCTGTCAAGTGACGCCGTACTGCTCGTCCAGCCGGCGGCAAACTGAATTTCGCGGCAGCCTCCATCGGTGCAGTTAAAGAAATAGACGTCGTAATTGATATCGATGATACGGCTCTTGACGATCACATTGCCTTTGCTGTCCTTGTCGATCCGGGCGGGCAGGCCGTGCCGGGTCATGATCGCGACCATTTTCTCGCGGGTCACGCCTTGCTCGGTCAGCGTTTCGGCGCAGGCCGGCGCGGCGGTGAGCAGCGCGACCGCCAGCACGGCGGCTGAACTCAAGTGTTTCATCGCAACGCCCCCTGAAGTTAAACACGATTTTCTTCTAAACCCCAGGCCCAACTATCAGTCGAAAGCGCGCCGGAAAGCAACGCACGGACAGGCCGCCGTTATTGAGGGCAAATTTATTTGGCTCAACCGCCCGTTTTCGATAATCTTCAGTGTCACTCAAACAGAGGGGAGACACTATGAAGACGAATTACAAGATTGCCATCGCACTCGTTGCCGGCACGGCGCTGGGAGCCGCGGCCGTCCAGGGACTTCATGCGCAAGCCAAGCCGCCTGGCTATGTCGTTGGCGAAATCGACGTGAGCAACCAAGAGGCTTTTACAAAAGAATATGTCCCACTTGCGGTGAAGGCGCTCGGACAAGCCGCTGGGTACAAACCGATGGCCCGTGGCGGCAAGACCGTGGCTATCGATGGCGCGCCACCCAAGACGCGCATTGTCATCAACAGCTTCGCGAGCCTGGATGCGGCGGTGGCCGCGTATAATTCACCGGCCTACAAAGAAGCGCGGACGGCCGGCAACAAATACGGAACGTTCCGTCTCTATGCCGTCGAGGGCCTCGCACCGTAGACCGCGCGGACTGCAACCTAAAAAAGACGATCGGAATTCTTGGCCCCGCTTGCGCGGGGCTTTCTTTTTGGCCGCGCGCGCACCTGTGACGAAAGCGTGCGTGCGCGCGGTGAAGCGGGTAACCACCCGGCATTCGCTATCACGCGCGCGCCGAGCGGAACTTGCGGGCGCTGATGGGCGGGGCGGCCGAACCTGCGGAGGTGGTGCGGCGGCGAGACCGTCGAGGCTGAGTTGCTAGGGGCGCTGGTTGCTGCCGCAGTTCTTCTGAACGGCCTCGTAAAGATCGACACCGCCGATGGTGAAAAACTTGGGTGTAATTTCCAGATTTTGCAGCGTTTTATTTTCCGCGTTGCCAAGATCGATGGTCACTGGCCCTTTCACGTACCAATTTCCGCGTTCGTTTTTCGTGAAGGCATTGCAAGGAATTGTGTTGGGCGGAATCGTTGACCCGCCTTGCTTCGCAGGGGCGACTGGCAGTTTTTGCGGATTATTTTTCGCCGGCTTTGTATCCACCGGCCGTTCAGGCAAATCGGCTTTATTCACCCACCCCTGCTGGGTGGCATAGGCGTTGATTTTGTCGGCAACGGCGCGGCCCAGCCCGCGCGCCTGCGCCTCTACATCAGGTGACAGATTTTGCGTGGGCACACTTTCGCCGGCAAGTACCGCATTGATCGCCGCGCTGCGCGCGGCGGCGGCCGATCCGGTAAAGGCGGCACCTTTCTGCGCTTGAGTCGTGAAAGTGAGCAATTGCGTTTTTGTGCCCTCAAAGACGCGCGATACTGTCATGTCGGCGACCACACCGCCGCCGAAATTGACCGGGGTGCGCTGGGCGCGAGTACCACGATCGACGTCTTGCAACTGCCCGGTGACGACCAGCGCCGTATCTTTAAGCGCGGGGTCGTCCTCGATCCCCGGCCGCGCATTGAGACCGGCCTCGTCGTGCAAGATGGTGATGATGGTAGCTACGATCTCGGCATTCACCCGCTTGGCGACGAGCTGGTTACTGACCGAGAGGTTGCCGATTTCACGCTCCAGCCGTGCGGTGAATTCGCGGTCGACCACCGCGACATCGGGGGAAAACACGAAATCGTAGATCAGTACCGTTTTTGGCCGCGACAGGGCTCCACCGGCCGAAGTTTGCGGGGTCTGATCGCCGGTGTTGGCACAGCCGGCAACAGCTAGCGCGATCAAGCAACCGAAGAGGTGTACAGAGCGCAAGGCGAACATGGCCACCAGACTACCACAGACCACTGACATCGCACTCTCGATTAGAGCGTCAGGGCAATAAGCAACCTCCGGCCAGACGGCCTTGCCTTGCGACAGGGACATCAGCCTCGTCGCTGGATGTCTAACTGATCGTCACATCAACGACATCTTCCCAAACGCGTCGCGCGGCTCACTGCCGCGCCGTGCGCAGGACACCCCCATCCATTCACAAGGAGAACCCAATGGATATCGATACCCACAACGATCTCGAGACCAAGGCGGGCATTCCGCTCGACGCCGTAGTGACGCATGGCGAGATGATCCACGCACACGCCGAGACGGAGTGGTGCCGGGCCAGCAAACCGCTCTAGCCTATTTCGTTGCCGCGGCTTTCAGGATCGGCGTCAGCCGCGCGATCGTGTCGTGCACCAGTGCGGCCAAAGCTTTTGGTCCACGCTGGTCCGGTTCGGCGATTTCGGCGCCGAGGTCACCCAACCGCTTTTGTATGGCCGGCTCGTCCAGGCCTTTGCTCAACGCTGCGGCAAGCTTGTCGATGACTGGCTGCGGCGTGCCTTTCGGCGCGAACACCGCATAGAACGGCGCGCAGTCGAATTGGGGGAAGCCTTGTTCGTATGACGTGGGGACGTCCGGCAATAGCGGGCTGCGCTTCTTGGCGGCGATGGCCAGCGCCTTGACGGTGCCCGCGCGCACATGCTGCAGGGGCCCGAACACCGGGTCGCAATCGTAGTCGACGTTGCCGGCGAGAATGGCGTTCATCACCGGCGCCGTGCCAGTGAACGGCACCAATGTCGGCATGATGCCGATGGCCGAGTTGAGCAGAAGACAGCCGATGTACGACACCGAGCCGATACCGGCGTGCCCCATGTTGAGCTTGCTCTCGTTCGCTTTGGCCCAAGCCGCGAACTCTTTCAGATTGTTGGCCGGGATGTCTTTGCGAACCGATAGCAGTTCCGGCTGCGTGGCGATCAAGCCGACCGGCTCGAAATCCTTCTCCGGGTCATAGCCCAGGTTGGGATAGAACACCGGCGCCAGGGCATTCGTGCCCATGTGGCCGGAAATGAGCGTGTAACCGTCGGGATTGGCGCGCGCGGCGCGGGTCGTCCCGACCGTGCCGCCGGCGCCGCCGACATTCTCGACCACGAAACTCTGGCCGAGATGGCGGGAAAAGATGTCGGACGCGATCCGGCCCATGACGTCGGCCGGTCCGCCGGGCGAGAAGGGCACGATCACGATCACCGTTCGCGTCGGATAGTCTTGCGCCCGAACGCCACTCATGGCGGCGAACACCACAAGTGCCGCCGCAACCCATAGCCTCTTCATAGTCACCTCCCGTCGCTTTTTGACTTCTTGCCAACAAGCTTGCCACTTCATGTCCCGCGTGGGGAGGGGTGTCGGGCGCCGTGAGTGCCGGGCGCTAAACCATCGGTTAGATCGAGGAATTGTTCGCAACGCGATGCGGGACCGCCCTTCGTCGCGCACTCTCACATCCATCCACAAGGAGAACTTAAATGGATATCGACACCCACACTGACTTGGAGACCAAGGCGGGCATTCCGCTCGACGCCATGGTGACGCATGGCGAGATGATGCGCGCCTTCGAGGCCTTCAAGGACGCCAACGACGAGCGCCTGGCGCTCGGCGAAAAGCGCTCCGGCGACGTCGTGCTGGAGGAAAAGCTCGCGCGCCTCAATTCCACCCTCGACGCGCAGGCGCGCCGGCGTCACCGTGCTGCGCGATCCCTATACCGCCAAGCCCTACGTGCTGTTCTACACCACCAAGCGCGTGGGCGGCGGCGTACAGGACTTCGACGCATCAAGGTGATGAAGTTTGCGGCGAGTTGAGCAGCACTTTCCCTCTCCCTGCTCTCGCGGGGAGAGGGGAAAGCTCGCGCAACATCAATTAATGGAGCCACCATTGAAGTGGATCGTGATCAGCTTGTTCGTGCTGGCGAGTTTATTATTTTCCGTCAGCGCGTGGACCCGCATCGTCGGACGCAGCGCCGACGAGCGCGTCGGCTCGGCTATTCCTTATATGGTTGCAGTAGTTTTGCTCGCGATCGACATCGTATTCATAGTCGGCTGGGCTGTGGGGCGCCTGATCTTCGCCTAGAAGCTGGTGGCCGGCTGAAAGCAACAAGGTTGTGAATAGACGAAAAACAACTTATTGTTGACACTCCCGCTATGGGCGCGGAATGGGGGGATTTGGTCATGATGCAAACAGTCAAAAAGTACTTTTTCGCTGCGCTATTCATACCACTGTTGGTGGGGTTTAAGACACCAGCCGCGGCGCAATCGTTCCAGGAGGGCGTGAACCGCCCGGGTCCTGCGTATCAAACGTTTTCAGTCGATGGCCCCCGCCGCTGTCAGAAGCAATGCATCGATGACGGACAATGTAGGGCTTGGGTCTTTATCGACGTCACCCGCGTCGACAATTGCCAGCTGAAGTCGGAAAGACCGGCAGCAGTTAGGGACCAGTGCTGCACTTCCGGCGTGGTGGCGCAATGATCTAACAGTTTCAACGGCTCAAACTACGGCCATGGCCTGTACTGTTTCTCCATCGCCGTGAGTTCGGCGATGGCGCCATGTCCATCGATTGCCGTCTTGAGATTGGCCGGCTGGTAAGGAAACGGCGCGAACGCATTGCCGTCCTTCGACTCGAAGCGGGCATGCGCGGAGTAGTGGATGAACTCGCACGTCTCCTTGTCCGGTGGCGGCACTTGCATCACCGGGCGCAGATAACTCGGCACCGCCTTCCAGATACCCTTTCGCGAGTTAAACAGAAGGCCCATTTTTTGATCGATCTTTTCCTTCAGGTATTCCTCGTCGAAGGCGATCGGGCTGTCGGGGTTATCTTTCTGCGCCGCGGCGGCGGCCTTGGCGACCATCCAAAGAAACGCAATGTCCGAGAGACCATTATCGGGATAACCGCCGCCGACATTTGAATGGACGCCGGCGAACCAGACTTGTTCCAACGTTTGCGGACGCTTGGTCTTGTCGGTGCCCCGGCCTTTTATTCGGTTCCACAGCGTCGGTTTGAAATTACCGCGCGCCTCATCAATCGCTAGGGCGTGGTAGGCATAGCGAACCTTGTCGTTGCGATCGATGTCGTGAAATTGATACTTTGACCGGCCAATCCATCGCAGTGGCGTGAAGGGAATGCCCAAGGCGCCCACGGTGTCCCAAACGCCGATGAAGAAGATTGGCGTCTGTCGCGCGCGCAGCAGGGCGTCTATCAACCGTTCCAGGATTTTTCCGGCGACGTCCTTGGAAAATAGTTTATGTAACGCAGTTTCCATTTTCGGTTTGGAACCCTCGGTCAGCACATGCCGGTACTTGATCGAGCGATAGATGTCGTAGACGCGCGGGAATAGATCCATATCGCGTTTTTCCAGCAGCCCGATCAGCCCGATCAGCCCGATGAGGCCGGCGCAGGCTGCGCGCCGTGAAGGAGCCGCGCGAAAAACCGAAAATGAAAATCAAATCGCCATCGACAAAATTGGACGCGAGGAAATCATAGGCGCTCTGCACGTTGGCTGAGAGACCAAAGCCCATCGTGCCGCCCATAAAGCGGTCGAGCCAATTTCCGGTGCCCACGCCCGGATGATAGAAGATGATTTGCGGGACGCCTTGAGCGTCAACGGGGCGAATGGCGCGGACCATTTTCACCACGTTGGTAGGCGCGCCTTCCTGATAGGGCTCGTTCCAAGTGCCGTCGCAGCAAACGATCAGCTTTCGGCAGGGATCGGTATCCGCAACCGCGTCGTTAGAATTCGGCATGAGTTGGTGTTCCCGGTGCAATACGTATGTTGCGCGTTGAAACGCGCGATGGTACCTGATGGTAAAATTGCAACTCTTGATTGTCCAGACATATTGCGGCCTGGTGCTACTTGCCGCCGCTACTTCGCTGGTCGCCGGGCGCGGCTTGTCGCCGAAGTCTTGCTGGTCCAGGTCCGTAGCTTTAAGCTTGTATTGTCGCAAGAAACGCCGCGCAGGAAGCGGGCTTGAGAGCATGATCAAACGATCTGGCGCGGTTTCGATCTTCTGTAATGCCAGCGTCGGCCTGCTGGCGCTGACCATCGCCTCGCTGCATTATTCCCCGGCCCGCGCGCAATCGGCCGATCTCGTGCTGTGCGACCGGCTCGCCGCCGAGCCCGCCGATCCGGACAAACCGGCGGACGTCAAGGGCACTGCCGTTATCGCCCAGTCCGATGTCGCGACCGCGATCAAATTTTGCAAGATCGCGTCGGCGTCGTCGCGCCGCGCGTTGTACCAGCTCGGCCGCGCCTACGCCGCCAACCGGCAAATGGCGGAAGCCGTCGGCGCCTACCGCAAGGCGGCCGACAAAGGCAGCACTTCGGCCATGGTCGATCTCGGCGTGCTGTTCGGGACCGGGTCGGGCGTCCCCAAGGACGAGGCGCAGGCGCGCAAGCTGTTCGAGCGCGCGGCCGCAGCCGGTAATCCGCGCGGCGTCGCCAATCTGGCGGCGCTCTCCGGCGGCGGCGGCGCGCCACCGGATCCGGTCAAGGCGAGAGACTTGCTGGCGAAAGCGGCGGAAGCCAATTCGGCGGAAGCGCAGTTTCAGCTCGGCATGATGTTGGCGGACGGCAGCGGCGGTCCGAAGGACGACGTGGCCGCGCGCGCTTTGTTCGAAAAGGCAGCGGCGCAGGGTCATGCCGAAGCCATGGTCTGGAGCGGCGCTTTCGCGCAACTCGGGCGCGGGGGCCCGGAGGACGCCAGCGCCGC
>Ga0209584_10000327_pt1 | contig 14273 bp, 15 predicted proteins | sample NGEPerD_FD_184507 | JGI IMG/M metagenome (GOLD analysis project Ga0209584, IMG submission 184507) | Arctic peat soil microbial communities from the Barrow Environmental Observatory site, Barrow, Alaska, USA - NGEE PermafrostAB12-D... | ecosystem: Environmental > Terrestrial > Soil > Wetlands >...
CGCGCCGGCGACGATTTCCGACGCCGAAGCCGAGCCGCCGTTGATCAGCACGATCACCGGCTTGTGCTTGGTGAGGTCGCCCGGCCGCGCGTTGAAGCGCTGCGTCTCCTCGGCATTGCGGCCGCGGGTGGACACGATCTCGCCCTTTTGCAGGAATGCATCCGACACCGAGATCGCCTGGTCGAGCAGGCCGCCCGGATTGTTGCGCAGGTCGAGGACGTAGCCCTTGAGCTTGTCTTCGCTCACTTTCGCCGTGATCTCGGCGATCGCCGTCTTCAGGCCCTCGGTGGTCTGTTCGTTGAACTGGGTGAGCCGGATATAGCCGACGTCGTCGCCTTCGACATGCGAGCGCACCGAGCGCACGCGGATGATGTCGCGCGTGATCGATACTTCGATCGGCTTGTCCTGGCCCTTGCGCATGATGGTGAGCTTGATCTTGGTGTTCACCGGACCGCGCATCTTTTCGACCGCCTGGTTCAGGGTGAGACCCTGCACCTGTTCGCCGTCGAGCTGGGTGATGATGTCGTTGGCCATGACGCCGGCCTTGGCGGCGGGCGTCTCGTCGATCGGCGCCACCACCTTGATCAGGCCGTCTTCCATGGTGACCTCGATGCCGAGCCCGCCGAATTCGCCGCGGGTCTGCACCTGCATGTCCTTGAAGCTTTTCGGATCCATGTAGCTCGAATGCGGATCAAGCCCGGCCAGCATGCCGTTGATCGCGGTTTCGATCAGCTTGCTGTCGTCGGGCTTCTCGACGTAGTCGGCGCGCACACGCTCGAACACGTCGCCGAACAGATTGAGTTGCCGGTAGGTGTCCGCGGCCGCCGCTTTGGCGGGTGAGCCAACGAATATCATGTGTGGCTGTGTCGCGAGCAGCGTCATTGCCGCTCCCGCCGCCGCGCCGAGTAGAATGAGTGTGGTCTTGCGCATCATCCACGAACCTTTTCGACTTCGCCAGCCGCCCACCATGGGCCTGGATCGACGGGAATCCCGTCCTTACGAAACTCGACGTAAAGCACCGGTTGGCTGGAACCTGTCGCGAGGATAGCGGCGATATGGGAGCCGTTTCCCATCACCGCAACGGGTTCTCCGGTCAGCACGAACTGCCCGAGATCAACTGATATCCGATCCATCCCAGCGAGCAAGATATGATACCCGTTGCCTGCATTGAGGATCAAGAGTTGTCCATAGGAGCGGAACGGACCCGCGTAAACCACCCAGCCGTCGGCCGGCGCGGTCACCTGGGCGCCGGCGCGGGTCGCGATGGAAACACCCTTTTCCACCCCGCCGGTGCCATCGGGCGCCCCATATTCCTTCAATTTGACGCCATTAACCGGAATCGGAACTTGCCCGCGCAGGGATGCAAAAGCAACCGCCGGCGCTAGCCGGCCCGGATCGCGCTGCGCCGACATGGCCGGACGCATATCGCCGCGGCCGGCCTCGCGAGCGGCCCGCGTCGCTGGATCGAGCCCCTGCTCCAGCTTGGCGATCAAATCTTTGAGATTATCGACCTGGTGCGCCAATTCGGCGGCGCGCGTCCGCTCGGCGTCGAGCGCTTTCTCGCGATCGGCCTGCTGCTTTTGGCGCTCGCCGACCAGCGCGGTCATGCGCGTGCGCTCGCTGCCGAGCGAAGCGACCTCGTTTTTCAGCCGGTCGCGTTCGGCGGCGATCTGCTTGCGGACGTTAAGCAGCGCGGTGAGGTCGTTGGCGAGCGCCTCGACCTCGTGCCTCATCTCGGGCAGCACTGCGCCCAGCAGCATGGCGGTGCGCACCGATTGCAGCGCGTCCTCCGGGCTGGCGATCAGCGCCGGCGGCGGGCGATGGCCGATGCGCTGAAGCGCGGCCAGCACTTCGCCGATCACGGCGCGGCGCCTGTCAAGCGACTTGCGAATGCGGCGCTCGTTGTCGTCGAGCGGCTTGAGCCGCGCTTCGGTCGCCGTAACCTGCGCTTCGACGCCGCGGATACGGCCGGCCGTGTCGATCAGGTCCTGGTTGAGCTTGCGGCGGTCGGCGCCGATCTGTTCGATCTCGCGCTTGAGTGCGGCCTCGGCCTCGAGCGACTTGCTCTGCGCATCGCGCGCGGCCTTGAGGTCCTGGTCGCGTTGCTTGAGGGTGTCGAACTTGTCCTCCGGCTTGTCTTGCGCGGTGGCAGGAAGCGTCATCGGCCATGCGAGCACAAGCCCCGCGATCAGCGCGGCGCGCGGATAAAACCCGCTGATTCGGCAAATCATCGGCGCCAAGTTACGCCCGGGGTTTGAGACGGCAAGAACATTGTGAGGGCACTTTTGCAGGCAGATTAAGACCAATCTGGGACCTGCGTGAGGCGGCGATTCTTTCTATCTATCCCCCCGCATGCGGGGAGGAGGGAGCTTACGCCCGATGATAGGGATGCCCGGTCAAGATCGTGGTGGCGCGGTAAAGCTGCTCCAGCAGCATGATGCGCACCAGTTGGTGCGGCCAGGTGGCCGCGCCGAACGCCAGCCGCAGCTCGGCCTTCGCGCGCAAGGTCGGGGCCAGGCCGTCGGCGCCGCCGATCAGAAAGACCGCCGCGGGCCGGTCATCGCCGCGCCATTTCGCCAGCTGGGCGGCGAGGCTGGCGCTGTCGAGGTTCTCGCCGTGGGCGTCGAGCAGCACGACCGCCGCGCCTTGCGGAATGATGTTGGCGAGCGCGATCGATTCCTCGAGCATGCGCTTGCCGGCGTCGTCCGCGCGGCTTTCCCTGATTTCGATGACTTCAACGTCGCGCAGACCGAGATTGCGGCCGGTTTGCGCCGCGCGTTTGCGGAAGCGCTCGGAAAGCTCGGTTTCCGGGCCCTGTTTCAGGCGTCCGACGGCGGCAACGACGATACGCATCTTGCCGCTGAGACTATCAGCTTGCTCGCCGTCCGTCCGGTCGGCCGGCCGACCACATTTTTTCCAGGCTATAAAAAGTACGCACTTCCGGCCGGAACACGTGGACGATCACATCGCCGGCGTCGATCAGCACCCAGTCGCCTTGCCGCATGCCCTCGACGCGTATGCCGGACACGCCGGCGGCCTTGAGATCCTTGACCACATGCTCGGCGACCGCGCCGACATGGCGCTGCGACCGGCCGGAGGTCACGACCATGTAATCGCCTATCGAGGATTTGCCGGTGAGATCGATGGTGACGCTGTCCTCGGCTTTCATGTCTTCGAGACGCGCGAGGACGATGCGGAGTGTCTCCTTGGCACTGGGGCGCAAAGGCCCAGACTTGGAGACGCGTTCGGGCGCGCGACGCGACGCCCGAGAGAGTGCAGGTTTGGTCAGAGGTTGTTTCCCTTTACGTTCGTTGCACCCGCCCCGGCACGCGCCGGGACATGATCAAGATAGCTATTTTGCTCAATTCTTTCCACTCTTGGTCGTCTTCTTTCTGCCGGCGATGCTGGAAGTTCCCCCGCGTTTGCGCATGGCGCGCAGCGCAGTGGACGACAATGGCGATTTGAGGCCGTGCAGGAAGGTCCAGGCCGGCGGCTTGCGGTAGGGCAGCGAGGCGGCTTCGGGTTCCGCAATGCGCGCGCGGGCGAACGCCTGGCCTGCCGGACTGGCGGCGGCGTAAAGGCTTGGCCCGAGGCGGTCAACCACCACGAACGGCACCAGCTTCGCTATTCCGCGCCATTTCTGCCAGCGGTGAAAGCTCCGCAAATTGTCTGCGCCCATGATCCAGACGAATCGGACGCGTGGGCATCGGGCGATAAGCCATTTTATCGTATTATACGTATATCGCGTCTTAATGACAGCTTCGAGACCGGTCACGACGATGCGCGGATGATGCGTGAGCCCGCAGGCGGCGGCAATTCGCTGCTGCAATGGGGCGAGGCCGCTGGTGTTCTTGAGTGGATTGCCCGGGGTGACCAGCCACCAGACGCTGTCGAGCTTGAGCCGTTTGAGCGCGAGCAGGCTGGCGGCGAGATGGGCTTGGTGCGGCGGGTCGAAAGTTCCGCCGAACAGGCCGATCCTCATGCCGGGCGCGTGGGGTGGAAGAACGCGCTCGGTGCGGGCGGGTCTTTGCGCTGTCACGGCCGGATCTGACCGCTTCCGCGGATGCGGTATTTGAAAGTGGTCAGTTGATCGACGCCGACCGGTCCGCGCGCGTGCAACCGGCCGGTGGCGATGCCGATCTCGGCGCCGAAGCCGAATTCGCCGCCGTCGGCGAACTGGGTCGAGGCGTTGTGCAGCACGATCGCCGAGTCCACCTCGCGCAAGAACTTCTCGGCCGCCGCCGCATCGTCGGTCACGATGGCGTCGGTGTGGTGGGAGCCGTAGCGCTCGATATGCTCGATGGCTGCGGCAATGCTATCCACCACCTTAACGGCGATGATGGCGTCGAGATATTCGGTCGACCAGTCTTCCTCGGTCGCCGGCCTGACCCGCTTATTCACGGCTTGTGTGGCCTTATCACCGCGGATTTCGCAGCCGGCATCGATAAGCATTTCGACCAGCGGCTTGAGGCAGGTGGTGGTGGCTGCGCGGTCGACCAGTAGGGTCTCGGCCGCGCCGCAGACGCCGGTGCGCCGCATCTTGGCGTTTAGAACAATTTTTTTGGCCATATCGAGCGAGGCCGCCTTGTCCACATAGACGTGGCAGACGCCTTCCAGGTGCGCGAAGATCGGCACGCGCGCTTCCGCCTGCACGCGCGCGACCAGGCTCTTGCCGCCGCGCGGGACGATGACGTCGATATTGCCGTCGAGCCCGCTGAGCATCAGCCCGACCGCGGCGCGGTCGCGCGTCGGCACCAGCTGGATTGCGGCCTCGGGCAGGCTGGCCTCGCGCAAGCCTTGGCCGAGCGCGGCGACGATGGCGCGGCTCGTCCGCAAACTGTCGGAGCCGCCGCGCAGGATCGCGGCATTGCCGGATTTCAGGCACAGCGCTCCGGCATCGGCGGTCACGTTCGGCCGGCTTTCGTAGATGATGCCGATGACGCCGAGCGGCACCCGCACCCGCTCGATGCTCATGCCGTTCGGCCGCGCCCAGGATTCGGTAACGACTCCAACGGGATCCTTGAGCGCGCGCACCGCGTCGATGGCGGCGGCGATCGCCTCCACGCGGCCAGCGTCGAGGATAAGCCGGTCGAGGAAGGCGCCGGTCACGCCGGAGGCGCGCGCCTCGGTGATATCCTCGGCATTGGCGGCCAGAATACTGGATATCTGCCCCCGAACAGCGCCGGCCATGAGCTCCAGAGCGCGGTCTTTTTGGGCGGTGGGGGCAAGCGCCAGCATGCGGGCGGCGACCCTGGCCTGGCGGCCGATCTCGCCCAGGCAGGCGGCGATATCCCCTGTCCCTTCAATGCTTTTCAGCGGTGCGCTCATATGGACAACCCGACAAAACCCGATCCGGCTGGTTCCTATCACGTCGGCCATCCGGGGGCGAGGTAGGCCGGTTTTGCGGGCTTGGCGGCTCCCTTGGCGCCGGTAGCTGGGGATTGTGGGGATAACCCGCAAAGTTCCGGAACAAGTCAATTGACCTACACATTGGGCCGGCACGGTTCCCCCATCGCAGGAGAGTGTCATGTCGTATGAATCAAGCAGGCTTCCGAGCCGTTTCCCGGTCGGTACAAAGTTCGTGATCGAAGGAAAGCGCGGCGGGGAGGGCCAAGTTCAAGTGTTTAGCCGGTATCTGGAATTTCCCGACGGCACGTTTTTCCCGCTTCCGACCCACCCGCTGCAGCGCAAATCCGGCGCCACCCGCCGCTCCGCCAAGCCGCGCACGCGCCGGCACTAACGGGGGCGGCTCGGTCATTGGCCGAGCCCGAACGCCTGTAAATCCTTGTGGGTCAATGGCAAATCGTGTGTCGGCCATTGGCCGACCTGCGATCTTCCGCCCTGTAAAACGCGGAAACCCCGGCCTCGCGTGGGCCAGGGTTTCGGGGCGATCGGTTAATCGCCTTTCCTGAGTTTATCGTGTCTCTCGCGTCGCGCCGGGATAACGCGGTCGCGCGTCCAGAGTTCCACGAACATGTTGTTCTTCCCGCCGACGTGCGGCCGACATGTCTCTGATCGCCGCCGAATGTCGCGCATTCTGCTTGTTCTTCTTCTCACTCTCCGCCCAGAACAAGATCGTCGCGGTGGATCATCTCGGTGCGCCCGCCGAAGCCCAAAATCGAGAGGATATCCGCCGAGGAGCGGCCCTTGATCTTGTCGGCGTCCTCGGCGTCATAGGCAATCAGCCCGCGCCCGATCTCGGCGCCGTCCGGCCCGCGCACCACGACGGCGTCGCCGCGCCCGAACGCGCCCTCGATCTTGAGCACGCCGGCGGGAAGAAGGCTCTTGCCGCTACGCAGCGCCTTCACCGCGCCGGCGTCGATCACCAGCGCGCCGCGCGGCTCGAGCGAGCCGGCGATCCACTTCTTGCGCGCGGTCACCGGATTGGCCGGCGTCAAAAACCAAGTGCAGGCGGCGCCGTCGGCGATCGCTTGCAACGGATGCGCCACGTGGCCCGAGGCGATGATCATGTGCGTGCCGGCGCTGGTGGCGATCTTGGCCGCTTCGATCTTGGTCAGCATGCCGCCGCGCGCGTGCGCCGAGGAGGAGGCGCCCGCCATCGCCTCGATTTCGGGCGTGATGCGCGCCACCAGCGGCACCAGCGTGGCGACGCCCGCGCTCTTGTCGTCAAGATTTGGCGGCTTGTCGTACAGCCCGTCGACGTCGGAGAGCAGCACCAAGAGATCGGCGCTCATCATGGTGGCGACGCGCGCGGCGAGGCGATCGTTGTCGCCATAGCGGATCTCTGATGTGGCCACCGTGTCGTTTTCGTTGATCACCGGCACGGCCCGCCATTCCAGCAGCTTGGCGATGGTGGAGCGCGCATTGAGATAGCGGCGGCGCTCCTCGGTGTCGCCGAGCGTGACCAGCACCTGGCCGGCGGTGAGCGCGTGCGCGCTCAAATGTTCCGACCACGCGCGCGCCAGCGCGATCTGCCCGACCGCGGCGGCGGCCTGGCTGTCCTCGAGCTTGAGCGCGCCCGCGGGCAGCTTGAGCACGGCGCGGCCGAGCGCGATGGCGCCGGATGAGACCACGATGATGTCGCGCTGCTCTTTATGCAGGGCGGCGATGTCGGAGGCGAGTGAGGCCAGCCAGTCGCGCTTGAGCTGGCCTGCGGCGGCGTCCACCAGCAGCGACGAGCCGACCTTCACGACGATGCGGCGGAAGGAGGCGAGGGTGGGTTTTTTGGGCATGGTCCGGGCGGCGGTGTTAATGGCCGGCGTTGTGTAGCATGGAGATGCCGGTCCGTCATGTCAGGCTAACGTGCTGGTCAAGAGCCGCAGCGAAATTATAGACGTGCGAGCACCATGAGATGGCGAGTTACTTCTCGGCAGAAAACATTGCGAAACTTCACAAGGGCCACGATGAGGTTCAAAAACAGTTCGCGGATCTGCGCCAGCGTTACATTGTCCGAAAGTACAAAAGCGATCGGGCCAAGGAATATGCTCTGCATGGCTTTGGTCGAAGGCTTGGTACGCTCATTCGGGCCATCGATCAGGTGTACGAAATTTTACCGCCCGAGCGAGAGGATATTCCCCAGCGCGATGAGGTCGTAGACGCAACGATTGCCATTCAATCGTTCGTCCTCAACACGTTCGGATGTCTCGATAACCTGGCCTGGATTTGGGTGTACGAGAAGGACGTGAAGGGAAAGGATGGCAACGCGCTCGATCCGAAACGAGTCGGTCTTGGCAACAAGGATGTCCGTAGATCATTCAGCAACGAGTTTCGCGCCTATCTAGAAAGTCGCCAGAAGTGGTTCGAAAATTTAAAGGACTTTCGAGACTCGCTCGCTCACAGAATCCCACTTTACATCCCTCCGTTCATCGTAACGCCGGAAACGGTGGATGAATATAATAAGCTGGAACAAGCGTCGGGCGAGGCAATGCTTCGCGCGGATGTTAACGAGTACGACCGGCTCCAAGCAGAGCAGAAGAGGCTCGGCAAGTTTCGCCCTTGGATGACCCACTCGCAGTTCGAGAAAGCACCCTCGGTAGTCTTTCACTCGCAGCTTGTGGCCGACTACGTCACCGTCGATGAGTTCGGCCGCACCATGCTGGAAGAACTCGACCGCTGACGGGGCCCCTCCCCTTGCAGGGGAGGGATGGAGCGTGTGGCTTGTCAGCGCCTCCCTCATCGGGATCACCGGGTCACGGCGCTAACGCGCCGGCCCGGTGATGACAGCGGAGCAAAGACGTGGATGGCCGGGACAAGCCCGGCCATGACGGCTATCACGCCGCCACCACGCTGATGCGCGCCGCCGGCCGCGACCTGGGCTTCTTGCGAATGACGATCTCGATGTCGCGGTCGAGCGCGTTGAGCACGTCCAATGCGGGGATTAAAGCCCTTATTCTCCGCATAAAGTGCGGATAATACTTGCCACTGCGACGAATATCAGCCATATTCTCCGCAGGAAATGCGGAGAATGGCAAAATACATCCATGAACGCCGGCGCTGGCCCAAATTCAGGTGGGGTCAGCGGGACATCGCCAAGCAACTGGCGGCCGTCCGGCACCGCCAGGGGCGGCTGATCGGGCGCATGCAGGCGTTCGGCTTTCCGCTGCGCGCGGAGGCCGTGCTCACGACGCTTACGGAGGACGTGCTCAAGTCGAGCGAAATCGAGGGCGAAATCCTCGATCGAGACCAGGTGCGCTCGTCGATCGCGCGGCGCCTGGGCATGGATGTGGGGGCTTTGCCGCCAGCAGACCGCAACGTCGAGGGCATCGTCGAGATGATGCTCGACGCCACGCAGAAGTTCAAAGAGCCGCTAACGGTTGATCGATTGTTCGGCTGGCACGCATCGCTGTTCCCGACCGGACACAGCGGCATCGCCAAGATCATTGTCGGCGCGTGGCGCGACGATAAATCCGGGCCGATGCAGGTCGTCTCCGGCGCTATTGGCCATGAGAAGGTGCATTACCAAGCGCCGCCAGCCGCAAAGCTGCCCGCCGAAATGCAAGCGTTCCTCGATTGGTTCAATGGACCTGACAAGACCGATCCAGTCATCAAGGCCGCGCTGGCGCATTTCTGGTTCGTCACCATCCATCCGTTTGCCGACGGCAATGGCCGCATCGCACGCGCCATCGCCGATATGTCGCTCGCCCGTTCGGAGGACAGCGCGCAACGCTTCTACAGCATGTCGGCGCAAATCCGGGCGGAGCGGAAGGCCTATTACGACGTTCTGGAAGCGACGCAGAAAGGCAGTCTCGACATCACGCCGTGGCTGGAGTGGTTCCTGGGATGCCTCGATCGCGCTTTTGACGGCGCGGAGAAGATCCTGGCGGCGGTTTTTCAGAAGGCGGAATTCTGGAGGAAGCATGCCGGCGCGCCGCTCAATGAGCGTCAGCGCGATATGCTTAACCGCTTGCTCGACGGGTTCGAGGGCAACCTCACGTCGTCGAAATGGGCGACGATCGAGAAGTGTTCGCCCGACACAGCTCTGCGCGACATCAGCGAACTCGTCGAGCACAATATTCTGAAGAAGGAAGAAGGGGGCGGGCGCAGCACCAGTTATTCGCTGGTCGATGGAGCGGATAACAAGGGCTGAAAATGCCGCCCAACTCTTGTGTTTCTAACCGTTGTTGGCGAGGCTTGGAGTGAACTGACCGGCTTCGGGGCAACGCGAATGAAGCTACAGAATCTTCGGGTCATGACCAGGGCATCGCTGCTTCCCGTCGCAGCGATCGTGCTGGCGGCCGGGATTTTTATTGCCGACACGATCGCCGATTTGGAAATCGCGTTTCCGGCCTTTTATACCGTGGTCGTCCTGCTGGCGGTGCGCTTTTGCAACAAGCGCGGCGTCATTCTGGTCGGCGCCGGCTGTTGCGCCTTGACGCTGCTGAGCGATCTTTTGACGGCGGCCACCGGCTCGTCGGGAATAGGGGTCATCAATACGACGATCAGTCTGCTGGCGATCGCCACGACGACCTACCTTGCGGTCAAGATCGAAGCGGAAAAAGAAGCGGCCTATGAGGCGCGCTCGCAACTCGCGCATGTCGGCCGCGTGACCACGCTCGGCGAGTTGACCGCCTCGATCGCGCACGAAGTCAATCAGCCGCTCGCCGCGGCGGTGATCAACGGCAATGCCTGCATGCGCTGGCTGGCGGCCGAACCGCCCAATCTCGAAGAGGCCCGGCAAGCCGCCGCCCGTCTGGTCAAGGACGCCAACCGCGCCAGCGAGATCATCGCGCAGGTGCGCGCCCTCACTAAGAGTTCGCCGCCGAAAAAAGACTGGCTGCAGATCAACGACATCATTCTGGCGACCGTCAGCTTGATCGAGAGCGAGATCCGGCAAAATCAGGTTTCGCTGCACACCGATCTTGCCGACGACGTACCGCCGGTACAGGGCGATCGCGTGCAATTGCAGCAAGTCATTCTCAATCTGGTCCTCAACGCGCTCGAAGCCATGAACCGGACCCCGCGGGGCCGCGCGAGCTCATCATCAGTTCGGCAAAAAACGATGCGAAGGGCGTGCGCATCGCCGTGCAGGATTCAGGGATAGGCCTGGCGCCGGACAATCTCGACCGTCTGTTCAGCGCCTTCTATACGACCAAGCCCGACGGCATGGGCATGGGCCTTGCGATCAGCCGCTCGATCGTCGAGGCTCACGGCGGACGCATATGGGCGACACCGAAGGCGCCGCGCGGCGCGGTCTTTCAATTCATCTTGCCGGTAGGCATGGAACCGTGAGCGAAGATCAGCCTGTCGTGTTCGTCATCGACGACAGTCCCTCGGTGCGGGATGCGCTCGACGGCCTTATCCGCTCCGTCCACCTGAACGTGCGGTCGTTCGGCTCGACCGAAGAATTTCTGCTATTCAAGCGGCCGGACGCGCCCGGCTGCATCGTGCTCGATGTCCGCTTGCCGGGCTTGAGCGGGCTCGATTTCCACCGCGAAATGACGAAATCGAACGTCGACCTTCCGGTCATCTTCATCACCGGACACGGCGACGTTCCGATGTCGGTGCGCGCCATCAAGGCCGGCGCCATCGAATTCCTGCCCAAGCCGTTTCGCGATCAGGATTTGCTCGATGCAATTTATCTCGGCATTGAACGCGACCGTTCCCGACGTCAGGCGTCGGCTATCGTCGCGGTGTTGCGGGATAATTTTGCTTCACTCACGGCGCGCGAGCGGCAGGTCATGCTGAAAGTCACCAGCGGCCGGCCGAACAAACAAATCGCCGCCGAGCTCAAACTCAGCGAGGTCACCGTGAAGGTGCATCGCCGTCACGTCATGCGAAAGATGAAAGCCAAGTCGCTGGCCGATTTGGTCCGCATGGCCGACAAGCTTTCGGACGGTGCAGAAACGGCGTAGGTGATCGGTACCATAGTGCAATCGCCAATGCGGCTTGTTTGCCTTATCCATTTTTCGCCGGCTTAGTTCAAAGCGCAGCCCTTTGTTGCGCTGCGCCTGCCAATCGGTTGGAAGCCGCCGCCATGTCGATCAAGCCGTCGATTGCCGTTGTCGAAGACGACGACTCGGTGCGCGAGGCAACGATCGGCCTTTTGCGCTCCCATGGATTTATCGCCAAGGGGTTTGCGTCGGCCGATGCGTTTCTGAAATCCAATCGCATCCGCATTACCTCTTGCTTGATCGCGGACGTGCAGATGCCAAATATGAGCGGGCTGGCGCTTTACGGCCATCTGGTTGCCGTCGGCGCCCCCATCCCGACGATCCTGATCACGGCCTACCCCGATGAAACCATTCGCGCGCGCGCCATGAGCGCCGGGGTGACAGGCTATTTGACCAAGCCCTTCAGCGAAAAGGCGCTGCTCGATTGTATCGATACGGCCTCGAAGCACAGTGTGTTGCTGACGCCGATTGATCGGTAGATCGAACGGCCGCATCGCGTGGATCACGACCGCCGTCACGTCCTGCGCAGGATGAAAGCCTGGACTGCGGCGGATGCCGTCCGAATGGCCGGCATTTTTCTGTGCAATACCGAAAAGGCGTAGACGGCCGACACTAGAGTGTAATCGCCCATCGCGCCCAATTAGTTAACTATCGCCCAAGAATCATAAACGGCAAATCTTGGGGGATCGGACAATGGGCGGCTCATCGCGGCGTTTGCGGCTATGCTCGGGCGTTGCACTTTCAGCGCTTATTTTGGTGCTCGGTGGCAATGGCTCCGCCAACGCCGACTCGGCAACTGACGCGCAAATCAAGGCGCTGCAGGCCCAGGTTGAATTGCTTGCGCGCACCGTCAAAGAACTGAAAGAGGCGCAGACGCACACCGCCGCCGACGTCCAGGCGGCGAAGAAGCAGGCGGTCCAGGCGGACGCCAATGCGGCTCAAGCCAAGGCGACTGCGGAGGATACCCATGCACGGTCGGCCAGAACCCCGGTAAAGACGGGATGGCTCGACAGCGGCGGCCATTACTTCCTCGAACGCAAGCCGGGCAAAGATCTCACATTCTTTACGCCGGGCGGCGAGATCACTGCCTATGGCCAATTCGACGTCTCGCTCGACGCGGCGACGAAGAACGCCAAGGGTAATATAGTACGAGGGCCGACAGCGCTGGGCCCGGGCGGCGATTCTCCGATCGGGAATTTCGGCTGGATGCCCGACATCTCCACCAACATCTCTTATCTGGGCGTGCGCGGCTTCCAGCGACTGCCCGGTGAATCCTTCAATTTCGTCTACCAGTTCGAAGCCGGCATCGATATTTCAGCGGCGCCGGGCGACAAACAAACCAACAGCAACCTGAGCAACCAGGTGAGCGGCGCTCTGTTCAGCCGCAACAGCTTCATCGGCATCGCATCGCCGCAATGGGGCGCCATCAAGGTCGGCAAGACCGACGCGCCCTACAAGAACTCGACGGCGGCGTTCAATCCGTTCTCCGGCATGTGGGGCGATTACGGCGTCATCATGGGCAATTCGGGCGGCGACAACCGCGTCGAGTTCGGCACCCGCATAACCCACGCGATCTGGTACGAATCGCCGGTTTTCGGCGGCGGCTTCCAGTTCAACGTTCTGTTCGCGCCGGGCCAGAACCGATCCACTATCAGCGACAATCTCGCCTCGGGCGAATCCGATTGCGCCGGCAACAACGATCCCAACAGCGGCGCCAATCCGCTGGCGTCTTGCAGCGACGGAGCCTTCAGCAATGCTGTCAGCGCCAATCTCAGCTATACCAACGGCCCGCTCTACATCACCGGCGCCTATGAATTCCACCAGGACGTCAACCGTTCGAGCGACGTTGCGGGCGCCTACGCCCCTGGGCCGTTTGCCAACTGCGCAGCGCTCCCTACCGCGCTCGGTCAGCAGCTCTGCATGGACGACACTGCGAACGAAGACGCCATGAAGCTCGGCATCATGTATTCCTTCCCGACCAAGACCACGGTTGGCGTCATCGGCGAACGCATGCATCGCTACACCCCGGCTGATCTCGATTTCCAGAATGAGCGCTCGCGTTACGGCACCTGGCTGGTCGTAAGCCAGGAAGTAACTCCGCAAGACAGTCTGCATTTCGGCTGGGCCCATGCGTTCCGCTCTCCCGGCAATCCGGGCCAGCACAACGACACCACCATCACTCTCCCCGACACATTCGCTTTCGGTGGTCCGACGCAAAACCAGGCGGACATGCTGACGGCGGCGTGGAAGCACAAATACTCCGAGAATTTGACCTGGTACACGAACGTGGCGGCGACCTTCAACGGGCCCGATGCTCATTACGATCTCGGCGCTGGCGGACGGTCGGTTACCACCGATTGCCACGACGCCGCTGCCGCGCCGGGTGGCATCAACGCCGCGCCGCAGTGCTGGACGGGTACAACGATCGTCGGGGTATCCACCGGCCTGCAGTGGAAGTTCTAAGGGCTCTTAAGGGCATCGTCTCGGCGGCGGCGGCGTTAATCGCCGCCGCTGTACAGTATGGCTCTTAGTGCGATGGCCGGGCCTAGAGCCCGGCCTTTCGCGTTAGCGCGGAACCGGCGGTATGATCCCCGCGTTGGGATGGTTCCATGTTCCCCTCGCTCTCGGACCGAACGAAATCATTCATCGCCGTGTCCGCGGTGCTGGCGGTCGCGCTCTGCAATGTCGTGTTTGGAATGGACTGGCTGGCCGAGCGGCCGGCCGTGCGGCCGCTCGCGGCGGTCACCGGCGTCGCTGAGCCGCCGATGCTAGCGAGTCCGCCGGTCCAGAGCCCGCCGGTGCCGGCCACGGCTGGCAGCCCGCCATTGAAAGGCAACACCGCCGCACCGGCCAGGGGCGCGCCGCGCCCGAACGCCGCCGCTCAAACCAATGCGCCGGCCGCACCGGCGGGCTCTGGACCGG
>Ga0209584_10000328_pt1 | contig 14272 bp, 14 predicted proteins | sample NGEPerD_FD_184507 | JGI IMG/M metagenome (GOLD analysis project Ga0209584, IMG submission 184507) | Arctic peat soil microbial communities from the Barrow Environmental Observatory site, Barrow, Alaska, USA - NGEE PermafrostAB12-D... | ecosystem: Environmental > Terrestrial > Soil > Wetlands >...
GGCTAAACGCTAATCCGTCAACCGTCAACCGTCAACCGTCAACCGTCAACCGCACAATTTTTTTTTAATTTAATAATGCAAAAATGAACACACGCCGGCAGTTCCTCCAGAAAATCAGCGGATCCGCAATCGGGCTTTCCATCTTACCCGGATACCTGCCGGCAGCCTGCAATACAGTTTCGGAAGCATTAGCCGATGGACAGGTTTTGCGGGTAGCCATCCTGGGGCTGGGGAATTATGCTGAACGTGTGGCCAGAGCCATGGAGAGTTGCAAGCGGGCCAAACTGACCGGGCTGATAAGCGGTACGCCTTCGAAAATCAAAACGTGGCAGGCGAAGTACAATATCCCGGATAAAAACTGTTACAACTACGAAAATTTCGATGCCATCAGGGATAACCCGGATATCGACGCCGTGTATGTAATCACACCCAACGCCCTTCATGCGGAAGAAGTGATCCGGGTTGCAAAGGCCGGCAAACACGCGATATGTGAAAAACCCATGGCCGTAAGTGTGAAAGAAGGGGAAGACATGATAGCAGCCTGCAAAAAAGCGAATGTGAAATTACTCATTGGATACCGCATGCACTTCGAACCACATACCCTGGAGATTGTCCGCTTGCGTAATGCGGGTGAATTCGGGAAAATCACATTCTTTCAGGGATTGTCGGGCTTTGTTATCGGTGATCCCCATCAGTGGCGCCTGGATCCAAAACTCTCCGGAGGCGGTTCCATGATGGATATCGGCATTTATTCGGTTAATGGTTCCCGTTATATGACGGGGGAAGATCCGATTTGGGTCAATGCAGTGGAAACAAAAAATGATCCTGTCAAATTCGTCCAGGGTATCGATGAAACCATCCAGTTTCAACTCGGCTTCCCGAGCGGCGCTGTTGCTTCCTGCCTGTCGACTTATTCCATGAACTGGCTGGACCGGTTCTTCCTGGATGGCCTGAAGGGTTTTGCCGAACTGCATCCTGCCACCAGTTATGATCCGACCCAGGGACTTACCCATAAAGGCCCACTGGATTTTCCCAATACCATCCACCAGGCGGTGCAGATGGACGAAATGGCTGCCATCATCTTCGATGGAAAAAAACCGATTATTCCTGTGGATGGAGAAGAAGGCCTGAAAGACCTGAAAGTGATCGAGGGTATTTATAAGTCAGCCAAATCAGGCAGGACGGAAAACCTGCACCTCTGAGATTTTGTATTCCGGAAGCGTTTCTCCGACAGGTTCCTGGAATAATACAAAGGAGTGCCGGAAAACGACAACCGGTCTTTTCTCGTGAGTCTTAAGACGCGTTTAAAAACCATTCAGCGGTTTGCCGGATGCCATCTTCATAAGAAGTGGGAGCTATATGGAATGCCTTTTCAAATTTGGATGAGTCGAAATAATATGGGAATTCACACTGATACATCATTTCTCCCAACTCGTTCATCATGGGCATAAACAAACCGAGTAAGGACATCAGCCATTTGGGTAGTACCTGAACGCCGGTCCGGGAGGCATGCATATATTTTGCGGCGATCGCTATAAATTCTTTTCCTGTCAATGCGGGAGAAGCTGTGGGCAGGTGCCAGGTCTGACCATAGGCAGATTCGGTGGTCGCAAGTACATAAAGCCCCTTTGCAGCGTCGGGTGTATAGGTAATAGAATGTGGCTGATTAGCGTTCGCGAGCCATTGTGCTGTTTTACCTTGTTTCATCTTGTCAAAAACCAAAAGACCGGCAGCACTGGTCGCCTTCGCGCGCGGGCCATAAAAATCTGCTGATCTCGCAATGATGGCCCGCAAGCCACCCGTATTCATTTCTTTGAGCAGCACTTGATCAATCTCGGCCCTGATCTTTCCTTTTTCGCTGTTGGGATTGAATGGCGTGGATTCCGTCATCATACCCTTTACCCTTCCATACATATAAACGTTATCAAAAAAAATCAGCCGGGCACCTGCAGCCTTGCAGGCGTCGATGGTATTACGCATGATCAGGGGCCAGCTTCTCTTCCAGATTTTCTTATTGTACTCCAGCCCCACCAGCAGATACACTACATCGGATCCTTTTACCGCCTGCAAAACATCTTCCCTGTTCAGCACATCACCGGAAACGGTTTCCGCGCCGGGAACCGGTTTGGGATTCCTGGAAAATAACCGCACCTGCAGGCCGTTGGACTGAAGAATGGGAACCAGTTCTGTCGCTATCGTGCCATTTGCACCTAACAAAGTATGGACTGCCATAACCCGATTTTTAGTGGACACAAATTTAAGCGCAATAAAAAGGAAAGCCTAATGGCATTTTCCCTGCGGACGGTCATCTGTCATCTGTCATCTGTGATCTGTTATCTGTTATCTTCCATGATGTAGTAATGTAGTAGCCCACAATCCAACAGGCTGCCTATCTTTATAATTATTACCCAAACGATAACCTGCGCCATGCCGAATCGACGTATTGCCATTCAACAATTACTCCTCATATGGGCCGGGGTTGCACTTCTGCCCTCCTGTTTACATGAGGAGGAAAAAGTTTCTATTCCGTTAAAGCTCATTCACATCGAACCAGCCGACGAAAATATGCTGGCCAGCCTCGCTGAAACCATTCTGCCGAAAACCGATACTCCGGGCGCCAAAGACCTCGCTGCCCATCTGTTCGCGCTGAAAATGGTAGACGTTTGTTTTACAAAAGAAAACCAGGAGAAGTATATACAGGGTATGAAGGATTTTGAATCCTGGGTGATGAAAAAAGCGGGCAAAACGTTTAGCGAAACCTCAGCAGCTGAAAAACAATCACTCGTTACGGAACTGGATCATCAGAAACCCACTAAGGAGGGGATCTCCTTTTTTTACCAGTCCACCAAAAGATTGACGATACAGGCATATACCACCTGCGAATACTATTTAACAAACATCCGCGGATACAAAATGATTCCCGGTAAGTTCCAGGGATGTATTCCATTAAAAACAGCATAAATTTTTCCGGCATATGGGTAAAGGGAACGATGATTTGAAGTCACGCAGATTTGATGCCATTGTGATCGGCTCGGGGATGAGCGGTGGATGGGCTGCAAAAGAACTTTGCGAAAAGGGTTTGAAGACCCTGGTATTGGAAAGAGGACGGGATGTGGTTCATCTGAAAGATTATCCCACCACCAATATGCTGCCCTGGCAATTCGAATACCGGGGTCAGCTACCGGCAGCCGTCATGGAAGCCAATCCCATAGCCAGCAAATGTTATAACTTCCGGGAGGATGCCGTCCAGTTTTTCGTCAAGGACAACGAACATCCCTACGTGCAGGATAAACCTTTCGACTGGATCCGGGGTTACCAGACAGGTGGGAAATCGCTCCTGTGGGCCAGGCAAACGCAGCGATGGAGTGATTATGATTATGAAGGTCCTTCCCGCGACGGGTTCGCGGTCGACTGGCCGATCAGGTATAAAGACATTGCACCCTGGTACAGTTATGTAGAAAAATTCGCCGGAATATCCGGAAACAAAGATGGCCTGGACGTATTACCCGATGGAGAATTTCTGCCTCCGTTGGAACTGAGCTGTGTTGAAAATTATTTTAAAGATTTTGTTGCAAAAAATTATATAGGACGCCATGTGATATATGCGCGTTGTGCCCACCTGACCGAACCCAAACAAATTCATTTTGACCAGGGCCGGGGCCAGTGCCAGAACAGAAATCTCTGCCAGCGCGGTTGTCCCTTTGGCGGTTATTTTGCTGCCAACTCAACCACAATTCCCTGGGCAATAAAAACCGGAAACATGACGCTCCGTCCCCATTCCGTAGTGCATTCCATTATTTACGACGAGAAAAAAGGAAAAGCTACCGGTGTGCGGGTCGTGGACGCGCAGAGTAAAGAAATGATCGAGTATTACGCGCGCATCATTTTCGTAAATGCTGCTGCAGTTAATACCAACCTCATTCTCCTGAATTCCAAATCCGGCCGTTTCCCCAATGGACTGGGTAATGATAGTGGTGCGCTTGGAAAATATTTTGCTTTTCATAATTATCGCGGGCACATATCTGCGGAATATGAAGGTTTCATGGACAGCACCACCGCGGGCGGACGGCCTACCAGCGCTTACATTCCGCGATTCCGGAATGTAAAAAAACAGGAAACTGATTTTCTGCGCGGATATGCCGCGGGTTTTTCTGCGGGCCGGTATTCTTCTCCCAAAGCGGATGGATTCGGCATTGCATTAAAAGACAGCCTCGCTAAAAAAGTTCCGGGTCCATGGTATGTAGGATCCCATATGATGGGAGAAACCATTCCGAAAGAATCGAATTACCTGAGCCTGGATTCCGCCAAAACGGATGAATGGGGTGTGCCACTCCTGCATTTTTCGATTGACTATGATCACAACGACGAAAAAATGGTAAAGGATTTCAGCGATCAGTTAACGGAAATGTATACCCGTGCCGGTTTCACCAATATCAAAACCTACGACAGCAAACAGGCGCCCGGCCTGGATATTCATGAGATGGGCGGCGTGCGCATGGGTAAGGATCCGAAAACTTCCCTGTTGAATAAATGGAATCAGGTGCATGCCTGCAAAAATGTTTTTGTCACCGACGGTGCCTGCATGACTTCCACTTCAACACAAAACCCTTCACTAACGTATATGGCTTTGACGGCCCGGGCTTGCGATTATGCGGTTGACCAGATGAAAAAAAATGAATTGTAAAAGATTTTCTTGATCTTCGTCGTATACACTTCATTATGACCATCATCCGGCAGCTTTGTTTCGCGTTCATCATCATGCTTACTTTCTGGTCCTGCACCGGTTCTTCCATGCGCATCATGGCGACCTGGATAGATAATAAAGATTCGATTAAACCGCAACCCGGCAGGCATAAGACCTTCATCTTCGCGATGACTCAGAATTATGAAGCCGAGTTAAACCTGGAAACTGACCTGGCCGCGGCCGCTGCTGCCAGGGGAGTGCTCACCGTAAAATGTATAGATGCCTTCGGTCCCATCCTCACCGTTGATAAAATGCCCAAAACAGACGTGATGTTAAAAGCCATACGCGACCTGGGCTGCGATTATATTTTTACTATCGCTGTAGTAGACCAGAAATCCGTGACCCATTATGTACCTCCTTCCGAATCTACCAGCGTATATATACCTTATAGTGGTTATGGATATTATTACAGTGGGTATTATGCCTGGAGCCCCACCATCTATTCTCCCGGTTATTATTCTACCGACAAAACTTATTTTATAGAAAGCAATTTATTCAGCGCCACCAGCGAGAAAATGCTGGTGTCCATGCAATCCAAAGTAGTTAACCCACCCGATATCACCAAGGCCAGCAAACAATACACGAATATGCTGGTGACCGAACTCCAGGCCCACGGTTTGTTGAAATGATAAACTTCTACTGAAACTGCATGGGAATGCGAATGTCGAGTTTGCAGCCGATACCAGGATTGGTTTCAAAACTGGCTTCTCCGTTGAAGGACTCAACCCGGTTGATGATATTGACGATTCCGACCCCGTTTTTCTTCATGCCCACTTCAAAGCCTATGCCATTGTCGTGAATGGAAATGTGAATCTGATCTTTTTCAGAATAGATCCGAACCTTCGCCCGGGACGCTGAAGCATGTTTGTACACATTATTCAGTTGTTCCTGCACGATGCGATACAGGTTGAGTTTTAATTCGTTCAGCAGTTCAGATTTTTCATCGATATCATATTCAAAAGAAATCTTAAAACCGATTCCCTCTTCCATCACTTTAACCAGGGAATGGATTTGTTCGCGGAGATCAAATCCTTTCATTGGGGTAACATGTTTTTTGGTCAGGATGCGGATTTCATTGATGGTCGCATCGACCAGCCGGATAGACTTATCTACAAATTCCTTCTTGCCGGCTGTTTTCATTCTCGCCGTACTCAAAACCATACGGGTGCTGGCCAGTAACTGATTCACATTGTCGTGCAGTTCGCGGCCGATGAAATTCCTTTCCCTTTCCTGGGCCTTAATGACGGCCCGGTTAATTTTTTTCTGTTCCTGCACCTGCAGTTCCAGCCTGTCCTGCTCCATTTCCCGTTGCATTTTTCGAATGGCCGTAACGTCGCGGATAATACCCATGACCCGGTCGTCCCCGAACTTTTTCAGGTTGGCTTCCGTTTCGATAACAGAGCCGTTTTTATGCAGCATAAACCGATCGCTGAAAATATGTTTACCCTTCAGCAGCAAATCCCTGCGTAACGGGTTTTCCTTTTTTTGAACCGGACAAACAAGGGAATTCACATTCATTTGCAGCAATTCTTTCCGGGAATAACCGAAAAGTTTGCTGAAGCTGCTGTTGAGGTCTGTGATATTTCCATCCAAGTCGGTTACCAGGATGGGGTCCGATGCCTGTTCAAAAAGGGAATGGTATTTCTTGTTGCTTTCTTTAATTTCCTTCGTTGCCGTCTCCCTGGGTGTCAGGTTCATACCCGTACCCAGCAGACAAAGTTTTCCTTCGTAGGTAACAGATACCCCGTTGAGAAAATATAAATACCGGTTACCGTCTTTAGCAACTACTTCCGCTTCAGTTTCATTATACCCTTCCTTATATACTTTGCGGGTGGCGGCTATCATCCGTTCGTGATCTTTCTTGTCGAAGAAATCAAGCGGATGCATGTGGCGGATCTCTTCGCCGCTATATCCTGACGCTATTTCAAAATTTTTATTCCATCGCAGATAGGTGCCGTATTGGTCCTGAAGATAAAAAATACCCGGGAGGCAGTTAATGATCAGGTCAGAAAGCTCCCGCTCCTTGATCAGCCTGTCTTTCAGCGTCAGCTTCTGAAAATGCTTTAAAGAAGTATATTTTTTTGTTGAATCTTCCGCACCCTGATTCGTATTGGCTGTCATTACCTGATTTTAATGATGAATCTGGATCCCCCGGGGTCCACCTTATTTTCGGGGTGCAAAACTAATGCTTTTTATCATAAGATTTCTTTAAAACTTGAGGAGAATCAATTATTATGAGTCTGTAAAACAAACGATTATATTTTCAGCGGTAAAAAATCCTACAGGAGCGGATCTCCTGCAGCTCCCGCGTTTCATATTCCCGCGGATTCGATATATTCCTTAGATTTTAAAATATAATGTCTGCCCGGCCGTCTACCCATATAGTGTATGATGGCAGCAGATACGATAAACCTTCAGATGAGTGCATCAAAATCAAATTCCATAACGGCGATTGTTTCTGATTATAGCAGACGCCTGATGGGATTTATTCGCAAGCGTGTTACCAATGAAGCGGATGCGGAAGACATTCTGCAGGATGTCTTTTACCAGCTGCTGGGCAATAAAGAACCCATCGACCAGATCACGTCCTGGCTTTTTACAGTCACGCGGAATAAGATCATCGATCGCAGCAGGAAAAAACAAACAGTGGCGTTGGACGGACTTTTTTTTGAGGGTGAAGACGGTGAGCCGGTGGAATGGATGGACATGTTGATGGATCAATCATCAGACCCGGAGACCCTCTACCTGAGAAACCTGTTCAGGGAAACTTTGAAAGAAGCCCTGGATGAACTACCGGAAGATCAAAAACAGGCATTTGTCCTCAATGAGATGGAAGGTATTCCTTTCAAACAGATTGCGGATGAAACCGGTATTCCGGTCAACACCCTGATATCGAGAAAACGATACGCTGTATTGCACCTGAGAACCAGGCTGGCCGATTTGCACGAAGCTTTAAAAAACTATTAAAATAAAACACAATGAACCGTTACGGATTTCCCCGATTTATGCTTTTCCTGCTTTTTATTTTTGCATTCCTGGTGCCGCTGGGATTCGTCGTCATGGCCCTTTGGAATAATATACTGGTAGCGGTAGTCCATGTACCGCTGATTGGTTTCTGGCAGGCCCTGGGTCTGTTTGCACTGTCCCGGATTTTATTTGGGGGATTCCCCGGAAGGCCGGGCTGGGCGGGCCATCGCCGCCGGAGAAAAGAAATGGAAGACATGAGAAATAAATGGTTTAACCTCTCGCCCGAGGAAAAAGCAAAATTCCGCCAGAATTGGAAAGGCCGTTGCGGTGGTGGCGTCGCGCCGGCAACCCCGGATGAACCCATTGCAGGGTAATTGAGATTTTGCGAATAGGAATGGTGCAGAATAAATAACGCCCGCCGGCCGGTAATTATTTGGGTTTGAATTCCATTTTGACCCCGATACCTTTACCGGCCTTTTTCTGTTCGGCGGTCTGGTAAATGGTTTTGGTCATCGTACCCAGGAACTTACCGCCAAATTTCAGGTAGCTGATGGAATCAGATTTTTTGATGATCGTGGCTTTGTCGATATCAGCCGGCGTGGGAATCCTGTCCAGGTATTTAGTTAAATACTTTTTGGCCATATGGTGATCCACATTGGTCTTTTCAATCTGGGCCATCGGAATTTCCTTTTCCGGAAAAAGGCTGGTGGAGGAAATCTTAGCAGGAGATTTGCGCTTCACCGGTTTTTTTTCCGTTACCGGTTTTTTAGGTTCCGGTACGGGTTCAGCCATACGGGCGGCAGCTTTCGATTTTTGTGGCACTGTAATTAATTTAAGGTTCCCGGTAAATATAAGCTTTAAAAGGCAGGCCCCGGCGAAAAGCGTTCGTCTGGTGTCACTGCGGCAGACGGCAAGGGAATTTCCGGCCCCGATTTATGCATAAACCGATGATTATGGCTTAGATTAGATCATAATTTATATTATGAAACTCATCAGGTGGAGAAAAGAAAACAGAACCCAGCCGGGCATTATGCTCAATGGATCCAACTATGATGCCTCTTCTTTCGGGGAGGATTATAATGAGGCCTTTTTTGAATCTGATGGTTTGAACCGCCTCAGCGTTTTTCTCCAGAAACATGGCGGCGATCTGAAGAAACTGGAGGAACCTGTAAATCTGGACAGCCCCATCGCCCGCCCATCCAAGATTGTGTGTATCGGGTTGAATTATGCAGATCATGCCAGGGAAACCAAGGCCCAGCCTCCCCCCGAGCCCGTTATTTTTCTGAAATCCACCACAGCACTCAGTGGTCCCTTCGATCCGGTGATCATACCCAAAAATTCAAAAAAAACGGACTGGGAGGTGGAGCTCGCCGTAGTCATGGCAAAAAAAGCGTCTTATGTGGAGGAAGGAAAAGCCCTGGATTACATAGCCGGGTATTGCCTGCACAACGATGTGAGCGAAAGGGAATTTCAGATAGAACGCAGTGGCACCTGGGACAAGGGTAAGGGTTGCGACAGTTTTGCCCCCCTTGGTCCCTTTCTCGCCACACCGGATGAATTAGAAGACGTGAACCGCCTGCGCATCTGGTTAACACTGAACGGAAAGATCATGCAGGACGGAACGACGGCCAACCTGATTTTTAAAATACCTTTTCTGATTTCTTACGTAAGTCAGTTTATGACCTTGCTTCCGGGCGACCTGATTTCTACCGGCACACCGGCAGGCGTGGGCCTGGGCATGAATCCTCCCCAATATCTTTCACCCGGCGACGTCGTTGAACTGGGTATTGACGGCCTGGGTGAATCCCGGCAGGAACTCAGGGCCTATTCTGCGAACCGGTAATCCTTCCACCGGCGGGGAAACGATGCGGATTTTTGCCAGTTACACGATCATTCCGGCATCCTGCGCAGTCTGATTTTATTCAATGAGCCGATCGGGTAAATTGTATCCGTATTCAGGTTGCACTACATGAATACCATTACCATTAAACCTTACTTATGAAATTGCAGGAAAGCATGACCGGCTTTTATTATGTCGGCACAAAACGGGCAAACATTACAAAACTTGTCAACATGTACAAGCGCGGTTATGCGTCCGGCAATCTGAATCAGGCAATGGCCGAACTCACCAGGAAGGATCATATTCTTCCTGAAGTGATTTGTTGCGAAGGCAGCCTGGGTATCGAGGCCATACAGCAATGGGCAAATTTTATATCGACGCATGAACGGCTTGCCGGGATTCCATTCATCATTGACCAGGACCGCATCAGACCCATGGAGAACGATCAATATATACGGAACCAGATGGTAGATGAAATTCTGAACCTGGAAGAACTGGACGAAAGCCTTCTCCTGGCCAAGATCCGTTTTCTGAAGAAATACAAAACCCGGGCAGCGGAGATGAGGAAACAGGTTCCGGAAGACCTCGCCCCTCACCCCGCCGGATCGATGCAGTTTTTTTTCAGGAGAAGCCTGGACATATTGATCAGTCTTACCGCACTTTTTTTTCTAACCCCGGTATTCGCATTGATTGCGCTGGCCATTCGCCTGGAGTCCAGGGGACCAGTCTTTTATATTTCGCGGAGAGCCGGTATGGGATACCGCATTTTTAATTTTTATAAATTCAGGACCATGTTTCCGGATGCTGATCAGCGCCTGGTAGAATTGGCCCACCTGAATCAGTACCACGACTCCGAGCTGGTCAGGTTCTTTAAACTAAAAGATGATCCGCGCATTACACGCGTCGGCCGTTTTCTCCGCAACAGCAGTCTAGACGAACTGCCGCAATTGATCAACGTCCTGTTGGGTGATATGTCGCTGGTCGGCAACCGTCCCCTGCCTCTTTATGAAGCAGAATGCCTTACCACCGACAATCTGGCTAAAAGATTCCTGGCACCCGCCGGCATCACAGGGCTCTGGCAGATTCAGAAAAGAGGTAAACCGGATATGTCTGAGTCAGAAAGGATCGGGCTGGATATTGACTATGCCGACAAATCGAATCTTTTATTTGATATGTGGATCATTGCGCAAACACCGCAGGCCCTGATGCAGCGGGACAATACTTAGAATGATTAACTTAGAAAAAATGAAACCTGTTAATGATTGCTGACGCCCCGAAAATATGGTTGCCATTTAAAACAATAAAGAGACGTATAACCCCTGACCTCCGATCATTCCGTGCCCTTTTTTACTTTCTTCTTCTTACCGTTTCATCCGGATCTGCCTCCGCCCAGGCATATAATGTGGACAGCCTGATCCTCTGGGTAAACACACATCCCAAGGATGATTCTGAAAAAATCCATAAGATGCACCGCATCAGTTATCTGCTGAGTGAAACTGATGTAAATAAGTCCTTCGCGTATTATAAAAGAGTTGACAGCCTCAGCGATTCCCTCCATTTTACATTCGGCAAAGCATTGGCGAGCACCAACCTGGGTATCCTGCTGTCTACCGCCGGAAATTTCGAATCCAGTACAAAGGCTTTTTTCCATGCTGTCGACCTGGCAAAATCCATAGGTGCCCGGCGTGTCGAAGCGGTTGCCCTTAATAATATCGGGGACAATTTCCTTTCGCTTAAGGATTATTACAAATGCCGGCAATATGCTTTAGAGGCGATAGAAATCAACCGTGTTATTAAATCCATGCGCGGGGTCGCATTGAATTACGAACTGCTGAGCCATTGCGACCTGGAACAGGGTCTGTATGAAAATGCAAAAATGAACCTGGACGCGGGTATGCCCTTTGCTATCCAGACCAAAGAGAATTATGTATTGTCACAATTCTATGCGGGATACGGTAAACTCCAGGCAATCAACAATCAAAAGGATTCCGCCAATTATTATTTTAACCTGGCCATTAGTTCCGCAAGGGAAGCCGGCGATATCCGAAATGAATACCAGGCCTATCTTGCAGAGGCGCGGTTCATGAAACATATACCCGAAGAGGAAAAAGCGGCACTGCTCATGCATGCTTTGAAGCTGGCTGAACAAACGCATTTTGCAGAAGGCCGTGCAAAGGCGCTGGAACAGTTGTCGTCGGTTTATGATGATATGAATAATAAGGACTCTTCGATGTACTTCTACCGGCTGTTCCGGTCGGTCAGGGATTCCCTGTTTTCTGAAAACAATAGAAGGAATACCATCGTAAACGAATACCAGTGGACCATCAACCGGAAAGAACTGGAAAACAGCAACCTCAAAGAAATTGCCGCGGGCCAGAAAAAACAAATCGCCTTTAAGAATATTCTGCTTTTCCTTGTCGGGGTTGGATTCCTCCTCACACTCTTTGTCGCTTTCCTTTTATATAAATCCTTTGAAGCGAGAAAAATAAAAAACGAATCCCTGTACAAACAGAAAATCGCTGAGACGGAAATGCAGGCCTTACAGGCGCAGATGAATCCGCATTTCTTTTTTAACAGCCTGAACAGCATTGAGAATTTTATCATGCAGAATGAGAAAAAACTCGCTTCGGACTATCTCAATAAATTTGCCCGGTTTATCCGCAGCATCCTGGACAGCAGCAACGACGAACTGATCGAACTCAACAAAGACCTCAACTCCCTGCAATTGTATATCGACCTGGAACAACTGCGTTTCAATAATAAATTCGTCTATTGCTGCCAGGTAGATCCCGAGCTGCGGGATGGCGAATACCACGTGCCCGCCCTGCTGGTCCAACCCTTCCTGGAAAACGCCATCAACCACGGCATTGGGCCCAGCGACCGGACGGATCTGAAAATCTGTGTACAGGTGAGGCTAATCAATAAAAAGATTCATTATATTATCCAGGATAATGGTATCGGCCGTGAACAGTCCCGCGTGTACAATGAACTGAACAAACCCTTCCACAAGAGTGTGGGTATGAAACTAACCCAGGACCGCATCAATATTTTTAACCAGGATACAGGGGATTCTTCCAACGTAAAAATCATCGATCTGTATGATGATCAGAACAACCCTGCCGGCACAAGAATTGAATTTGCCATAAAATCTGTCAACTATGCAAGTTCTTAAAGCCATCCTGATCGATGACGAACTGAGCAGTCTGCAAAATCTCCAGTACAAAATACTGGAGTACTGCCCTTCGGTAAAAGTCGTGGCCCAGACCCAGAACCCCGAAGAAGCCGTCCGCCTGATCCAGCAATTCAAACCCGACGTTATTTTTCTGGATATCGAGATGCCCCGGATGAGTGGATTTAAGATGCTGGAACAGATTCCTGAAATTGATTTCGAAGTGATCTTTATCACGGCCTATAACCACTATGCCATCAACGCCATTCGCATCAGTGCCTTTGACTACCTGGTAAAACCCGTGTCCATCGAGGAACTGCAGCAGACTGTTGAACGGCTTGGGTTGTCTACAGTCAAAAAAAACAGGGAGAAAGCCGAGCTGCTTAAGAAAAACCTATCGAGCCCGAAAAGCCAGGAAGATAATATTGCGCTTCCGGCCAACGACGGACTGGAATTCATTCAGATCAAACAGATCATCCGGATTGAATCCAGTTCCAACTATTCAAAAGTTGTGCTGCAGAATGGCCAGCAGTTACTGGTAACCCGGCAGCTGAAGGATTTTGAAGAATTGCTGCAGGAATACCGCTTTTACCGCGTGCACCATTCACACCTCATCAACCTCAATTATATTGCTAAATACATACGCGGAGACGGCGGACAGATCACGATGCGCAACGGAGATGTGATTGATGTGTCGAGAAGGAAAAAGGAAGTGTTCCTGAAATTAATCGGTGGTTAGTTCCGAAGGGGATCAGAGGGACCATTTGTTTAAATAATTGATCAGATTTTTCAAATCAGTCTCATCATATTCTGGTTTATCCATTGCATTCAGGAAATCATTCACTTTCGCGTAGTCAGGATCCAGGTTGAAAATCCGCTCTATAGCGGCCCTTTTTGTTGAATGAATGATCCGGTAGTCGTGGTTCGGAAACATAATACAATACTCCGGCAGGTCAACAAGTTTTTCCAGCGCCCTTGAAGAACCGCCGATGCTGCTGCCCATTTCCTTAACGATTTTCATGTGCATCGTCTTATACAAGGAATACCTGTCGTTGCCATTGATTAAAACCTGGAACAGATCCTTATTGCTGAGCGGATAGATATGTTTAAACACAAAGCCCGTATCACGGATGTAAAATAGTATGGCTTTGAATTCCCTCCAGTCTATTTCGAATACCTTGTTGAAATCCTTGGTTACCAACAGTCTTCTTTCCATTTTATCGAAGTTGAACAGAAAGGAATCATTGGTGACGACTTCATTATTTGGTGTTAACAATTTGCCCCTGACCCATTGTCTTTCGAACAACAGGATCTTCGCGTTCAAGACCACTTCATTTAAAAACAGGTAAGGCGTCAGGATTTTGGCGAATGTAACACGCATACTATCCTGTGCATGCAGGAAACCCGCGAAGGACAAACACAGCAACGTACAAATGAAATATTTCTTCATAACCCGGTGTGTTACGGCTGTACCCTAATGTACAAAAAAAAACAAAGTCTATTCGATGAATGGGATAAAAGGTAATACGTTTCCGGTAAGGGCTGGTTGCGT
>Ga0209584_10000329_pt1 | contig 14267 bp, 14 predicted proteins | sample NGEPerD_FD_184507 | JGI IMG/M metagenome (GOLD analysis project Ga0209584, IMG submission 184507) | Arctic peat soil microbial communities from the Barrow Environmental Observatory site, Barrow, Alaska, USA - NGEE PermafrostAB12-D... | ecosystem: Environmental > Terrestrial > Soil > Wetlands >...
ACTGCGGCGAGATGCAGCGGACGATCTCCACGATCAGGTCCACGTCCTGGGTATCCAGCACCACCGGCCAGGCATCCACCCCGGCGAACTGCTTGAACAACGCCGCCTTGCCCTCCATCACCGGCAGCGCCGCGGCCGGCCCGATGTCGCCCAGCCCGAGCACGGCGGAGCCGTCCGTCACCACCGCCACGGTGTTCCGCTTGATCGTCAGCCGGCGCGCATCGGCCGGGTTCTTCGCAATCGCCAGGCACACCCGGGCCACACCCGGTGTGTAGGCACGGGACAGGTCGTCCCGGTGCTTGAGCGGCACCTTCGGCACCACCTCGAGCTTGCCGCCCAGGTGCAGCAGGAACGTCCGGTCGCTGACCTTCCGGACCGTCACCCCGGGCAAGGAGCTGATGGACGCGGTGACCTGGTCGGCGTGCGCGCCGTCCACCGCGTTGCACGTCACGTCGACCACGATCAGTCCCGGGCTGGACTCCACCACATCCAGCGCGGTCAGCGATCCACCGGCCGCCGTGACCGCGCCCGCAAGATCGGCGGTCGAGCCGATCGCGGACGGCGCCTCGGCGCGAATGGTGATCGAGTAGCCCGGGCTGGTCGTCGGCATGGGTAGGTCCTCTCACGCGGGTCCGCGCTGGCTGAATCGGGACGGACGGAATCGGGAGGGGCGCAGCGCCGGACCCCTCCGAGCCCGTCCAGCCTGGCAGCCCGGACCCCGGTTGGCAGCACGAATTGTCGGGAACGGACATTCGGCTCCGGCAATTCCGGCCAGGATTCGGCGCTGGCCAATGCTGGTACGAAGCCCGGCCGGGGGATGTTCCGGTACCGGGCGACTGCCGGCGATCGGGTCAGTTCACCGCCGGCACGGCCGCGGGTCCGGTGAGGGCGCCGGCGGTGTCGGCGACGATCTCGGCCGCCCGTCGGGCACCGCCGTACCTGGCGTAGGCCCGCTGCAGCACCCCGGCCCTTGCGCGGTAGGAGGGGTCGTCGAGCACGGTCCGCACACCGCTGAGTACCTGCGCCGACGTGGGTCGATCGACCTTCAACGACACCCCGGCGCCGGAGTGGGCAACCCTGGCGTTGACCTCCATCTTGTCCTCGGTGGTGCCGGCACCGACAAGCGGAACGCCGTAGGCCAGGGCCATCTGAACCCCGCCGTACCCACCGTTGGTGACCATGACGTCGACCAGCGGCAGCAGTTCGGTGAACGGCACGAAGGGTTCGATCCGGACGTTGGCCGGCCGATCGCGCTCGGGTAGCACCGTGTCCGGGTACGGGCCACCGGAGGTGGCGATGACCAGCACGTCCTGGTCGGCGAGCGCAGCGATGGCCGGACGCAGCAGGTTGTCCGGATCGGTGGCAAGGGTGCCCTGGGTGACCAGCACCACCGGCCGACCGGCCGCCTTGGCCTCGGCCAATTCGTCCCACCACGACGGCGGCGTCCACCCGTCGTCCGCACCGGCGGGCAGGAAGGCGCCGACGAACTGGACCGAGTCCGGCAGATCGCTGCGGTGGTACTCGAATTCCGGCACGCTCGGCACCAGGAAACGATCGGCCAGGGTCGTCGTCCAGTCCAGGAAGTAGCCGGGCAGCGGCGGCAGGCCGAGGGAATCCCGCAGCTGGGCCGCCTGCTGCTGCGCGCCACGGAAGATCACCTGACGCATCGCGGCGTTCAGCGCCCGGTTGCGCAGCCGACCCAGCCACGTGCTGGACGGCGGCAACCCCGTGCCGAACGGGGCCGTGTCGATGCTGGACAGCGTCAGCGGGGTGACCGCGAAGACGACCAGCGGGATCTGCCGCCGCTCGGCGAGCAACGCGCCGGCGATGAAGGTGTGCTCGGTCGCGACCACGTCCGGCCGGAAGTCCCGAACGACCGCTTCGAGCGCGCCGACATGCTCGGCCACCGGCCGCAGGAACACCTCCTGGATGTCCCTGCGCAGATCCTTCAGACCGGGCTTGGCCGGGGGCGCGCCGTCGGTGCCCCGCCGCTCGTCGACGTCGGCGTCATCGAAGTCGAGGGACTGGGGGTAGGGCACGAAGGTCGCACCGCTGCCGGCGACCAGTGCGGCGTACTTCTGGCCGGTGTACCAGAGCACCTCGTGCCCGGCGCCGACCAGCTCCCTGGCGATCGGCAACCCGGGCCGGATGTGCCCGGCGAACGGCATGGACGTGAACAGGATCCTGGACATCCGGACTCTCCTCGGGATCGTGAGCGGGGTGAATGCGCCGCTCGTCGATCACGAGAGTGCGGGAGGGCACTTGCCGAACACCTGCAGCCGACTGAGGGTCGACTTGCGACACGACACAGGGAACGCAAGTGCCGGGTCAGGGCCGCAGACCACGCAGCAACATGCCGAGCAACTCCCGGTAGTTCTGCTCGGCGTCAGGGACCAGCAGCATCCCCTTGATCTCCAGCTGCACGGCGCCGTGCACGGTGCTCCAGATCTGCTGAGCCACCTCATCCGGGTCGCCCCCGGCCAGGGCGCCCGTGCCGATGCCGTACGTGACGTGACCGACCAGCTCGTCGAACGAGGCCCTGGCGATCACCATCACCTCCGGAGCGGTCGCATCCTGATGGATCGCGTCGTCGAACATCGCCAAGTAATGCGCCCGGTTGTTCAGCGCGAATTCCCGGTAGCGCAGACCGGCGCCGAAAAGCCTTTCCCCGGCGTCGATCTCGCCGCGGGGCAGCAACGCGTCCCGTAGACCGGTGAATCCCCTCTTGAGCAGTTCGTCGACGAGGCCGTCCTTGCCGCCGAAACGGTTGTAGACCCCCATCGGGGCAACGCCGGCCTCGACGGCAACCGCCCGCACGGTGACGGCTTCCGGTCCGTCGCGAACCAGCACGCGTTCGGCCGCGTCGACCAGCGCTACCTCGACATCGCGGCTGGGCGTCCGGACCGGCCGGGTCCGGGCGGACTTCGCAGGTGCGGGCTTTGCACGTGCGGGCGTTGCTTGGGCGCCGGCCGTCGCCCCACCCCGCTGACCGGTTGCGCCCATGGTCGCATTCTCCCTTCCCTCTTCGTCCGGGGCTTGGCAGCCGGTTCGGACTGTGATAGAACATTGTTCTATAACTATAGAACGCCGTTCTACGAAAGGACCAGCGATGACCTCCACCTCCCAGGCGCCCGGCCACCTGACCCTGACCGGACCCCGACACCTGGCCACCCCGGCCGCCACGCACCGCTGGTGGGCGCTGGCCGCGCTGTGCTTGAGCGTGCTACTGGTCGGCATCGACAACACGATCGTCAACGTCGCGCTGCCCACCATCGGGCGCGAGCTGTCGGCCGGCATCAGCGACCTGCAGTGGGTCGTCGACGGCTACACCCTGGTGTTCGCGACCTTGTTGCTGGTCGCCGGCCATCTGGGTGATCGGTTCGGCCGACGCCGGATACTGCAGGCCGGCCTGGTCGTCTTCGCCCTGACCTCGGTCGCCGCGTCCTTCGCGACCAGCACGAGCGGATTGATCGCCGGTCGAGCCGCGATGGGCATCGGCGCGGCGCTGATCTACCCGGCCACCCTCGCCCTGCTGATGTCGATCTTCACCGATCGCCGGGAACGGGCCACCGCCATCGGCATCTGGTCGGGCATCAGCGGGCTGTCGGTGGCCCTCGGCCCGGTGGGCGGCGGTCTGCTCGTCGAGCATTTCGGGTGGAACGCGGTCTTCCTGGTCAACGTGCCGACCGCAGCCGTCGCCCTGCTGGCCGGCCGGTTCCTGCTGACCGAATCCCGCGACCCGCGGCCCGGCCGGTTCGATCCGATCGGTGCGATCGGATCGATGGCCGGCGTCGGCCTGCTGATCTGGACGATCATCGAGGCGCCCGGCAACGGCTGGGGATCGGCGACCACCATCGGCGGTCTGGCCGGATCCCTGGCGCTGCTGACGGCGTTCGTGCTGTGGGAGGTCAACCGCACGGACCCGCTGTTCGACGTCACGCTGTTCGCCAACCCGCGGTTCTCCGCGGCCAGTGGGGCGATCGCGGCCGCCTTCTTCGGGCTGTTCGGGTTCATCTTCCTGATCACCCAGTACTTCCAGATCGTCCGCGGCTACGGCATTCTCGAGGCGGGCGTGGCCACCCTGCCGTTCGCGGTGGTGACCGGCGCACTGTCCCCGGTGGCCATCGTGGCGATGAAGCGCGTCGGCAGCACCGCGGTGATCGCCGGCGGCCTGGCGCTGATGAGCGCCGGTTTCGTGCTGGCCGCGGGGTCGTCCGTGGACTCCGCGTACTGGGGCCGGATCGTGGCGTCGATGGCGCTGATGGCCGCCGGTCTGGCATTCACGGCGGGGCCGGCCACCGAGGCGATCATGGGCGCGCTGCCGGCCGGCCGGGCCGGCGCCGGATCCGCGGTGAACGACACCACCCGGGAGATCGGCGGCACCCTGGGCGTGGCCATCGTCGGGTCGGTGATGAGTTCGATCTACGGCTCGCACATCATCGACACGCTCAGCGGCACAGGGCTTCCCGCGGACGCCGTGCAGGCCGCCAGCCAGTCGGTGACTACCGGGTTCGTGGTCGCCGGACAGGCACCACCGGCTCAGGCCGCCGCCATCCTGGACGGCACCCAGCAGGCCTTCATGTCGGGCCTGAGCGCCGGGTCCTGGGTGGCGGCCGTCGCGACAGGTGTTGCGGCCGTTGCCGTCCTGGCCTTCCTGCCGGCCAGGCACCGCGATCCGGTCGGCTGACCCGATGCGCCCGGTGAGCCCGTCAGGGTGCGTGCACGACCGAGACCGGCAGCCCCGGGTTGCCGGTCAGGAATTCCCCGGACGGCGCACCGCCCGCGGCCGCGACGTGCGCACCGACCGCGGCGATCATCGCGCCGTTGTCTGTGCACAGCCAGGGTCTGGGCACCCTCAGCTCCAGACCGGCTGCGGCGCAACGCTCCTCGGCCAAGGCACGCAGGCGTCCGTTGGCCGCCACACCGCCCGCGACGACCACCGTGCCGATACCGAGATCGGCGGCGGCCCGGACGGTCTTGGCGGTCAGCACGTCGGCCACCGCCTCCTGGAAGGACGCGCAGACATCGGCCACCGGGACGGGACCGCCTGCGCGTTCAAGGGTCTCGACATGCCGGGCAACCGCGGTCTTCAGTCCGGAGAACGAGAAGTCGTACGGCGCGTCACGCGGGCCGGTCAGCCCCCGCGGAAAACGGATCGCGGCCGGATCCCCTTGGGCGGCAAGCCGATCGATGAGCGGACCGCCCGGGTAGCCGAGGCCGAGCAACCGGGCCACCTTGTCGTAGGCCTCGCCGGCCGCGTCGTCCACCGTGGTGCCGATCTCGGTGATCGCGCCGGCCAGGTCGTCGACCCGCAGCAACTGCGTGTGGCCGCCCGAAACCAGCAGTGCCAGCGTGGGTGTCGGCAACGGCCCGTGCTCCAGGGTGTCGGCGGCGACATGCCCGGCGAGGTGGTTGACGCCGAACAGCGGGACATCCCAGGCCGCCGCGTAGGCCTTGGCCGCGGCCACCCCGACCAGCAGCGCACCGGCCAGGCCGGGACCACAGGTGACGGCGACGGCGTCCACATCGCTGTGCCGCAGCCCGGCGTCGGCGAACGCGGCCCGGACCGTCGCGGTCATCGCCTCCAGGTGCGCTCGGGAGGCGATCTCGGGCACCACTCCCCCGAATCGCGCGTGCTCGTCCTGGCTCGAGGCCAGTGCCTGGCCGAGCAGTTCCGGTGCGCCGTCGGTGATCCGGACCAGGCCGGCGCCGGTTTCGTCACAGGAGGACTCGATCCCGAGAACGACCGCGCCGGGGCCCAGCGGGGTTGCGCGGTAGCCGTGCGTGCTCATCCGGGGTACGCCATCGTGTACGCGTCGGCGCCGCTGGGCTGGTAGTAGCGACGCCGGATGCCTAGCCTGACGAAGCCCTCCGAGGCATACAGCGCAAGGGCTTTCACATTGTCGATGCGGACCTCGAGCAGCACCCGGCGAGGCCCCGCGACCTGCATCAGGTGGCGCAGCAGCGCCCGCCCGAGCCCGCCGCCCTGCGCATCGGGCCGGACCCCGATGGTCTGCACCTCGGCCTCGTCCGCGACGACCATCAGCCCGGCGTAGCCGTCGATCAGACCGGCCGCATCCCGGTGCACCACGTAGTGGTGCCCGGCGGCCAGCTCCGACCAGAACATCTCCGCGCTCCACGGCGAATCACCGGGAAACAGCATCGCTTCCAGCTGCACCAGGGACGGAATGTCCCACCAATCAAGGGGTTCCAGGGCGATGGCGGATCCCCTCCAGTTGCCGGCCGGGCGCCCGGCCGCGGAGCCGGCGCCGCCACCTGCCCGGCGGCCGCTCATCGGCCCAGCACCGATCGCCGGGCGCCCGGTTCGGTGGCGTCGGGACGGCGGAGGTACAACGGGGTGAGCGGACCGGGCACCGCACCGGTCAGCAGTGCGACGGCGGCGCGTTCGACCAGGCCGCCGCTGAGCGGGTCGCCCGCGACCGCCCCCGGACGCGTGATGGCCGGATCGATGATGCCGTCCAACAACGGCGCCCCTGGCCCGGCCAACTGCGCCCGCGCAACCCCGTGCCCGGCGAGCAGCTCCGGCACCGCGGCCGGCCGTGCAACCAGCGGTCCGAACAGCCGGCGACCGTCACGACCATAGGCGGACAGGTAGACCTCGCGGCGCCGGGCGTCGGTGACCACCAGCAGGACGTCCGCCAACGGACCAACGCAGCGGGCCAGCGCGTCGTGGCTGGGCACACCGTGCACCGGGATGTCCAGCGCGTCGCCAAGTGCGGCCGCCGTCGCAATACCCACTCGCAACCCGGTGAACGGGCCGGGCCCGAGCCCCACCACGATCGCGTCCAGGTCGGGCAGCTGGTGCTCGCAGTCGGCCAGCGCCGCCCGGGCCAGCGGCATCAGTCGTTCCGCGTGCGCGTAAGGATCGGTGACAGTGTGCTCGGCGAGCACGACGATCGGCCGGGACCTCTCGCCGGGCGGCTGATCAGGGGCGAGCATCTCGTGCGGTTGCCGGAGGCTGACGACTCCCGCTGTGACGGTCGGCGTCGAGGTGTCCAGGGCAAGCACGAGCACGAGCGACCATCCTACGGAAGGCCGCGACGCGCCCCGGACCAGCGCGATCGGCGAGCACCGCCCCGGCGATACCAGGCCGATAAACTCCGGCCTGAGCGCCGGGTCCGGGAATCACCTACATGGACGACTCAGCCGGGGCCGAGGAGGTGAGCCGTGTCCGAGCAGGTCACGCTGGCCGAAGTCGCCCGCTGGGCCGGGGTCTCGCTGGCCACCGCGTCGCGCGCCCTGCACGGCTCGGTCGGCCGGACCGTCGGACCCGAGCTGCGGGCCAGGGTGCGGGCCGCCGCCGCCGAGTTGAACTACTCTCCCAACGCCAATGCCAGGGCCATCGTCCGCGGGACGACCACCACGGTCGGCCTCGTCGTGCACGACATCGCCGACCCCGCCGCAGCAGCCATCGCCTCCGGGGTGATGGCCGCGGCCAACGAGCGGGACCTGATCGTCACCATCGGTTCCACGATGTCCGATCCGTTGACCGAGATCCGTCACGTGGAGGCGCTGCGCCGGCAACGAGCCAGGGCGATCATCCTGGCCGGGTCCCGGTCCTCCGACCCGGGTCACGCGGACAGCCTGGCCGATGAGTTGATCGGCTATTCCGTCGGTGGTGGGCACGTCGCGGTGATCGGCCAGCAGCTGCTGCCGGTGAGCACCATCGTGATCGACAATGCCGGCAGTGCAAGGCGTCTGGCGCGCGCATTGGTGTCGCTGGGCTACCGCAGGTTCGCCGTGCTCGCCGGGCCGGAGTCGATGATCACCTCGGAGGATCGGCTGACCGGCTTCCGGCACGGCCTTTCGGACGCAGCCCTTGAGCTGCCGGAGGAGAACGTCATCGAGGCCCAGTTCACCCGGGATGGCGGGTACGTGGCGATGACGGAGCTGCTCGACCGGGAGATCGAGGTGGAGGCCGTGTTCGCGGTCAACGACGTGATGGCCGTCGGTGCCGCGGCCGCGCTGCGCGACCAGGGCTACCGGGTGCCGCAGGACATGGCTGTCGCCGGCTTCGACGACATCTCCACCCTGCGGGATGTGCGGCCGGCACTGACCACCGTCCGACTGCCGCTGATTGCGATGGGCCGTCGAGCGTTGGAGCTCGCGCTGGACGGGCGAAAGGTGGCAGCGTCGCATGGCGACCCGGACGGCGACGACACCGGCCAAGATGTCGCCGTGATCGTCGAGGTCTCCGGCGAGGTGGTCGTCCGGGACAGCACACCGGTCCGAACCCCGAACCGGTGACCTATCCGGCTCGTCAGGCTCTCGTCATGCTGCCGCCCTTGACCGGCCCGATCGGCGACGCCGCCGCGGAAGGCTGTGTCCACCAGGCCGGCAGCATGCCGGACGCTTCTGAGGTGACACTGGGAAGGGCCAACCGCCCGAATCACCACCGGTTCGACCACGCTGCAGCCAGGAGCTACCGATGACGACCACCGACTCACCGCCGAGCCGGCCGACGCCTGCGCCCGGTCGCAGGAACAAGTTGCTGGCCGGTCTCGCGGTGATCGTCGTCGTCGGGGTCGCGGTCGCCCTTGCCGTGTTCGAGCCGTGGCGGCTGTTCACCCGGAGCACGGTCGACGAGGCGCTGCCCGTGCAGGTGTCCACGGTCGAAGTGGCGGCCGGCCCGTCGGCTCACGCTCCCGCCTCGACACCGGCGCCGGCGCCGGAACAGACCGGCTCACCGAACGTCGGCGTCCCGGCGACCTCCGGTCCGGCTGCCGTCGGCGAACCCGGACCCACACCGCCCGTACAGCCGATGGCGCTGGCCAGCGGCGCGTTCGTGGACGGCGAGCACGCGACGTCCGGCACCGCGAGCATCCTGCAACTGCCGGACGGATCGCGATATGTCCGGCTGGAGAACTTCTCCACCAGCGACGGCCCCGATGTGCAGGTCTGGCTGACCGACAAGGCGGCCGGCGGCAGCGACTGGGGCAAGTACGACGACGGTGTCCTCCTCTCGCTGGGCGAGCTGAAGGCCACCGACGGAAACCAGAACTACCCGATCCCGGCTGACGCCAACCTCAACGCCTTCACCTCGGTGGTGATCTGGTGCGACCGGTTCAACGTCGCATTCGGGACGGCGCCGGTTGGCCTGGGCACCTGAGCGGGGCGCCCACCCAGCGCCAGCTGAGCTCGGCACCTGAAGCGCGCCCACCCACGCCCGCCGAACCTGGCATCACCCGCGCTGACCCGACATTCCCTACTGGGCGCCACTTTTCACGACTCGGCGCCGGAACATGCTGGCGCCCAGACCGCAAAAGCGGCGCCCAGTGGGCCGTGCCGTCCGGGCGGGCAGCCCCGCTGCGGCCAGCAATTCCAACCCGAGCCCGAGCATCCTCTGCGGTGTCGTCGGCCTGTCCGGTCGAGCCGGTTCGGGAACGCATCGCTGATCAGTTTCTCCTCGGAGTGAACTTCCTCGATACCGACGACACGATGCGGTACTGAAACCGGAATTCGATGACGAAGCGAAGCCGGCATCAGCCGCAGCTGTGCGTGAAGGTGCACAGTCGGGGATTCACGGAGGCGAGTAATTCGCAGGGCAAAACCCCTGGTGGCGGGAACTGTCCAGGACTGTTAGACATCGCTGACACCCGAGCCGACAAAGGAGTTTGGCATGTATGGACGACTGGTGACCTACACCCATTCCGAGGACAGGGATGCGTTGGAGGCCAAGGCCCGCGCCGGGGTGATCCCGATCGTCACCGCGATCCCGGGCTATGTGGCCTATGGCGTGATCGTCGAGGACGACCGGGTGATTTCGATGAGCGCCTGGCAATCCGAAGAGGACGCCAAGTCCGGGGACGCCGCCCTGCTCGAATGGGTCCAGAACAACACCACGATGAAAGTGCAGTCCCGGATCACCGGCGATTTCTCCTGGCTCGAACTCGCCGGAAAATAACCTGTCGCCGGTCCGATACCCGGCGCTGGGCACCGCTTTTCATGACTCGCCGCCGGAACATGCTGGCGCCCAGAACCAACAACCGGCGCCCAGTTCGGCCGACCCGCAACGGACGGCCCCACCCGGCGCGGCGCGGTTCCCAACCGCACACCGCGGCCCCGCTAGCGGTCAGGGCGCCCCTCGCCCGGGCGCACCAGTCCGGTTTCGTAGGCAATCACCACCAGCTGGGCGCGATCGCGTGCGCCGAGCTTGGTCATGGCCCGGTTGACGTGCGTCTTGGCGGTCAGCGGGCTCACCACCAGATGCTCGGCCAACTCGTCATTCGACAGGCCCAACGCGACCAGCGCCACTACCTCCTGCTCCCGAGGGGTCAACATCCGCAGGCGTTCCGGTGCGGCGCCAGCCGGACGTTCCGGCCGGTCAAGGAATCTCGTGATGAGTGCGCGGGTGGCCACCGGTGACAGCAGGGAATCGCCCCGATCGACCAGCCGGATCGCGTCGAGCAGTTCGTCGGGCCCGACGCCCTTGCCCAGGAACCCGCTCGCGCCTGAGCGCAGCGCCTGGAAGACATACTCGTCGAGCTCGAACGTGGTGAGGATGAGCACCTTCACCTCGCCCAGCGCGGGATCCCCGGTGATCGCTCTGGTCGCGGCCAGCCCGTCCATCTCGGGCATCCGGACGTCCATCAGCACCACGTCGACCCCGCCGGCCCGGACCAGCTCCAGCGCCTCACGCCCGGTGGAAGCCTCGCCGACCACCTCCAGGTCATCGGCGGAGTCGATCAGTGCCCGAAATCCGGCCCGCAGCAGGGCCTGATCGTCCGCGATGAGCACCCGGGTGGTCATCGGACGAACGGCAGCGTCGCGGTGACGACGAAGCCGCCGTCGGCGGTCGGCGCGGCACGCAGTTCGCCGCCAACGCTGTTGACGCGTTCCCGCATGCCGATCAAGCCGAAACCGCTGTTCGCCGGGGCTGCTGGAACCCCTGCCGGAACCCGAGCAGGCACACCGCCGCCGGAGTTCGTCACCACGATGCCCAGTGCTGACGGCCGATGTTCCAGCCGGACCTCGGCGGCCGCCCGGCCCCCGTGCTTGCGCACGTTGGTCAGCGATTCCTGGACCACCCGGTAGGCGACCAGGTCGACCGCGGCCGGCAACGGCGCCGGCACCCCGCTGACCACGAGATCGACGGACAAGCCGAGGGTCCGGAATCTGTCGAGCAGCCCATCGAGGTGGCCGAGGCCGGGCGCGGGCTCGGCCGGACCCTCACCGTCGCCGGGATCTCGCAGCACGGTCAGCACGGCCTGCATCTCGGAAAGCACGGACCGCGCCGCCGCCCGGACATGGTCGAGGGCCGCCCTGGCCTGCTCCGGGCGTTGCTCCATCAGATGACCGGCGACCCCGGCCTGCACGTTGATCACCGCGATGTGGTGGGCCAGCACATCGTGCAGGTCCCTGGCGATCCGCAGCCGCTCGTCGGCGACCCGGCGCAGCGCGTCCTGTTCCCGGGACGCCTCCGCACGTCGGGCCCGTTCTTCGATGGCCGCAACGTACGCCCGGCGGTTCCGGGTGGCATCGGCCAGCGCGATGGCCAGCGCGCACAACGCGGCGATGGCCACCGGACGCGGGTGCGACCAGTTCTCGCCGTGGGTGATCCAGCCGATGGCCAGCGCGGACACCATGATCGTCACCGCGGCGGCGATCGCCCACCGCCGCTGACCGGCCAAGGTGACGGTGGCCAGCGCGGTCACGACGGCCAGGATCAGCGGCGGGACGTCACTGGAGAAGAACTGCACGACCAGGTAGCCCGCGGCGGTGACGATCAGAACGATCCACGGGTGCGTCCGACGGAACACCAGCGCCCCGCAGGTGACCCCGGCCACCAGGTAGGACCAGGCCGGTGCGGTGACGGCGTCGCCGAACGGCGGACCGGCGACAAGTGCGAGGACGGTGAACAGGTAGCCCGCCGCCAACGCCAGATCCATCAGGTGCGGATGACCCCGGAACTGTCGTGAGCAGGCCTGGAACCACGGCCCGGGGACCTGCGGTTCGGGAAGTTGATCGGTCGTTGTCGCCGTGACCGCCGACACGTCCGGCACCGTGCTGCCGGACGGCTCGACGGTCGCCCCAGCACTGCTCATGTCGCACTGCTCACGGGGTCAGCCTACGAACGATCAGGCGTCCCGGCGGCGCAGGAGCATGGCGGCCCCGGCCAGCAGCACGACCAGCCAGCCGACGAAAACCGCGGCCCCGGACCCGGACGCCAGCAGAGTGTCAGCTGGGTGCACGGTGGTGAACGCCTGACCCGCCGTCGACGGCAGGTACGGGCTGATGTTCTGGTTCCACGAATCCGGCAGGACCAGGCCGATCAGCCCAGGGACGATCAACAGCGAGGCGACCACCACGGCGATCGCACCTGCGGTGCTCCGCATCAGCGCCCCGATGGCGATGCCGAACAACCCGATCCCGGCCAGGTACAGACCGGATCCGATCACGGCCCGCAGCACGCCGTCCGCCGCGAGCGTTGTGCCCTTGTCGCCACCGAGGATGGCCTGGCCGAGCAGGAACGCCGCCAGACACGCCGCCACCATCACGACTGCGAGCGTCAGTGTCAACACGACAGCCTTTCCCCACAGCACGGGCAGTCGGCGCGGCACGGCGCCGAACCAGTTCCTGATCGAGCCGTTGGCGTACTCGTTGCTGACCAGAAGCACGCCGAGCACACCGACGATCAACTGGGCGAGGGTGACGCCGGCCATGCTGAGCGCGGTCGGGTCGGTGGAGGCGAACGGGTTCCGCCCGGTAGCCGCGCCGCCACCGCCGGGGCGGGTCGGCCCGGTCACCGCGCCGGACGCGACAGCGGCCGCCAGTGCACCCATCCCGACCACGACCACCACGGCAGCGCCGATCATCACCAACCACGATCGGACGCTGCGCAGCTTGATCCACTCGGAGCGGATCACCCGCCATTGGGTCACCTTCAGTGACGAACTGTCCAGCCGGGTGATCCGCGCCGATTGCGCGGGCACCGACGTAGTGGCTCCGGATTCTTCGATGATGCTCATCAGGCGGCGCTCCTGTCGGACTGGGCGAGCTCGGGGGCGGCGAGGTGCGTCGGGTAATCCACCGCGTCGCGGGTGAGGTCCATGAAGGCCTGCTCCATGGACACCGATTTCGGGCTCAGCTCGTACAGCACGATCCCGGCCTCGGCGGCCCGCCGGCCGATCACCCTGGCCTCCAGCCCGGTCACCTCCAGCAGCTCGGCGTCCGCACCCGTCCGGATGTCCACCCCGTCGGCCCGGATCTCGTCGGCCAGCCGGCCGGCATCGGGCGAGCGGACCAGCACGGACCGGCCGGCGGCACCGGCAGCAAGCTCGGCCACCGGCAGCTCAGCGATCAGCCTGCCGCGCCCGATGATCACCAGATGCTCTGCCACCGCGGTGATCTCGGTGATCAGATGAGACGAGACGAAGACCGTGCGGCTCTGCGCGGCCAGTTCGGCCAGCAGCCCGCGAATCCACAGGATGCCCTCCGGGTCCAGACCGTTCACCGGCTCGTCGAGCATCACGATCTCCGGATCACCGAGCAGCGCCCCCGCGATGCCCAGCCGCTGCGACATGCCGAGGGAGAACGTGCCTGCCCTGCGGTTCGCGACCGAGGTCAGGCCGACCAGGTCGAGGGTTTCGTCCACCCGCCTGATCGGGATGCCGGTGGTGGTGGCGACGGCGAGCAGGTGATCGCGGGCAGAGCGGCCGGGGTGCACAGCCTTGGCCTCCAGCAACGCGCCGACCTCATGCAGCGGCGCCCGCAGGTCCGCGTACCGCCGCCCGTTGACGGTGATCTGCCCGGATGAGGGACGGTCCAGCCCGATGATCATCCTCATGGTGGTGGACTTGCCGGCCCCGTTCGGCCCCAGGAACCCTGTCACCACACCGGGTTTCACCTCGAAACTCAGATCGTCGACGGCGGTCTGTTTGCCGTAGTGCTTGCTCACATGGTCAATGACGATCATTCGGTCTCCTGGTAGCTGGGTAGGTCTTCACCAGACCACCCTGCACGAATGGCCTCACCTTTGTCGTCGTCCAGGCGTCGACACTCGGCCGTACCACGAGCGTGGTACTCAGCGCTTGCCCAGCGTCGCCACCGTTCGTCGTCGCGACGAGCTGATCATGCGGAGGTGCGGTCCGATTCGCCTTGCCGTTGACGCAGCGGTCACGCGGGCTCCTGGGTCCCCTGCCGGCGGTCAGTCGGCATTCTCGCGCTGGTGATCGAAGAGGTGTCGTTCGAGGCTGTCGGCGACCCAGTGTTCGAACTCCTCGGGAGTCCAGCCGGATTCTTCGACG
>Ga0209584_10000331_pt1 | contig 14250 bp, 10 predicted proteins | sample NGEPerD_FD_184507 | JGI IMG/M metagenome (GOLD analysis project Ga0209584, IMG submission 184507) | Arctic peat soil microbial communities from the Barrow Environmental Observatory site, Barrow, Alaska, USA - NGEE PermafrostAB12-D... | ecosystem: Environmental > Terrestrial > Soil > Wetlands >...
ACTCAAACACGTCACGTAGATCGGTCTCGGAGACGCCGGATTCCTTTGCAAGGTTGGCGAAGAACGCCTTCTCGTCAGGCGTGGTTCCACTACCACTGGAATCGTCAGCTTTGGTTCGCTTCGTTGGCCCGGCCTTGGCGCGCGTTCTCTGTGTCCCGGTACCGTTAGAGCCGCCTCTGCCAATTGGCTCACCGGCACGGCCACTGATTAGGCTGACTGCCTCTTGCAGCGCTACCGCTTGCAGGTGCTCGGGGACCTTGGACTTCTGTACTGCCTTCCAGGCTTCCGCCAGTATCTCATCTGCCTGCATAAACACAGAAGTGTAATCCCAAAATAGAAGAGGGCCGCACCCGGAGGTACGGCCCTTCAACCTTTGGTGACCACTCGGGTCTTCCCCACAACCCGATCAAGGTCGTCCTGGTCGGCCCGGTAGACGACGACATCGTCGGGATCAACATACAAGTAGAAGTGTCCGTCTCGATACTGACTAGAGTCCGCCGCAACGTTGACAGTGTTTACGCCATTCGGTCCCCTGCCTTCCTTGAACTTCAACTCATAGGTGGTTCTGCCCGGAGAAAGCAGACCGGGTACCTGGCAGCCTTCTTGAGCATCAAATTAAGAGAGTGAATCGATCGCTGTCAGGGGGATGCTGGAGACCAGTAAACATAGCCTGACCAGGTCTTATCATTTTCGCTGAATTGGCATCCCTGTTCGGAACCTGCAGAATTATGGGTTTCATTATGGGTTTTGAAACCTGCGGATTGTGGTTCCGTTTGCAGCTGCACCAAAGGCAAGAGAGTCCGCAGCCGGGCCCGGGGATCCACTTCGCCCCGAATTCTGCCGCTGCGTTTCGCCGGACAGAACCGGAGCTGAGACGGCGCGCGGACGATGTCGTCCGGAACAGGAGTCCACGATGGGGCTCGTCCCGTTTGACGCCCCGGTCCCGGAATGGTCACCGGGCGGGTCCTACGGACACTCCCGACTTCTCTCCTGCTCATTTGTCCTGTGGCCGGCCCACCTGGTGCCCGGTGACGGTTCCCCATTCAGGACGCCCGGTTGACCCGCGTCGACCCACCTCGCAGGGACCCGGTAACCGTCGTTCTGCACCCCGACGGGTTTGCCATCGATTGCGAGCGACTGCTCCCCATGGAATGTTCGGCGCTTCATGTCCGAGGGGCGCGATGAACGCTCCAGCCGTCACTACCCGAGAACGGACCCGAAGAACTGCTCCATGGCCTTCCAGTGACGCTCGGCGGCGTCTGCGTCGTAGCTCGGGTTGGCGGGGACGGCGAAGCCGTGGTGGGCCTGATAGGTCTCGATGGTGTGGATGACCCCGGCCTCGCTGAGGGATTTCTCCAGCAGATCCTTCTGCTCGTCGGTGAACGACTGGTCCTCAATCGCCCCCGCCACATACACGGCGGCCTTGATGGCGCTCGCCCTGTGGTGGGGGCTGTCAGGGTCGTCGGCCTTGGCGAGGTTCCCACCGTGGAAGGAGGCTGCCGCAGCGATGCGATCGCCCAGGTTCGCAGCGGTGAGAAGCGAGAGCCGGCCGCCCATGCAGTAGCCGGTAGTGCCGATGCCGCCCGGCTTCTTCTCGGGCAGCGAGTCGAGGTAGTCGACGAAGGCGCCAGCGTCGCGCACCACCAGGTCTACGGTGTAGCCCCGCATCATGCCCATGATCTTCTCCGCGGTCTCCTTGGTGGAGAACGCAGTGCGCATGTCGACCGGGCCGTAGGGGCCGTTGCGGTAGTAGAAATCGGGCACCAGGACCACATAGCCCAGATCCGATAACCGCTCGCCCATCTGACGCATGGTGTCGCGCATCCCCCCGGCGTCGGGAAACATGATCACCGCCGGCCAGGGCCCCTCTACGACGGGAATGCTGAGCGCAGCCGGGCAGATCCCATCTGCGGCCTCGATCTCCACAGAGCGTTGCGTCACGGTGACTCCCTTCGTCGTGCTGGTTCTCGGACCCTACAGGCAGCGCCGCTCTCGGATCGGCGCTGGGCGCGAGCGGCGCGTCCGGCAAGCGCCCGTGGCATCCTGACGACAATCCAGTATGCGCGGCTTGCGATCGGTCAGCTTCTTCGGTCAACGACGCCTTCAGGCCGCACGGTATAGCGCTCGCACTCCGCGTTCGTCAGCGCCCGAACAACGAGAGCAGAGCTCATTTCCCTCTGTGAAGGGCACGGAAATAATCGGCGTTCTGCGTACGACGACAGACCGTACCGGGTATGCCCGTAGGCCGATCCCCTGCGGGCACCGAGAGCCGACCTCCGTACGTACCGCAGACCTATCCGCTACGCCTTCGGCAACTGGGACACGCGAACGACCGGCCAGCCAACGAAGGCCGTCTCCATCTCGACCTCTGATTAGTCACGACTCCGGATCTTCCGGATTCACCGTGCGGTCTGTGTGCCCACGAACCTGATCTGAAGACGACGGCACTTAGCCTTGATCCACCGAATTACTGCCTGATCTGAAGGCCGCGCATCCGCGGAAAGTGCCTCCCCTGCTGGGAAAATGACGGTGTTCTAGGTCGTCATCTCACCCATCTCAAGGAGGCACTTTCTGTGACGTCAGTATCGCGCGGGATCGACCGCATCGAGGTGACCTTCGACGAGCCGAACCTGGTGGCCAACGCCGGGCTGTTGCTGGTGGCCACCCTGGTGGTCCGACTGCGACTCGAACGCCTGATCAACGACATGATCGACCTGTCCGGTCGGGTGGGTGGTGCCCTTCCTGGACGCAAGGTGTTGACCTTGGTACACGCCATGGTGGCCGGTGGGAGCCACATCGACCATGCCGACGTGTTGCGATCCGGCGCCACCCAAGCGGTGCTTCCCCACCGGGTGATGGCACCGTCCACGTTGGGCACGTTCCTGCGTGCGTTCACCTTCGGCCACGTCCGGCAACTCGATCGGGTACTGGCCGAAGCACTGCGGCGGGCCTGGTCATTGGGTGCAGGACCAGGAGCGGACCGGGTGGTCGTCGACCTCGACTCCACCATCTGTCCGGTGTGCGGCAAGGCCAAGCACGGTGCACCCGATTTGCCAAGTGCAGAGAACACGAAGGAACTCGGCTACCACCCCCTCCTCGCCACCCGGGCCGGGACCGGTGAACTCCTCCACGTCCGGATGCGCAAGGGGTCAGCCAACACCCAGCGGGGGACCAAGCGGTTCGTCGAAGAGCTGGTGGCCCGGCTCCGTCGAGCAGGAGCCACCGGTGAGCTGGTCATGCGGTTCGACTCGGGATTCTGGTCGAACACCACCATCGCCACCCTCTCGCGACTCGGGGTCGGCTACACGATGGGGGTGCGCATGGTGAAGTCCGTGGTCACAGTCGTCTCGGCCATCGACGAAGAGGCCTGGACCCCGATCGACTACACGTGTGATGGGATCGCCGAGGTGGCCGAGTGCATCTACAAGGGGCGCCGGCTCATCGTTCGCCGGACCCGACTGGTCGGACGCCAGGCGACTTTGTGGCCCGAGTGGCGCCACTTCGCCTTCTTGACCGATCAGGAAGGCACCGCCGTCGAGGTGGACGCCTTCCACCGGGCCCATGCCACCGTCGAGCTGGCCATCAAGGACCTGAAGGAGGGTGCAGGCATGGAGCACGTCCCTTCGGGCAACTTCAGCGCCAATGCGGCCTGGTTGGTGTGTGCCGCCCTGGCCCACGACCTCATCCGCTGGAGCGCCCTGCTCGGCGAGATCACTCCCGAGGACCACCTGGTCGTAGCCCGAACGGTGCGCACCCGGTTCTTGTCGGTGCCCGGTCGGCTGGTCAACATCTCGGGCACGCCGACACTGCGTGCTCCGCTCGAGTGGCCGTGGGCCAAGAAGTTCGAACGGGCACTCGATCGCCTGCGTGCCCTTCCACCGGTCCCGGTGTAGTCCCACAATCGGCGGCAGGCGCACCGCAGACGATCGCAGGACGGCGCTGACAACCGATGAGAATCACAAACTCTTGGTCGACAACGTCCTCAATGCCATTGCCGTGCTGATGTCGACGCCGCCCATGACCATGCCCGGTCATCTCAGGTCAAGGAGTCGCCGCAGGAAGCGGATCGGTGGATCAAGGCTTAGACCAGCTGCCTCCGCCACTGAGGCACATCGGAAACAGTCCCAGAGGAACGGCGTATGGCCCGGAACCGTTTGAGTCTCGCTCAGCTAAAGCCCGGTTACTTCAGCGCGATTCTCTACGCCAAAGCTCCTTGTAGTCACATCCGATGACCGCTCCTATGTGGATCGCGATTCCGAGTGCCACCAACGTCGCCAGGATTGCCATGATCGCGCCGATGGGCCCGTAGCTGGACTCATTGGACACGATTGCCCATGAAGCCCAGACGCGGACGTAGACACCCACGCCTGTGTAGCAGATAGCCGTGGCCAGTCCGGTAGCAAACAGGCGCCGCCACCCAACCTGGGAGGCGAGGAGGCAGTGAGCGCTCCACCACCAGAACCCAATGGCCAACAGAAACTCGACAATGGCCGTCGGGATTTCGCCGACGCTAGGTTCGACTCTCCGGCCGATGAAGAACTGGAGCAAGAGGTAACCTGCAGCGCCAACGAGCCAGTGGGCTCGACGTGCGCCTCTCTTCCATCCGACGATGGTTTGGACAAATACCCTTCCATACCAATTCTGGAGGATCTTTGCCATCGAGTCGGCGCCGGCGACGGTCAAGAGCAGTCCGATGACGGTGAACGCCGTGATGGGTGATCGCCCGTGGGCGAAAAGCGATGTGACGTCGTGGGCTGCCGTCGGGCTGAACCCACTGCGGGTGACCAGAGCGCGGGGTAGATCGCGTCCGATCGCAGCCGAGATAAGAAGCAAGAAGGGAACGAAGAAGAGGATGAATGCAGCGGAGAACTGAAGTGAACTGTCAACAAAACCGAGCGCACTCAGGCGGCTCCACACTTTGCCGGGCCAGGTGGCATCCAAGCGTTTGCGCCATCTTGCCCCAATCTCTTTGGCTGCGGTCTCCGCTCGCACCACCCGGACAATGTTTGGATGACTCGACGGTGACAGGTCTGAGTCGGGCCTCGGCGACTCGTCTCCGTCGAGCAGGGCGGAGTCGTGATCTCCGGCACGCCCATCCTCGACATCCGGATCCGGCATCGACAGCTCCTTCGAGGCGGCTGGCTGTCCAAGGACCGATACGTCCAGGGACTCAGCCACCTTCATTGTTGAGTCTCACTGAGCTGGAAGCAGCAACGTCGACGAAGATGCTGTCGTAGCGCTCCCCCAATTCGGTGAGTTCTGTGGTGGGCGGCGTGCCGTTGGTGTCGGCAACGAGCTTGCTTAGGGCGATGAAGAACTCGTCCATCGGGGGTGAGCTGATGAAGATGAAACGGACTGGGTTGTCCGACGTATTGCTCGGCTGATGCACGATGCCGCGGGGAACCACGGCAGTCTGTCCGGGCCCCAGGACGATGGATTCACTGCCAGCCAGCAATGTCAGTTCGCCGTCAATCACATAGAAGGCTTCTTCGTGGTGGTGATGAACGTGTGCAGGTGGACCTAGGGCGCCTGCTGCATGGGAGTACTCGATGACGGAGTAGGCACCCCGGCTCGCATCCCCGTCGATCCTGACAATCATGGGCTGCCCCGTGGGCCCGGAAATGAGGCGTCCGGTCTCCGGCTTCATGCCCGGTGCCTGTGTTCATCTAACTGTCGGTCAACGGCGGATGGTGCTGACTGGGAGGGCGAGAAATCCAGGGTATCGTCGAGCCAGTCGTACATGCGCTGTTCGAGCAGAGAGCGGGCCATCGGTTCGCAGTGCAGATCAGCGCCCTCGGCCTTGGCGAACGGCACCAGCACCTTGTGCCCCGGCAGCGAGTCGAAGAGGCGCTGGGACTGGCCCGGCCAGAACTGCTCGCCCTCTGGGTCGGTCACCATCAGTGGGGTCGAGATGCTCGCGACCAGATCGCCGATGCGGTATTGCTCGACAGTCTTGAACGTGGCGAAGGCGGACCGTCCTGAGCCGTACGGCTTGGCTCGCCATTGCATGGTTTGCCGCTGCTGGGACGTGGCAGACTCCATCCCGACGGCCATGTTCGCGTTGAAGCTCCCCTCGTCATCGGCGTCGAGGAGTTCCAGCATCTCCTCGGGGAGATTGGCTCGCCAGGAGGCAGCCACGTCGTCCACCCCGGGGTCGACCACGGCGGCGGCGATCCGGTGTTCGAAAGCGAGCGCTCGAGTCACCCAGTAGCCACCCTGGCTGATCCCGTAGATCGCCAGCTTCCCGGCATTGACCTCTGACCGTCCAACCAGGAAGTCCACGACCGGGGTAATGACGTGTTCCCAGTCGGGACGAAATGGCACGTCGTGATCGAACAGCATGCTCTGTTGGCCGGGCCCGTCGAAGACCAACGCGTTGTACCCGCGATCGAGAGCCGGCTGGGCCAGGCCAGGCCAGAGTGAGGTCACCGCCCCGTCGCTGCCGTTGCAGAGGATGATTGTCGGGCGGGCCCGGCCGTCCTCGACCGGAACGAAGAGGTAGCCCGGGAGGAAGCCACCCTCATACGGGATGGCGACGGGCGTGGCGGGTGGGTCGAGCAGCCCTACGTGAGTCTCGAAGCAGTGTCGGTGCGAGGCGAAGATCACCTTGAGGGCATCGCCGGGCTCCTCGATCCCGTCGACGAACACTTGGGCGGCTGCAAAGTAGACGGCAGCCCGCAGGTAGGCACCCCTGGCACTCACCCGGTGCCCGTGAGCCAGTGCCTCGTCGGCGACGGCCTCGACCCTCGTGGCCAACCTCCGCCACTGGTCGACCCAGTCGCTGGCGCTCCCGTCCCCTATGCCGGCGATGGTGGTGACCACCTCTCCGATGTCCCCGCACCCGTAATGGAGGTTGCCCAGCAGGGCGCGTGTCTCGAACTCGAAGGAGGGGTCGTTGAAGTACAGGTTCGACATCATGAACGCCTCATGGTGGGATCGGACTGCAGTGGCGGCTGTGGGGCTCCTTGAGCAGGGTCGAAGGCTGCCGGGGCTCCAGTCCCGGGGGAAACCTCAGTCGTGTCCTTGGCTGGCTGGGTCTTCTTCTGGGTGTACTTGTAGGCCCACGCGAGCGCTCCGAAGGGGACGACAACCCTGAGCAGCACCTGGCGGGCGTCGACGCTTCCGGCGATGACCAGGGAAACCGTTCCGATCAGAAACGCCAGGCCCCAGACGGCCGAGATCTGCCGGTTGATGGCTCGAAACTCGGGAGTGTGCCAGAACTCTCTCGGTGTCGTTCCCCGTGCATAGGACTCGGTGAACGGGTGTCCCACGAGGATGGAGCCGAACACAATCACCGTAAGCGCGGCGTGTGAACCGGCCTGCGCGTACCTGGACCAGTTCTCGAGGTGGCCGGGGTGGATCAGCACCAGAACGGCACCGAGGGCCAAGAAGTAGAGCAAGCTGGCCACGTCGAGCATATGGAGCCGGTGGCGGCTGACAGCACGACCGAGCACGACGACGGCTACGACCAGGGCAGCGGCGATGGCTCCATAGAACGAGGTCACTCGGGTGGCCAAGAGGAACACCAGCCACGGTGCGAAGCTCCAAATTAGGTCGGTCATTGGACAATTCCTTTCACATTCGGGTCATTTGCTGATGTGGTGGCGGAGCGATGGTCAGCGGGGAGGCACAGTTCCTCCAGGCGGGCCAACAACTCCATGCGACCCGAGAAGGTGAGTCGTGCCGTCCCCTCGGCTGGCCTGACGGTTCCGGTCAGGAGACTGCCGGGAGCCTCAGCGAAGTCGATGATGATCTCCATGCCCTCAACGATGCGCCCGCTGGCGCCGGAAAGCCCTAGGGAAATCCCCTAATTGCTGACCCCCAGCCACCTGCGACGGCTCTGACCTTCCCTTTGCCTGCAGCCGAAGCAGAGATAGACGCAGAGGTAGAGGTGAAGGCAACAGTGCTTGGGCCAGGAGCCGCTCGCTCAACCTCGATGTGGGGCTGAGCGAGCGTCGGTCCCGCTCCGGGCCTGGACAATTGCCCGGCCTCCCCACCGGACAAGGGGTCATTTGGCGCCGGAGCCAGGCATGAGGGATGCCCCTTGACTACCCTTAGGCAGTCAACGCAGGGGTTCGGGAGATGCCGTGCACGAGGAGCTTCTCAACGACACGGTGTTTGTGGGTCGTGGGGAAGAGCTGGCGGCGATCCGTTCGGTCGTCGAGGCAGCGTCCGGCGGCCGAGCCCGAGTTGTCTGGGTCGAAGGGGATGCGGGTTCGGGCAAGACGGCGCTCGTCCGCCGCGTCCTTGAAGAGCTCCCTGCGGACTTCACGATGCTCCGGGCCGAGGCTGACGAGTTGGCCGTGAACGCCTCCATGGCGGTTGCGGGCCAACTCGGCCCCACCTCCTCCGACGGACCCTTCGGCGCCGGCCTCGAATTGCTGGAGCTTCTCGGCACCTTGCAGGATTCGGGTCCCGTGGCGGTGATCGTTGAGGACCTGCACTGGGCGGACGCTGCGTCCCGCCAGGCGTTGCTCACCACGGCCCGCCGCTTGGGCGACGACCGGGTCGTGATGCTGGTGACCAGCCGCCCAGGGGCAGCGGACGACGATGGGTGGGGGCGCTTGATTGCTGACCCAGACCGCTGCCAACGTGTGACGCTCGGGGTCCTCAGCACGGACGAAGTGGCAGAGCTGGCCGGGCGTAGCGGTGTTCCGATGACCCGCCGGGCGGCCGAACGGCTCCATCGGCACACCGGTGGTCACCCGTTGTACGTCCAGACGCTCTTGAGGGAGTTGACTCCCGACCAGCTCACCATGCCTGAAGGCGAGCTTCCCGCACCCCGCTCGCTGGCCTCGGCCACGCTGGCACGCCTGGCCGATCTGCCCCCTGAGGCTCTGGCATTGGTGTGCGCGCTTGCGGTGGTGAATCGACGCGCTCCACTGGCGTTGGTGGCGCGCATCGGAGAGATTGCCCAGGCGGCGACGGCACTCGACGGGGCGCTTGCGACCGGATTCGTGACATGGTCACCCACGGAGCCACAGACACCCATCCAGTTCGTGCATCCCCTGTTTCGGACCGCGGTCTACGACGATCTCCCACCTACGAAGCGCCAGTCCCTCCACCGGGCTGCAGCAGAAGCCCTCGGGCCCACGGTCGGCTTGACTCATCGAGTGGCTGCCGCAGACGGCGTCGATGATGCCTTGGCCGGCGACCTCATCGAGGCCGCTCACCATGAATCGACGAAAGGGGATCGCTCCCAAGCGGCCGCATACCTGTTGTCGGCATCGTCGCTCGAATCGAACCTCAACCTGGCCGAGCGCCATCTTCTTGAGGCCGCCTCTCTCCTGCTCGCGGAGTGGCAGACCAAGCGCGTCGACTCGATGAAGCAATCGGTCGAAGCCTGTGAGTCGGGAACCCTTCGGAGTTTCGTCCTGGGTCTGCTCGCTTGGGACCAGGGCGATGCCATCACGGCTGAACGGTGGCTGACCGACGTCGTGGCGTGCGCCGGGCCAGAGGATGCTGGTCCCGACGTGCTGGCCGCGGCGCTCTCCCTACTCGGCATCCTGACCGGCACCCAGGGCCGTGCCCGAGAGGCCGTCGAGGCTGCGACGAGGTCGCTCGGGCTCAAACCCTCAGATCCCTATGTGGAACAGCAGGCCTGGACCGCCCTGGCGGTCGGGGAAGCATTGTTGGGAGGGGGAGTCGCCGGTCTGCGGCGCCTCTCCGAGCGGCTCCCCCAAGCCCCTGAAGCAGTTCCCGTCTCGGACATGTATTTGCTCGTCATCCGCGGCACCCTCGGGTACTACGCCGGACGGACCACCTCAACCATCGCCGACCTACGGGGTGCTGTGCGTCTGGCTCGCGACAGCCCTGCGACAATGCAGCTTCCACGTGCGCACGTGCACCTGGCTCAGGCCCTGCTGCACTCGGGTGACTGGGGAGAGGCCCTCGTCCACGCACGCATTGCCCTCTCGCTCACTTCTGACGAGCGGCGAATGTGGATTGAAGCCCAGGCTCACGCCACACTCGGCACCCTGTTGGCCTATCGCGGAGAGTGGGATGAAGCAACACAACACGTCATCGCAGCGCGCCAAGCGGCCAGCGAACTCTCCACGCTTGAAGCCTCATGGACGACCCTCATGGCCGAAGCCTCCCTGGCGCGGGCTCAAGACGAGCCTGCCCGGATCATTGAGGCCCTGACGCCGATGGTTAATTCTCCCACCATGATCAGCCCTCTGGCGTGGTGGCCGTCACTCGTCGTCGCCACGCTTCGGATTGGCGACATTGACGCCGCCAAGGTCCTCATTACTAAGTTGGAGAAGGCTGCTGACGCACGCGGGATGGATCTTCGGGCGCGGATCGTCGGGTTGCATGCCCAAGTGGCACTGGCACGAGGGCGTACCGACGAGGCGGCCATCGGGTTTGCCCAATCGATCGCTCTCTTCGGTGATGACGATCCATTGCTCGACCGTGCACAGCTCCACCACGCCTACGGGAATCTTCTCCGAGACACGGGAGACCGTCGCCATGCTCTCGAGCAATTGCGGACTACCCACCAGCTTCTCGATACGGTCGACGCCGAGCCATTCCGGGCACGGGTCGCCGCCGACCTCGAGACCTGTGGCATCCGTGCTGTCGGGAGAGCGGACCATTCACCTTTCGCGTTCACGGACCGGGAGAACGACGTCGTGGCCCTGGTGGCGAAGGGGATGACCAATCGTGAGGTAGCGGCGGAGCTCTATGTCAGCGAGAAGGCAGTCGAATACCACCTGCGCAACATCTTTGGAAAGCTCGGCATCCGTTCCAGGCGGGAGCTCCGAGGCTTCTCTATCGGCTGAGAAGGCCACCCACGTTTGCTGTCCGGCCAATGCGAACATTGGCTGAAACTCCGAGCCCAACTGGTACTCCTGAGGACCCGATAGCCCTCACCGACTGGACGATCTATCTCTCGACGGAAGACTGTGACGGGCGCCCGGTGAGCCATCCCCTATCGAGACGAGACAGCGACCACGCCGGTCCCGCCCGCAGAGGAGGCGACAGCACGGATTGCGCGACGAGGTGCTTGCATGAGTGAGCGGCTGGCGCTCGTATTCCACTCACCCCGAGTTGGCCGATCTGTGCTCGGAGCCCGCGCAGTGGCTGTGGTAGGAGCCGCAAGCCGAATCGGCGACTTGGCGCATTGCAAGGAGCACCGAACGACGCGACAGAACGACGACCGACGCACTCCAGAGATCAGCGCAGAACGGCACGTCGGGTGTACTCGCGGGCGGTAAGCACGCCTGCCGTCGAGCGGATTGGGCCACGCCGCGAACCGTTCAGGGATACTTCCGATGGCCAGTCGGCCAGAATGTCGAAGTGCGACGAAGCTGTGTTTACTTGGTCAGTGTGATCGGCCTGTCTTCCCTGACCTTCTCAGGTTGCGCTGGGGCTTCCACCGCCCGAACCGGCGCATTGCCCAAGGTGGCGACCTGTCCTGGGATTCGGCCTGAGATGCGGCCCCCAACCATGACCATGGCTTGTGGTGATGGGAGCCTCCGCGGATACCAGGGCGAATCAGTCTGATCGCGGCCGCTTCGTTGGAGCCCGTTTCGGTGAAGCCAGCTCCCGCTCTCTCAGGGTGATGAGGCGGGCACGGAGCCGGGTCGCGACGTCGTCGATATACACGCGGGCCTGCCCGACGGTCTCGACGCTGCGCAGCCGATCGAGGATCGTCGTCCGATCGTTTGGGTTCAGCCGGAGATCGTGGATCGCGGCCAGCTGGACGAACCCGCGCATCGTCGCGGTGATCGGCCGCTGCGGGTCCGCCTGGGCAACGTCACCGTGGAAGGACTGTTGCGAGGAGCTCCGCCCGGACGGGGGCGGGTCGTCGTCACAGACGAATCCGGAATCGGCAGCGTCGGGAAGAGTCCACGGCGCGTCGATCCGGGGCGTCGAGAGTGACAAGAGGTGCCCGAACTCCGCCGCCTGAGCGTCTCGATCCGTGAGATGGCGCAGGCCGAAGAACTGCTCGACGGTCGCGAGCAACGACGTGTGGTCGTACTTGGTGTGGTCGATGAGGTTGCAGTTCTGGTCGTCGACGCCACTCATCTGGATCGACGGGATGAGCGGCGACACCACGACCGCAGGAACCCGGACTCCTTGGGTGTCGAAACCGAACCCGTGGATGTTGTTGTCGGGATCGGTCACGTCGCCCGGTGGAACCGCCGGCGGCGGCTCAACGTGGTCGTAGAAACCGCCGTGCTCGTCGTAGGTCACAACGAGCACGCTGGAATTCCAAAGCGGGGATTGCCGGATCGACTCGTACACGAGCTTCACGAGCTTCTCCCCGCGGGTCACGTCGTCGATCGGGTGTTGGCTATTGCCGCACTGGAAGTCGCCGCCGTGCGTGAGCACGTGCCCGTAGTTGGGTTCGATGAAGACGTACGCGGGCGAGAAATCGGGGTCCATCAGGTCGGCAGCGAAGTCGTCCATGCCGGAGAAGTGCGTGGCCATCGTGCCGAGGTCCATGCCGGCCAGCGCGCCGACCACCGGGAACATGTCTCCGTGGTAGATGTGCCAGTCGAGCTCTTCGCTGTCGAGCGCGTCGTAGATGGTCCCGTTCTCGAACTGATAGCCGTCGATCTGGGAGATGACGACGTCCGCGGTGCTGGGGCTGTGGTCGAGCCCCCCGGAGGTCGCCGCATGGAAGAAGAACCGGTTCGGCCAGGTCGGACCGGGCAGTGCCGAGAACCACTGGTCGCACAGTGCGAAATCGCGGGCGAGAGTACTCAAGACCGGGACCTGATTGGGGGTGAAACACTTCATCACCGCACCGAGATCCGCGAGTGCTGCAGCGCCTTTCGCGGACGTTGCGGGGTCGGAGTCGTTCTTCTCTACCTGGGCCTGGCTCGCGTAGTTGTCGATGAATCCCGCCATGGTGAAGCCGGGGTATACCCCCGAGTACGCGCAGGTGTCGTCGCTCGGAACGCCGCTGATGGACTGCGAAGTGAGCGCGAGCTTGACGTCGCAAAACTCGTGTGGAGGGTCGACCGGCATGACGAACGGCGCGCCTGCGGTGACGGTGAACGTGTCGCCGCCGTGGGCGTTCGTCTCGTTGCTCGGCGCATAGACCGTCGTCGAGTACCCACTGGTCGCGTCGACGCCGACTCCGGCGCGGAAACCCAGCCCGGGAGTCGCGTTGTTCGGGTCGACGCTCGGGATTCCGGTCGAGACGCCGAGCATGTGGTCGAACGCGCGGTTCTCCAACACGAGGACGAAAACGTGCTTGATGGGCCCGCTCGGACCCGAAGGACCGCCGAAGACATGGCAGGGGATCCACAAAACGAGCCAGACGAGGTACGCAACGATCGTGAGTATCCAGTAGACGAGCCAGGCGAACGCTCGACAGACCCACTTCGAGATCCACGTCCACGCAACGCAGACCACGTTCGAGATCCAGACCCAAAGGACGCAGACCACGTTCGAGATCCAGGTCCACGCGACGCAGACGACATTCGACACCCAGACCCAGGCGTCACAGAACCACGAACATGGCGCCCAGTCACAACACTCGTTGTAGCCCTCGTCCCTGTGCTGAGCGCACGACTTGTAGCCATCGTCCTCCTGCTGGGCGCACGAGTTATAACCCTCGTCCTTCTTCTCGGCGCACGACTTGTAACCCTCGTCGGCTTTGTCGGTGCAGGTCTTGACTAGCTCGGAGCGCCACTCGTCACGCTTGCGGACGATCGCATATCGGATCTCACCGCACCATGACATGGTCAGCTCCTTGGGAGCGGGCGAGTTCGGTCAAGACGTTGTCGCGGTCGCGCCGCCAGTGTGCCCGAGCGACCAAGATCGTCGAGAGCTTGCCGACAACCGTCGCCGCCACAGTGAACACAATACAGAGCCCGACCACACCGAGCGTCCCTTCGGGGCTCGACGCGCCGCGGAGCGTGCCCCCAACTGCCGCAGCGGCTGCCGCCACGAACATCGTCACAGCACCTGCGGTGCATCCGCACTCGTGTTGTCGACGCGCCAACCGATGGGTGACGCGCGCGAGGTCGGTGTTCGAAAGCATCCGGAGCCGTTCTCGTGGCGGTTGGGGCACCCCGCCGCGGACGGCGGAGAAGAAGGCGGCCTCGAGGTCGTCCCGAGGCACCTCAAGGAGAGCTGCGTAACTGCGCGTTGCGCCAGCCAATGGATGCCCTCCGATCCGGCGAAGCGACCTCAGTCTCGATGCTCGGGCCCGCAGTTGCGAGAGTCGCCCTAAGTTCTTACTCTAGCCCAAAAGGTCAGTCGACAAGATGGGGGCTTCACGCCTGTGGGTGC
>Ga0209584_10000333_pt1 | contig 14215 bp, 10 predicted proteins | sample NGEPerD_FD_184507 | JGI IMG/M metagenome (GOLD analysis project Ga0209584, IMG submission 184507) | Arctic peat soil microbial communities from the Barrow Environmental Observatory site, Barrow, Alaska, USA - NGEE PermafrostAB12-D... | ecosystem: Environmental > Terrestrial > Soil > Wetlands >...
TCGCGGAAGCCGTCCTCAAACGAGCCATCCGCTGCAACGGTGACTGACTGGGACACCTACTGGACCTATCACCTCGCCCAGGAGCGGCGCCGAGTCCACGAGTCCCGCTACGCCGACAACATCATCCCGCGAGCGGCATGAACTCCCTCCAAAGGAGCCGCACCCAATCGAAAACCCTGCTGGCGCAGATGCTCCAGGACGCGGTCTCGCAGCAGCTGCGCATCGTTGCCGATGGCTTCTTCAAAGCCAGAACTGGCAGCGGTGACTACGGCGCTCGCCACAGTGGTCGTCATCGGTGAATCCTCCCTGCGCGGAGCCGACGGTAGGCACCTGCGTTGGACTTGTCCGTCCATCGGCCGGGTCGAGCACCGGCACCTGCGTGATGTGCTGGAACGGAGCATTCACCGGCGCGGCGCGTCACCGCCAGACGCTGCGGGCGGTGTGCCCGCCTTTCAGAGCACCGCTCCCAGCGCGGTGTCGATGTCCGGGTGCGCGAAGGTGAAGCCAGCCGCCTCCAGCACCGCCGGTCGCACCCGCTGTCCGGCCAGCACGCCTTCGTCAGCCAGGCCACCAAGCGCCAGCCGCAGGGCGGTGGCGGGCACGGGGAGCAGCGCCGGCCGATGGACCACGCGGGCTAGCGCGGCGGTGAACTCGGCATTTGTCACCGCCCCGGGCGCGGTGAGGTTGACCGGCCCGCTGATGCCGTCGGCCGATAGCAGGAATTGGATGGCCGAGCAGTAGTCCGGCAGCGAGATCCAACTCCACACCTGCCGACCGGAGCCGAGCCGGCCGCCGAGCCCGAGCCGGAACAGCGGCAGCATGCGACCGAGGGAGCCGCCGTTGCGGGCCAGCACGATGCCAGTGCGCAGGTGCACCACGCGAACGCCCGCTTCCTCTGCCGGTGCGGTCGCGCGCTCCCACGCTACGCAGGTCTGCGCCAAGAATCCGGACCCAGCTGGGGCGCCCTCGTCCACCGCCGCGGCTGCGGCCTTGGCGTAGTAGTCGATGCCGGATGCGGACAGCAGCACGCGCGCTCGCGGCTGAGCATTGGCGATGGCACGAGCGAGCGTCAGCGTTCCGTCGACCCGGCTGCTGAGGATCTGCGCCTTGTATGCGTTGGTCCAGCGGTGGTCCCCGACGCCGACCCCGGCGAGATGGATGACCGCGTCCACTCCGGCAAGCGCCTGCGGTTCGAGCCGGCGACGCGCCGGGTCCCAGGCGATCTCGTCGGCGCGGGCGGCGTCGTGGCGGACGAGTCGCAGGACTTCGTGGCCGGCGTCCCGCAGTGCCGGCACCAACGTCGTACCGATCAGGCCGGAGGCTCCGGTGACTGCAATCCGCATGCGGTGATCCTCCGCCATTGGCACGGCAACCGCGACCCGACGTCAGCTCACAAGCCGAGATCGGCCTCGAAGCTGCCACCCTCCAGCCGGTCCCGCACCGTGTTCAGGAACCGGGCGGCGCCCGCGCCATCGACGATGCGGTGGTCGTAGGTCAGCGCCAGGTACGCCGTCGAGCGCACCGCGATCACCTCGCCGAGCTCCGGGTCGCTCACCACCGCCGGCCGCTTGACCACGCTGCCGGTGCCGAGAATGCCGACCTGCGGTTGGTTGATGATCGGCGTGTCGAACAGCGCGCCCCGGCTGCCGGTGTTGGTCAGCGTGAAGGTGCCGCCGCCAAGCTCGTCCGGCGTCACCTGGCTGTTCCGGGTGCGCTCGGCCAGGTCAGCGATCTTGCGGGCCATGCCGCCCAGGTTGAGGTCGCCGGCGTCGTGGATGACCGGGACAAGCAGGCCGCGCTCGGTGTCGACGGCGATGCCGAGATGCTCGGCGTCGTGGTAGGTGACCGTGCCGGCCTCGATGTCGATGCTGGCGTTGACCGTCGGATGCGCCCTGAGCGCCTCGACCGCGGCGATGGCGAAGAACGGCAGGAACGACAGCTTCACGCCCTCGCGGGCCTCGAACGTCTCCTTGGCCAGCGCCCGCAGCCGGGCGATCTTGGTGACGTCGGCCTCGACCACTGTGGTCAGCTGAGCGCTGATCTGCAGGGACTCCACCATCCGCGCGGCGATGACCGTCCGTAGCCGGGACAACTTTTCGGTGCGGCCGCGGACCGTCGGGTCCGTCGACGCCTTGGCCTGGTCGACGGTGGCCGGCGCTCGGCCGGCCGGCGGCTGTCGAAATTGCTGCGTTGGGACCTCCCGCGCAGGCTCGGCGGCCGCGGTGGCGCGCTGCCCATCGGCCGCCGGTGCGGCCGCCGCCGGTGCGGCCGCCGCCGGTGCCTGAGCTGGCGCTGGCGCCGGTTGACCGCTGCCTGCCTTCGCCGCGTCCAGCACGTCCTGCTTGCGGACCCGGCCACCCACGCCCGTGCCGCGCACGGCCGCCAGGTCGACGCGGTGCTCAGCCGCGAGTCGACGTACCAGGGGAGTGACGTAGGTCGCCCCGCCTTCGAATCCGTCCGCACCAGTTGCCGACTGGTCCTCGCTCGCCGGCGCGGGGGCCGGCGTCGCCGCAGCCACGGGCGCCGTGTCCTCGGCCGCCGGCTCCGCGGACTCCGGCTCGGCCGCCGGTGCGGACTCCGCTGCCGGCTCCGCTGCCGGCTCGGCACCGGGTTGCGCCGCCGGCGTGTCGGCCGAGTCGCTCGCTGCCTCGCCCGCCGACCCGCCCGCCGTACCGCCCTCGTCGATGACGGCGAGTTCCACCCCGACGTCCACGGTCTCGTCCTCGTTCACCTTGATCGACTGCACCACGCCGGCCGCCGGGGCGGGGATCTCCGTGTCCACCTTGTCCGTCGACACCTCCAGCAGCGGCTCGTCGGCTTCGACCCGCTCACCCTCCTTCTTCAGCCACCGGGTGACCGTGCCTTCGGACACGCTCTCGCCGAGCCGTGGCATCGTGACGGAGACCGACATGAAATGTCCTTGTCGCTAGTCGGGGAGAGTCGTAGTCGGGGAAGAGTCGTAGTGGGAGAGTCGCTAGTCGGGGAGACGCGGTCGGAACGGCTGCTCGGTCCGGGGCGAGCGCTAGCTGTGGCTGTGCAGCGGCTTGCCGGCCAGCGCCAAGTGGGCCTCGCCAACCGCTTCGGACATCGTCGGGTGCGGGTGGATGAGCTGCGCCACCTCGGCCGGCAACGCCTCCCAGTTCGTGATCAGCTGCGCCTCGGCGATCAGCTCTCCTACTCGCGAACCGACCATGTGTACGCCGAGCACGGGGCCGTCCTTGGCGGCGATGACCTTGACCGCTCCGGCGGTTTGGAGAATCTGGCTCTTCCCGTTGCCGGCGAGGTCGTAGGTGTTGTCGACGATGTCGTAGCCGCGGTCGCGGGCCTGCGCGCTGGTGATGCCGACCGAGGCGACCTCGGGCTCGGAGTAGGTCACCCGCGGCACGCCGTCGTAGTCCAGCGGCGGGGGGTTCAGGCCGGCCAGGCGCTCGGCGGCAAAGATGCCCTCTCCGAAGCCGACGTGCGCCAGCTGCAGCGTGGGAATGAGGTCACCGAGGGCGGAGATGGTCGGGATGTTTGTCCGCATCTCGGCGTCGACGGTGACGAAGCCGCGCTCCATGGCGACCCCCACCTCGTCGTACCCGATACCGGCGGAGACCGGCCCGCGGCCCACGGCAACCAGGAACAGCTCCGCCTCGATCGTCTTGCCCCCCTCCAGGGACACGGTCACCCCGGAGTCGGTCGACTTCACCGACTCGAACCGAGCGCCGAGCTCCATGCCGATGCCGCGCTTGCGAAACGCCCGCTCCACCAGCTTCGAGGAGGACTCTTCCTCCAGCGGTACGACGTGCGGCAGCGCCTCGATGATCGTCACTTCCGCACCGAACGAGCGCCAGACGGAGGCGAACTCACAGCCGATCGCGCCGGCGCCCAGGATGGCGACCGAGGCGGGCACCCGGTCCAGCCGCAGCGCGTCGCTGGAGTCGATCACCCGGTCGTGGTCGATCTCCAGCCCGGGCAGCGACATGGGCTGTGACCCGGTCGCGAGCAGGACGTGCCGGCCCTCGATGGTCCGGTCGCCCACCTGCACGGTCGTCGGCGAGGTCAGCCGGCCGTCGCCGGCGACGACCTCGATCTGCCGCGACTTCACCAGTCCCTGCAGGCCCTTGTACAGCCGGCTGACGACCTTGTCCTTGTAGCTGTTGACCCCCGCCATGTCGATGCCGTCGAGCGTCGCCTTGATGCCGAAGTTCTCGCTCTCCCGGGTCTGGTCGGCGATCTCGGCGGCGTGCAGCAGCGCCTTGGTGGGAATACAACCGTAGTGCAGGCAGGTGCCGCCGACCTTGTCTCGCTCCACCATGACGACGGACACGCCGAGCTCGGCCGCCCTAAGCGCGGCCGCGTAGCCGCCACTGCCGGCGCCGAGAATGAGGAGGTCGACAGCGTCGGGGGATGCGGGGCTGGTGCTCGCCACGGCTGCTCCTGGAAGGCTGGCGGGAACTGGCGGGGACTGGTGTGGGAACCGAGGGGTCGCTGCGGGATGCCCTGGCATCCTCGCACTCGAAACCGGCCGGGCGCGACGCCCGAGCGCCGCACCCGCCCTCCGCGCCGGTCCATCTTCGCCGGTCAGCCGGCGGCCAGGTCCTCGAGCAGTTGGACAAGAGTGCGCACGGCCGCTCCGGTGCCGCCCTTGGGGGTGTACCCGTAGGCGTCACCGAGGTTGAACGCGGGACCGGCGATGTCGATGTGTGCCCACGGCACGCCGGCCGGCACGAACTCCTTGAGAAACAGCCCGGCGGTGAGCATCCCCCCGTTGCGGTCGCCGATGTTCTTCAGGTCGGCGACGTCGGAGTCCAGCGAGGCGCGCAGCTCCGGCGGCAACGGCATCGGCCACATCGCCTCGCCGGCCCGCTGGGACGCGGCGACGACGCGGTCGCGCATAGTGTCATCGCCCATCACGCCGGCCACCCGGCTGCCGAGCGCGACCAGCTGTGCCCCGGTCAGGGTGGCCACGTCAACGAGGTAGTCGGGGGTGTCCTCCCCGGCCCGCACCAGCGCGTCGGCGAGGACGAGCCGGCCCTCGGCGTCGGTGTTGAGCACCTCGACCTTGGTGCCGCCGTACATCGTCAGCACGTCGGCCGGGCGGATCGCGCTGCCGCCGGGCAGGTTCTCCGCGGTGGGTGCGTAGCCGATGACGTTGATCGGCAGCCGCAGTGCCGCCGCGGCGGTCGTGGCGCCGATCACGGCAGCCGCGCCGCCCATGTCCATCTTCATCCACTCCATCGCCGCCGCCGGCTTGAGCGACAGCCCCCCGGAGTCGAAGGTGATGCCCTTGCCGACCAGCGCGACGGTGGTCCCGGCACGGCCGGGCAGGTAGGCCATCCGGATCAGCCGCGGCGGATTGGCGGAGCCTTGGCCGACGCCGAGGATCCCGCCGTACCCGGCCTTGCGCAGCGCCTTCTCGTCGAGCACGTCGACCTGCACGCCAAGGCGGGCGCCCGCCTCGACGGCGGCCGCCGCCAACTCGACCGGGTGTAGGTCGCCGGGCGGGGTGTTGACCAGGTCGCGGACCAGCGCGACCGCGCTCGCCACCGCCTCCGCCCGGGCCAGCACCGCCTTCGCCGCCCGCTGCCCGGCGTCGTCCACCGCCAGCACCACCGCGGCCACCGGGTCCTTGCCGGGGTCGCGGGTGCGGTAGCGGGTGAAGCCGTAGGACCCGAGCAGCGCCCCTTCCGTGACGGCGCGGAGGTCGTCGGGCGCAGGTTCCGGCTGGCGAGCGCCCACGTTGGCCAGCGGCAGCGTCAGCACCGCTCGGCGTACGCCGGCCAGCGCTCGCACCGCGCTGCCCGCGGCCCGGCGCAGGGACTCCGGGTCGTACGGCGCGCCGTCGGCGGGTACGCGGCCGAGTCCGACCGCGACGGCCAAGGCCGCCGGGGTGGCGCCGAGGGTAGGAAACCGGGTGACCTCGCCCTCCTTGCCGGTGACCGCCAGGTCGGCGAGTACGGCGCCCAGCCGGCCACCGAGGTCGGCGTCGAGGGACTCGGCCCCACCGGCGACCACTGGTCCGTCCGGCCCCTGGCCCACCCCGACGACGAGCGCATCCGCGGGGACGCTGGTGGGGGTGGCGGCGGAGGCGGACAGCGTGGTCACGGTGGGCTGGTCCTGTCGTCGGTGTAACTGCGGCCATCGTTGATCGTACCGACGGGCCACCGGGCCGGGATCGGACGCGGTTCCGCCGCAGCGGCCGGGGGCACAATGTCTGCATGCGGGCAGTGGTGGCGAAGCAGTACGGCGGGCCAGAGGTGCTCGAGCTCGACGAGCGTCCCGAGCCGAAGGTGTGGCCCGATGCGGTCCTCGTCCGGGTCGCCGCAGCGAGCATCAACCCGGTCGACTACAGGATCGTGCGTGGATACCTCGACGCCGCATTCCCTACCGTGCAGCCACTGGTGCCGGGCTGGGACGTCGCCGGTGACGTTGTTCGCGTCGGGCCGGCGGTGACACACGTCGAGGTCGGCGAGCACGTCTATGGCTACGCCCGCAAGGACTTCATCGGCGAGGGAACCTGGGCGGAGCTCGTGGCGGTGCCGGCTCGCGGGATCGCCGCCGCGCCTCGCTCGCTGGACGCCACCGAGGCATCCTGCGTCCCGCTGGCCGGACTGACCGCCTACCAGGCCCTGACGGACAAGGCCGGGGTAGGCCCCGGTGACGTCGTGCTCGTGCACGCGGCGGCCGGCGGGGTGGGGAGCTTCGCGGTGCAGATAGCGGTAGCGCTCGGTGCACAGGTGATCGGAACCGCCAGCAGCCGCAACCACGACTATCTGCGCCAGCTCGGGGTCGATCCGGTGAACTACGGTGAGGGACTCGCCGAGCGGGTGCGGGCGCTGGCGCCGGACGGCGTCGACGCCGTTGTCGACCTCGTCGGCGGTTTGGCGCTGGAGATGTCCCCGTCGCTGGTCAAGGACGCCCACCGGCTGGTCTCGGTCATCGACGCCGCAGCCGTGCAGCGACTTGGCGGCCAGTACCTGTTCGTCCGTCCCGATATCGACGATCTCGCCGAACTGGCGCGGCTGATCGACGAGCGCGCGGTCCGCGTCCACATCGACCGGCGGTATCCGCTCGCCGACGTTCGCGCCGCGGTGGAGTACGCCGAGCACGGCCACGTCCGCGGCAAGGTCGTGCTGGACGTCGCCTGACCAGTCGCACCATGACCTGTCGCACCATGACCTGTCGCACCATGACCTGTCGCACCATGACCTGTCGCACCATGACCTGTCGCACCATGACCTGTCGCACCATGACCAGACGTGGTTCGGCGGGCTGCTGTCGTGCCAGGGTGAGCGCATCGGACTCACCGCCGGCGGAGAGGTCAGCATCAATGACGAGCACGCACAGCGCAGGTCCCACCGGCACGCCAGCGTCGATCGGTGGCGACACCGCCGCCGATGACGTCTCCACCGGACAGGGCAAGACCGTCCCGCCCGCCGGATACACCCTTGCCGACGTCCCCGGCCCGCTGGGCGCGGCGGAGCTGAAGCTGCTCGACGCGTGGTGGCGAGCGGCGAACTACCTCGCCGTCGGCCAGATCTACCTGATGGCCAACCCGCTGCTGCGCGAGCCGCTGGCAGCCGAGCACGTCAAGCCGCGGCTGCTGGGTCACTGGGGCACTACGCCGGGTCTCAACCTGCTCTACACCCACGCCAACCGGGTGATCAGAGCCCGGGACCTCGACGCCGTCTACGTCATGGGACCGGGCCACGGCGGTCCCGGGCCGAACGCCTGCGCCTGGCTGGAGGGCACGTACTCGGAGCTGTACTCGTCGATCGACCGGGACGCGCGGGGGATGGCTCGGCTGTTCCGCCAGTTCTCCTTTCCCGGCGGCGTACCGAGTCACTGCGCGCCCGAGACCCCGGGTTCCTTCCACGAGGGCGGGGAGCTCGGCTATTCCTTGCTGCACGCCTACGGCGCGGCCCTGGATCACCCGGACCTGGTGGTGTTCTGTGTCGTCGGGGACGGCGAGGCGGAGACGGGGCCGCTGGCGGCGAGCTGGCACGCGAACAAGTTCGTCAACCCGGCCTGCGACGGGGCGGTAGTGCCGGTGCTGCACCTGAACTCCTACAAGATCGCCAACCCGACGGTGCTGGCCCGGATCCCCGAGGCCGAGCTGTTGGAGCTGCTGCGCGGCTACGGCTACGACCCGTACGTCGTCAGCGCCGACTTGACCACCAACCCGGCCGAGGTGCACCAGGCGCTGGCCGGCACCCTGGACCGTTGCCTGGACCGGATCGCCGCCATCCAGCACGGCGCGCGGGCCGAGGGACGGCGGACCCGGCCGGCCTGGCCGATGATCGTGCTGCGGACGCCGAAGGGGTGGACCGGGCCGAGCCGGGTCGACGGTCAGCAGGTCGAGGGCACCTTCCGGGCGCATCAAGTACCGCTGGCGGCGGTGCGCACCGACGCGACCCACCGCCAGGCGTTGGAGGCGTGGCTGCGCTCCTATCGACCCGAAGAGCTCTTTGATTCCGACGGCCGGCCGGTACCCGAGCTGCTGGCGCTGCCGCCGGCGGGGGCGCGGCGGATGAGCGCGAACCCGGTGGCCAACGGCGGTGCGCTACTGCAGGACCTGGAGCTGCCCGACTTCCGCGACTACGCCGTCGACGTACCGGGGCGCGGCGTCACGGCGCATGAGGCCACCCGCGCGCTGGGCGGCTGGCTGCGCGACATCGCGGCCGCAAACCCCAGCAATTTCCTGCTTTTCGGGCCGGACGAGGTCGCCAGTAACCGGCTGCAGGACGTGCTCGACGTAGGCGGTCGCAAGTGGTACGCCGAGGTTGGTGAGTACGACGACCGGCTGTCCCCGACCGGGCGTTCGGTCGAGGTCCTCTCCGAGCACTTGTGTCAGGGCTTGCTGGAGGGCTACCTGCTCACCGGCCGGCACGGCGTGTTCACCTGCTACGAGGCCTTCATCCACATCGTGGACTCGATGTTCAACCAGCACGCAAAGTGGCTGGAGGCCAGCGAGCACGTGCCGTGGCGACGCCCGATCGCGAGCCTGAACTACCTGCTGTCCTCGCACGTCTGGCGGCAGGACCACAACGGGTCGACGCACCAGGACCCCGGCTTCCTCGACGTGGTGATGAACAAGAAACCCGACATCGTGCGGGTCTACCTGCCGCCCGACGCCAACACGTTGCTGTCCACCTACGACCACTGCCTGCGCTCCCGGCACTACGTCAACGTGGTCGTCGCCGGCAAGCAACCGGAGCTGGACTACCTGCCGATGGCGGAGGCGGTGGCGCACTGCGCGCGCGGGCTCGGCATCTGGGACTGGGCCGGCACCGAGGCGCTCCTGGACGCCGGCGGTGATCGCGGCCAGCACCTGCCCGACGTCGTACTGGCCTGTGCCGGCGACGTCCCCACCCTGGAGACGCTGGCCGCCGCTGACATCCTGCGTCGGGAGCTACCCGGGCTGGCCACCCGCGTGATCAACGTGGTGGATCTGATGCGGCTGTTGCCGGAGGCCGAACACCCGCACGGCCTGCCCGACGCGCAGTTCGATGCGCTGTTCACCTCCGACCGGCCGGTGATCTTCGCCTTCCACGGCTACCCCTGGCTGATCCACCGGCTCACCTACCGGCGCACCAACCACGCCGAGTTCCACGTCCGCGGCTATAAGGAGAACGGCACGACCACGACGCCCTTCGACATGGTCATGCTCAACGACCTCGACCGCTACCACCTGGTCATCGACGTGATCGACCGGGTCCCGGGGCTCGGCCCGCGCGCCGCCCGGCTGCGCCAGCAGATGACCGACGCCCGGCTGCGCGCCCGGACCTGGACCCGGGAACATGGCGAGGACCTGCCGGAGGTCTCCGGCTGGACCTGGCCGTCCTGAGGTGCGCGTCCTCGTCGTCAACGCCGGGTCCAGCTCCCTGAAGGTCGACCTCGTCGTCGGCGGTGAGCTGGTCACCGCCTACGACGGCTTCCCCCCGGTGGCGCCGGAGGTGGACGCGGTCGGGCACCGGATCGTGCACGGCGGGGTGGACTTCATCGAACCGGTGGTGGTCGACGACGATGTGGAACGGCGCCTGCGCGACCTCGTCGACCTGGCGCCGCTGCACCAGCCGAAGTCCCTGCACGGCCTCGACGCCGCCCGCCGCCTGCTGCCCGCCGTACCGCACGTCGCCTGCTTCGACACGGCGTTTCATGCCACCCTGCCGCCCGCGGCCTACACCTACGCGCTGCCGGCCGAGTGGCGGGACCGTTGGGGCGTGCGCCGCTACGGCTTCCACGGCCTGTCCCACGCCTGGGCCTCCCGCCGCGCGCAGCAGCTGGTTCCCCGCGCCCGGCGGGTCGTGACCTGCCACCTCGGCGCCGGCGCGTCGCTCGCGGCGGTCCTGGACGGCCGCAGCGTCGACACCACCATGGGCTTCACCCCGCTCGACGGGCTGGTGATGGCGACCCGCAGCGGGTCGGTCGACCCGGGGTTGCTCATCTGGCTGGAGGAGCACGAGCGGCTCGCCCCGCGCGAAGTCGCCGACACCCTCGAGCACCGTTCGGGGCTGCTCGGCCTGGCGGGCACGGGCGACATGCGCGAGCTGCTCGGCCGCGCCGACCCCGACGCCGAGCTGGCGCTGGAGGTCTACGTGCACCGACTGGCCAGCAGCGTCGCCGCCATGACCGTCGGCCTCGGCGGCCTTGATGCGCTGGTGTTCACCGGCGGGGTCGGCGAGCGGGCCGCGGAGGTACGGCGACGTACCGCCAACCGGCTCGCCCACCTCGGTGTCCGGATCGACGACCAGCTCAACGCCGATGCACGGCCCGACACCGACATCGGTGCCGGCGCAGCCGGGGTCCGCACCCTCGTGGTCGCCGCCCGGGAGGACCTGGAGATCGCGGCCGGGGTCGAGCGGGTCCTGACTGGCAGCGCCCGATCATGACGGCCCGCGCGGGTATCCCGGCGCACGCCGACGCCCGCCACCACGCCGATGCCGGATCGCTGCCCGGGATGCCGGTCAGCGAGGCGGCCGCCGTCCCCGCGGCCCAAGTGCTGAGCGAACTTGGCAGCACTCCTGCCGGTCTGGACGCCGACGAAGCCCGGCGGCGGCTGGCGTTGGTGGGCCCGAACGCGGTGCGCACCCACCACGCGCAGCCGCTGCGGGTGCTTGGCCGGCAGTTGCAGAGCCCGGTGCTGATCCTGTTGGCGGTCACCGCTCTCGTCTCCTTCTTCCTCGGCCAGCGCACCGACACGGTCGTCATCGGCGTCATCCTGCTGGCCAGCATCGGGTTGGGGTTCGCCAACGAGTACCGGGCGGAGCGGGCGACCGAGGCGCTGCACTCCCAGGTGAGCCACCGGGTGGTGGTGCAGCGCAGCGGCCGGTCCGTCGAGGTCGATGTGACCGAGCTCGTCCCGGGCGACGTCGTCCGCCTCGTCCTTGGCGAGGTGGTTCCCGCCGACCTACGGCTGCTCAGCACGAGCGGTCTGGAGTGCGACGAGAGCGTGCTCACCGGGGAGTCACTGCCCGCCGACAAGGGGGTGCCGCCGGTCGCGGCGGGCTCGGCGCTGGCCGAGCTGGCCGGCAGCGCGTTCATGGGAACGGTGGTGCGCGCGGGCACCGGCATGGGCGTGGTGGTGGCCACCGGGGGACAGGCCGAGTTCGGTCGGATCGCCCTGGGGCTGGGCGAGCGCCAGCCCGAGACGGACTTCCAGGCCGGGCTGCGGCACTTCTCGGTGTTGCTGCTGCAGGTGGCGGTGGCGCTGACCAGCCTGATCCTGGTGGCGAACCTGGTGCTGCACCGGCCGCTGATCCAGTCGCTGCTGTTCTCCCTGGCCATCGCGGTCGGGATCACCCCGCAGCTGCTGCCGGCGGTGGTCAGCACCAGTCTGGCGACCGGGTCCCGGCAGCTGGCCAAGCGCAAGGTGCTGGTCAAGCGGCTGGTCTGCATCGAAGACCTCGGCGACATGGACGTGCTGGTCACCGACAAGACGGGGACGTTGACCGAGGGCCAGATCACCTTCACTGCCGCGCTGGACGCCGCCGGGGCGGACTCTGAGCAGGTGCGGCGGCTCGGCCTGCTGTCCACCGAGACCGACCCGGCCACTGGCACGACCGGCTCGGTCGGCGGGAACCCGCTGGATTCGGCGCTGTGGGCGGCCCCCGCCGCCACAACCCAACCGCTCGTCGGCTACGTCCGGCTCGGGCTGCTGCCCTTCGACCACGACCGGCGGATGACCTCGGCGGTGGTGCGAGGCCCCGACCGTTCCCAGCAGCTGGTGGTCAAGGGAGCCCCGGAGTCGGTGCTCCCCCGCTGTCGGACGCTCCCGGCCGGCGCCGAGGGCACCCTGCAGGCGCAGTTCGCCGCCGGCAGTCGCGTGGTCGCTGTCGCCAGCCGGGCCGCCGGCGACCTCACCGTTCCGACCGCCGCCGACGAGACCGACCTGACGTTGGCGGGCTTCCTGATCTTCCTGGACCGGCCCAAGGCCGCCGCCTCGGCATCGTTGCAGCGCCTCGCCGCACTCGGTGTGACCGTGAAGGTCTGTACCGGGGACAACGCCCTCGTCGCCGAGAAGGTATGCGCCGACCTGGGCCTGGTCTCCGGCGGGACGCTGAGCGGCGCCGACCTGACCGGCATGGACGACGAGGCGCTGGCTGCGGCCGCGCAGACCGCCACGATCTTCGCTCGGGTCAGCCCGGAACAGAAGGCCCGACTAATCACGCTGCTGCGCCGCCGCGGCCGCGCCGTCGGGTTCCTCGGCGACGGTGTCAACGACGCGCTGGCGCTGCACGCCGCGGACGTCGGTATCAGCGTGGACACCGCGACCGATGTCGCCAAGGACGCCGCCGACGTCGTCCTGTTGGAGAAGGACCTTGGCGTCCTCGCCGACGGGGTCACCGAAGGCCGGCGCATCTTCGCCAACACGATCAAGTACGTGCTAATGGGCACGAGCAGCAACTTCGGCAACATGTTCAGCGCCGCAGCCGCCTCCGCGGTGCTCAGCTTCCTGCCGATGCTGCCGAGCCAGATCCTGCTCAACAACCTGCTGTACGACGCCAGCCAGCTGACCATCCCGACCGATCGGGTGGACCCCGAGCAGCTGCGGGCTCCGGCGCACTGGGACATTGCCTTCATCCGCCGGTTCATGGTCTTCTTCGGCCCGGTCAGCAGCCTGTTCGACTTCCTCACATTCGCGATCATGCTGGGGGTCTTTCACGCCGGGCCGGCCCTCTTCCGCGCTGGCTGGTTCGCCGAGTCCCTCGCCACCCAGACCCTGGTGATCTTTGCGATCCGCACCCGACGCAGCCCGTTCACCCGCAGCCGTCCGAGCGTTCCCCTTTTGCTCGCAGCGCTGACGACTGTCCTCATCGGGGCCGTCCTCCCGCTGTCCCCGCTCTCGGATGTGCTCGGCTTTGCGCACCTGCCGGCCCGGTTCTTCCTCGCCCTGGCCGGCATGGTCGTCGGCTACCTCGTGCTGATCGAGCTGGCGAAGCGGGTGTTCTTCGCCGACCCGGAGGGACGGGTGCCGCACCTGCCCCGCAGTCACCAGCACCGGCTGCAGCGCCGCGCCGCCCGCTTCAGCGTCGGAGCGCCACTAGCGCACTGAATCAGGCACGGGTCCTCCTCCGCGCGCCGTGGCCCGGCTGGTCCGCCCTCTTGTCAGCCCGGTCGCGTACTCATGTACGGTTGCAAGAGGCGTCAGGTCCTACCCTCGGCGGTCGGAACGCTCGCAAAGCGCTGTGCTCCCCGCGGAGATGGTGGCAACGAACTCCCCCCGGAGCCGGTCTTGGCGCCCAGATCAAGCTTGGCGGTCAGCCGGCAGCGCCGCGTGGCCGAGCCCGCCAGCCGATCAGAACCACCCGAGAGGAAAGGACCCGACCATGAGCACGCTCGACAAAGCTCGAAACAAACTGCAGGAGCTCACCGGCAGAGGCAGGGAGCGGCTCGGCGGCGCCACCGGTAATGAGTCGACGCAATCCCAAGGCCAGCGCGATCGCATCGCCGGCAACCTCAAAGGCGCCGGCCAGAAGCTCAAGGATGCGTTTCGCAAGTAGCGGCCCGGCAGCGGGCTTGCCGACGTTGAGGGCAACGTTGACTTCGGTCGGAGCCCGTAGCGCACTACTCGGGTGAAACGGCCCGGGCAAGGACCAGCAAGGGCAAGGACCAGCAAGGGCAAGGACCAGCAAGGGCAAGGACCAGCAAGGGCAAGGACCAGCAAGGCGGCCGGGTGCTACGTCGATGCAGTGTCGTTTGTCCCCCGCCGAGGTGGCGGGGGACGCAC